>FTFP01000674.1_pt1 | contig 10095 bp, 8 predicted proteins | sample 1640421 | NCBI WGS metagenome assembly FTFP01 (sample SAMEA3914814, study PRJEB12502) | metagenome | biome: forest; material: soil | place: USA | collected 2011-09-16 | depth 0.1 m | reverse complement strand
TGACGGCGCCGGTCTTGGGATCGAGCCGCCCGACCCGGTTGCCCCCCTGGACGGTGAACCAGATGATCCCCTGGCGATCGAATTTCAGCGTGTGGGGATCTCGCGCCGCCGGATCCGGCATCGGGAACTCGTCGACCTTGCCCGTGGCCGGGTCGAGCCGGCCGATGTAGGCGGCGAAGTTGGCCGTGAACCAGATGTGGCCGGCCCCATCCTCCTGAAGACCATGCGGCCCGGAGTCGCGCCTGGGCAAACGGAATTCCTGGATTTTCCCCGTCCTGGGATCCAGCCGGCCCAGCAGATTGGCCATCTGGCCCGTGTACCAGAGCATGCCGTCCGCCGTGGCGAGCGGATCGTGCGGTCGCGAGCCGGCTGTCGGAACCGCCCACTCCCGGATCGACACCTTGACCGGTCCGGCCAGGGCCACCACGGCGGGCTGGCCGCGGCTGGGGAAATTGGCGGCGAGGTAGGTGGTGACCTGGTCCTGTTCCGTCGGAGACAGCCTGGCGCCGACATTGACCATCCGCGACACGGCCTCGCGCCAGCCGTTGCGGTCATAGCCCGAGCGAAGGATGCGACCGAGCTCGTGGCAAACGCTGCACTTCTGCCCGACGATCTCCCTGGCGGCGCCCGGCGGCAGCTGCGGGGACTGGCCCCTCGCCATCTGCACGCCCGAAAACGCCGCCAGCGCCGCGGCGACCGTGAGCACGGCCCTGCACCCGTACTGAGATACCCTGGCCATCGCGCATCCTCCCTGAGGACCATGGCTGGAGTGACGATCTGCCTGAAACAGTATGCCGACGCGAAGGGGTGTCAAACGCGGCGGCTCAACCCAGGTCAGGACGGCAGCAAGCTCCGCATCGCGGCCGCCATCAGGCCGGACCTAACGTTTCCGCGAAAGGTAGGCGGCCAGATCGTCGAGCTCCGTGTCGCTGACCTCGGTCTTGCGAAAGGGCGGCATCATGGCGACGCCGGTGCGGACGTAGAACCTGACCACTTCTGGGGAGAGGTCGCGGCGCTCCTCCAGCAGGGCGGGCCTGTCGCCCTTGTACTTGAAGCCCAGCGAGATTGTGCCGGCGCGGTCGATGCCCTTGCCGTGGCAGATCTCGCAACGGCCCTGGAATACCACTGCGCCCCGTTCGATCGGTGTCGTCGTCTTCGAAGCAGGCGCCGGGAAAAGAGCCCACGGGGCGGCTTCGGCCGTTCCTGTGACGAACAGCAGACCCGCGCCGACGATCACTCCGAACCGCCTCATGCCTTGGTCCCCCGCAGGTGCTTCGGCCAGATGGCGTAGCGGCCGGCCGAGAGGATGCCGTTGGGGTCGACCGCGTCCTTCAGGCGCTCGTGCAGGCGACGCAGGGCATGGTCGTTGTAGCTGTAGGCCCCGACGGCCTGCTCCATCATCGCCGGGTGCACGCGATATTCGCCCCAGCCGTGGGCTGCTGCGGCGTCGACCAGCTTGGAGAAGGTTTCCCTGGCCTTGCGGTTGGTCGCCTCGTCCCGGCCGGTGGGGATGGCGTAGATCACCGTCAGGGCGCGGGTGTGATAGAACTGTGGCACGCCGCCCAGGGGGACCAGGCCCGTCTCGGCGAACACCTTGCCGAACACCTCCAGCGCCTCCAGCACCGCCGCGCCGGTGATCGGCACGATCGGCGAGAAATCCATGTGGCCCTCCAGCGGCGGGCTGCCGGGGAATCGCCGGGTAGTGAAGATCCCCAGGCTGGGGATGCCCAGGACGCTCTTGTCCGTCACCGCCTGCACCTGCTCGTCGCTCAGGGGGAACTGGAAGCGGGCGTCCTGCTTGAACGTGGCGCCGGGGATGGCCGCGAAGCGGCTCTGCACGTGCGCGCACTGGGCTTCGATCACCGCGGGCGGGCCGTAGAAGGTGAACTGCGAGGTCCAGAACGGCAGCCCCTTGGCCTGCGCCCAGGCGTCGAGCTCGGCGGCCGACGCCCCGCCGGGCTTGGCCCGCATGGCCAGGACCGCGGGATCGCCGCTCATCAGCACGGGGCTGGCGATATTGGTCTGCGACGGGATCATGCCGGAATAGACCAGGTTGGCCAGAATATCGACGTAGGGGCCGATGTCGTCGTGGCGCTGAACCGACACGGTAGCGGTGAGCGCCGCCTCGGGCTCAGGCATCAGCCAGAAGCCCATCTTGGTGACGACGCCGAAGTTGGACTGGGCGAACAGGCCATCGACGATGGGGCCCACGCCGTACTTGAACTGCTGCCAGGTCTTCGATCCCGGCAGCGCGCCCATGCCGGTGCGCACCAGGTCGCCGTCGGCCAGCACAACCTCCATGCCGCAGTGAGCATCGAAGTGGTCGCGGTACGGCAGGGCGGTGCGGCCCGCGCCCCGGTCAAGCGCGTTGCCGACCAGGCTGCCCCAGCCCGGATCGGGGCAGTCGATCCACAGCTTCAGCTTGTTCTCGCGGATGTAGCGGTAGAGGTCGAAATAGGTGACGCCCGGCTCGACCAGGGCATAGGCGTTGGCCTCGTTGACCTCCAGGATGCGGTTCATCCGCCGCAGCTCCAGGATCACGCTGCCGGACAGCACGGGCGCGGAGCCGCCGTAGGTCAGGTTCTTGCCGGTGGAGAAGGGATACAGCGGGATCTTCAGGCCGTTGGCGATCTTGAGGATCGCCTGCACCTGCTCGACGGTCTCGGGCGCTATGGCGGCCGAAGCGACACGCTCCTCCCCCTGGCCCCACCAAGGGCTGTAGGCGTCCTTGTAGAGGTCGACGTCGGCGTCTGCAGTGAACACCCACGCCTTGCCGACAACGGCCTCGAACTGGCCGAGGGCCTCGGCGAAGTCGGCTTGGCTTACGCCCGGCGGAGTCCTCATGATCCCCTCCCTGTCGCGGTCCGGGTTCGACCTGGCCCGTCACATTTGTTACGAAACATAGCGTCGTTTGATGCGCTGGCTGTCAAGCCATCACGGGCCGGATGGACACGGTCGCGCGGCCAACCTAGCCTATTCATCCGGACCAATTCCACAGGCGGACCATGGACAATCTCGAGGGCAAGACCGCGTTCATCACCGGCGGGGCGAGCGGCATCGGCCTGGGGATCGCCAAGGCGTTCGTGGGCGCGGGTATGAACGTGGTCGTCGCCGACCTCAGGCAGGATCACCTGGACAACGCCCTGGCCTGGTTCGAGAGCATCCAGAAGGGCCGCGCGGTGCATATCATCCGCCTGGACGTGACCGACCGGCCGGGGTTCGCCGCCGCAGCGGACGAGGCGGAGGCCCGCTTCGGCAACATCCATGTGCTGGTCAACAACGCCGGAGTCGGCATCGAGGGGCCGGTGCTGGACGCCACCTACGCCGACTGGGACTGGGGCGTCGGCGTCAACCTCGGCGGAGTGATCAACGGCCTGCAGGCGGTGCTGCCGCGCATCGTCGCCCATGGCGAGGGCGGGCACCTGGTCAACACCGCCTCGCTGGCGGGGATCACGCCGGGGCCGGGCGTCCTGGCGATCTACAACACGACCAAGGCCGCCGTGGTGGCCCTGAGCGAGTCCGTCCGCGAGGAGTTGGCTACCAAGGGGGTCGGCGTCAGCGTGCTCTGCCCCGGCCCGTTCAAGAGCAACATCCACCAGGCCGCGCAGAACCGGCCGGAGAAGTTCCAGGGCGAAACGGGATACGGCAAGACCCTGGAGAAGCTGTCGCAGCGGCAGATCTCCGCCGCCTGGGCCGAGCCCGAGGACGCCGGAGAGATGGTGCTGGAGGCGGTGCGCTCCAACCAGCTCTATGTGATCACCCACGGCGAGTTCAAGATGTTCGCCGAGGCGAGGTTCAAGGCCATCCTGGACGCCCATCCGGAGCCGAAGACGCCCGACTTGCTGGCCCATATGGGCGATCTGGCGCGTTCGCTGCCCAAGACGGACTGAACCGGATGCGTTGACCGTCGCCTCGCTGGTTGATACTTATCCGTACAAATTTGGCAAAGCGTGGATTGGAGCGGCGGATGGCGGAAGCTGCAGTGCTGGAACGGGCTCCGGCCGCCGTCGCCCCGCCCGAGCCCGACCTCACGCCCGCCGAAGCAGTCCGGCGCGCTGAAGCGCTGATCCCGCTGCTTCGCGAGCAACAGGAAGAGGCCGACGAGCGTGGCTACTACAGCGAAGAGGTTCATCAGGCGCTGCTGCAGGCCGGCCTCTATCGGATCGTCCAGCCGCGGATGTTCGGCGGTTACCAGTTCGGCATGCGGACCATGCTGGAGGTGACGGCCAAGGTCGCCCGCGGGCATCCGTCCAGCGCCTGGTGCTACTGCCTGTCCTCGTCTCACGCCCTGTTGTTGGCCGCCCACTGGCCCGAGCAGGTGCAGCGCGAGATGTTCGGCCCGGCCGGCGACTTCCGCGCGCCCCACCGGGCGGCGCCGGCCGGGACCTTCACGCCGGTCGAGGGCGGCTATCAAGTGAGCGGCACCTGGAGCTATTCCTCAGGCATCCCCTACGCCACTCACTTCGCCGGCGGCGCGGTCATTCCGCTGCCCGGGGGCGGGCCGGCCATCGTCAACTTCTTCGTCTCGCGCGACAAAGTTGAAATGATCTCCGACTGGGGCGGGGACGCGGCCCTCGGCATGCAGGGCAGCGGCTCCAACAGCGCAAAACTCACCGACGTGTTCATCCCGCACGAGCATTTCTGCCGGGGCGATGTCCTGTTCGGTCAGGAGATAGACTGGACCAAAGGCACCATCGGCGCCCGCCTGCACGACGACCCCACCTATCTGGGCGTCGCCGGCGGCATCTATCACCTGACCTTCTCGGCCATCATGTCCGGCGCGGCGCGGGCTGCGCTCGACGAGTACGGGGAAGCGATCGCCACCCGCAAGGTGATCGGCAATCCGCGCATGACGCTGGCGGAGGACGCCGACGTCCACCGCAGCCTGGGCGAGATCCTGACCCTGATCGAGAGCGCCGAGGCGATCATGTACGGCGCCATCGGTCACTGGGAGGAGAGCATCGACCGCTGGGCCCGCACCGGCGCGCCGATCACCCCCGAGGACACCATGCGCCTCTGGGCCATGGGCCGGCAGAGCTCGTTCATGTCGTGCCAGGCGGTGGAGATGATGTTCCACACCGCCACGCCCCGTTCGGCCAACAAGGGCCAGCGGCTGCAGCGCTACTTCCGCGACGTGCAGATGTTCCGCATCCACCCCTCGTCCCAGAACTGGGTCCCCCACGCCCGCGGCGAGACCCACCTCGGCCTCTCCCCAAGCAAATTCGCGGCTCGGCGATAGGCCCTCGCCCCACGAAGGTGGGGAGAGGGAGGGGCCCGATGCGAAGCAGCGGGAGGGTGAGGGGCAACGGCGCGGCAGTCCCCCTCACCTTCCCATTCGCCTTCGGCGAACGGGCCCCTTCCTCTCCCCGCAAGCGGGGGCGAGGGCTTAAGACGCGCGCTTCGCCCGCTTCAAGGTCATGGAGTGCCGGAACCGCTCTGCGGGGTGCAGGGTGAAGGCGATCAGGGCGCAGGCGCCGCCGGTCAGGAAGTAGCGTCGGCGGACCTCGATGCCGGGAGCGCCGGGCTCGGCGTCCAGGATTGCGGCGGCCGCGTCCGGGATCGATCGACCGTAGAGCACCTGCTCCACTTCCTGAACCTGCGTCGAATACATTTCCTCGATCCACAGATAGAGCGGTCCGGGACGGCGGCCGAGGAACAGGGCGACGCCGGCGTAGTCGGGGTGGATGTACATCTCCGACCAGGCGATGGGCGTATCGTCGCCGGGCGGGTGGCGGCGGCCTTCGACCCTCAGCCAGCGCTGGCCCGGGCGGCAGTCCAGCCGCCGCGCAAGGTCCGCGTCGGCGGCGACCATGGCGCTGGATTCGACGGCGTAGATCAGCTCCTGGGCATAGGTGATGAGGTCGTTGATGGAGGCGACCTCATGGACGAACTGCTCGTTGGCCCCGGGACTGAGCACGGTGGTGCCGGCGCCCTGGCGCGAGGCGACCAGACCCTCGTCGCGGAGCTGGCGCAGGGCCTCGCGGACGGTGTGGCGGCTGACGCCGAAGCGCACCCGCAGGTCGCTTTCGGTGGGAAGCAGCTGGCCGGCAGGATACTGGCCGGACTGGATCTCCGATCTCAGGGTGTCGACCAGCTGGCGATAGAGCGGCGTGTCCGTCGCCCCCGGCTCCAGCTCAACAGTGGGAGTCGATCGATTGCTCATCGGCCCACGCGTTCGGCGATCCAACGGTGCAGCACGCCTGCAACCTCGTCGCTGTTCCTCTCGAGCATCATCATATGGCCGTTGCCGTGCACGCCAACGCTTTCAAGGCGAAGGTGCTCGATATCGACTCCGGCCTGACGCAGGAAGTCGACCACCCCGTGATTGTCCTGCGCCATCCAGGAGGCTTCGCCCGTCACCAGCACCATGGGGATGCCCATGAGGTTGGGCAGCTGGCGCGCCGGTTCGGCCTGGACCAGGCAGGCCTTGAGCTCGGGACCCGGGGCGGGCCGTTCGACGCGTCTCAAGTCGGTCGGGCTGGCGGCGGGGGGATCGAAGGTCAGCGGGATGGCCGTGACGCCCCACGCCAGGCTGGCGCCCGGACGCTCGAAGAAGGGCGGTCCGATCGGCTCCACCGCGATGATGGCCTTCACCAGCTCCGGCCGCGCGTCGGCGACCACCCAGCCGAACGGACCGCCGGCGGAGTGGGTCACCAGGATCGATGGCCCGATCAGCTCGAGCAGCTCGGCGCCGCCGGCCTGCATGCTGCGGTGGGTGGCGGCCATGTCGGCGATCGAGGGGCCCATGCCCGACAGCAACTGGTCCATCGCCTGGGGGCCGACCGGCCATTGATCGTGGAGCACGGCCTGCGGATAGGCCCCGGCCCGCTCGGGAGCCGTGAACAGGCCCTCGATGAATTCGTACGTCGGAAGAGGGGACATCGGGCCCAGCGAATCCGGATGGTAGGGCGCGCGCCCGTGCCCGGCGCGATCGATCACATAGACGGCGTAGCCGAGGCGCAGGAACACCTCAGCCCATCCCGGCCGGCCATCGGGCGTCGCCAGGTAGTCGGTCCCCTGCCCGCCCCCGCCGTGGACCAGCACAAGCGGCCAGGGACAGCGCAGTTCCGCGGGAATCTGGTACTGCACGAACATCTGACCGGAAGCGATTGATCCGTAGGCCTTCTGAACGCGCTCAGCGCCCACCCAGAAGCTTCCCTGGGCAGCGATGGCGAGGGGCTGCGCGCGGGCGGCCAGGGCCTCTGGTCTGAACGGATGTGGCATGCCGGCGTCCTATCCGCGGCCCAGAACCTGGGCGGTGTGCTCACCGAGCGACGGGGCGCGCCAGTCCGGCTGAGCCGGTTCATGGGCGAACCGGATGGACGGGGCCAAATGCCTCCGCCCGTCCGCGCCCTCGGGCGCCATGCCGCGCGCTGTGGCGTTCGGATCGTTCAGCGCCTCGAGCAGGGTGTTGACGGGCCCATAGCAGACATCGAGGCGATCCAGGCGCTGAGTCCACTCGGCGAGGGATCGCGCCGCGAACTGCTCGCGCAGGAACGCCGCCACCGGCGCCTGATGGGGCCCGGGACCGCGGGCACAAAGTTCCGCCAGTTCAGGCCGGCCCAGATCGCCCAGCAGGGCGCGGACGAACTTCATCTCCTGGCCGCCCAGGACCAGCTGGCGCCCGTCAGCGGTGTCATAGACCTGGTAGAAGGCCGAGCCGCCGGTGGTCCGCTCGTGCGCCGCGATCGGCTGGCGGCCTTCGGCGAGAGTCGGCCCCAGGATGTTGGCGAGGCCGGCGACGGTCACGTCGTGCATGCCGATGTCCAGATGGTCGCCCAGTCCCGTGCGCTCACGGCGCAGCAAGGCCATGAGCACGCCAGAAAGGCCCTGCAGCGCCGCCAGAAGGTCGGAGATGGGGACGCCGGGAACCGCAGGCTTGCCGTCCCGGCCAAGCGTCATGCCGAGCAGGCCGGCGACGGCCTCGACGGCAAGGTCGTGGGCGGGCCGGTCGCGATATGGCCCGTCCTGGCCGAAGGCGCTGATCGAGCAGTAGACGATGCGCGGATTGCGGGCGCTGACGGCGGCGTAGCCCACGCCCAGCCGGTCGACGACGCCGGGCCGGAAGGACTCCACGAACACGTCCGCAGTTTCGCAGAGCGACAGCAGCTCCTCGCGGTCCGCAGCGTCCTTCAGGTCGAGCACGACGCTCTTCTTGCCCCGGTTCAGGTTGCGGAAGAACACCGTCTCAGGACCGTCAGAGAGGCCGATCTCTCGTCCCGGATCGCCGCCACCCGGCTGCTCGATCTTGATCACCTCGGCGCCATGGTCGGCCAGGGCCAGGGTCAGGTAGGGCCCGGGCAGGAACACCGACAGGTCGATGACCTTGAGGCCCTCCAGCTTCATCGCCGCTGGTCCTCCGCCGTCGCCGGCTGATCGAGAAGCGCCTCGTTGTCGGCGCCCAGAGCTGAACAGACCCCCGGCCTGGGGCGCTCGCCGTTGATCTTGATCGGGCTGGCCATGACCCTCAGTTCACCGGCCTCAGGGTGCGGCGTCGACTGCACCATGCCGATGCTCTGCACGAAGGACGTGCTCAGCGCCTGACCGATGTCGTGGACAGGCGCCACCGGAAGCACATCTGAAAGGACGTCCAGCCAGTGCTGGGTCGGATGCTTCAGGAACTCGATGTCGAGAAGATCGGTCAGAGCCTCGCGGTTGCGGAACCGGGAAGGGTTGTCGTTGAAGCGGGGATCGGCCTGCAGGTCTGGCCGGCCGATGGCGCCGATCATCGCCTCCCAGAACTTCTGCGTCATGCACATGATGAAGATCCAGCCGTCCGAAGTCGGGACCGTCTGAACCGGGGCCACCGAGAAGTGGCCGCTGCGCGGCTGCTGGGTCTGCACCTCGCCCGTGTTGAGGAACCACGTCGCCGCGTAGCCGAGCTGGTGCAGGGCCACGTCGTGCAGGCAGACATCGACGTCGCCGCCCTTGCCGGTGCGGGCGGCGCCCAGCATGGCGCCCAGCAGCCCGACCATGGCGGTGAGGCCCGTCGCATAGTCGATCATCGAGGGCCCGCCTGTGCGGGACGGCGGCCCGCCAGGCTCTCCGGTCAGGCTCATGATCCCGGACTCGGCCTGCATCATGTAGTCGTAGCCCGGCCGCGCGGCCCGCTCGTTGTTGCGGCCGTAGGCGGTGATGTGCAGGCAGACCAGCGAGGGCTTGAGCTTGCCCAGCGCCGCGTAGTCCAGCCCGATCTTGCCGGCCTGATCGCCCCTCAGATTGTTGACGACAGCGTCGGCGCCTTGAACCAGCCGCTCGAACTGCCGACGCCCCTCGACCGACTTCAGGTCAAGCGTCACGCTCTTCTTCCCGAGGTTCCAGGTCTGGAAATACTGGCTGTCGGCCGGGCCCAGGTGGTGCGGGCCGGTGTAGCGCGCCGGGTCGCCGCCGCTGGCGCCATTCTCGACCTTGATCACGTCGGCGCCCATGCCGGCCAGCAGCATGGTGCCGTAGGGGCCGGCGGCGTACTGCTCGACGCTGACGATGCGCACGCCCTCGAGCGGCTTCATGTGGCGGGGTTCCGCTTGATCCATTGCCTGGCGATGATGATCCGCTGCATTTCGTTGGTCCCCTCGCCGATACAGGTCAGCGGCGCGTCGCGGTAGAGGCGCTCCACGTCGAACTCCTTGGAATAGCCATAGGCCCCGTGGATGCGCATGGCCTCGATGCTGTTCTCCAGCGCCGCCTCCGAGGCGAAGTATTTGGCCATGGCCGCTTCCAGGTCAGCCCGGTCGCCCCGGTCGAAGACGCGAGCGGCGTCCAGGGTCAGCAGCCGCGCGGCGCGGGCGCGGGTGGCCATCTCGCCGAGCTTGAGCTGGATCGCCTGGTGCTCGCAGATCGGCTTGCCGAAGGTCTTGCGCACCTGGGCATAGGCGGTCGAGAGGTCCAGGGCCGCCTCGGCGATGCCGACGCCGCGCGCCGCGACGTTGATGCGGCCGAGTTCCAGCCCGCCGGTGATCTGGTAGAAGCCCTGCCCTTCGGCCTCGCCGATCAGGTGGTCGGCGCCGATGCGATAGTCGTCGAAGACCAGTTCCGCCGTGTCGATCGACTTGTAGCCCAGCTTCTCCAGCTTCTTGCCGACCGTGAAACCAGGTC
>FTFP01000187.1_pt1 | contig 10153 bp, 9 predicted proteins | sample 1640421 | NCBI WGS metagenome assembly FTFP01 (sample SAMEA3914814, study PRJEB12502) | metagenome | biome: forest; material: soil | place: USA | collected 2011-09-16 | depth 0.1 m | reverse complement strand
TCGAACTCGATGCCCTGGCCGATCCGGTTGGGACCGCCGCCCAGGATGATCACCTTCTTGCGGCCGGTGGGATCGCTCTCGCACTGCGGCGCCTGGCCGAGGGCCCCGGATTCGTAGGTTGAGTACATGTAGGGCGTCTTGGCCGCGAACTCGGCCGCGCAGGTGTCGACGCGCTTGTAGACCGGCCGCACCTTCAGCGCCCGTCGCGCGTCGCGTACCTCGGCTTCCTTCAGACCGGCGAGGTGGGCGAGCCGGGCGTCGGAGAAGCCCATGGCCTTCAGCCGGCGGAACCCAGTCTCGTCCTTGGGCAGGCCGCCGCTCAGCACCTCGGCCTCCACCGCCACCAGATGTTCGATCTGGCGCAGCACCCAGGGCTCATAGGCGCAGGCGGCGTTCACCTGCTCGACGCTCAGCCCGTGGCGGAAGGCCTGGGCGATCACCCGGATGCGGTCAGGCGTCGGCTGGGCCAGGGCGCGCACGATGGCCGCCCTCGCAGAGGCTTCGTCGGCTTCCTCGGCGCCGGGGATGGCGATCTCGTCGAAGCCGTCCAGGCCCGTCTCCAGTGAGCGCAGCGCCTTCTGAAAGCTTTCCAGGAAGGTGCGGCCGATGGCCATGGCCTCGCCGACCGACTTCATCGAGGTGGTCAGATAGGGCTCGGAGCCCGGGTACTTCTCGAAGGCGAAGCGCGGGATCTTGGTGACGATGTAGTCGATGGTGGGCTCGAACGAGGCGGGTGTGGCGCCGGTGATGTCGTTGTCGAGTTCGTCCAGGGTGTAGCCGACGGCCAAGCGGGCGGCGACCTTGGCGATGGGGAAGCCGGTGGCCTTGGAGGCCAGGGCCGATGAGCGCGACACCCGCGGGTTCATCTCGATCACCAGCATGCGGCCGTCGCGCGGATTGAGCGCGAACTGCACGTTCGAGCCACCGGTCTCCACCCCCACCTCCCGCAGCACCGCGATCGAGGCGGCGCGCATGCGCTGGTATTCCTTGTCGCTGAGGGTCAGGGCGGGGGCGACCGTGATCGAATCGCCGGTGTGCACCCCCATCGGATCGATGTTCTCGATCGAGCAGACGATAATGCAGTTGTCGTTCTTGTCGCGGACGACCTCGAGCTCGTATTCCTTCCAGCCCAGCACGCTCTGTTCGACCAGCACCTCGTGGGTGGGCGACAGGTCCAGGCCCCGCTCGATGATCTCGCGGAACTCCTCGATGTTGTAGGCGATGCCGCCGCCGGTTCCGGCCAGGGTGAAGGACGGCCGGATGATCGCCGGCAGGCCCACCACCTCCAGGCCCTCCATGGCCTGCTCCAGCGTATGGGCCAGACGCGAGCGGGGGCTTTCCAGGCCGATGGAATCCATGGCGTCGCGGAACTGCTGGCGGTCTTCGGCCTTGTCGATGACGTCGGCCTTGGCCCCGATCATCTCCACGCCGTAGCGCTCCAGCACGCCGGTGCGGTCGAGCGTCAGGGCGGTGTTGAGCGCGGTCTGCCCGCCCATGGTCGGGAGCAGGGCGTCCGGGCGTTCCTTGGCGATGATCTTCTCGACCATCTCCGGCGTGATCGGCTCGACATAGGTGGCGTCGGCCACGTCCGGATCGGTCATGATCGTGGCCGGGTTGGAGTTGACCAGGATGATCCGATAGCCCTCGGCGCGCAGCGCCTTGCAGGCCTGGACCCCGGAGTAGTCGAACTCGCAGGCCTGGCCGATCACGATGGGTCCGGCGCCGATGATCAGGATGGAGGATATGTCGGTCCGTTTGGGCATCTGGTCTCGCGCGCATGGGCAGGGCCGCGCTGGACGCGCCCTCGCCGACCGACTTGCAGGTTAAGGGGCGGATGTAGAGGCCTCTGCGGGCGCCGGCAAGCCCATGGATGTCGCACCTGAGGGATTCATCTTCGGCCGGTCGCGGCGGCTTTACCCGCGCTGGGCGATGTCGGACACTGACCTCAAGGCGGCCGGTGCGAGCCGCATGCGGAAAGGCGAGGGGACGTGCGCAGAATCTTGCCGATGATTGGGGGCCTGGCCCTGGCGTTCAGCGCGGTCGCCGCTAGCGCGCACCATTCGTTCGCGGTGTTCTTCGACGACCAGAAGACGACGTCCGTCACCGGCGTGGTCAAGGACTTCCAGTTCTCCAACCCGCACGGGGTGCTGACGCTGGTGTCCGACGCCAGCGGGCATGAGGAGGTCTGGCGCGCCGAAACCAATGCGCCGGTGATCCTTCGCCGCCTGGGCTGGAGCCGCGACAGCCTCAAGACCGGCGACAAGGTCACCGTCGAGGGGTGGCCAGCCCGGGACGGGACCAACTATCTGCGCATGCGGCGCGTACTGCGGCCCGACGGCACGCAGGTCGGCCGGCCCCTTGACGCCCCGGCCGGCAGTCAGAAATGAGGCGCCGGACCGCCACATGGCTGTTCGTGGCCCTGCTCGCGATCGGCGCGGCCGCATCGGCGCAGGCCGCGGGTCATCCGAATCTGTCGGGCTATTGGAACCTCAAGCGCGGGACGTCGCCCGCCGATCCCGCGCTCGCCGCCAGACTCCCGCCCGGGACGGTGATCGTGCACGACGTCGGCCCCACCGAGCTGCCGCGGGGCGACTTCGGGGGACTGAAGCCCACAGCCGCCGCCCTGGCCGCCGCCAAGGCCTGGAAGCCGGCCGACGACATGACCATCAGCAAGGTCTGCGCGCCGCCCTCGATCATCTACGCCATGCAGGGGCCGTTCCCGCTGCAGATCGACCAGGGGACGGAGTTCATCGTCATCCGGCTCGAGTACTTCGACATGGTGCGGATCGTGTTCATGGACGGACGCCGCCACCTGCCGCCCGACGCGCCCCACTCCAAAACCGGTGATTCGATCGGCCACTGGGAGGGATCGACCCTGGTGGTGGACACCGACCACCTGGAATCCTCCACCATCTCCAACAACGGCCTGAACCACAGCGACAACGTGCACGTCATCGAGCGCTTCAAGCTCAGCGCCGACGGCAAGTCCCTGATGTCCACCCAGGAGTTCGAGGACCCGGAGGTCCTGGAAACCCCCGGCGCCCGCTTCATCGCCTGGGACCGCCAGGACGGCCAGTACATCTACCCCTATGAGTGCGACCCGACCTTCGGCCTGAACTACGGCGCGCGGACAAAGTAGTCAGTCCTTGCAAGCCTCGATCATCTCGCTGAAGTGGTCGCACGGTTCAGGGTCCAGGCCGCCGGGGTACGGCAGTTCCGTCAGCACCGTGATCACGTCGGAGCCCTGCTCCAGGGTCTGGTGGACGGGGCAGCGGTTGGCGATTTCGAGGAGCCGGCGGCGTTGCTCCTGATCCAGGTCGCCGACCAGCGCGATCTCGCGGATGAAGCGGTGCTTTGAGCCCGGGCCGTTCCGCTGGTTGAGCACGCGGACGGTCGCAGACTGCAATGGCCAGGCCTTCCGGGCGGCGTAGAGCTTCATCGTCATCAGGGTGCAGGCGCCGAGCGCGGAGGCGATCAGTTCATAGGGCGTGGGCCCCGAGCTGAGCCCCCCTGCCGCCACCGGTTCGTCGATCAGGACGTTCCAGCTGGCGCCGCTCGCCTCCACCTGGAATCTGCCGCGCCCGGTCTCGCGGACCTCGACGCCTTCCACGACAGCCTCATCCTGGTCCGGCATTGGCCCCTCCGCGATTGTGCTGATGACGCCACCTTCGGCCGGAACACGGGCGCCCGCAATCCGGGCGTCGAGGGATGTCCGCCTAATTCTTGATCATTGACTGCAGTCTGGATAGGCAGGCGCGCGGCCAAGCTATCCATCGGCGGCCGCGTCGGAGGGACCATGACCTTGCTGCGATGGGGGGCCCGCGCCCTTTCCCTGGCGCTTTTACTGGCGCCTGGGCTCGCCTTCGCCCAGCCGGCCGGCCCCTCCGCGGGAGATACAGCGTGGGTGCTGGCCGCGACCGCGCTGGTCCTGTTCATGACCCTGCCCGGGTTGGCGCTGTTCTATGCCGGCCTTGTCAGGGTGAAGAACAGCCTGTCGGTGATGATGCACTGCGTGGCCATCGCTTGCCTGATCTCCGTCCTCTGGCTGGCCGTCGGCTACAGCCTGGCCTTCGACGGCGCTGGCGCCCTGATCGGCGGCCTCGGCAGGACGTTCCTGCGTTCGGTCGATCCCGGGACCCTGAAGGGATCGATTCCGGAAGGCGCGTTCTTCATGTTCCAGGCGACCTTCGCGGTCATCACCCCCGCGCTGATCGTCGGGGCCTACGTGGAGCGGGTGCGGTTTTCGGCCGTGCTGGCCTTCAGCGGGCTCTGGCTGCTGCTGGTCTATGCGCCGGTGGCCCACTGGGTCTGGGGCGGGGGATGGCTGGCCCAGCGCCACGTCATGGACTTCGCGGGCGGGCTGGTGGTCCACGCCACTGCCGGGGTCTCCGCCCTGGTCGCCGCCCTGATGATCGGCAAGCGCGACGGCTTTCCCCGGGACCTCAGCCCGCCGCACAACCCCGGCATGACGATGATCGGCGCCGGCATGCTGTGGGTCGGCTGGTACGGCTTCAACGGCGGCAGCGCCCTGGCGGCCAACGGCCAGGCCGCGATGGCTCTGCTGGTCACCCACATCTCGGCCTCCACCGCGGGGCTGGTGTGGGCCCTGCTTGAGCGCGTCCGTTTCGGGCGGTCCAGCATGATCGGCATGGTCACCGGCGTCGTCGCGGGCCTCGCCACGGTGACGCCGGCGTCAGGATACATCGGTCCGCTGGGTGGACTGGTCCTGGGGGCGGCGGGCAGTTTCGTCTGCTTCTGGGCCGTCGATCTGATCAAGCACCGGCTGAGGATCGACGACTCCCTCGATGTCTTCGCCGTCCACGGCGTCGGCGGCATCCTCGGAACGTTGCTGGTCGCGGTCCTGGCGAGCCGCGCTTTCGGCGGCGGCGGTTATGCTCCGGGAATGGACATGGCGTCGCAGGGTTCGATCCAGGCGATCGGGGTCCTGGCGACGGCGGCGTGGTCGGCGGTCGCCACGGTGGTGATCCTGCTCGTGGTCAAAGCCGCGCTTGGCCTCAGGGCCAGCGACACGGCCATCGAGGACGGCCTTGACCTCACCGACCACGGCGAGCGGGCCTACACGCCCTGATCCGCCGTTGAAGCCGCTCCTAGCGGGCGCGGTCCATCATTCCGGCGAACCGCTCGAACAGGTAGAGCGAATCGGTCGGGCCCGGCGAGGCTTCCGGGTGGTGCTGGATCGAGAACACCGGCCGGCCCTCCAGGGCGAGCCCTGCGTTCGTGCCGTCGAAGAGGGAGACGTGCGTCTCCTTGACCGCTTCGGGCAGGCTGTCCCGATCGACCGTGAAGCCGTGGTTCATCGACACGATCTCGACCTTGCCGGTGGTCAGGTCCTTCACCGGATGGTTCGCGCCGTGATGGCCCTGCTCCATCTTGATGGTCTTTGCGCCGAGCGCGAGCGCCAGCATCTGGTGGCCCAGGCAGATGCCGAACACCGGCGTCCCCGACTCCACCATCCGCCTGATTTCGGGGACCGCGTATTCGCCGGTCGCGGCGGGATCGCCCGGCCCGTTCGAAAGCAGCACGCCATCGGGCTTGCGGGACAGCACGTCTTCAGCCGAGGTATTGGCCGGCACCACCGTCGCCCGCGCGCCGACCGAGGCCAGGGCCCGCAGGATGTTGCGCTTGACGCCGTAGTCCAGCACCACGACCTCGTAGCGGGGCTTGCCGGGCGTGGCGTAGCCTTCCGGCCAGGTCCACAGCCCTTCGTCGAATACAAACGGCTGCAGGCAGGAGGCGTCCTTGGCGAGGTCCAGGCCCACCAAGCCGGGCCAGGTCCGCGCCCGCTCCACCAGGGCGTTCAGGTCGAAGCGGCCGTCAGGCGCGTGGGCGATGACTCCGTGCGGCATGCCCTTTTCGCGGATCCGGCGGGTGAGAGCGCGGGTGTCGATCCCGGCCAGGCCCACGACCCCGCGGCGGGCCAGCCAGCCGCCGAGGTCGCCCATCGGCGCCGACTCGGCGCGCCAGTTGGCGGGCGAAGTGGGGACGTCGCGGAAGATGGCGCCGCGCGCAGCTGTCTCGGCGCCTGAACCGAACTGCTCGATGTCTTCCACGTTCACGCCGACATTGCCGATGTGGGGGAAGGTGAAGGCCACGATCTGGGCCATGTAGGACGGGTCCGTCAGGATCTCCTGATAGCCCGACATGGCGGTGTTGAAGCAGACTTCGCCGACCGCCTCGCCGACCGCGCCGACGCCGGTTCCCTGGAACACGGTGCCGTCGGCGAGGGCCAGGACGCCTGTGGCGCCGGGCATGAGCGATCCAGCCATGGGCGCCTCCTTCTAGAGCGAGTTGCGGACAAACGGCCGCCACTTAGGCGCCGACTCGCATCCAGTCAACGCACGGCCCGACTCGGCCCAGACTTGCACGCCGATTGCAGCGTTGCGGCGGATGAACGCAGGGGGGCGCCGGTAATACCCCCTTCAGGTCATTGTGAGACACTCTGAGTTGCCGCGCCGAGTCTGGGAGGGCCCGCCGCGGCGGGGGCGTGAGAACGATGCGTATTGCTCTGCTGAACAAGCAGAACCGCGTGACCAACGTGCTGGCGCTTGCGCCGGGCGTGCGTCCGGAAGACCTCAAGCGGGTGGAAGGTTGGCGGGAAGTGTCCGACAGCTCAATCCGGCCGGGTTGGCGCTACGACGCCAAGCACGACCGTTTCGTGCCGCCGAGGATGACCAGGACCGCCGCCTGAGGCCGTCGACACGGACGGGCGCCTCGGGCTAATCCCCGGGGATGCTGACGATCCGCCAGGCCCGCCCCGAAGACACCGCGCTTGTCTTCGACTTTATCCGCGAGCTCGCCGTTTACGAGCGCCTGGACCATGAGGTCGTGGCGTCGCCCGAACATGTCAGCGCGGCCCTGTTCGGATCCAGCCCCCGGGTATTCTGCGACATCGCCGAGTGGGACGCCGAGCCCGCCGGCTTCGCCCTCTGGTTCTACAACTTCTCCACCTTCCGTGGCCGTCACGGCCTCTATCTCGAGGACCTGTTCGTCCGGCCCGCCCACCGGGGGCGAGGGATCGGCAAGGCCCTGCTGGCCCATCTGGCGCGCCGCTGCGCCGCTGAGGGCCTGGCCCGGATGGACTGGGCGGTGCTCGACTGGAACGCCGCCGCCATCGCCTTCTATGACAGCCTCGGGGCCAGGCCGGTCAGCGACTGGATCGGCTACCGCCTCACCGGCGACGCGCTCGTGGCGATGGCCGCGACAGGCGAGTGAAAGGAGAGCCCGTGCTCGAACTCAGACCCAACTGCGAGTGCTGCGACCGTGACCTGGCGCCGGACAGCCCCGACGCCCGCATCTGCACCTTCGAGTGCACCTTCTGCGCCGTCTGCGCCGCCCGGCGCTTCCAGGGCGCCTGCCCCAATTGCGCCGGCGAACTGGTGCGGCGGCCCGTCCGTCCGCCGGCAATGCTGGAGAGGTACCCAGCCTCGACCGAACGGGTGCTCAAAGCCCACGCCGGGTGCGCGGCCTAGGCCCTCGCGGACACGATCCACGCGGCCGCCGGGAGCTTGACCACACCGTCTTCCAGATGGCGCGCCATGGCCTCGCGCAACGCCCCCTCGACCTTGGCTTTCAGTGCGTCGTCGGGGCCGATCTGTCGCAGCGCCGAGCCCAGCTGGCCGATCCTCAGGGCCAGCAGGACGGACTCGTCCAGCGAATCCGTCCCCGTCACAAGGTCCAGGGGTTCGATCTCGATACCGGTGAAACCCGCATCGGCCAGGATCCTCCTCACCCGCTCCGCGTCCGCGAAGGCGAAGGGGCCGGGAGCATTGGGATCGGCGGGCGGAAGCGGCGGCAGCAGGTGGCGGACCGCCTGCATCGGCAGGGCCATCCACAGGTTCTCCGTCGGCGCCCGCCAGCAGCAGAAGGCCAGGCGTCCGCTGGGCTTGAGGGCAGGGCTGATGTTGGCGAAGGCGGCGGTGGGATCGTCGAAGAACATCACGCCGAAACGCGAAAACACGACGTCGTAGGCGGCCGGCGGCATGGCATGGACCTGGGCGTCCGCCTGGGTGAAGCTGATGTTCGAGAGCCCTTTGGCGGCGGCGTCGGTGCGCGCGATCTCGAGCAGCATCGCCGAGATGTCGACGCCGTCGACCCGTCCCGGTGACACCTTTCCAGCGATCTCGAACGAGGTCTCGCCGCACCCGCAGCCGATGTCGAGGACCCTCTGGCCCGCCGCGAACCCGGCCCTGGCCATGGCCACACGGCCGATCGGCGCGATCTGCCGGTCCAGCCGCTCGTGCAGCATGGCCCAGGAGCGCCCGACGACCTCATTCCAGTTCTCGATTTCCGCGGCGTTCGCCTGTGAGGGGGTCTGGGCCATGGGTGCGCTCCAATTCCGGCCCGAGTCCATAAATCAGCGTCCATGCCCGGGCGAGAGTCGGGTTATCATCCGGCCGTGCGCTACGACGAACGCCTTCTAGATGAGATCAAGTCGCGTCTGCGGCTGTCCGATGTGATCGGCCGCACCGTGAAGCTGCGCCGGCAGGGGCGGGAATATGTCGGGCTGTCGCCCTTCACCAAGGAAAAGACCCCCTCCTTTTACGTCAACGACGACAAGGGCCACTTCTTCGATTTCTCGTCCGGCAAGAACGGCGACCTGATCACGTTCCTGCAGGAGACGGAGCGGCTGTCGTTCCCCGAAGCTGTCGAGCGGTTGGCCTCGGAAGCCGGCGTGGCGTTGCCGGAACAGGATCCGCGCGGGGCCGAGGAGGACAAGAAGCGCCAGGGCCTGTCCGACTGGCTGGCCGCGGCGGCCTCCTGGTTCGAGGGCGAGCTGCGCCGACCGGGCGGACGGGAGGCGAGGGCCTATCTGGAACGTCGGGGATTGGGTCAGGAGGACTGGACACGTTTCCACCTTGGCTATGCGCCGGCCGAACGGACGCGGCTGAAGGACTATCTCGTCACCAAGGGGGCCCAGCCGGCCGAACTGGTCGACTCCGGCCTGCTCATTGCGCCCGAGGACGGGGGCGCGCCGTACGACCGCTTCCGCGAGCGGATCATCTTCCCGATCCTGGACGGGCGGGGCCGGGTGGTCTCGTTTGGCGGGCGTGCGCTGGATGCCGAGGCCCGGGCCAAGTACCTCAACGGGCCGGAGACTTCGCTCTTCCACAAAGGCAGGGTGCTCTATGGCCTGCCCGAAGCGCGCAAGCTGCTGCATTCGGGCGGGGAGGGCGCTCCCCTGGTGGTGGTCGAAGGCTACATGGACGTGATCGCCTGCCAGCGTTCGGGGATCGCCGCGGCCGCACCGCTGGGAACCGCCCTCACCGAAGAGCAGATGGAGCTGCTCTGGCGGCTGCACCCCGAGCCGACGCTCTGCTTCGACGGCGACGCCGCCGGCCAGCGCGCCGCCTCTCGGGCCATCGACCGGGCGCTGCCGCTGCTCAAGCCCGGCAAGTCGTTCCGCTTCGCTCTGTTGTCCGGCGGCAAGGACGCCGACGACGTGCTGCGCTCGCAGGGGCCCGGCGCCCTCAAGGCCCAGCTGTCCCAGGGCACGCCGCTGGTGGAAGCCCTCTTTGCCCGCGAGCGGAATCTCGAGCCGATCGAGACGCCCGAACGGCGCATGGCGCTGCGGGGCCGGCTGCGACAGGCCGCCAACGCTATCCAGGACAAGGAACTGGCGAGCGCCTATCGCGAGGATCTGCTGAAGCGCTTCGACGAGACGTTTCCGCCACAGGCCGCCCGGGCGCAGGGTCGGGGGCCCTATACAAACGGGCGGTTCGGCGTTCCTCCGCTGGCTACAGCCGAGGCCAAGGCTGCGGCGAAACGTCTCGCCCGCGCCCTCGATCCAACGGCAGCTGCTATCGCCAAAGGCGCGCTGGACGACCCCGCCCGCCTTGACGGCCACCTGGAGGAGTTAGAGGCCATCGGTCTGGGTGATCCGGCGCTCGAAGAATTGGCGAGGGAAATCATCCGGCTGCGTCTGGAAGGCGACGTCCTTGACACAGAGCCCCTGGCTCGCCATCTGGCGGAGAAGGGATTTGGCGGGCTGCTGAGCGAAGTGGACAAGGCAGCGGCGAGATCCGGCGCGCCATTTTTGAACCCTGACCTTCCGCTCGCCGCCGCCAGGACCCTTTGGTCGCACGTTTTCGAGTCAATGACCCGGATGGCCGCCTTGGAGAGCGCACTCGGATCC
>FTFP01000847.1_pt1 | contig 10185 bp, 11 predicted proteins | sample 1640421 | NCBI WGS metagenome assembly FTFP01 (sample SAMEA3914814, study PRJEB12502) | metagenome | biome: forest; material: soil | place: USA | collected 2011-09-16 | depth 0.1 m | reverse complement strand
GCGATACGGCGATCAGGCCCTGGCCGGAGCCGATTCCTTCTATCTGCGGGTCCTGGCCCTGCCGCTGTTTCCGGCGATGACGACGAACGACGTGGGTAGGGTCGTCGAGGCGCTGACCGGCGTTTTGGGACTCGGCTAATCGACCATGTCGATGGCGAACGGCTCGCCGCGTTGCAGATCGCGGCGGGCAGTCCGGCCCAGCACATGCGGAAGGTGCTTGGGTTCAAGACCGAAGCCAGGCCGGATCGAGCGGACATCCTCGGCGGAGACGACCGAGCCCTTGGTGACGTCGCGCACCACGTAGAGCGAACGGCGGAATTGTCGGTTGCCGGTTTCGACCTCGCCCCTGCGATAGTCGGCCTGGCCGAGCGCGCTCCAGGCGTTGGCGCAGTCCCGCACCAGTTGACCCAGTTCGTCTGGCTCGAGCGAGAAGGCCGCATCGGGGCCGCCGTCGGCGCGGCTGAGGGTGAAGTGCTTCTCGATTATGGCGGCGCCCAGGGCCACGGCGGCCGTGGCGGCGGCGGTCCCTGGCGTGTGGTCGGACAGGCCGGTGACGCAGTCGAAGTCCTCGGCGAGCCGCTGCACCATGCGCAGGTTGGCGTCGGCATAGCTGGCGGGGTAGGCGCTGACGCAGTGCAGCAGGGCGATCGGCGCGCCTTCGCTCCGCGCCGCCGCAGCGGCCTCTGCGATCTCCTCCGGGCTGGTCATACCGGTGGAGATGATCAGCGCCTTGCCCGACCGGGCGGCGCGACGGATCAGCGGCAGGTCGGTCGCCTCGAACGAGGCGATCTTGAAGGCCGGGGCGTCCAGCTGTTCCAGCAACGCGATGGCCGTCTCGTCGAATGGAGAGGAGAAGGCAATCAAGCCCAGTGACCGGGCATGCGTGAATAGAGGTTCGTGCCACGCATAGGGCGTCGAGGCTTCCGCATAGAGGTCATGCAGCGTGCGGCCGGCCCAGAGCCCGGATTCGATCCGGAAACCGGGTCCCTGGTGGTCGATGGTGATCGTGTCGGCGGTATAGGTCTGCAGCTTGACGGCGTCGGCCCCAGCTTCAGCCGCCGCGTCGATGAGCGTCAGTGCGCGCTCCAGGCTGCCGTTGTGGTTGCCGGACAGCTCAGCGATGACGAATGGCGGCTGGTCCGGACCGATCAATCGCCCGGCGATGGAGATGGCCTGTGGCGTCATGGTCTGCCTCGATGCGCCGGCTGAGGATCGGAGGGGCGCGTTAACGCATCGTGCCCAGAGCGCGCGCCGGCGGCCGGCAGCGGCCAGTTCTTAACGCGCCGTCAGTCAATTGGGACGAGTGTGCAGGCTGATCCCAGTGCGCGTGTCCGTCGGCCTTTAGTCCTGTGAACATCACACTCACATCCAGCATGGCGTCCCTGCTCTTCGGCGGAGGAGCGCTGACCAACGGCTCGTCGACGGGTTCCTCGGGCGCGACGACGTCGAGCCGGGCCGCCAACCCGACCGCGCCCTGGGCGCCGCTATCGACCGCACCCCAGCCGAGCGCGCTGGTCAAGCAGGTGCTGGCCGGCCACCGGTTCATTGATCCATCCTCAGCTCAGCTCGACGTGGTCGGCGGCGATGTCACCGCCAACCAGAACTACCGGGACCTGTTCTCCCTCTACCAGGGCCTGGCGGCGCTGAACGGCATCGCGACGCAGGCGCAGGATCCGACTGTCGGCCCCACCGAAGCCAAGCAGTTGCTGCAGACCTTCGCCACCGGGCTGAAGCAGGTGCAGAGCTTCCTCGACGGCAAGCCCTTCACCGGCTTCCAGGTGTTCCAGGGCCAGGTGATGACCAGCGACAGCACCACCGCCGGCGTCGCCCACGAGACCGACACCTTCACCACGGGAACCATCTACAGCGGCCCCACCAATGCCCCAGCCCCGGTGTTCCAGGGTCCCGTCGCCTTCAACGTGACGGTGACCAAGGTCTCGGGCAGCCAGACGCCGGTCAATTTCGATCTGTCCGAGATGGGAGCCACGCCGCGGACGATCCCCAATGTCGTGACCTATCTGAACTCCAAGCTGCAGGCGGCCGGCATCGCAACCCGCTTCGCCAGCCAGATGACCCCAGGCCAGCCGCAGGTGATCAAGGCCGGCGGGACCACCGTCGCCGGCGCCATCGGGCCCAACCAGTTCGCACTGAAGATCAACGGCGTTTCGGTTGAGAAGCTGTCCTTCTCGGCCCCGGCATCGGATCCTGCGGTCTATGTCGCTCAAACGTCGGGGCTGACCACCGGCGCAACGCCGGACGCGGTCCAGCAGCTGGTGAAGTTCGACGCCTCAGCCACGCCGCTGGCCACAGCGTCGCCCAGCGGCCAGGTGTTCAAGCAGACGCTGGCGAACACCGCGGCGACGCGCGCGCTGGCGACGGGTTCGGATGGATCGGTCTACGCGATCTCGGACGTCACCGGCAAGGTTGACGGGCAGGGGATCAAGGGCTCGCAGGATGTCGCCCTGACCAAGTACGACTCCACGGGAAACGTCGTCTTTACCCGGACCCTCGGCGCCGCCTCGAGCGCCTCCGGCTACGCCCTGGCGATCTCTCAGGACGGCTCTCAGATTGCAGTGACCGGCTCCACCACGAGCAACCTCGACCCGACCACTTCGTCCACGACGTCGGCCAATACGGCCTCCAACGGCTCGGACGGATTTGTGAGCGTGTTCGACGCCCAGGGCCAAGAGCAGTGGACCCAGCAGACCGGCTCGACCACCGGCGGCGACGTCCAGGCCAATGCGGTCACGTTCGGACCAAACGGCATGGTCTATGTCGCCGGCCAGACCACGGGGCCGCTGCGGGGGACCGGCTCGTTGGGCAGCACGGACGCCTTCCTGCAGGCCTTCCACTCCGTCGGCGTGCCCCTGAACGATGGCACGAACCAGACCGAGTGGGTGGTGACGCCCAGCTACATTACCCAGTTCGGCACCGGGGGGACCGATCGCGCCACTGGCCTGGCCGTCAGCGGCTCGACCGTCTACGTCTCCAGCCTTGAGAACGGACACGCCGTGGTCCGCAGTTTCGATCAGAGCGGGACCGGCTCGACCTCGCTGACTCCCGCGGCCACCCGCGATCTCGGAGACGTCCAGGGTGGCTCCGTGGCGGGCGTGGCGGTCAATGCCGACGGGTCGATCATCGTCGCCGGCTCGACGCACAACGGTGCGCTCTCGGTGGGAACGACCACGCAGGCCTATTCCGGGGGCAAGGCGGTATTCGTCGCCAGCCTCGCGGCCGACCTGCAGCCCGCCGGCACGGATCGCCTGACCTACGCCGGTGGCGGCGCCGATCAGAGCGTGACCGCCGTCACCGTGTCGGGCGGCCAGGTCTATGTGGCCGGTCAGGTCACCACCACCCCGCCGGCGGGCACAGGCCAGATCACCGCTCACGACGGATTCGTCGAGGCGATCGATCCGCAGACAGGCGTTGTCGGCTGGTCGCAACGCTATGTGGGCCTGGACCACGAAGCCGCGCCGGCCGCCATCGCGGTCAGCCAGGCCGGCGCCTCGATCCTGGATACGCTTGGCTTGCCCAATGGCGCGATCGACTATTCGGCGTCGCAGCAGGTCACGGCAAACACCTCGATCCGACCCGGCGACGAGTTCTTCATCAAATCCGGCTCCGGTCCGGCCCAGGCGGTGAAGATCACTGCTGACGACACCTATGCGACCCTGGCCGTGAAGATCCAGCGGGCCTCGGGGTTCAACCTCACCGCCAAGGTCGTGCCTGGAGTGAAGGGTTCAGGCGATCAGATCAGCGTGAAGTCGACGTTCGCCAACGGCCAGGTGTCGATCCTCGCGGGGCCTACCGGCGCGGACGCCTTGCAGGTGCTGGGCTTCAAGGAGGGTGTGGTCAGCGCCGCCGCCGCCAACAAGGCCCTGCTTCCCGCGCGGCCGACCTCGGTTCCGGGCCAGGCCACCAAGGCTACGAACTCGCTCAAGAACGGCTACTCACTGCAGCTGCCCTCCGACCTCGGGCTGGCCAGCGCGGCCGACATCAAGCGATCCCTGACCGCGCTTTCGATCGCGACGTCCACCGTCAGGTCGATCTATCGCGACCTGACCACACCGCCCCCCGATCCGGCCGCCGCGGCTGGATCAGGATCGGTGCCCAAGTACCTGACCGACCAGATCTCCAACTACCAGGCCGCCCTCAACCGCCTGACCGGCGGCCAGTGAATCCGAGCGCGGGGTGCGGCGAAGCCGCCCGGCCCGTGACTTGAATCCGCCTTATCCTAAGCGTAGCAGGGCGGCATGAACCTCGACAGCCTCAAGGACCGGCGGGTGTTGTACACCGCTGTCGGCGGTGTCGTGGCGCTGATGGCCGGGCTGCTCATCGGCGTCGGGCTGCTGTCGCGGCATGGTGCCGCGCCCAAGACGCCGGCAGAGCCCGGCTCGCTGCAGGTGCAGATGGGCAAGGACGACCCCGGCCTCGATCCGCAGAAACCGCTCCGGTGCTTCGTCAACGGTCAGTTCGTCGGCATGATCTCGCTGTCCGACTGCGCCAAGAAGAACGGCGTCGCCACCGGCTCGCTGGATGTCGGCCTGGATCCGAACGGCGAAGTCGCCGCGGCCTCCGACACATCCGTGCTGCAACCCCTGCCGGGCGCGCCTGCGCCTCCGCCCACCCAGGCCGCCGCGCCGGGAGAGGCGCCGGCTCCCGCGCCGCCGTCCGACGCTCCCGTGGCGACCGCTGCGTCGGCGCCTGGGGTCACCGCAGCCTGCTGGCGTTACGCCGGTGACTGGCGCCGGATCGCCGACGACATGTCGCTGGACAACTGTCTGCAGGCGCTGTTCGCGGGTCGCTGCGAACGGCCCGGTGGGGCCGACTACGGCCGCTGGAACGGGGATACCTTGCGCCTGGTCACCGGCAAGGTAGAGCGCGCCGGCGACAACCGCAGCTTCCGCACGCTGGTCAAGCAGACCAGCGGCGACTGCAGCATCCCTCGCGTCGGAGACTGAGCCATGAGAGTCGCCGCTGTGGTCCTGGCCCTGGGCCTGCTGGCCCTCCCGGCCTGCTCAAAGGAACTCGAGGCTCCGGCCGACCAGGGAGTCTGCTGGCACATGGTGACGCTGCCGGGCGGCAAGGTCCGCTTCAACAAGCTGGCCGAGAACAAGTCGACCGTCGAGCAGTGCGCCGCGGCCCTGGAAGGGATGCGCCTGAGGTTCCTGGGCCTGGGCGGTGGCAACGAGGAGATCGTCGGGGCCTATCAGGGCCAGTACCTGTTCCTCGGCCGCCAGGGCGTGTTCCTGAGCCAGAGCCTGAACGGCAACCGCTATCTTCTGCTCGTGCCAACGGGCGACGGGCGGCTGGCCAAGCCGGGCGCAATTCCCCAGCAATAGGCCCGATTATCGCGGCCGCTGCGATCCGGGGTTGACGTCCTGCTGCGGCATCATCGTGGTGCCCTGGCCGATGGTGCCGAGCAACTGCTCCAGCACCGAGAGCTCCCGCCCGCGGGTCGGCGTCTCGCGGTGGCTGTAGGGGATGACGTGCCCGTCCTTCAGGCCGTAGGCGTTCACCGACGCCACTTTCTCGTCTTCCTTGTTGAAGGCGATGGCGATGACGTCGCGGCGGCGGACGTTGGCATTGCGGAACGCCACCGCGTCGCTGATCTGGGTGACATAGAACCAGGTGTTGGGGTCGAATGCGGCGACCGCCGACGGCGAGCCCAGACGCTCCATCACCGTCGACTTGGTGTCCGTGCCGACGGCGACGTCCTTGGGATTGGCCTCGACCGCCTGGAAGCCCTGGTAGGTGGTGATCGGGGTGCATGCGCCGAGCAGCAGCACCGTGGCGGTGGCGAGAATGGCGGCGCGAGGGATCATGGACGGCCTGCTCAAAGATGGACTGGGTTTTGACCTATCGTCCGGCGGCGACTAGTTCAATGCCGCTATTGCGCCTTGCGAAGGCGGAAGTGAGGCGATGACGGTGTTCCAAAGGTTGTTCCGTGTCCGGCCGGCCCGCGCGGCGGGCCTGGCGCTCTATGCCTCGGCGGCCAGGCAGTCGCGTCAGCCGGCGTTTTACCGGTCCCTCGGCGTGGCCGATTCGGGTGAGGGGCGATTCGAGCTGCTGACGCTGCACGTCGCCCTGCTGGTGCTGAGGCTCCGGGGTTGCGGCGAGGCGGCGGCCGAGACCTCACAGCACCTGTTCGACGCCTTCGTGAGCGCCCTGGACGGCGCTCTGCGCGAAATGGGGGTGGGGGACCTGGTGGTCGGCAAGCGCATGCGCAAGCTCGGCGAGGTCTTCTACGGGCGCGTCCGTGCCTTTGACGAGGCGATGGGTGAGACTCCGGACCGGCAGGCGCTGCAGGCTCTGTTGGCCCGCACGGTGTTGGAGGGAAGGGTAGGGGACGCCTCCCGGCTCTGCGACTACGCGCTGGCCTCCCTCGACGGACTCCGCCGCCTTGATCTGGGTGAATTGCTCGAAGGCCGGACGGTCTGGCCCGAGGTGATCACATGACCGTGGTCCCGGCCTGGAGCCACCCTGTCCGGCTCGCCGAGTTGAACCGGGCTCCGCTCAGGAAGCGGCTCGCACCAGACGCCGCCACCCGCGCGCGAATCGCAACCGAACTGGCGCTGGACGGGCTGGATGATCTGCGGGCCGACGTGACGCTGACGCCCTGGCTGGACGGGGCGGTGCTGGAGGCCCGATGGACGGCCGTCGTCGAGCAGACCTGCGGCATCACGCTCGAGCCGTTCAGCACCCGCCTCGAAGGCGACTACTCGGTCAGGGTCCTGCCCCATGGCAGCAAGAATGCCCCGGAAGAGCCCGGCGGCGAGGTCATGGTCGACCCCCTGGCCGATGATCCCCCCGACGTCCTCGAAGGTGATAGCGTCGACCTTGCCGCCTACGTCGTCGAGCACCTGGCCCTGGAAATCGATCCCTTCCCGCGCAAGCCCGGCGCCGAGTTCACACCGCCGGACGAGCCGGATCCGCCTTCGCCGTTCGAGGCGCTGCGGAACTTCACGCCAAGGCCGAAGGGCGACTGACCGTGAGCGCTGGCGGCGAGCTTGCATCGACTTTCGGCGGATGTATGGTCCGCGCGCCTTTGGCGGTGGTTTGCGACTAACGGATGCTTGAACATCCGCCCGTGGTCCGATCCACTGGACTCAAACGCTCCTGATGCGACTCGAAGGAGCGCATGGAGCGCCCGATGGACGCCCTCGCGGGAGGTCCAGCGGGGGGCCGGACTTTTCTGGGGGGCGCCTGCGCGCTGTGCCGGACTCCATTGTCATTTCAATCGACGCCATGGGCGGGGATCACGGACCATCGGTCGTAGCCCCCGGCGTCATGCATGCGCTGGAGCGTCTGAGGTCCAGGAAGGTGCGTTTCCTGCTGCACGGAGAGGAGGCGGCGCTGAACGCCGAGCTGGCCAAGGTCCCTGCGGCCCAGGCCGTCTGCCATGTGCGGCCGACAAGCCTGGTGATCGGGATGCAGGACAAGCCGGCCCAGGCGCTGCGCCGGGGCAAGGGCTCCAGCCTGTGGAACGCCGTGGAGGCCGTCGGCTCGGGCGAGGCGCAGGCGGCCCTCTCGGCCGGCAACACCGGCGCCCTTATGGCCATCTCGAAGTTCATCCTGCGCATGGTCTCCACCGAGCTGGACCGGCCGGCGATCGTAGCCAGCTGGCCGACCTCGCGTGGCGTCACCGCCGTTCTGGATGTGGGGGCCAACGTCACCAGCGACGCGGCGCAGCTGGTCGAGTTCGCCATCATGGGCGAGGCATTCCACCGCGCGGTGCATGGCGTTGCGCGTCCCACCGTCGGCCTGCTCAACGTCGGATCGGAAGAACAGAAGGGCCACGAGGAAGTGCGCGAGGCCCACCGCATCCTGCGGGAAGGCGGCCTGCAGATGGACTATCGGGGCTTTGTGGAAGGCGACGACATAGCCAAAGGCACGGTCGATGTGGTCGTGACGGACGGTTTCTCGGGCAACATCGCCCTGAAGACGGCCGAGGGCGTGGCCAGGTTCGTACGCTCGGTGATGCGCGAGACCTTCGCTTCCGACCTCAGGGCGAAACTGGGAGCACTGGTAGCCGAGCCTGCGCTGCGGCGTATGGCGGCGCGGCTGGAGCCGCCGAACGGGGGACCATTGCTGGGATTGAACGGGATCGTGGTGAAGAGCCATGGCGGCGCGGACGCGATCGCCTTCGCCAACGCCATCGTGGTGGCCGCTAACCTCGCCGGCAGCGACTATTCCAGCGAGATCGACCGCAACATGCGCAGGCTCGCCGATCTGACCTGCAAGTCCGGTGCGCGAGCGGAGCGCGCCTCGTGAGCCCAACGCTCCGGACCGCGATCACAGGCGTGGGCTCCTATCTTCCCGACGAGGTGGTCTCAAACGCAGACCTGGCCAAGATCGTGGAGACGTCCGACGAGTGGATCTTCGAGCGCACGGGCATCCACGAGCGGCGCCGCGCGGCGCCCGACCAGGCGGTCTCGGACCTGGCCGTGGAGGCGGCCCGGCGGGCGCTGGCAGCCGCTGGCCGCACGCCCGAAGACCTCGACCTGATCATCGTCGCCACCACCACGCCGGACCTGACCTTTCCCGCCACGGCCGCCATCGTCCAGCGCAAGCTCGGCGCGCCCATGGGCATAGCCTTCGACCTGCAGGCCGTCTGCTCCGGCTTCGTCTACGCCCTGAGCGTCGCTGACGGATTCGTCGCCCGCGGCCACGCCAAGTGCGGACTGGTGATCGGCGCCGAGACCATGACCCGCCTGCTCGACTGGACCGACCGCACCACCTGCGTGCTGTTCGGCGACGGCGCTGGCGCCATGGTGGTGGAGCCCGTAGCCGGACAGGGGACCACCGCCGATCGCGGCCTTCTGTCGTTCGCCCTGCGCTGCGAAGGTGAGAAACAGGACCTGCTCTACGTCGACGGCGGCGTCTCCACGACCGGCTCGGTGGGCAAGCTGCGCATGCAGGGTCACCAGGTCTATCGCCACGCCGTGGTCAATATCGCCGAGGCCATCGAGGCGGCGGCCGACAAGGCGGGGGTCCGTCTCGGGGATGTCGACTGGTTCGTGCCGCACCAGGCCAACCAGCGCATCCTGAAGGGCGTGGCCGATCGGCTGGGCATCGACCAGTCCCGCGTGATCTCGACCATCGCCCAGCACGCAAACACCTCGGCGGCGTCCATCCCCCTGGCGTTCGACACGGCCCTGAAGGACGGGCGCATCAAGCCGGGGCAGCTGGTGCTGATGGAGGCCATGGGCGGCGGACTGACCTGGGGGTCCGTTCTCATCAGGCTTTAGGCGATGCGGCGCCCAATCGAGGGAAGCCTTTGACTTGGCCCGATTTTCGCGCCATTCAGCCTTGAGGGGGAAATGGGGGCATGCCGATGAAAGCTGAAACGCTGACTCGCGCCGACCTCTGCGAGGCGGTGCACCACGAAGTCGGCCTGACACGCCAGGATTGCGCGGGTCTGGTCGAACGGACGCTCGATCTGATCGCCGAGGCCCTGCAGAAGGGTGAAACCGTAAAACTTTCCGGTTTCGGCGTCTTTCAGGTCCGCGCCAAGCGCGCCCGAGAGGGGCGCAATCCCAAGACCGGGGAGCCCGCGCCGATCGAGCCGCGCCGGGTGATCGGCTTTCGAGCCTCCCAGGTCATGAAGGCCCGGATCGACGGCGCCCTTTCCTGACCGGGACGGGCGGACGTGAGCAAGGGTCCTGACGCCTTCCGCACCATCTCCGAGGCGGCCTCCGAAGTCGGCGTGGCCCAGCACGTGCTGCGTTTCTGGGAGACCAAGTTCTCCTTCATACGGCCGATGAAGCGGGCGGGCGGGCGGCGCTTCTATAGGCCGCAGGACCTGGCCATCCTGCGCGGCGTGCGCCGGCTGCTGCACGAAGAGGGCTACACCATCATGGGCGTGCAGCGCCTGCACCGCGAGCAGGGCCTGGCTCGGCTGCTTCGGGCTGGCGGCGCGTCCGCCGCTGATACAGGTCCGGTTCACGACGGCGCGGGGGGGGTGGTCCCGACTCCGCCGGCTTCCAGCGATCACGGAAGCAGCCTGCAAAGCGCCCTTGCGGCGCTCGAAGCGGCCAAGGCGCGGCTGGACAGCGCCCTGGGGCCCCTGTAAGCGCTCCATCGTCGGAGCGTGGCGCAGCCTGGTAGCGCACTAGCATGGGGCGCTAGGGGTCGTGGGTTCGAATCCCGCCGCTCCGACCATTCCCTCCCTTCCCCGGGGAG
>FTFP01001401.1_pt1 | contig 10244 bp, 12 predicted proteins | sample 1640421 | NCBI WGS metagenome assembly FTFP01 (sample SAMEA3914814, study PRJEB12502) | metagenome | biome: forest; material: soil | place: USA | collected 2011-09-16 | depth 0.1 m | reverse complement strand
ACCTGGTAGAGCAGGGGCTGGAACAGGTGGTGGTTGCTGCGGTCGATCACCGTGACGTCCGCCGGTGTCCTGGCCGAGCCCAGCGCCGCGGACAGACCGCCGAAGCCGGCGCCGACGATGACGATGTGGGGCTTGGTCATTCAGGGCCTCGTCTCTCGGCACCATATCCCTGATCAGCGATGGCCTAACAGACGCGCGAGACACGGGTTCAGAGAAGATTCACCGTTTCGGCCGATGACTCATCGCCGGGGGAAGCCGCATGGCCATCACTTTCGTCAACGGCTACCAGTGCTCCAACTGCACTGACATCGACAACGCCAAGAAGCATGTCGACCCGGCCCACCCCCAGGACGGTCCCTACGGCGTCAACGCGCCGAAGGACTCCGGGCGCGACCGCGGCGGCGATATCACCACCAGGGCCGTGGACGCGACCGGCAATGCCGCCCAACCCGCGGTGATCTATGGCGGCTCGCTGGCGGCGTTGAATCCGGTCGCGCAGTCCGGCGCAACGCCCCCGCCACCGCAACCATCCCAGACGCCTGACAGCCGCCCCTACGGCGGCTCCCCGGGATCGGGCTTCTCGCTGACCGTCTAGTGTGCTGGATCAGAAGTTCGCCCGCTTGTTGGATCAGGCTCAGAGCGCTTGGACTGAATCAGCGTTGCGCTCTAGCGTCTTGATGCAAGACGCATTTTCTGAAGGCAGTCGGTCCACTAATCAGAAAATGCTCTAGCCCTCGGCTTTGAACACCCTGGCCGGCGCCGCGCGATAGTCTGTCGGGAACAGGCGCTGCAGCGCCGCGACCTTGGGCTGGTCATAGGTCGCGATGTAGGGATTGTCCGGGTGCCGCAGCAGGTAGTCCTGGTGGTAGTCCTCGGCCTTGTAGAACCCATGGACCGGGTCGACACGGGTGGCGATCGGCCGACCGAACACCTTGGCCTGGTCGAGCTGGTGGATATAGGCCTCCGCCACCCGCTTCTGATCGGCGTCGGCATAGAACACCTCCGAACGATATTGCGGGCCGCTGTCGGGGAACTGCTGGTTCAGTTGGGTCGGGTCGGTGGCCACCGAGAAGAAGATGCGCAGGATCCGGCCGAACGAGATCTGTTTCGGATCGAACGTGATCTGCACCGACTCGGCATGGCCGGTCGTTCCGGTCCCCACCAGCTCGTATTGGGCGGTGGCGGCGGCGCCTCCGGCATAACCGGAAACCACGCTCCTGACGCCTTTGACGTGCTGGAACACGGCCTGGATGCCCCAGAAGCAGCCCCCGGACAGCACCGCTGTCTGAAGACCGCCCGACTTTGGTGCGGGACTGTCGATCGCCGGCGCGGGCAGCACCCAGGACCGCTCGGAACCATCGGCGTTGCGCATGGATGCGTAGACGGTGGACGCCGCCGCGAGGACCGCGACGCCGGCCAAGGCCAGAGCGAAAGTCGTGCGTTTCATGACCGCTATCCCTTGATGATGACGTGTCACGCCGGGTGGAAGCTCAGGGCTACGCCGTTCATACAGTAGCGCAGACCGGTTGGCTTGGGCCCGTCATTGAACACATGGCCGAGGTGGCTGCCGCAGCGACGGCAATGCACTTCGGTGCGGTCCATCAAGAGGCTGGTGTCGTGCGACGTGCTGACCGCGCCGGGGATCGGGCTCCAGAAACTGGGCCAGCCGGTGCCGGAATCAAACTTGGTGTCGGACTTGAACACCGGCAGATCGCAGCCGGCGCAATTGTAGACGCCCTTGCGATGCTCGAAGTCCAGCGGACTGGATTCCGGCCGCTCGGTGCCTTCGTGCCGCATGACCTGATAGGCCGCCGGCGAGAGCAGGCGGCGCCATTCCTCGTCGGTGTGATGGACCTGGAAGGTCTCGGCGGCCAATCCTCGCCGAGGGGCCCCGACATAGGCCAGCAGAGCGGCGACGCCGGCGCCGAACAGGAGGCCTCTGCGATCGATCATGATTGTCGTGCTCCCTTTAGGGTCCGTCGCAGCAAGATGGCTGCGTGGACCTGGACGTCGTTGTATGGGCTGCGGTTACAGCCGCTGGAGAATACGATGTGGCGAACTGATCGGATCATGCAATGGGCGGGCGTCTGCATTGTGGCGGTTCTTGGCGCATCCGCGGCCCACGCCGCCGACTCGTCGCGCCCGACGGTGGTGGAACTGTTCACCAGCCAGGGCTGTTCTTCCTGCCCGCCGGCCAATGACAACCTGGCGGCCCTGGCCGGGCGCCCTGACGTGCTGGCGCTCAGTTTCGGCGTCACCTACTGGGACCAGCTTGGCTGGAAGGACACCTTCGCCCAGCAGGCGTTCACCGCCCGCCAGTGGGACTACGCCCACCGCCTGGGCCACAGCCAGGTCTGGACGCCGCAGATGCTGTTCAACGGCCGCGCGGACGTGACCGGCGCCTCCCGCACCGACATCGATGGGGCGCTGCGCAAGGCCGACCGAGGGGGCGGCGGACCTCAGTTGAGCCTGCACGGACGGCGCATCTCCGTCGGCGGCGGAGCGGCGCCGGCGGGCGGCGCGGACATCTGGCTGGTGCGTTACGATCCCAGGGTCGTGCAGGTCCCCGTCCGCCGCGGCGAAAACACCGGACGCACCCTGCCCCACCGCAATGTCGTGCGTGAAATGACGCTCATCGGTCGTTGGAAGGGCCAGCCGTTCGAGGCCGATACGCCGGCGCAGCGCGAGACAGGCCTCGCCAGCGCCGTGCTCGTCCAGGCCGGTCGCGGCGGCCCGATCATCGCCGCGGCCAAGGGCTGAGGCGCCCGCCATGCAACGTCCCCCGCTTCCGCCTTACGACCTGGAGAGCGCCGCCGCCAAGGCCCGTGCGGCGGAGAATGCCTGGAACAGCCGTGACCCGGAGCGGGTGGCGGGGGCCTATACGGCCGACAGCCGCTGGCGCAACCGCTCGGAGTTCTTCCAGGGACGCGACGCCATCGTCGCCTTCCTGACCCGCAAGTGGCAGCGCGAGCTCGACTACCGCCTGATCAAGGAAGTGTGGGCCTGCTCCGGCGCCCGGATCGCCGTCCGCTTCGCCTATGAATGGCGTGACGGCCAGGGACACTGGTTCCGCTCGCACGGCAACGAGCAGTGGGAGTTCGACCAGGACGGCCTGATGCAGCGGCGCGAGGCCAGCATCAACGACGCACCGATCTCGGAGGCGGAGCGGAAGTTCCGTTGGCCGCTGGGGCCGCGGCCCGAAGACCATCCGGGACTGACGGCGCTCGGCCTCTGAGGCCGCCGTCAGGTCAGGCGGTTGCGCATCGCCTGGGACAGCAGGTCGATCAGCGACACGGCAACGATGATCACCACGGCGATCGCCGAGACCTGGCGGTAACGGAAGGCGCCCAGATCCTCGAACAAGAGCTGCCCAATCCCCCCCGCGCCAATCAGGCCCAGCACGGTGGCTGACCGCGCGCTCGATTCGAAGCGATAGAGCGCATAGCTGGTCCACAGCGGCGCCACCTGTGGGATCACCCCCCAGACCACCTCGTGCAGACGCCCGGCGCCGGTGGCGCGCACGCCCTCCACCGGCCGCGGATCGATCGCCTCGACCGCCTCGGAGAACAGCTTGGCCAACACGCCGCCCGTGTTCACCGCCAGCGCCATTACGCCCGCGAGCGGCCCCAGGCCGACGGTGACGATGAACAAGGTGCCGATCACCAGGTCCGGCGCAGAGCGCAGGATGTTCATCAGCAGGCGCATGGGCTGCTGCAGCCAGGTCGGTGAGAGGTTGCGTGAACAGGCCAGCCCGAAGGGGATGGCGAAGACCACGGCGCAGGCGGTGCCCCACAGGGCCATCTGCACCGTGAGCCACATCTGAGCGACGTAAAGCCGCCAGAGCGAGAAGTCCGGACGCAGGAAGTCGGCGCCGTATTCGCGCATGTTCTCGGAATGCGTGACCACCAGCGTGAGCCGCTTCAGCTCGACCGGCCCGAAGCTGACCAGCAGAAGCAGGGCGATGCCGCCCCACAGGACGAAATCCACAACCCGCCGGGTCAGGGGCGGTCGCGGCGGCGGCGGTATCGCCGGGGGCGCGGGCCGGGCGTCCGCCATCAGGACGCGGCGGGGCTCTTGGGCCGCGAGGCGACCAGCGCCCTGGTCGCGTCGAACGCCTTCTGCGCGGAGGCGATCTCGGCGGCATTACCGGACCGCTTGGCCCGGCTGAGATCATCGCTGGCCACCATCAGGCGGATCGGGTCCAGGTAGTCGTCGCCGGCCGGCCGGATGCCGGCATAGGTCAGCTTCTTCAGCACCCCGCGCTCGTGCTCACCCTGGGCCCCGGTCGCGGTCCCATAGGTGGAGAAGAACTTCAGCAGCTTGGCCTTGATCGACGGATCCAGTTCCTTGCGCACCAGGATGGCGGACTCCGGCAGCGGCGGAGAAGTCCAGATCACCTGGACCTTGGCAGGGATCGCCGGGTTCTCCCTCTCGGCGAACAACAGCCCCTCGGTGTTGTTGGTGGCGACGTCGAGCACGCCATTGGCCACCGCGCCGAGATTGGCCTGGTGGCTGGCGGAGCGAACGGTCTTGAAGCACTGGGAGGGCTCGATGCCCTTGGGCGCGAAGACGTAGTAGTTGGGCGCCAGGGTCCCGGACGTGGACTTGGGATCGCCGATCCCGAAGTCGTAACGCTTGCCGCACTTCAGCACGTCGTCCAGCGTGATGCCCGAGCCCTTGCGGACGATCAGAACCGACTCGTAGGTCACCGTGCCGTCGCCCGACACGATCCGCCCCAGCACCTCGGCGTTGGAGCGGTTGACCGCTTCGAGCGAGGGCAGGGCCGAGAACCAGCCCACCTGCACCTGATTGAACCGCATCGCCTCGATGAGGGCCGTGTAGTTCGACGCGAAGAAGGGCTTCACCTTCAGGCCGGTCTGCTTCTGCAGGTCCTCGAGCATCGGTCCCCAGACATTGCTCATCGACTGCTGGTCTTCGGCCGACAGGATCGAGAAGTTGAGCACCTCGGGCGAAGCGACTGCCTTGGGCGCCGGCTTTCCACAGCCCCCGATCAGCGCGCATGCCGCCACCACGGCCAGAACCGAACGGACGCAGGGATTCATGGTGGGGCTCCTTCCCAGAAGACGTCCTCGATCTCGGGCCCATAGATGTCCACCAGGATCGCGTGATCGAGCCCGGCGTTCGGGCCGTCATAGACGATCCGGCCCTGTTTCAGGGCGACGATGCGGCGGCAGTAGCGCAGGGCGTAGTCAACCTGGTGCAGGCTGACGAAGACGCTGAGCCCTTCGTCGCGATTGAGTTCGCTCAGCAGGTCCATGACGCGGCGCGCGGAGACCGGGTCCAGTGACGCCACGGGCTCGTCGGCGAACACGACTTCGGCCTGTTGCACAAGGGCGCGGGCGATGGCAGCGCGCTGCTGCTGGCCGCCGGACAGGACATCGGCGCGCTGGCCCGCCTGCTCGGCCAGGCCGACCCGCGCCAGGGCGGCCATGACCTGCACCTTCTCGCCCTTGGGCCACAACCCGAAAAGGCCGCGCAGGAAGCCGATCCGCCCGAGCAGACCCAGCGCGACGTTGGTGAAGAGGCTGAGCCGGCCCACCAGATTGAACTGCTGGAAGATGAAGCCGATCCTGGCCCGGACCTGCCGCACGCCGTCGCTGACCCGGCCCGCTGACTGGACGGCGCGGCCGAAAGCCTCGATGCGGCCTTCCCCACGGTCGATCGGCGCGAGGCCGGCCGCGGCGCGAAGCAGCGTCGACTTGCCTGAGCCGGACGGGCCGATCAGGGCCACCATCTCGCCTCGGCCCAACGTCAGCGACACGTCGTCGAGCGCGCGATGCTCGCCGTAGGTCTTGCTCACCCTCGAAAGGGAGACGAGTTGATCTGTCATGCGTCAGGATTGGGCGGCGGACGAGGGAGCAGCCTTGGCCCTGCGCCGCGACGGTATTGTGACAGTCCCCAGCATCCGGATTCCTAGAGCCTCACGTCGCCCGAGATGATCTTGGCGTAGGCGGGCTTGGTCAGCTTCACATAGCCCCTGGCGGGATGCTTGTAATAGAGGGGACCGCGCACGCGGTCCGGGCTGAACCCGTCGGCCACCAAATCCATCTTGCGGTACTTGAAGGTGCCGGTGGTCTCGATCTCGGGCTGCAGGCGGATGAACACCGGCTGGGCGTAGGTTGGCAGGTCGGCTTCCAGGTGGCCCTTCAGGGCCGTGATGTCGAACTCCGGACCAACCACCAGCGACGCCATGCCGGCGCGGCCGTCCAGCTCGCCGACCTGAACGCCATAGACGGTGGCCTCGCGCACGCCCGGGGCGGCCGCCATCCGCTCGGCCACCTCAGTGGTGGAGACGTTCTCGCCCTTCCAGCGGTAGGTGTCGCCGATGCGATCGACGAAATAGAAGTAGCCGTCCTTGTCCTGCAGCATCAGGTCGCCGGTGGCGAACCAGGCGTCGCCGGTAGCGAACACGTCGTGCAGCACCTTCTTCTCGGTGGCGGCCGCGTCGGCATAGCCGGTGTAGCTGCGCCGAACGTCCTGGCCGATCTCGCCGATGCACTCGCCGATCTCGCCGGGGCGGGCCTCCACGCAGAGACCGTCGGGCCCGCGGATCACGTCCTCTTTTTCCACGTCGAAGCGGATCAGGCGCACGTTGAAGGACTTGCGCAGATACGACGGCGAACGGCCGATGGCGCCCAGCCGGCCGTCGAAGTTGAACATCGAGACGTTGCCTTCGGTGGCCCCATAGAACTCCAGGATGCGCGGAATCCGGAAGCGCGACCTGAGCTTGCGCCAGACATCCGGGCGCAGGCCGTTGCCGAAGGCCAGGCGGATCTTGTGCTTGCCGTCGTCGGCATGCTCAGGCTGGTTGACCAGATAACGGCACAGTTCGCCGATGTAGACGAACATGGTCGACTGGGTCTGCACCACGTCGTCCCAGAAGGCGGTCGCCGAGAACCGGCGCGCCAGGACGAATACGCCGCCGTTGAGCAGCGCGGCGCCCAGCGCGCAGACGCCGCCGGTGGCGTGATAGAGCGGCAGGGCGCAGTAGATCCGGTCGTCGGTCTTCGATCCGGTCGCGGCAGCGAAGCCGCGCATATAGAGCTGGGCCCGCATGTGGGTGATCCGCGCCGCCTTGGGCAGGCCGGTGGTGCCGCTGGTGTAGATGTAGAGCGCGGTGTCCCGGGCGGTCATGCCCTCGCGTCGCAGGGCGCGCTCGGGACGCACGGTGCTGGACCCCTTGAGCGCGGTGGTCAGGTTGCGGTGGTCCCCCCCCGGTTGGCCGAGCGTCCAGATGGTGGTGGTCTTGTCCAGGGTGTGGCGGACGGCCTCCATGGCCGGGGCGGTTTCGTCGTCGACGATCACATGGCTGGCGTCGGCGAGCCGCAGGCAGTGGGCCAGGGCGGGACCGGTGAGGTTATGGTTGATCAGGGCGCCGATCAGCCCGAGCTTGTTCAGGCCCCACCACGCCGCGACGAACTCGGGCCGGTTGGGCAGCAGCACCGCCACCGTCTGGCCGCGCTTCAGCCCGCGCCCACTGGCCCAGTGGGCGTAGCGGTTGGCCATGGCGTCGAACTCGCCATAGGTGAACGTACGGCCTTCGAACATGATGGCCGGATGTTCGCGCCAGCGGTCGACCGCGTCCTCAAGGTCGTCGCAGGACAGCTGCGGCGACTCGGCGGAGACCGAGCGCACGCGGTTCAAGGTCCGGACAAGCGGCCTCAGGAACCGCCATTCCCGCCTGATCCGCGCGGCCAGACTCATCAAGGCCCTCCAGGGGTGAGGATGCGCCCGGGGGCCGCCGGGTCAAGGCTGGGGCGCGTTCGGGCTGCGGGCGGAGGGATGCCGACGCCCCGGGGCGAGTTCGAAGATCACTTCCGCCTTGGCGAAGTCCAGCGTCACCGAATCAAATGTGGACAGGGCGTCCATGCCCAGAAGGATGGTGGGCTTCTCCAGACCCCAGATCTTGAACACATGCAGATCGGCGAAGGTCACCGCGATGTTCAGCAGGCGGACGTGTCCGAGCCGCAGGACAGGCAGCAGCGCCAGTTGGCCCTGCAGGGTGCGGCCGGTGACGCTGATGATCGGGACCTCGAAAAAGGCGCCCTGCTGCACCTTGAGCACCGCAAGGTCATAAAGCGCCGGGTTGCCGATGGTCCGCTCAGCGCCCGAGTCCAGGAAGGCGCTGACCGGGATCCCGGCCAGGCTGGCGTCGACGATGGTCAGCTGGCCTGATCTGTGCCGGGCGGGCACCCGGGACATGAAGGCCGTCACGTCCATGAACCCCGACGGTTCGACCACCAACTGGCGGGCGTGGAAGTCCATGGTCACGCGCTGATTTCTCAGCCGGTCGATACCGATGATCCCCGGCGCCCCGATCGAGCCCTGAGGAATCATCGGCATCTGGACGTCCCGTTCGAGACGGGCGCCCACCTTCACCATGCGGGCGATGACGGTGGGCGTGGTCTCCACGCCCGCGACGCCGTGCAGCTCGACCGTTTCGCCTCTGGGGAGCCGTAGCTGGGCCGCCAGTTCGGAGGAGATCACCGACTGGTTCGCTCCGGTGTCGACCACGAAGAAGAAAGGGCCCTGGCCGTCGATGTAGATCGGCGCGGTCATCCGCCGGTAGGGATCGTCCGAGGTTTCGATCGTCTCGCCGGGCGTCAGCGCCCGCGGCTCGACGGCGGCGACGATGGACAGGCTGTCGGCATCGACGTGGCGCGGACGAGCCTGGACCAGCCCAGGCAGGGCGAGACCTCCGCCCAGGGCGGCCGCAAACTGGCGGCGGCTGTGCTGCACCCTATCCATCCGTCACGTCAGGAAGACGCCCCCTGGGGTCAGCTATAGAGCGGACAATGCGGCGCTGGACAAGCCGGCGTGACTCGCGGCAATGCGCTCCATGGCTGTCACCCTCTACGGCTCCCCCCAGTCCCGATCGCTCAGGGTGGTGTGGGCGGCGGCCGAATTGGGCCTCTCCATCGATCACATTCCCCTTGCGTGGGACGATCCGGCCCTCAAGGCGGCCGAATTCCTCGCCATCAATCCCGCCGGGCGCGTGCCCGTGATCGTGGACGGCGATCTGGCCCTGCCGGAATCATTGGCGATCACGTTCTACCTGGCGAAGACCTATCCGTCCGCGGACGCCGAGCCGCTCTATCCCACCGATCCCCACGACGAGGCGCGGGCCTGGAGCTGGACCCACTGGGCCATCTTCGATCTGGAAGCGCCGCTGGAAACGCTCCGGCGGCACAGATTCCTGCTGCCCGAGGCCGAGCGGGTCGAGGCGGTGGCGCGGGAGGCGGAGCAGCGGGTCGGGCCGGCCCTGGCCATCCTGGACGCCGTCCTGGCGCCGACGCCGTATCTGCTGGGGGAGCGCTTCACCGTGGCAGACCTGAACGTCGCCTGCGTGCTGTCCCCGTCGCGCACGGTGTTCATCGACCTCGAGCCCTTCGCGCGAGTGCGCGGCTGGCTTGATCGGCGCCGCTCGCGCCCGGCCTGGGCCGCGGCGCGCCGGGCGCTTCAGGCGGAGGATCCGTCCCCCGCCTCGGCGACCAGCCGGCCGATGGCGTCGAGATAGGCGACGAAGGCCTGCCGGCCGGCCGGAGTGAGGCGAACCCGGGTCATGGGCTTGCGGCCGACGAAGCTCTTCTCGATGGCGACATAGCCTGCCTCCTCCAGTTTGCGCAGGTGGACCGACAGATTGCCGTCGGTGGCCTGCAGCCGGCTCTTCAGGGCGTTGAATTCAGCGACCTGTTCGCCGGCGAGGTAGGCCATCACGCCCAGCCGCAGCCGGCCGTGGATGACCTCGTCGATGCTGCCGATATCGAAGTCGTCCATCGGACCCGTCAGGCTTTTGAGCGCGGCGGGAGCATCATCATCAGCCCCGGCAGCCCCAGCCAGAGGATGATCCCGATCGCGCAGCCCAGCAAAGCGTCCGGGCCTCCGATCAGCAGGCCGTTGACGATGGCGGTGACATAGCTGCCGGCCGCGACCAGGGCCCAGCGGCCGTCCCGGCTCCCAATCGCCGCTCCCAGCCAGGCTGCGCCGTAAAGCGCGAAGCAGATCGACGTCCAGACCTGCCACATCAAGGGGACGTGGAGCGCCCAGCCGGCCCTGAAGATCACGAACAGCATGACCAGGGTGGTCAGCCCCACGCCTCCCCAGACTGCGGCGAAGGCCCGGGCCGAGGGGCCGGCGGGCTTGGCGGCCCCCCGGAGCTTGAACGTCAGCCAGATCGCCACCGGAATGTACACGACCGTGGACCAGACGCTGACCCAGGATGT
>FTFP01000783.1_pt1 | contig 10271 bp, 6 predicted proteins | sample 1640421 | NCBI WGS metagenome assembly FTFP01 (sample SAMEA3914814, study PRJEB12502) | metagenome | biome: forest; material: soil | place: USA | collected 2011-09-16 | depth 0.1 m | reverse complement strand
CTGGGACCCGTCTTCGCCCGCCAGGTCGTCGCGTTCGGCCGGCCGAAATACAAGGCGTTCATGCCCCGCACCTGGCGATACCTCGAACGCAACCTGGCCCCTCCCGGCATGGAGTCCCTGAGGCGATGGTTCGACCGGCATGTGCCGGCGGAGGCGCGGGCTTGAGCGGTCCAAGGACGGCCATGGTGCTGGCGGCCGGGATTGGCGCCCGCATGCGTCCCCTGACCGACTCCACGCCCAAGGCCCTGGTCACCGTGGCCGGGCGGGCCATGATCGACCACACGCTGGACCGGCTGGGCGAGGCCGGGGTCGAGCGCGCCGTGGTCAACGTCCACGCCTTCGCCGACCAGATGGAAGCGCACCTGGCGGGCAGGGCGCATCCCCAGGTCCTGATCTCCGACGAGCGCGGCGGCCTTCTCGACTCCGGCGGCGGCATCGCCAGGGCGCTTCCCTTGCTCGGCGACGAGCCGGTCTTCGTCTCCAACATCGACAACATCTGGATCGAGGGCCGGACCCGGGCGCTCGAGACCCTGGCCGCCGCCTGGGATCCCGAACGCATGGATATCTGCATCCTGCTGGCGCCGCGGGATCACACCACCGGCTTCGAGCGACCCGAGGGCTTCCTGCGGGATGCCGAGGGACGGCTGACCCACTCCAACTCCACCAACCCCTTGCCGCCATTCAACAACCTGGGCGTCCAGATCCTGAAGCCGCATATCCTGGCCGGCCAAGCGGCCGGGGCGTTCTCCATCGTGCCGATCTGGAAGCGGCTGAGCGCTGAAGGCCGGCTGTTCGGGGCCGTGATGGACGGCTACGCCATGCACGTGACCGATCCCGCGACGCGCGAGGCGGTGGAGGCGCGGCTCCTGGCGGAGGCCTGAGCCGCGTGGCGCAAGCAACCTACCTCGATGGTCCCTCGCCGCGCTGGTTCACCATCGCCAGCCATCGGCCCTTCCTGCGCGATCTGGCGCACGGGCTGCTCGACGCCTTGGGCGAGGGCCTGGCCGAGGCGGTGGTGCTGACGCCGTCGAGACGGAGCGTTCGGGCTCTGGGAGAAGCCTTCGTCGAGACGATCGGCGGCCGGGCGCTCCTTCTGCCCCAGGTGCGCGCCCTCGGCGATCTCGACGAAGGGGAGGCGCCGTTCGAGCCCGGCCGCCTGGCGCAGCGCCTGCCGCCGGCGATCGCTCCGTTCCGCCGCCGCTTTGAACTGGCCCGCCTGGTCGCCGAGCACGCCCCCCTGTTCGGCCGCTCGATCGACGCCACGGGCGCCCTGGAACTGGCCGACGCCATGGCCGCCTTCCTGGACTCCGTCGAACTGGAGGAAGTGGCCGAGGGTGACCGGCTCGACCGGCTGGAGATGATGGTGGAAGGCGACCTGGCCGCGCACTGGCGGATTTCCGCCGACGTGCTGCGGATCGCGCTGGAAGCCTGGCCGGCCCGGCTGGCCGAGCTTGGCCTGATGGACCTGTCGGCGCGGCGGGTGCGGCTGCTGCGGATGCTGGCCGAGGACTGGACCAACCGGCCGCCGACCGGCCCGCTGATCGCAGCCGGTTCCACCGGCGCGGTTCCCGCCAACGCCGCGCTGCTGGGCGTCATCGCCGGTCTCCCGGCGGGGGCTGTGGTCCTGCCGGGACTGGACCTGGAGTTGGCCGACAAGGCTTGGAGCGACATCGGCGAACAGCACCCCCAGGGCGCCATGAAGCGGCTGCTGGAGGGCGCCGGCTCGGGCCGCGGCGTGGTCCGGCCTTGGCCGGGGGGCGGCGGTTGGGGGCGCCAGCGCTGGCGGCGGCGGATCGTCAACGAGGCGCTGCGACCAGCTGAGGCTACCGGCGACTGGCGATCCCTGATCGCGGACTTGCGCAAGGAGGCGGCTGACGAAGGTGTCGATCCCTTTGCCGAGGGGCTGTCAGGCCTGACCGTGATCGGCGCCCGCGCCGAGGAGGAGGCTGCGGCCGTCTGCGCGCTGCTGCTGCGCGAGACGCTCGCGACTCCGGGCCGGACCGCCGCCCTGATCACGCCTGATCAGGCCCTGGCCCGGCGGGTCTCGGCGCGGCTGTCGCGCTGGGGCGTGGAGGTGGACTCCTCGGCCGGCGCCCCGCTGGCCGAATTCCCCATCGGCGTGCTGGCGGCCCTGGCGGCTGAGGCTGCCGACGATCCGGACGCCCCCGTGGGCCTGCTGGCGATCCTCAAGCACCCGCTGGTGCGCCTTGGTATGGCGGGCGCAGATCTCCGGCGCGCCCGCGACGACCTGGAACATCTCGCCCTACGCGGCCCGCGCCGGCCCGGCGGCGACTGGATCGAGCAGCGCCTGGCCGCGGCTGCGCAGCCCTGGCGAGAGGAGGCGGAGGCCCCGCCGTACCGGCTGGAGCAGGTGGTGCGCGCCCAGGGCCTGCTCGAACGGTTCCGGACGGCGATCGCACTGGCGACCGATCCCTACACCGGCGGCACGGCGACCCCGGCCGAGGCGGCCCGCGGCCTCGCGGCCACGCTTGAGGCCCTGGCCGCGGGCCCCGACGGCGAGGCAGGCGGCCTCTGGACCGGGCCGGAAGGGGAGGCGGCCGCCGCTCTGCTGGGGGCGCTGATCCAGGAGAGCGAGGGCTTGCCGGAGGTGACGCCGGGAGACTTCGCCAACCTGCTCGCGCGGCTGATGGAGAGCGAGACCGTACGCCGGACCAACGGGGCGCATCCTCGCCTGAAGATCCTGGGCGCCATCGAGTCTCGTCTGGTCCACGCGGACCGGCTGATCCTGGCGGGCCTGGAGGAAGGCGTCTGGCCGCGGCCGGCGCAGACCGACCCGTTCCTGTCGCGGCCGATGCGCAAGGCGTTCGGCCTGCCCCTGCCCGAGCGGCGGATCGGCCTGTCGGCTCACGACTTCGCCCAGGCCGCCTGCGCCCCGGACGTGGTGCTGCTGCACAGCCAGCGGCTCCAGGGCGCCCCGGCGGTGGAGTCGCGCTGGCTCTGGCGCCTTCGCACCCTGGCCAAGGGCGCCGGACTGACCCTGCCGGGCCGGCCGGAGCTGCTGGACTGGGCCGCGGCGCTCGACGCCCCAGGGACTTTCGCCCCTGCTCCCCGACCGAGGCCCCGGCCGCCGGTCGAAGCCCGCCCCACCGCCCTGGCGGTTACGGGCGTGGAGACCTGGGTGCGGGACCCCTACGCCATCTACGCCCGCCACGTGCTGAAGTTGAAGCGGCTGGACCGCCCGGACGAGCCGGTCGAAGCGCGGCTCCGGGGCGAGGCGGTCCATACGGCGCTGCAACGGCTGGTCGAGCTGCATCCCGAGGTCCTGCCTGAGGACGCCGACGAGGTATTCCGCAGGCTGCTGGTTCAGGCCCTGCACGAGGCTGGCATGTCCGAGCCGGCCATGGCGCGGGAAATGGCCCTGGCCGACCAGGCCGCGCCCTGGGTCGTGGCTTTCGAGCGTCGCCGCCGGCCCGGCGCCCGGCTTCTGGTCGAGCAGCGGGGTGCGTTCGTCTTCGACGCCGGCGACGGCTCGACGTTCACGCTCAGCGCCCGCGCGGACCGGCTGGAAGTGCGCGGCGGGTCGACGGACATCCTGGACTTCAAGACCGGGAGCCCGCCGACGGACAAACAGGTCAAGGCCGGCTTTGCGCCGCAGCTGACCCTGACGGCGGCGATCCTGATGCAGGGGGGCTTCAAGGATCTCGGGCCCATGGATCCTGGCCAGTTGATGTATGTCCGGGTCTCAGGCCGCCGCCATGCGCCGGATCCGAAGCCGTTGTTCGAGGCGGACAAGAGCGCGGCCGAAGCAGAGAAGGCCCTCAGCGGCCTGCGCAAGCGCGTGGCCCAGTTCCGCTCTCCCGACGTTCCCTACGCCTCCTGGCGGGCGCCCCAGATGATGAGCGACTGGGGCGGCGACTACGACCATCTCGCCCGGGTCTGGGAGTGGCATGTGCTCGACGACGCCGACGAGGCGACGCCGTGAGCGCCCGCAGTCCGCAGATCGAGGCCTCCGATCCGGCAGCCTCATCCTTCGTCACCGCCAACGCCGGGTCGGGCAAGACCAGCACCCTGGTGGACCGGGTGGCTCGGCTGCTGCTGCAACAGGTCCGGCCCGAGGCCATCCTCTGTGTCACCTTCACCAAGGCCGCGGCGGCCGAGATGCAGCGGCGCCTGTTCGAGCGTCTCGGCGAATGGGCGGTGCTCGACGACGACGAGCTCTCGGCCAGCCTTGCCGGGATCGACGAGGCGCCAGCGGACCCGTCCCTGGCCCGGACCCTGTTCGCCCGGGCGCTGGAGACGCCGGGCGGCCTCAGGATCCAGACCATCCACGGTTTCTGCGAGCAGCTGCTGCGCCGCTTCCCGCTGGAGGCGGGGGTCCCGCCCGGCTTCAAGGTGCTGGACGACCAGGCCGCCCGCGAGGTCTCCGCCCATGCCCGGGACGACACGGCCCGGCTTGCCCTGCAGGCGCCCGATCGGGAGATCGGCCGCGCCTACACCCACTTCGCCGCCAGCCTGCACTACCGCGGCTTCATCGAGATGTTCGAGGCCTTCGAGGCGCGGCGGGCGGCGATCCAGGACTATGTGGACGCCAGGGCCGCCGAGGGCGGGTTTCCAGCTGATATCTGGCGTCGCTGCGGCTTTGACCAGCCGGGAGACTCCGAAGCACTCAGGGCCGACGCGATGCGGCCGCCGGTGCTGGACCCCGCGCTCTGGGACGCCGGCGCCCAGGCCCTCGCCACCGGAGCGGCAGGCGACAGGGACCGATCCCTGGCGATGGCGGCGGTGGCGGAGGCAGCCCGACAGGGGGCCGCGGACTTCGACCGGGCGGTGAATCTGTTCTGCACGGACAAGGGCGAGGCGCACAGTTGGCTGGACAAGGGTGCGGTGTTCAAGCGCGATCCGGCGCTGCGGGACCGTCTGATTCTGGAGCGCGAGCGCCTGTTCGCCGTGCGCGAGGTGGTGCGCGCCGCTGTTGTCGCCGAGGACTCCATCGCCGCGCTCACCCTGGCGACCGCCTACAACTCCCTTTACAAGGGCGCCAAGCAGAGTGTCGGCGCGCTCGATTTCACCGACCTGATCCGCAACGCCCGCGATCTGCTGACCGTCCGGTCGGAAGCCGCCTGGGTTCTGTTCAAGCTGGATGGCGGCGTCGACCACATCCTGGTGGACGAAGCCCAGGATACGTCGCCCGATCAATGGGACATCGTGCGGCCCCTGGCCGAGGAGTTCTTTTCGGGGTCCGGCTCCCGGGACACCGCGCGGACGATCTTCGCAGTTGGAGACGAGAAACAGTCGATCTTCTCATTCCAGGGCGCCCTTCCCGAACGCCTGGCGCGAGAGGCCAGGAATTACGAGACGCTGGTGACGGGCGCCGGGCGGCCGTTCGCGCGTCCTCAGCTGATTCAGAGCTGGCGCTCGACGCCCGAAGTGCTGAGCTTCGTCGACGCGGTGTTCGCGGACCTGGGAGCGGCCGAGGCGCTGAGGGCGGAGGCCGGGCCGGGCGATCCCCTGGTCCACCTGCCGCACCGGACCCCCGGCGTCGGGTCGGTCGACATCTGGCCGCTGGAGGTGACCGACCCCACCGAAGACTCCGACGCCTGGGAGGATCCGGTGGACGCCCCCCCGAGCGAGCACGGCAACAAGAAGCTGGCTCGCCGCATCGCCCTGGAGATCAGGGACATGGTCGCCCGCGGCGAGGCCGTATTCGACAAGGACCGCAAGGCTCTGCGCCCGATGCACGCCGGGGACGTGTTGATCCTGGTCCGCCGGCGCGGAGCCCTGTTCGAGGAGATCATCAGGGCCCTGAAGCAGGAGGACGTGCCCGTGGGCGGCGCCGACCGGCTGACCCTTTCGGACCACGTGGTCTTCCTTGACCTGACCGCCCTGGCCAGGTTCTGCCTCTACCCGCGGGACGACCTGAGCCTCGCGGCGTTGTTGCGCAGCCCGCTTTGCGATGTCGACGAGGCCAGCCTGTACGACCTGGCCTATGGCCGCGAAGGCAGGCTGTGGGAGGCCCTCAGGTCTCGCGCCGACGAACGGCCGGACTGGAGCTCGGCCCTGGAACTGTTGAATTGGTCCCGCAGTGAGGGCGCCGTCCGGCCTCCGTTCGACTTCTATGCGCGCCTGCTCGGCCGAATCGAGGGAGGCCGCTCGATCCGGGCCCGCTTCCTGACCCGGCTGGGCCAGGAGGCCGAACAGGCCATCGACGCCTTCCTGGCCGAGGCGCTGGCGGCCGAGCGGCGCGGGGTGCGCGACATGGAAAGCCTGGTCGCCGAACTCGAGGTCAGCCAGGTCGAGGTCAAGCGCGAGCAGGACGAGGGCAAGGGCGAAGTCCGGGTGATGACCGTCCACGGCGCCAAGGGCCTGGAGGCGCCGGTGGTGTTCCTGCCCGACACCGCGACCAGGGCCACCGTCCTGGGCGGCCCGCTGCTGTCGGCGCCCGGCGGCGGTTTCCTATGGAGTCGGATCAAGCGAGAGGACGGCGCCGCCTCCAGGGAGGCGCGCGAGGCGCGAGAACGGGCCGGAGAGCGCGAAAGCCTGCGCCTGCTCTACGTGGGCCTGACCCGCGCCCGCGACCGGTTGATCGTCTGCGGCGTAACGCCCGGCCGGGCCAATCTCATCAAGGACAGCTGGTGGGACGTCATGGATCGCGCCCGCGCCCTTCCACAGATCGCCGGCGGCGCGCGCGAACTGACCGACACTGAGGGCCGCGCGGTGTTCCGCCACGGTCCCGATCCCGCCCTGTTGCCGGCCGAGACCGCGCAAGCCGAAGCGCGGCAGCCCCTTCCGGACTGGGCTGCCCGTCCAGCCCCGCCCGAGGCGGCAAACTGGCGCTATGCCTCGCCCTCGCAGATGGCCGAGTCCGCCAGGATCCCGGCGCCTTCGCCCCTGGCCCAGACCGGCGGGCTCGGGCGCTTCCGGCGCGGCGATCTGATCCACCGGCTGCTGGAGATCCTGCCCGACGTCGATCCTCCCCTGCGCGGCGCGGTCGCCCGGTCGCAGCTCGAGCGCGAGGCCGACCTGACGGCGGATCAGCGCGGCGAAATGGTCGCTGCCGCCATGGCGGTGCTGGAGGACGCTCAGTTCGCGGCCGTGTTCGGCCCGGGCTCCAAGGCGGAGGTGGCGATCGCCGGCGGCGCGCCCGAGTTGCACGGCCTCAAGGTCTCAGGACGCATCGACCGGCTGGTGGTCGAGGCCGACCGGGTGCTGGTGGTCGACTACAAGACAAATCGTCCGTCGCCGGACAGGATCGAACAGGCGGACCCGGCCTACATCACCCAGATGGCCGTCTATGCTGCGGTGCTCCGCTCGGCTTTCCCGGGGCGCAGGGTCGAGGCCGCGCTGGTGTGGACGGACGGGCCCAAACTGATGACCGTGCCAGAAAATCTGATGGCCAGAGCGCTGCTCGCTCTGCCACCATCCGGTTGATCGACGCCATGCCCGCGCCTAAATCGCGGTCCGACGCAAAGGAGCTTTGCTTATGACCCCGGTCAAGGTCACCGACGACACCTTCGAGGCGGACGTGCTGAAGGCCGACAGGCCTGTGCTGGTGGATTTCTGGGCCGAATGGTGCGCGCCCTGCAAACAGATCGCCCCGGCGCTGGACCAGATCGCCGAGGAGCTTGGCGGCCGGGTGACCATCGCCAAGGTCAATATCGAAGACAGCCCCACCACCCCGTCCCGCTACGGCGTGCGCGGCATTCCCACCCTGATGCTGTTCAAGGGCGGCCAGATGGCGTCGATGAAGGTCGGTCCCACCACCAAGGCCAAGATCCTGGAGTGGCTGACGGAGATGGGCGTCGAGGCGGCGGCCTAAAGGGCTTCGTAGAGGGCGTTCAGCAGGCGCACCGGCCTGGGATCCCCGATCAGATAGGTCGACTGCCGGTTCATGACGTAGGCGGCCGAGAGCCCCCTTTCGGCGTCGGCCATCACGCAGGACCCGCCCCAGCCGGAGTGGCCGACGCTGGTCTCGTCGGGCCCGTAGATGCGCAGTCCGCGATTGCACAGCAGGCCGGCGCCCCAGCCCAGCGTGAAGGGCAGGACCAGGTCCGGACCGAAGATCCGCTCGCGAGCGACATTGGCGGCCATGCCAGGGGCCAGCAGCCGCTGGCCGTCCAGGCTACCTTCGCAGGCCAGCAGCGCGGCCAGTCTGGCCAGGGCCGGCGCCGTGGCGTGGCCGTTGGCCGAGGGAATCTCGGCGCGCCGCCAGGCAGCCGTGTCGCGCTCGCCGGGAGACGACCAGGGCTGCAGGAAGGCAGCCCGCCTCAGCTCGGTGATCTCGCCGAGGTCGGGCATGGCCGGCGGGCGGCGCATCTGGGCGACGCGGGCATGCTCGGCGTCCGGCAGGCCGATCCAGAGGTCCAGATCAAGCGGTTCAGCCAGGTCCTGGCGAAGCGCGGCGCCCATGGTGCGGCCATCGACCCGCCGGAAGATCTCCCCGGCGATGTAGCCGAAGGTGACGGGGTGATAGCCCGAGGCGGTCCCGGGCGGCCACAGCGGCGCCATGGCGGCGATCAGGGCGCAGACGGCGTCCCAGTCGTACCAGAGCGCGGGGTCCATCGGCTGGACGAAGGCGGCGAGGCCGTCCTGGTGCGACAGGCACTGCTCGACGGTGATGTCGCCCTTGCCGGCCTGGGCGAACTCGGGCCAGACTTCCGCCAAGCGTTGGCCGTACCGCAGGCGACCCTGGCTCACCAGTCTCGCGATCAGCAACGCTGCGATCGCCTTGGTGGTGGAGAACACCGGGGCGAGGGTGTCGGGGCCGAATGGCGTCGTCATGGACCGGTCCGCCCATCCCGCCATCAGGTCCACCACGATCTCGCCGTCCAGCGCGACGGAGAAGCGGGCTCCGAGCTCCAGGTTTTCCGCGAAATTGGCGGCGAAGGCGTCCCAGACGGCGCCGAACTGCGGCGGGCACAGGCCGGTGATCTCGACAGCGTCGGCCACGGCTAGGCCAGCCGCTCGATCCGCACGCTCGGCGAGGCGACCTTGACCCGTGCGCCCATGGCCACCACCGGCAGCTCGGCCGAGTTCCAGATGCCGGCGGCGATGATCGTCTCGGCGACGCCGCCGACGGCTCTCGCCAGCGAGTAGGAGGCCGGCTGGCCCTCGACCAGAGCGGCGGCGAAAAGCGCGGTCAGCAGGTCGCCCGAACCCTGCGGCGCATAGGGCGCGCGGGCGTGGGCGGCGAGCCAGGCCTCGCCCTTGTCGGCATAGACCACGCCGATCTCCTGTCCGCGCTGCACCGAAGAAACCAGGGTCGGCCGGCCGGTCAGGCGGGCGGCTTTCATCGCCGACTGGGGATCGCGCGCCGGCGCGCCGGTCAGGCGTTCCAGCTCCCAGGCGTTGGGGGCCAGGTAGTCGGCCCGGGGAACCATCTCGGAGGCGATGGCCTGGGCCACTTCGACCGGCACGTAGAGGCCCTTGCCGGAGTCGCCCATGGTGGGATCCACCACGATGATCGGCTTGCGCACGCCGTCCGCGCGCGGCGCGGCGCGCACCGCGTCGATGGCCCGCGCGGCCGCCCGCACCTGAGACGCCGAGGTGAAGTAGCCGGTGATGACCAGGTCGAGCCGCTCCAGCAGCCCATTGGCCTCGATGCCGTCGAGCATGCCCTCGAACAGGTCGATCGGCGTCGGCCCGCCGCCCGGCGCGCCCCAGCCCGGATGGCGGCCGTAGAGCACTGTCGGCGCAAGGATCGGATCGATCTTGAACTGGGCCAGCGCCAGCGCCTGCACCGAACCGCCGACGCGGCTGGAGGCGACATGGCTGGACATGATCAGGGCGCTGGCCATGGCCCCTATAGAGCCTTTCCGCGCCCGGCGGCCAAGGGCCGGCGCCGCCCACCGCCGGCGCTGGGCCGGCGATGAGCGGACGCGTGGGTCTTAGTACCGGTAGTGATCAGGCTTGAACGGTCCGGTCTGGGAGACGTCGATGTACTTGGCCTGCTCGTCGCTGAGCTTGGTGAGCTTGACGCCCAGTTGGCCCAGGTGCAGCGCCGCGACCTTCTCGTCCAGCTTCTTGGACAGGGTGTAGACCTTGTTGCCGTAGGCGCCGCCGTTGGTCCACAGCTCGATCTGCGCCAGGGTCTGGTTGCTGAACGAGGACGACATCACGAAGCTGGGGTGGCCCGTGGCGTTGCCCAGGTTCACCAGCCGGCCTTCCGACAGGACGATGATCTTCTTGCCGTCGGGGAATTCCACATGGTGGACCTGCGGCTTGATCTCGTCCCACTTGTAGTTCTTCAGGCCGGCGATCTGGATCTCGGAATCGAAGTGGCCGATGCTGCAGACGATGGCGTTGTTCTTCAT
>FTFP01000372.1_pt1 | contig 10280 bp, 6 predicted proteins | sample 1640421 | NCBI WGS metagenome assembly FTFP01 (sample SAMEA3914814, study PRJEB12502) | metagenome | biome: forest; material: soil | place: USA | collected 2011-09-16 | depth 0.1 m | reverse complement strand
GTGGCTGTCGCCTTCCGACAGCGCCCGCTCCAGCAGGTCCAGCGTGCTGATGCCACGGGGGTCCTGAACCACCACCTCGCCGTCCAGAATGGCGCTCTTGCAGGGCAGCTTTTCCAGCGCCCGGGCCAGCGCGCTGTATCGATGGGTCCAGTCGTGGCCGTTGCGGGTGATCAGGCGCGCCTTGCCGTTCTCCAGGAAAGCCAGGGTGCGATAGCCGTCGTACTTGATCTCGTGCAGCCAGCCGGCGCCCGTCGGCGCCGCGTCGGCCGGCGTGGCCAGCTGCGGCCGCCACTTGCCCGGCATGGGCGCGGCCACGGCGCCCGGGATCTTCGCCGCCTTGCGCGGCGCCGGGGCGCGGAGCGCGGGCGCGGGGAGGGGGGCCTCATCGACAGGCCGGCCGGTCACGACGCTGTTGGGCTGCTCCACCAGCACGTCGAACTCGGCCAGCGGGCGGGCCGACGGGTCGCGTTCCTTGATCAGCAGCCAGTTGGTCGGATCGTCGGGCAGCCGCTTCAGCATCCAGCCGCCGCCCAGCTTCTCGCCCGCCAGCCGGAACTTGATCTCGCCGGCGGCCAGGGCCTCATGCTCGTCCGCCAGGGTGACCCAGGTCCCGCGGTCCCAGACGATCACCGACCCGGCGCCATAGTTGCCGTCCGGGATGCGTCCCTCGAACGTGGCGTAGTCGAGCGGATGGTCCTCCACCAGCTTGGCGAACCGACGAACCTTGGGGTCCAGGCAGGGCCCTTCCGGCACCGCCCAGCTCTTCAGGGTATCGCCGATCTGCAGGCGCAGGTCGTAGTGCATCCGCCGCGCGTGGTGCTTCTGCACGACGAAGATCAGCTCGCCGCCGGCCGCCGTCCCGCCCTTGGGCTCGGGCGTCGCGTCGAACCGCCTCTTGGCGCGGTAGCGGTCCAGGCCGGAAGGCATCGTGTGGGCGACCTTGGTGGCGAAGCGCCGCAAACATGCCGATGCGACGCGCCATCGTCCATCCACCGCGAGTCTGCGCTATCTTCCCGCCATGCAGGCTGAGCCCGTCTCCATCCCAATCCCCGGCGCCGAACCCGTCTCGGGCCTCTGGCTATCGCCTCCTCAGGCGCGCGCCTGCCTGGTGCTGGCCCACGGCGCCGGTGTGGGGATGACCCACCGCTCCATGGCGTCGACCGCCGAGGGGCTGGCCGCCCGCGGCGTCGCCACCCTGCGCTACCAGTTCCCCTACATGGAGAAGGGCGGCAAGCGGGTCGATCCGCCGCCCGTCGCCCACGCCGCTGTCAGGGCCGCGACCGCCGAGGCGTGGCGGCGCTCGGACGGGCTTCCGCTCTTCGCCGGCGGCCGCTCGTTCGGCGGACGCATGACCTCGCAGGCCCAGGCGCTGGAGCCGCTGGCGGACGTTCGCGGCCTCGTCTTCTTCGCCTTCCCTCTGCACAACGCCGGCAAGCCCTCGGTCGAGCGCGCGGCGCACCTGTCGGCCATCGCCGTCCCCATGCTGTTCCTCCAGGGCTCCAACGACGCCCTGGCCCAGCTGGACCTCTTGCAGGCCGCGGTCGCCGCACTGACCGACCGCGCCGCCCTTCACCTGGTCCCGGACGCCGACCACTCGTTCCATGTCCCGGCCAGAACCGGCCGCAAGGACCCCGAGGTGCTGGACGAGATCCTCGACGCCGCCGCGGCCTGGATGGCCGCATTGACCCGGGGAACCGATGGACCTTGCTGAACGCACGGCTGCGCTGAAGGCCAGCCTCGAGGGCAGGCCCGGGGCCGTGGCTCAGCCCGTCATGGCCCCAAGGGGCTCCACACCGATCGCGCTGATGTACAAGGTCATGGGCAAGATGTTCGCCATCCTCGCCGTTCGAGGCGGCGAGAGCGTGATCCTCAAGTGCGACCCGCACCTGGTCGAGGTCTTGCGTGACCAGTACGCCGGCGTCGGCCACCGCTCGCACCTCGACCGGCGCTTCTGGATCTGCGTGACCCTCGACTCCGACGTGCCGCAGGGCGAGATCGAGCGGCTGGCCGCCCATTCCTACGATCAGGTCTGCGCCAAGCTCACCCGCAAGCAGAAGGCCGAACTGGCGGCGCTGTCCCCGCACCGGATGTGACGCCAAGACGCACCTGATCCGGCCACTGAGCAATTTCGTTAGGCAGAAAACTTAACCCAACCCGGCGATCCTGCGCGTGCGCATGAGCCTTGACGCTCGATGCCTGGGCCTGGCGCCCCGTGAAAAGGGAGACACACGCTTGGGTGGATTGGCGTTGATCGCCGAGATCGGTCCACAGGTCTGCCGCTTCGCGCTGCTGAGCGGCGTGGAGGGCGAGCGCCCGGCGTTCGCCCACTACGCGGAGATCGCGGTCGCCGAGCATTCGGACGTGCTCTCGACCTTCCGCGCCTACTGCAGCAGCCTCAACCAGCCGCTTCCGAAGGTGGCCGGGCTGGCGATCTTCGCCCCGGTCAACGGCGACCGGTTCACCATCACGCAGTCGGGCTGGTCGTTCTCCAAGGCCGAGATCGCCGAGGCGTTCGGGTTTGAGCGCGTCATCGTCATCAACGACGCGGCGGCCACCGCCATGTCGCTGGAGTGGCTGAGCGACGCGGACAAGGTTCCGATCGGCGCCGCGGCGTCCGCCGCCGGGCCTCTCAGGCATGGCCGCTACGTCATCGTCAGTCCCGACCTCGGCCTGGGCGTCTCGGGCGTGGAGATCGGCGAGGGGACCTGCCGGGTTATCGACTCCGAGGCCGGTCACATGGCCTTCGCGCCGACCGACCCGCTCGAGGTCGAGCTGCTGAAGCAGCTTGCCTCGGTCTACACCCGGGTCTCCTACGAACGTGTGTTGTCCTGGCAGGGGCTGTCCGAGCTGCACAGGGCGCTGGGGATCGTTGAGTCCGGGCGGGAGAAGACCCTCACCCCGCTCGAGGTCCTGCTCTACGGCCGCACCGGCGCGGACGCCCTCTGCGCCAAGGCGCTCGACTGCTTCTGCAATATCCTGGGGGACTTCGCCGGCGATGTGGCCCTGGCGCTCGGCGCCAATCAGGGCGTCTTCCTCTCCGGCCGGTTCATTCTGGAAGCGCAGGAGTGGCTGGGCCCGAGCGGGTTCCGCCAGCGCTTCGAGAGCAAGGGGCGGTTGTCACAGGTCGTGGCGGCGCTTCCGACCTGGGCCGTGGTCAACCGCGCCAGCGCCCTGACGGGGATCTCCCGGCTCGTGATCGACCAACTCGGCCGCACCGCGCCGGACCAGGCGCCTCGTCCGAAGCCTTCCCGTCCCGCGCCGGTTCGGATCCGCGCGCCCCATCTGGCCGAGGACATCCTCGAGGGTTCCTGCGCCGGTCTGCTGGTCATGGACGCCGATCGCAACATCGTCGCCAGCAACGAGCGGTTCTGGACCGGCTCGTCCGCTCCGGAGGCCATGCGTCAGCCGGGGCAGCCCATGGAGCCTTGCTTCGAAGCTACGGTGGCCAGCGGCGATTGGAGCCCTGAAGCCGTCGAGGTGGTCCAGGCGGCGATGAGCAATCGCCAGCCGTTCACCGCCGAACGCTCGGCATTCGGCGGGCGGGTCATCCGCGACGAGGCCCGGCCCACCGCCTCCGGGGGCTGGATCGTGACATCCAGCGACATCACCGTTTCAGCCCGGCGCGCGCGGGAGCTGGAGGCGATCGCCGCCGAGTTGCGCGAGGCCAAGGCCTGCGCCGAGGCCGCCACCCAGGCGAAGTCGACCTTCCTGGCCACAATGAGCCACGAGATCAGGACGCCGCTGAACGGCGTGCTCGGCATGGTGCAGGCCATGGCCGTGGACGAGCTCGCCGACATCCAGCGCGAACGGCTCGACGTCATCCGCCAGTCCGGCGAGTCGCTGCTCGCCATCCTCAACGACATCCTAGACATCTCGAAGATCGAGGCCGGCAAGCTCGAGCTGGAGGAGGTCGAGTTCGACCTTGCCCCGCTGTTCGTGGGCGCCCATTCGGCCTTTACCGCCCTGGCCAACAAGAAGGGCCTGTCTTTCGCTCTGACCACGGCCCGGCGGGCCCGCGGCGTCTACCTCGGCGATCCCACGCGTGTGCGGCAGATCCTCTACAACCTGATCTCAAACGCCCTGAAGTTCACCGAAGCCGGCGAGGTGCGCGTCGCGGCGGACTATCGCGACGGCCAGCTGCTGCTTTCGGTCGCCGACACCGGAATGGGCATTGCGCCGGATCGGCTGGCCAGCCTCTTCGACAAATTCGTGCAGGCGGACGTCTCGACCACCCGTCAGTACGGGGGCACGGGACTTGGTCTTTCCATCTGTCGCGAGCTCGCCGAACTGATGGGCGGGACGATCACCGCTGACAGCGAGCAGGGCCATGGCGCGTGCTTCCAGGTGAGCATCCCGCTGGTGCGGGTCGCCGCCGCTCAGCGCGCCCGTCCGGCGAGGCGCGAGGCGCAACGGCCGGCGTCGCCGCTTGCCCTCAAGGTGCTGGCGGCCGAGGACAACACCGTCAACCAGCTCGTGCTGAAGACCCTGCTGCACCAGATCGGCGTGGACCTCACCGTGGTGGACGACGGCGAGCAGGCCGTCGCCGCATGGGAGCGGGAGCCCTGGGATGTGATCCTGATGGACGTCCAGATGCCCAGGCTGGACGGGCCGGGCGCCGTCCGCCTGATCCGTCAGCGCGAGGCGGCGTCGGGACGGCCCCGCACGCCCATCATCGCCCTCACCGCCAACGTGATGACCCACCAGGTCAATGAATACCTCGCCTCCGGAATGGACGGCTGCATCGGCAAGCCGATCCAGGTCACCGCCCTCCTGGAGGCCCTGGAAGCCGTCGGCGGCGGCCAGGCAATGGCGCAGGTGGCCTAACCGACGCTGAGCAGGTCGGCCGGAGCCTCGATGATCACTTCTGCGCCCGCGGACTCAAGCTCCGCCCGGCTGCCATAGCCCCACAGGACGCCAACCGTCGGAATGCCGTGCCTGGCTGCGGCGCGGACATCGTGCTCGCGGTCGCCCACCATGCAGACGTCGCCAGGATCGAGCGCTTCGGTCTCCAACAGGTGCGCGATCAGATCACCCTTGTCGTCAAAGGTTCCGTCGAGCTCCGGGCCGTAGACGGCGGACAGCAGCGGTGCAAAGCCGAAATGTTCCACGACCTGGCGCGCGAAGACGGCCGCCTTGGCGGTACAGAGGATGAACTGGGTCCCCTCGACTGCCCTCTGTTGCAGGACCTCCCGGATGCCCGGGTAGGGGCTGGCCTGGTAGAGGCCCCATTCGGCGTAACGCTCACGGTAGTGCCGCACGGCCGCTTCGGGCTCGCCGCGCCCGCCGAGAAGCTGCGCCAGCGTCCCGCGAAGCGGGGGGCCGATGATCCAGCTGAGGTCCTGATCCTCGGACGCCGGCGCGCCCATGCGCTGCAACGCGTAGCGGCAACTGCCGATGATCCCCGGGGCGGGATCGACCAGGGTCCCGTCGAGATCGAGCAGCAGGGTCTTGCGCATGCGGACCGGCATGCAACCGCATAGCACAGTCTGATCGCAAATGGCCCTTCGCACTGGGCTCGGGTAGGGTCGAACCGGCATGGACGTCTTCATCTCTTACGCCCGCTCGACGGCGGGCCCGGCGCAGGCGGTGGCCGAGGCCCTGCGTGGGCTGGGCTTCAGTGTCTGGCGCGACGACGAACTGCCGGCTCACCGCGCCTATTCAGAGGTGATCGAGGAGCGCCTTCGCGCCGCCAAGGCCGTGGTGGTGATCTGGTCGGCGGATGCCGGAAAGTCCCAATGGGTCCGCGCCGAGGCGGACCTGGCGAGGGAAGCCGGATCGCTGGTGCAGGTCCGTGTCGACGACGCCGTCCTGCCGCTGCCGTTCAACCAGATCCAGTGCGCCGACCTGAGCGGATGGTCGGGCGACCTGGACGCGCCAGGCTGGGGCAAGGTCGTCTCCAGTGTGAGCGCCCTGGTGGGCGCCCCCGCCGGTCCGCCGCTTCAATCGCGCGCCGCGGGGATCTCGGTTTGCGTGCTGCCATTCGCAAACATGAGCGGGGATCCCGAGCAGGAGTACTTCTCGGACGGCATCAGCGAAGACATCATCACCGACCTGTCCAAGGTCTCTGCGCTGTCGGTCGTCTCGCGCAACAGCGCCTTCCAGTTCAAGGGGCGGCACGTCGACGTGCGTCAGGTCGCCCGCCAGCTGGGGGTCAGCCATGTGCTGGAAGGCAGCGTGCGCAAGGCCGGAGGCCGCGTGCGCATCACCGCCCAGCTGATCGAGGGCGGCAGCGACAGCCACATCTGGGCAGAGCGCTATGACCGCGACCTCACCGACATCTTCGCCGTGCAGGACGAGATCTCCCAGGCCATCGTCGGCGCCCTGAAGCTGAAGCTGCTGCCCGAGGAAGAGACGGCGATCCGGCGGCGGGGGACCTCGAGTCCTGAGGCCTATAACCTCTATCTGATGGCCCGCCAGCACTGGGTCAGCGGCAACACGGACCCTGGCGGATACGACACGATCGTGCGTCTGTGCCGGGGCGCCGTCGAGCTCGACCCGGCATACGCTCATGCCTGGGCCCTGATGGGCCTGGCGCAGACATGGCAGTTCTTCCGTTCCGGCAAGGCTGAAGGCGAGGGCCTTGCGAGCGCCGAGCGCGCGCTGGAACTCGACGCCGACCTCGCCGAGGCGCATGCCGTCAGGGCGCGGCACCTGTCTCATCGCGGACGCGGCGACGAGGCGGACGCGGAGATCGAAACCGCCCTCCGTCTCGACCCCGACTCCTACGAGGTGCTGTCGACCGCCGGCCACATGCGGTTCGTGCAGCGTCGGACCCTCGAAGCCATAGGCCTCTATGATCGGGCATCGGCGTTGATGGAGACATCGTTTCGCTCCCCGGCCATGCTGATGACCTGCTACGCCGCGGTCGGCGACGTGCAGGGCGAACAGCGCGCGGCGCGGATGACGCTGGAGCGCGCTGAGCGGGCGTTGGCGCAGGATCCGGGCAATGGACAGGCGCTGGGCTTCGGGGCGGGCGCCCTGGCGGCGCTGGGCGAGGGCGACCGGACGCGGGAATGGATTGCACGCGCCCTCAGGGTCGATCCGGACAACCGGACCATGCGCTACAACCTCGCCTGCGCCTTGAGCAGGCTCCGTGACATCGACGGTGCGTGCGACCTGCTGGACCCCTACCTCGCCAAGGCGACCCGAAGCGAGCTCCGCCACGCCCGCGTCGATCCCGATCTGGACCCGCTTCGCACCGATCCACGCTTCGAAGCCATGGTCGTCGCCGCCGAAGCGCGTGTCGCTGCGGCCGAGCCGGGGCTTTGATGTCGCCGGTCTTGGGTTACCAGGCCGGGATCGCTGCTCACTGGTGCGCGGAGGAGCGCGCCAGCCGGGCCTCGGCGGCGGCGACCATGGCCGATCGCCGATCACGTGCTAGAGGCTTCGGCGCCTTGCATGCGGGGGATAGGACATGGCGGTGCGTTCCGGGGTCTCTCAGGAATTCGTGGTCGCCTTTGCGGCGATCGTGAGCCTTGCTGGCGTGGCGGCGCAGCCCCTGTCGGCGAACGCCCAGGTCGGCCACAGCCGCCAGACGGTGACGGGCATGCGGCCAGCGCCGGGGGCCGTCGCGCCCCCGAACGCGCCGACGTCTTCGGCGGCGGCGACGAACCGCCCGGGAAACGCGGAACAGGCGCCCGGCTCAGGGTCAAAGTCGGCCCGTGATCGGATGGCGGATAGCCAATATGCCAAGCTTCCGGAACTGCCGGCGCCGGCCCACCTGGACTACACCAACGACTTGCAGACGTGTTCCATCCACGGCGGACTCGCCGGCGGCCTGGTCTGCAAGGCGCTGTTGCCAAAGGGCGAACTGGCGCTGATCTGGGACTACCCGTCCAGGGCCGCAATCACCGGATTTCGCGTCTACAGCCTGGGTCTTTCCGGCTCCAGCCTGATCTACACCCAGGCGAACGGCCCGGGTGCGACCATGTATGTGGTCGATCCGCCGCCGAGCGGAGGGTACGGCGGCGCATGTTACGCCGTGACCGCATTCGTCGGTGGTCGCGAGTCGGCGATGAGCAATCCGTTCTGCGGAAACCAGGCCCGGCCGGTAATGCTCCTGAACCTGACGCCGACCTTGCGGTCGTCGGGTCGCACCAACATCACCAAGGAGGCGCCGCGCGCGTTCAACGCCAGCGTCCCAATGGTCGGGTTCAATTACGCCACATGGAAGCCGACATTGGCTCAGGACGACAGCTACACGAACACCCTGCTCCGCCTTGGCCTGCTGTTTGACGTGTCCGCGCTGAAGTCGAAGACGATCATTTCAGCCCGACTGAGGATGGAGGTGAAGCGTACCTGGACGGCGGGGTTCGATTATCAGGACCTGGGACTGCCCGGCGCACCCCTGCCGACCAGTCATTCGACCAGTTGCACGGCCAAGGTGTTCCTGGCCGGCGACCGCTGGCCTGAGAACGACGACTGGATCGAAGAGGGCCCGCCTGTTGCCCTGGACGGCGCGATGGAGGGACCGGATATCATGATCGACGTCACCCGCGCGGCCCGAACCTGGGCGACCGGCATCAGGAACGACGGGATCGTGCTGGAAGGCGCGGAGGAAAACGCCACCGCCTTCACCGAGAAGGGATGCGTCACGGAATACTTCCCGGAGTCGATCAGCCTTGAAGTCCTCTACGACTAGACCCCAGGATCTTCGGGGGGCGCAGCCTTATGGCGCTTCGTCGTAGACGTAGGTGTGCTGGCCGTCGCGGACCGTGAGCTGGCGCTTGCCCGCCGCCGATCCCACCACGAAGCCCGCACGAGGCGCGCCCGGATCGATGGTGATGAAGGTCATCGTGCCGTCCGGGTTCTTGCGCGTCACCGTCCGGCTCTTCCAGGGGCCGAAGTCGAAGATCACGTTCGGTCCCTCGGAACTCACCTCGATGCGGCCGAGGTCGGGATTGGCGTAATGATGCGCCAGGCTGGCGGTGGCTGCCGCATCCGGCGGATCGGACACCAGCTCGCGCAGCTTGGCCACGCTCAGCGCCTGCGCCGCCGCCGTCGCCTTGATCTGGCCTTCGGCCAGGGGCTTGCCATCGTAGAGCACTTCCAGCAGCCGCCGGCCGAACGCGGCCACGACCGGCGTGCCCTCGTCCGAGTTGACCAGGATCACCGCTCCGATGCTGGCCTCGGGGATGGCGTACCAGTTGCTGTGGTAGCCGGCCAGGTCGCCGCCGTGGCTGACCAGGGTGATGCCAAGGCTCTGGTCCTCCATCAGGCCCATGCCGTACCACGCATGCTCGCCCAGCGGCACGCTCTTGGCTCGCCGTTGCAGCAGGTTCTGGGCCGAGACCATGCGTTTGCCGTCGGGCAGCCGACCCTCGTCCAGCTCGTTGCGGACGTATTTGATCATATCGTGGACAGAGGACCACGCCCCTCCGGCGGGGCGGTAAGGGATGACCTGATAGTCCAGGTCCAAGTTCGCCAGGTGCTCGGCCCCGTCCAGGCCGATCGAGTGCGGGCTGGCGTGGTCGCCTTTCAGGGCCCTCGAGTAGTCGAAAGTGGTCTCGGTCATGCCGAGTGGATCGAAGATCAGGCCCTGCATGGCCTTGTCGTAGGCCGCCCCGACCTCCAGCGACGGATAGACCGTGTGGCCGGCAATGAACCCGGCGGCCGAGGCCATCAGGTTATTGTACTGGAACACCTCGCCGAACTTTGAGGTCGGTTCGGTGGCCGCCAGCAGCGTGAAGGTGTTCTGCGCGGGCGTGCCCCGCCGGGTGTTGAAGACCCACTCCAGATCCTTTCGCGGCAGCCCCGTGCAAGCGCAGACCAGGTGCTTCAGCAGGACCTGGCGGGTGGTCTCGGCGCTGCCCAGGCGGAAGCTGGGATAGGCCTCGGTCACCGGCTCGTCCCATCTGAGCTTGCCCTGGTCCACGAGCTTGGCCAGCAACAGGGTGGACAGCCCCTTGGTGTTGGACGCGATCATGAACAGGGTGTGGGCGTCCACCGGATCGGGCTTGCCGAGTTCCTTCACGCCGAAGCCGCCCTCGAACACCACCTGGCCGTGGTCGATCAGGGCGACGGCGGCGCCGGGGACCTTCATCTCCTTCATCGAGGCTTCGACGAACGCCTTCAGCACAGCGATCCGCTCCGGATCCAGCCGATGCGCCGTCCGGCCCGCAAAGGTTTCGCGCGTCTCTCCGACGGGCTTCAGCGTGCCCAAGAGCAATGCGGCCCCTGCCTGGCGTTTCTCGACAGTGGCCTGGTTGGCGTCGACCAGCACCACGATCCAGCGCGCGCCCTTCTTGGACGCGATGGCGGTCACGGCGCGGTGCTCGTTG
>FTFP01000353.1_pt1 | contig 10379 bp, 8 predicted proteins | sample 1640421 | NCBI WGS metagenome assembly FTFP01 (sample SAMEA3914814, study PRJEB12502) | metagenome | biome: forest; material: soil | place: USA | collected 2011-09-16 | depth 0.1 m | reverse complement strand
GTCCAGGTCGATCTGGGAAGGCGAGGTTTGGGCCGAGGCCGGAACGCCCACCGCCAGCGAAGTCGCCGCCGCCGCGCTGACCGCACGGCTGCAGTCGATCCTGAACGAGCCGGTCGAAGATGCTCCCGCGCCCGCCGCGCCGGCGGCGCCCGCCACCCAGCCCGAACCCGAGATCGCGCCGTTCCCGGTGGAAGAGTCCGCCGCGCCGGCTCAGGCCGACCCATTCGCGCTGACGCCGCCGCCGGAGGCCGACGAGGCCGCCGCGCCGGAACCTGCGTCCGAGCCCCTGGAAGCCGACCCGACCGAACAGCCCCTGTTCACCGCCGAACCGCTGACCTTCGAGGACTTCGAGTCCCGCCGGGTCACCCAGCCGGAATTCGACGAGGCCGAACTCGATGAGGTTCCGGTGGAGCCGATCCGCTCGCTTGGCGCGACGCCGGCGCTGATCGGCCTGGGCATCGTGGGCCTTGTCATCTTCGCCGCCGCCATCTTCTGGGGCTTCCAGGTCAAACACTCAGGCGACGGAGGCATGTTCTCGAGCGCCTACCTGATCGGCTGGGGGCTCGGCCTGACTGGCATCACCTGCGTGGCGACAGCCGTCTACTTCCTTTTGGAACGCCTGGGGGGACGGGAGGAGCAGTAAGCGTACAGTTGCGTAGCGTAGCGTTCAGTACAGTCGCATCATCAGTTCAGTTCAGTAGCGTAAGCGTAGATTTGCAGCCCGCTCCTCCCGCCGGCGGAGGGGCCGTGGTAATCAAAGGGACATGATCCCGAACCACGGCCCCTCACTCGACTTCGGCCTCGGCGAGAACGCCGACGCCATCCGCGACGCCACGGCCCGCTTCGCCGCCGATCGCATCGCCCCCATCGCCGCCGACATCGACGCCTCCAACCAGTTCCCACGGTCCCTCTGGCCACAGATGGGCGAACTGGGCCTGCACGGGATCACCGTGGAGGAGGAGTGGGGCGGCCTCGGCCTCGGCTACCTCGAGCATGTGGTGGCCATGGAGGAGGTTTCCCGTGGCTCGGCGTCCGTCGGCCTGTCCTACGGCGCCCACTCCAACCTCTGCATCAACCAGATCCGCCGCTGGGGCACGCCCGAACAGAAGCAGCGCTATTTGCCGAAGCTGATCTCCGGCGAACATGTCGGCGCCCTGGCCATGTCGGAGGCGGGCTCCGGCTCGGACGTGGTCTCCATGAAGCTGCGCGCCGACAAGCGCGGCGACCGCTACGTGCTGAACGGGACCAAGTTCTGGATCACCAACGCGCCGGAGGCCGACACCCTGGTGGTCTACGCCAAGACCGACCCTGAGGCCGGATCCAAGAGCGTCACCGCCTTCCTGATCGAGCGGACGTTCAAGGGGTTCCGCAGCGCCCAGAAGCTGGACAAGCTGGGCATGCGCGGCTCGGACACGGGCGAGCTGGTGTTCGAGGACTGCGAGGTCCCGCTCGAGAACGTCGTCGGCGGAGTGGGCGAGGGGTCTCGGGTACTGATGAGTGGTCTGGATTACGAGCGCGCCGTGCTGGCGGCGGGACCGCTGGGCATCATGCAGGCCTGCCTGGACGCGGTGCTGCCCTATGTGCGCGAACGCCGCCAGTTCGGCCGGCCGATCGGCTCGTTCCAGCTGATGCAGGCCAAGATCGCCGACATGTACGTGGCGCTGAATTCCTCGCGGGCCTACGTCTATGCCGTGGCCAGGGCCTGCGACGCGGGCCGGACCACCCGCTACGACGCCGCGGGCGCGATTCTCTTCGCCTCGGAGAACGCGGTGAAGTGCACGCTGGAGGCGATCCAGGCCCTGGGCGGGGCGGGCTACACCAAGGATTACCCGGTCGAGCGCCTGCTGCGCGACGCCAAGCTCTACGACATCGGCGCCGGCACCAACGAGATCCGCCGCTTCCTGATCGGGCGCGAGCTGGTGGGGAGCTGAGCTGCAGGAACTGCGCCTGGCAGACGTCGTTTCCTCCGCACCTTCCCGGGAGGCCACGATGCCAGCCAAGTCAGCAGCCCAGCAGAAAGCCGCCGGCGCGGCGCTGTCCGCCAAGCGCGGCGACACCCCCAAGGCCAATCTCAAAGGGGCCTCGCGCCAGATGGCGAGTTCGATGAGCGAAACGGAACTCGAGAAGCTGGCGTCGACGAAGCGCAAGGGCAAACCCGAGCACAGCGCCAAACAGCACTGACAGAGACCTGGCGGCCAAATCTGCGGCATCGCGCCACGGCGCCGTTCAGGACTCTGTAGGACCGTCGCGAGATGTTGGCGCCGGATGGTTGCGTCAGGGTCCCGTTACAGGTGCGTCGGCTCCGTTCATGCGCTATGGCAGCGTATGGCGGGGGCTGGGATTCCCGCGCAAATCCGAGGACGTCCCACGCCGATGCGCGCGCGCCTGGTCCAACGCCTGGTCTGCCTGGGAGCGCTGGCCGCCGTCGCGGGCTGCACGCACATTGCCCCTGCCACGCCGCCTCAGGTCGCCGCCGGGCGTGCTCCACCGGCGGCCGCAGTGCAGGCGCACGTCGCCTGTCCGATCGGTCAGAGCCGCGCCACCACCGCCGAGCTCGTGTTTGGCCGCCACATCGACGACAAGACAACGGTCACCGACGACGACTGGCGCCAGTTCATCGACCAGGACGTCACCCCCCGCTTTCCCGACGGGCTGAGCGTGATGGACGTGCAGGGCCAGTGGCGCGCGTCGAACGGCCAGATCGTGCGCGAGCCCTCCAAGGTGCTCTACCTCGTGCTCGACGGCGGTCCCGACGACCCGGCCAAGATCTCCAACATCCGCGACGCCTACAAGAAGCGCTTCCGCCAGGAATCAGTGCTGCTGGTCACCCGCACGGCCTGCGTCTCGTTCTGAGTGGATAAGCGAAAGGCCGCCCGTTGTCGGGGCGGCCTTTCCATTGTCGGTACCGCAAAGCGGGTCGCGACCTTGCTGTTCTTCACCCAGTGAAGGGGAATTTAAGCGCGAACCTCGTATGCGGAGGCCCAGGCCACGGTCACCGATTTGGGTTGGGGACAATGAGACACTGGTCACCTCCTTTCAGTTGCTGGACAGGAAGCCCATATGTAGCGGGCCGTTCGCCATCGCGAAAGAGGGCGTCAAACCCTCGCCATATTTGGTCGGCAAGGCCCCGTTGGGCTCCGCCGGGGCGTACAGGTCGGGCGCGCGGACAAGAACCGAGGAGCCGGGTTTGACCATCTCGTACGGACGCGCCGATGGCGCTTCCGCCCCAGACATCATCCGGGCTTTCAAAGCCGTGGCCAGCCCGGCACGGCTGCCCCGCGCCATCCGGATCGTCCTCAAGCTTTCGCTGGCGATCGTCGTGACCCTGATCGTCTGCGTCGCCATCCGCGCCGCCCTCTCGGGCGAGATCGGCAGGGACCGCTCGGCCTATGCGGCCCGGCTGTTCGCCGCCGGCATGTCCGACGGCCAGATGGCCGAGCTGATGGCCGACTCCGGCCCCGGCGCCCTGCGGATCGCGGCCAGCCACAACCCAGATGCGCCGCAGAAGGCCTGGGCCCGCCCACCCGGCTGGGCACGGCTCGACATCGACACCGTGCCGACCCTCAACCTCGGCCGCCTGTCCATGGCCGACGCCGAGCGGATCAACGGGGTCATCCCGATCTCGTCGACCGACAACCCTCCGGTGCAGCCCTTCGCGCTGAAGGCGGGCGCCGAGCGTTCCGAGGCGGCCAGCTGCCTCACGGCCGCCATCTACTTCGAGGCCGCCCTGGAGCCGAGGGCCGGGCAGGAGGCGGTGGCCCAGGTGGTGCTGAACCGGATGCGCCATGCAGGCTTTCCCAAATCAGTCTGCGGGGTGGTGTTCCAGGGATCCGATCGGCCCGGCTGCCAGTTCTCGTTCGCCTGCGACGGCTCCATGGCGCGGCCCCCCGTCGCCTGGGCCTGGCGCAACGCCAAGGACGTCGCCGAGCGCGCGCTGGGCGGCTATGTGATGAAGCAGGTGGGGACCGCGACGCACTACCACACCTCCTGGGTAATGGCCGCCTGGACCCCGACGCTGGTCAAGGTCGGGCGCATCGGCGGGCACATCTTCTTCCGCCCCACGGGACCGGACGGGCTGCCATCTGCTTTCACGCAAGCCTACGGCGGCGGCGAGGCGCGCGTGTCCAGGGTCTCGCTGATCGGCAAGCCCGCCGCGCGACCGGCCGTGCTGCTGCAGGCGTCCAACCCTGGGACCACTTTCGCACCGGCTTCCGTCGTGATCGGCGGCCGGGTGATCGCCCTGCCGGGCTCGACCCTCTACCTAGGCCGGGTCCACGGCGTCCTTGGCGACCCCGGCGGCCAGGCGACCATCGCCACCACCCCTATGCACGCCATGATCGCCATGAGGGTGGCCGCCGCTCGGGCCGTCAAAGCGGCGGAGCGGGATCAGGCCTCCACCGCGGCGGCGGCTGTTCCAGCCCGGGCCGATGCGGCGAGGCAATCGCCGCCCGCAGTCCCCCCGGGTCCGTCGCCGGCTCCCGTGGCCATCATCTCCGCTCCGGTTGTGACGCCTTCGGTGGGTTAGCCTGCCCCTGAAACCACGAGGGCGGACGCCTTTCGCTCAGCCAGGGTCGGTCGGCGGCGCAGCTCGGTGACGGGATGCGGCAGTTTGGCGAGGGCCTCACTCGCGGCGCGGTAGCCGGCGTCCACGGCCGGGCCGAAAGCCTTCCAGTCGCGGATTTCGACCGGGCCGATGTCGGGAAGGATGAGCATGTCGGTGTAGACGCGGGCCGCCGCCATCTCGTGGGCGGTCGAGATGGTGGCCGAGCGGATCAGCACCGAGACGATCGGCGGGCCCTTGCGCCACTCCCCGGACAACAGCCAGCGCCAGATCGAGGCTGGAGGTTGGACGTCCGCGGGATTGAGGCCGTGCGCCTCGGCGACGTCCACGCCGACGATGGGCCCCAGGTGCATCGAGCGCATGATGTCCGCGGGGAAGTTCTTGGTGACCGCCCCGTCGACCAGCACGTGCCCATCCTGGCACACCGGCGGCAGGATGCCGGGCAGGGCGATGGAGGCCCGTAGCGCCTCGCGCAGCAGGCCGCGCCGATGCAGCTTGTAGACCCCGTCGGTCAGGTCGGAAGAGACGCAGAAGTACGGCAGCCACAGGTCGGGGATCTGGATATCGCCGAAGTGCTCCTGCATCCGCTCGCGCACCCGTTCGCCGCGGGTCATGGCGATCATCGGAAAGGCGATGTCGTCGAGCGGTCCTGAGTCGACGAAGGCCTTGCGGATGCGCTGTTCGAGCTCCTCGTCGTCCCACCCCATGGCGATGCCGGCGGCGATGATGGCGCCCATGGAGGTGCCGCCCAGGAAGTCGATGGGTGCGCCGGCCTCCCTGAGGGCCCGGATCACGCCGATGTGGGCGTAGGCGCGCGCGCCGCCGCCCGAAAGAACCAGACCCACCGACTGGCCCACGATCATCCGCGCCATCCGCTGGATGTCGGCTCGATAGCCGGTGCGGACGTGGAACAGACGCGCCGCCGGCGTCGCCTGCATCCAGGCGTCCGATCCGAGGGGTGCGCTCAGGGCCTTCGGCTGCATCAGGATCAGGTCGACGAGCTGCTGCTCGACCAGAGGCGGCGCCGCGTAGGTGAGGGGGCCAGGCGGCGGATCGTTCTCGCCCAGCCCGATGCAGAAGAGCCGGTCGACCTGGCGTCCGACGATCATCTTCCAGTTGATCTCGTCGTATTCCGCCGCATAGAGCACGATGTCGTGCCGCTCCTCGAGGTTGGAGAACCACTCGGTCGGGGCGCTCTGCACCTCGGCGCCCGCCGAGGCGACGGCGTAGCCCAGCCGGGTGATCTCGATGTCGAGTGCCTCGACCAGCTCGCGCACGGCTGTTCCGGGGCAGAGCCCGATGAAGCCGAACACCGCCGGCTCGCCGCCGAACGTCCCGCCGGCGCGGCGCGCCCGTAGGATCATCAGGTGGGCCAGCTCGGTCATCACCGTGGGATCGCGCTGGGTGGCGCTGAAGAACGCGTCCCGGGGCAGGGCCAGCAGCTCGCTGTCGCGCAGCGCCACGACGGTGGCGGTGTGCGGCGTTCCCGCCACCATGGCCATCTCGCCGGCCGGCTCCCCCGGCCGGATCACCCCCAGGAACTGCCGCTCCTGTCCCTCGTCGCGCCGGATGACGCCCAGACGCCCGGCCAGCAAGAAGTAGAGGCGGTCGGCTTCCTCGCCGGCGTGGAACAGCACCCGGCCGCCGGGCAGCGAGAACCAGGCGACGTCCGAGGAACGCTTGGTCCCCAGGAACAGGCGCGCAAGGGCGGTGTCCTCGACGTGCTCAGGCAGTTTCATCCCGGGGCGAGCCTAGCTTGGCCTGCGGGTCCTGGCGACTTCCTTGTAACAGGCGGATTTCCCTGGAATCGAAACCCGGCTTAGCATCCGGGCCATGCCCCCACTCGCCTCGGCCATCGATCCCCGCTCGGAGGCGTTCGTCAGGAACGCCGCGCACAATCGGGCCCTGGCCGACCAGATGCGCCAGCGAACGGCCGCCGCTGCGCTGGGAGGCCCTGAGGCGTCCCGCGCCCGCCACACCGGCCGCGGCAAGCTGCTGCCGCGCGAGCGGGTCGAGCGCCTGCTGGATCCCGGCGCGCCGTTCCTGGAAGTAGGGGCTCTGGCCGCCTTCGACCTCTACGACGGCGAGGCGCCGGGGGCGGGGATGATCACCGGCGTCGGGCGCGTGTCCGGCCGGGAGGTCATGATCGTCGCCAACGACGCCACGGTGAAGGGCGGCGCCTACTTCCCAATGACGGTCAAGAAACACCTCCGAGCCCAGGAAATTGCTCAGCAAAACCGGCTGCCATGCATCTACCTGGTCGACTCGGGCGGGGCCAACCTGCCCCACCAGGCCGAGGTGTTTCCGGACCGCGACCACTTCGGCCGCATCTTCTTCAACCAGGCGCGCATGAGCGCCGAGGGCATCGCCCAGATCGCCTGCGTCATGGGCTCGTGCACCGCCGGCGGGGCCTACGTGCCGGCCATGTCCGACGAGTCGGTCATCGTGCGCGGCCAGGGCACCATCTTCCTGGGCGGCCCCCCGCTGGTGAAGGCGGCGACGGGCGAGGTGATCACCGCCGAGGAGCTGGGCGGCGCCGACACGCACGGGCGCCGTTCCGGGGTGGTTGACCACGTGGCCTCCAGCGACGAGCACGCGCTGCAGATCGTCCGCCAGATCGTTGGCCGGTTGAACACCACCAAGCGCATCGACCTCACCCTCGCCGAACCGGCGCCGCCGATCTTCGATCCCCAGGAGCTCTACGGCCTGATCCCGCCGGACGTCCGCGCCACATACGACGTCCACGAGGTGATCGCCCGGGTCGTCGACGGGTCGGACTTTGACGAGTTCAAGCCGCTCTATGGCACGACGCTGGTCACGGGGTTCGCGCGGATCTGGGGCTATCCGGTGGCGGTGCTCGCCAACAACGGCGTGCTGTTCTCCGAGAGCGCGCTGAAGGCGGCCCACTTCATTGAGCTGGCCTGCGCCCGCAAGATCCCGCTGCTGTTCCTGCAGAACATCTCGGGCTTCATGGTGGGCGGAAAGTACGAGGCCGGGGGCATCGCCAAGGACGGGGCCAAGATGGTCACCGCCGTGGCCTCGGCCGAGGTGCCCAAGTTCACCGTCCTGATCGGCGGCTCGTTCGGGGCGGGCAACTACGGCATGTGCGGCCGCGCCTTCAATCCGCGGTTCCTGTTCACCTGGCCCAACGCCCGGATCAGCGTCATGGGCGGCGAGCAGGCCGCCAGCGTGCTCGCCACCATCCGACGCGACGGCCTGGAGTCCCGCGGCGAGACATGGTCCGCCAAGGACGAAGAGGCGTTCAAGGCGCCCATCCGCGAGCGTTACGAGGCCGAAGGCGATCCCTATCACGCGACCGCGCGTCTCTGGGACGACGGCGTGATCGATCCGGCCCAGACCCGCGACGTGCTTGGCCTGGCCATTTCCGCGGCGCTGAACGCGCCGATCCCCGATACGCGGTTCGGCGTGTTCCGGATGTAGCGCCGGAGCGGCTTGCGGACTGGCTCCAGGAGCGCGACAAGCGGGCCATGCCCAATCCCATCTCCGATCCGCTGGTCGAAAACGTCATCGTCGACGACCTGTCGTCCGTCATCCTCGAGGCCACGCCCGAGGGCGTGGCGGTCGTCACCCTCAACCGGCCGGAAAAGAAGAACGCCTTCGACTCCACCCTGATCGAGGGCCTCACGGAGGCCTTCGAGACCCTGCAGGGGGCCGACCACGTTCGCGTGGTCTTCATCCGCGGCGCCGGCGGAAGCTTCTGCGCCGGGGCCGACCTGGAGTGGATGGCGCTGGCCGCCGAGATGACCGAGGACGACAACCGCTCCGACGCCATGACCGTGGCGACCATGTTCAAGGCGCTGTCTGAAATCCCCGCTGTGACCGTGGCCCTAGTGGAAGGCGCGGCTCTGGGCGGCGGCGCGGGCCTGGTGGCCGCCTGCGACCTCGCCGTCGCCATGGAGGGCGCGCGGTTCGCCTTTTCCGAGGTCAGGCTCGGCCTGATCCCGGCGATGATCTCGCCCTACGTCGTGGAGGCGGTCGGCCCCCGCACCGCCCGGGCGCTGTTCGTGACCGGCCGCTCATTCGACGCCGTCTACGCCGAGAAGATCGGACTGGTGAGCGAGGTCGCGGCGGACCCGGCTGGCCTCGCCGCGGCGCAGGTACGGATCACGGCCGATGTCATGGCCGCCGCCCCTGGAGCGGTCGTCGAGGCCAAGGCCCTGGCGCGCGAAGTGGCTGGCCGCCCGATCGACCACGGGCTGATGGCGGAGACGGCCCGGCGGCTCGCGCGGCGACGGGTCAGCGAAGAGGGCCGGGAAGGCGTCGCCGCCTTCATCGCCCGCCGCAAGCCGAGCTGGACCGACTGACTGCGCACACCGGGGGCGGCGTTGACTCAGGAACTCGAGACTGCCGCAGCCGCCTCCGCCGGGGGGTGGCTGAGATGGCGCAAGCAGCACACGGTGGCGCCGGGCTCGCTCTGCGCCAATTGTTCGGCCGTGCTGCAGGGACCCTACTGTCACCAATGCGGCCAGCTGGCCGAGGATTTCCACCGCTCGCTGAAGCACCTGTTCGTCGAAGGCCTGGAAAGCCTGTTCCACTTCGACGGACGGCTGTGGCGGACCCTGCCCCCGCTGATCCTCAATCCGGCCGGGCTGACCCGTGACTATCTCGAGGGCCGGCGCGCCGGCCAGATCCCGCCGCTGCGGATGTTCCTGGTCGTCCTGCTGCTGGTGTTCTTCTGCGGTGGCATCGGCGCCCAGGGAAGCCACCAGCGCATCGTCGTGAAGGATCCGGAGATTTCGTTCCGGGTCGGGCCTGACGGCAAGGCCGTGCTGAACTCAGGCAAGCCCGACGACGATCCTAGGGCGAAGTGGTTCGTGGACCGGCTGAAGAAGGTCAATTCGAATCCCGAACCCTTCCTGGCGGCGATGGAAACCTGGGCGCATCGCCTGGCGGTGCTGATGCTGCCCATCGGCGCGTTGCTGCTGTCGGGCCTGTTCGTTTTCCGGCGCCAGGTGTTCATGTTCGACCACCTGATCTTCACCATGCACTCCCTGTCATTCCAGGGCCTGCTGCTCAGCGTGTACTTCCTGGCCAGGACGATCTCGAAGGATCTGGGCGACCTGTTGCTGCTGGCGTCGCCGGTCCACCTGTTCGTGCATATGCGCGGCGTGTACGGGACCGGGATCTTCGGCACGCTCGTGCGCATGATCCTGCTGTTCGTCGGATCGTTCATCGCGTTCTGCGTGCTGATGATGGCCCTGGTCCTGATCGGGCTGAACGCCGTGGGCGAGCAGTGACCTGGGGGGCGCCGGCGGTGCGCGCTATGGCTCAGCGATGCTGACATCGCTGCTGATCGCCAATCGAGGCGAAATCGCCAGGCGGATCATCCGGACCGCCCGCCGGATGGGCGTGCGGACGGTCGCGGTCTATTCCGACGCTGACGCCGGAGCGCCGCATGTGAGGGAGGCGGACGTCGCCGTGGCCATCGGCCCGCCGCCCGCAGCGGAAAGCTACCTGCGCGGCGATTCGATCATCGCGGCGGCCCTGGCCAGCGGAGCCGAGGCCATCCACCCCGGCTATGGCTTCCTGTCGGAGAACGCCGGCTTCGCCGAGGCGGTGGTCGAGGCGGGGCTGATCTGGGTCGGGCCGCCGCCCTCGGCGATCCGCGCCATGGGCCTGAAGGACGCCGCCAAGCGGCTGATGGCCGAGGCCGGCGTGCCGGTGACGCCCGGTTATCTGGGCGAGGACCAGTCCGAGGCGCGGCTGAAGGCCGAGGCGGCTGCTATCGGCTATCCGGTGCTGATAAAGGCGGTCGCCGGCGGCGGCGGCAAGGGCATGCGCAAGGTCGACCGGGCCG
>FTFP01000817.1_pt1 | contig 10385 bp, 12 predicted proteins | sample 1640421 | NCBI WGS metagenome assembly FTFP01 (sample SAMEA3914814, study PRJEB12502) | metagenome | biome: forest; material: soil | place: USA | collected 2011-09-16 | depth 0.1 m | reverse complement strand
CCCCCGACCCCGCCCCGCTGTGGATCGTGCTGGACGGCACTTCAGAAGGCCGCGGCGACGACTGGTATCCCAAGCTCGACTACGGCGACTGACGAACGAACCAAAGCCACGCTCGAACGTTGCCCTGTCCGCGCATCCTGCGCCTCACCACACGAGACATCAGATCACATGCATAAGCTCATCCTCGCCGCGCTGGCCGCGGCGGCTCTATCGGCCGCGTCGACAGCGGCCCTGGCCGGCCCCGTCACGGGCGCCGCGATCGGAGCCGGAACCGGCCTGGTCGTGGCAGGCCCTCCCGGCGCGGTGGTCGGCGGCGTAGCCGGCGCGGTCATCGGCGGCCGCCACCATCATCATCGGGTTTGTGGCTATCGCCATCACCATCGCTACTGCAACTGGCGATAGCTGCGCAGCTCTACAGCCAAGGTTTACTTTCTCTATACTCGAATCCGCTAGCTTCGATGCATCGCGCGGCGAGTGGGCCGCGTGAGTTTGGTGGTGACGGCTCGGCTCCGGCCGGGTCGTCATTTCACGCGGGGCTCAGGCGTGGACCTTGCCCGCGCGCATCAGAAATCAGCAGCGAACCAATGCCGCGCTCAAGCGTTGGCTGCCCGCGCCGATCCTGCGCGCCTCGGCCGTTGAAGGTGAGGACATGAACCGGTTCATTGTGATGACCAGCCTGGCGGGAGCGCTGCTCCTGCCCTTGCTCGCCGCGCCCGGGGCGGCTTCGGCCTCCTGCGCCGACCGCAAGATGACGGGAACTGTGGTCGGCGGCGTCGGCGGCGCACTGATCGGCAATTCCATCTCACGGGGCGGCGGCGGCGCCCTCCTCGGAGGTCTCGGTGGCGCGGTCCTGGGCCACGAGGTCGCCGCCAGCGGCTGTGGCCGCTCCCGCTCGAGCAGCTATGAAGACAGGCGGTCATATCGTCAGGAGGGCGGGCGGCCCCGGGCGGTCCGCTACGTCTACTACGATCAGTACGGCCAGCCGATCTCGCAGGGCCCCGCGCCATCTCCTGCAGCCCGTTCCGGCGGAGCCTACCGCTACGAGGCCGCGGCGGACTGTCGGACCGAAACCCAGACCTATTACGACGACCGGGCGACGCTGCAGCAGCGCCAGGTCCAGTCATGCGCCCGCTAAAGCTCCAGAAGGACAGATGATGAACCGCAACCTGATCACGGCGGGGCTCGGCATTGCCGCCCTCGCTCTCTCGGCGTGCAGCGACCACGAGGGGCGCATGGTCAACAACAAGATCTGCGCCAACTTCAAGGCCGCCAACACCGGCCAGACCGGGGTCCCGGCCATGCCCGTCGCCGACGCCGCTTCGCCCGTGGACGAATGCGTCCGCCGCTGGGCCTACAGCCTGGCCGGCGCCCGCGACAATGCCGAGGTGGTGGCCGACGCCTCCGTCGCCGCCTGCGCCGCCGCCCTGACCCGGTGGAACCAGGGGGCCCTCAACCAGCAGTCCAACGCCAATGGCGACGGGGCCTCCGAAGGCCTCAGCATCACGACCGGCCTCCCCACCAACCCCATTTCCGAGCACAGCAACTTCGCCAGAGGGCGGGCCCTGTTCTACGTGGTCCAGGCCCGCGCCGGCCGCTGCGCCCCGCCGCCGGCCGTCAACGGCGTTCCGGCCGGGACCTGACCCGGCGTCGTTTCACCCCATCCATCCCCCTGCCGGCAGCCGCGGCCGCTCCGTCGGGGTGCGGGGCTCCGCCACTGGCTCGGCGAAGGTGAGGGCCACCGCGTCCCACAGGTCCGGCGAGCGGGCGCCGCGGGCGGCCATGCGGTCCTTGCTCTCCAGCACCAGCCGCTGGCTCGTGTCGTAAGAATAGCCGGGCGCGCAGGCGTCGGCCTGCAGGACGTCCAGGTCGGGCGCGTCGGCCCCGCCGTCGGCCTCCAGCCACTCCCGCGAGCGGCCCCACATCTCGGCGCGCCGGTTGCGCGGGCCCGGCTGCTTCGAGCCGTCCGGCAGGATCCGCTCGCCCTCGAGCGGCGCTGAGCCGAAGTTCACCAGCCGCACGCGCGAGGCATAGGGCTCGCCCCAGCTCGACAGCACATCGGCGATCGCCCCGCCGTTGCCGCCGACATCCATGAACACCCGCGCCGGGCGCGCCTCGTCGATGATGGTCTTGATCCGGCCCGCCGCCGTCAGGGTGTCCACGGGGGTGGGATCGCCCGTCACCTTCAGCAGTTTGCGTCCGCGCCGCCAGGCGATGGCGAAGCGGTCCGAACCCTCGCGCTTGGGGTCCACGCCGACAACCAGGGGGCCCACCCCTTCAAGGTTCGCCTTCCGCGCCGCCAGCACCGCGGCCGGCCGGATGAAGCTGTCGTGGGCGGTCGAGGCGAAGGCCTCCTCCGCCGTGGCCGGATATTCCTGCATGAACCGGATGGGGTCCCTCAGCTCGGCCAGCTTGGCCCGGCGCCAAGCCATCTGGCCCAGGTCCAGGCCGTGCAGCGCGGCATAGTCCGCCTCCGCCCCGTCCAGCACGAACCCGGCCGCAGGCGGGCGCCGGTAGTCCTCGCTCCAGAACCAGGGAACGAAGATGGCCTGATAGTCCCCCACCCCCGCCTCGGCCTGGCGCCAGCGCTCGAAGAACTCGCCCTGCGGCCCCTCGCCGGTGCTTTCGATGACGATCTCGGTGCGGCTCTGGTCGGGCACGGCCTGGACGAGGCCGGCGAAGTGGCCCGGCGCGTTCTTCCAGAAGGCGGCTTCGGAGCCGTGCAGGTATTGGATGGTGCGCGAGCGGCCGGTTTCCGCCGCCCCCGCCGTGCCGACGGTGTAGCCGGAATCCAGCCCGGGGAAGCTCAGCGTCCGCGCGTTGGCCGAGCCGGTGGCCGGAGCCAGGGGGTTGGAGGCGTGGAAGCGCCCGACCATGGCGAACAGGTTGTCGGCGGCGCCCTGCTCGTGGGCCAGGATGAACACCTGCCGGCCGCGCCCCATCGACGCCCGATGGTAGAACCGCGCCCCGATGTAGGTGGACAGGCCCTGCTGGCGCGCCTTCAGCACCAGGGCGCGCACCTTGCCCGTGGCGGCCCGTTGCGCTTCCAGGCGCTCGTGCAGCCAGCGCTGCGGCCGGTTCAGCCGCAGCGGGGCGACGTCGCCATCCTTGGCGCGGATGCGGAGGCAACCGGACGCGAAGTACGGCAGCTCACGCTTGAGCCGCGTCAGCTTGGCCAGCTGCGCCGGCGTCGGGCTCATCATCGTCAGGGATGGCGGCAAGCAGTTCCTCCAGCGACCTGGCCCCGCCCGCCGGCGGCTCCGGCTCCAACCCGTTCAGCCGCGCGATGTCCATCAGCGCCGCCCGCGCCGCGTGCAGCCCCGCCGCCGCCTCGTGCGCCTGGCCGCTGTCGGCGATCTGCCTCAGCTGCTTGGTGATCGAGGCCAGCGTGGTCGCCTTGCGGCCCCCGCCCTTCTTCCTGGTAGGGCCGGCGGCGACGGTTTCTGCTTCGTCCGCCATGGTTCCTCCGCACACGAAGAACCCGCCGCGGCGAGGCCGGGCGGGCGTCGGATACAAATCAGATGATGTGAGTATGGTCGCGCGGGAGGGGGCTCCCCGTCAAGCTCCGGTGGGGCGCCGCTTGACCTGTCCGTACGCAACCGCACAGTCCGGAACGAACCGCGCGTCGGGGATGTTTTCGCCTAAGCCAAGCGCGTAAGCCGACGGGTAGACATCGGTCCGAGACGCGGGGGACACCATGAGCGTCGCCTTCACCAAGGAACTGGACAGCGAGGCCGCCGCGGCCGATCTGCCCGACCGTCCGATCTCGTCCCATCCCAATCTGGTGACGGCCGAAGGGCTGGCCCAGCTCGACGCCGCGTTGGCCGAGGCGCGCGCGGCCTATGCCGCCGCCCAGGCGTCCGAGGACATCCAGGCCGACCGCACCGCCATGGCCCGGGCCACCCGCGACCTTCGCTATTATGGCGCGCGCCGCAGCAGCGCCCAGCTGTTCGAGCCCGAGGCCGCGCCCGGCGTGGTGCGCTTCGGCGGCTCGGTCACCTTCGAGCGCGACAACGGCCGGCGCCAGACGTTCCGCATCGTCGGCGAGGACGAGGCCGACCCGGCCCACGGCTCGGTCTCCTATATCTCTCCCCTCGCCCGGGCCCTGCTTGGAAAGTCCGTCGGCGACGCCGCCGTCGTCGGCGATGGCGAGGTCGAGGTGGTCGCGGTCGACTGAAGCCGGCCACGGATCAGCAATCGTCCAGACAACGACAGCATAGCTGTGCGTATGTCGACAACACTACATAACAGTCGCCGAAATCCTGCTGACCGTAACAATATAGCTTCGACCGGCTCATTTGCCGGAACCGACGCGGACATGACGGGTTGAGACCCCGCCGCCGTCCGAAGACCTACAAATGGACGCTCGTCTCTGCCGCCATCGCCGTCTGGCGCGCAGCGTCGGCGCCGGTTGTGGGAGGTCCCAGGGCGGCGGCGCTTTTCGACCTCACCTTGGGAGCCAACATCATGAAGCGCACCGTCACCCGGCTGTTTGACAGCCGTTTCGAAGCTGAGGCCGCCGTCCGCGATCTGGAAGACATGGGCGTTCCGGCCGACGACATCTCCATCATCGCCAGGGACAAGGCCGCCGGCGAGGATCGGTCCTTTCTGAGCCGCGACTCCGATCACGACGGCGAGAACGACACCGCCGAAGGCGCCGGCAAGGGCGCCGCCGCGGGCGGGGCCATCGGCGCCGGTGCGGGCCTCCTGGCGGGCCTCGGTCTGGTCGCGGTGCCGGGACTTGGTCCCGTGGTCGCGGCCGGCTGGCTGGCCGCGACCCTCGCCGGCGCCCTGGGGGGCGCTGTCGTGGGCGGAGCGACCGGCGGCGTCCTGGGCGCGCTGACGGACGCCGGCGTCAGCGAGGAAGACGCGCATGTCTATGCCGAAGGCGTCCGGCGCGGCGGCTCGCTGGTCAGCGTGCGGGTCGACGAGGCCGATGTCATCCGGATCGAAACAGCCCTGAACGGCCTGCGCGGGACCGACGCCGCCACCCGCGGCGCGGCCTACCGGCAGGAAGGCTGGACGCACTTCGATCCGGCAACGCCCGGCTACGAAGGCGACCGCGGCGCTACGACGGATCGGTTCCCGACCAACTGACCATCGCCGCGGTTACCGGGAGCGCCTCTGGCCCGCCCGGGTCGGGGGCGCTCTTCTCTTGAGGGATCAGGCCGCGCTTACCAGCCCATAGGGCGGCAGTAGCAGGCCGACCGCCAGGCCAAAGCCGGCGGAGTCGAATGTCAGCGTGGCGCCCAGCTGATCGGCGAGGGTGCGCACCATGCGCAGGCCCAGCCCGCCGTCCTTGCGGGGATCGAAATCCTCCGGCAAGCCCACCCCATCGTCGACGATCTGGATCAGGGTCGCGCCCCCGGGCCGGCGATGGCAGCTGAGCTCGACCCGGCCCGACACGCCTGCGGGATGGGCGTACTTGACCGCATTGGTCACCAGCTCACCTACGATGAACCCCACCGACAGGGCATGGTGGGTCGGAATCTGGCAGGCGGCGCTCGGCATCCGCTCCAGCGTCGTCACGCCTGGGACCGACATGGAGTCGATGGCGGCCTCCGCGACGTCGTGCAGGTACTGACGCAGTTCCAGGGTCGCGGCCTGGCCTGAGTGGGCCAGCAGCCGGTGTAGCCGTCCCACGGTCTCAATCCGGCTGCCCGCCTCTTCCAGCAGGTTGCAGGCCTCCCGGGCGCTCAAGGGGCGGCCGTCCTTGTTGACGTCCCGCGACTGCAGCCGCAGCCAGCCGGCGATGAGCGTGAGGTTGTTGGCGATGCGGTGGTTCGCCTCCGCCATCAGCAGGCCGGGCGGCATTTCGCCGCCGGTTAGGGGGCCGCCTTCACGATTATAGTCGGAGACAAGCTGTACAGGCATCATGTTTTTCCTCACCGTACTCCGCACTAGAGGCCATAAAACGCGGAAGTATATCGATAGTTCATTTTGAGTTTTTCTTTAGGCTATTTCAGCTATAGGCGACATTTACTTAAATACCTCTTGTTAGTATTCTAAGCTAATGATGCATCGAGCATGAAATACAAAAAATGAGTAAGCACCTCAAAAAGAGTATTGCACGCCATTGACAGCTCTGGCGTCCCTTCCTACTTTGGCTCTGTTGGGAGACTTTCGGGAGGTCAGGGCGATGGCCGAACTGAACCGTGGCGAACGGCTGCAGATCATGCTCACCGGTGAGGAGCTGGAAGCGCTGGATGACTGGCGCTTCTCGCGCCGCATGCCCAGCCGGGCGGCGGCTGTGCGCGAGCTGTTGAAGCGAGGGCTGGCGGCGGAGGGCTTCGAGCTCGCCGAGAGTGGCGCCAAGTCCAAGGACTACAGCGTCGTCGACGACGAGGCCAACGCCGCTGGGCAGGCCTGATAGCGGGCTGCTGACAGCACGTTGTCAGCAGGGGACCGCTAGTTGGTCCTTCATCCGAGCGATGGAGGACAGCATGATCACGCTCTACGGCGGCGGCCCCAACTTCGGCCTTCCTGAGACCAGCCCCTACGTCACCAAGACCGAGGTCCAGCTGCAGATGGCCGGCCTGGCCTACCGCAAGGAACGGAGTTCGCCAGCCGACTCTCCCAAGGGCCAGCTCCCCTTCATCGACGACGACGGCGAGCGCGTCGCCGACTCCACCTTCATCCGCGCCTTCCTCGAGCGGAAGTATGGGGTCGATCTGGACCAGGGCCTCGATCGCCGCCAGAGGGCCGAGGCCTGGGCCATCGAGCGCATGATCGAGAACCACTTCAGCTATACGGTGGGCTGGGCCCGCTTCTGCATCCCCGAGAACTTCGACAAGGGGCCGGCGCACTACGTCGACGCCGCCCCCGAGGATCAGCGCGTCGGGCTGCGCCAGGCCCTCAGGGACCGGATCGGCGAGGCCTTCCGGGCCGTGGGCGTGGGGCGCCACGATCCAGACGAGATCGAATGGCTGGGCCGGCGCTCGCTGGAGGCGCTGGCCGAGATCCTGGGCGACCAGGACTACCTCATGGGCGAGCACGCCAGCGGCGTCGACGCCACCGCCTTCGCCATGCTGGCCAGCCTGCTCACGCCGTTCTTCGAGTCACCCCTGCGGCGCCGGGCCGAGCGCTTCCCCAACCTCGTCGCATACGTCGACCGGCTGATGGCGCGGTTCTATCCGGACTTTGCATGGGAGCGGCTCGCCGAGGCGGCATGACCCGGGCCGGCGGTCAGGTGGAGTCGCCCCGGGCTGTGAAGTTGGACCTGAGCACGCATTGCGGACGGCCGTTCGGGACCGAGATCGTCAGCGGCCGGCCATACCCCGGCGCGAAGTAGAACACTCCCGCCGGGGTGGTGACGATGACCGCGGCCGGGCCGGTGAACTGGCAGACCGGGAAGCTGCCGGGCCCCCGCCCGCCGTTGGCCTGGATCACCGCGCAGCTGGTGTGGCCGACCCCGCGGGTGAAGGTGACGTCGTCGTACTCGAAGACATGTTCCGCCTTCAGTCCCGTCGCCAGGAAGGCCTGGCGCGACAGGCTGGGACAGGGCGGGCCGGTGATGGTCCAGGCCGCGGCGTCGGCGATCGCCTCTTCGCGATGGACCTTCCAGCTGTAGCCGAAGGTCGCCGCCATCAGCACGACGCCCGCGACGGCGGTCAGCCACAGCAGCCGCGGCCGGCCCCTTTCGCGCGCGCCCCCGTAGTCGACCGTCATCCGCCAGCCTCCCCCGGGGGCCCCTGACGTCTGCAACCTACCGTGGCGGTGGCCGATGGGACAAGGGCCCGCGCCGCGCTGTCCGGGCACCTTATTCCCGGTTGTTGCTCCGGGACGATCCATGGGATGGTTGTCTTCTGGCGCGACCTCTTGGAGGAGGAAGGCGATGGTTCAGAAGATCCTTTCACTGGACGGCGGCGGCACCTGGGCGATGCTCGAGGCCATGGCCCTGCAGGACCTGTTTCCCGACATGCCTGGGCTCCAGATCCTGGCCCACTTCGACATGGCGGTGGCCAACTCCGGCGGCAGCATCGTTCTGGGTGGCCTGGTCGAGAACATGACCCCCAATCAGATCATCGCCCTCTTCAACGAGCCGCATAAGCGGGCGGGGATTTTCGCCAAGGCGTCGGTGGTCGAGAGCCTGCTCTCGCACATCCCGATCTTCCCCAGGTACTCGACCGCGGGGAAGCTGATAGGCCTGAAGAACGCCTTCGGGACCATGGGCGACATCTACCTGGAAAACCTGCCCAGCCAGCCCGGCTGGCCCAAGGGGCCGGGCGGGAACGATGTCCGGATCATGATCGTCGCCTTCGGCTACGACTCCAAGCGCGCCTGCTTCTTCAGGTCCTACGGGACCGCCCACGGCGCCGAAGCCGACGAGATTCCGCTGGTCGAGGCCGTCCATGCCTCATCCGACGCGCCGGTCCGCTTCTTCGACGCGCCGACGGAATTCGGCAAGCACCGCTATTGGGACGGGGCCATGGCCGGGCTCAACAATCCGCTGATGGCCGCCGTGATCGACCTTCTGGGTGAAGGGGTGAAGGCGGACGAGATCGTGGCGCTCTCGCTGGGCACCGGGGCCGTCAGGCTGGTTCCCCGCACCTCCACGGTCGCGCCCCCGCCGGACCTGCTCCAGGCCACAGAGCAGCCGGGAGTCATCGCCGACCTCGCCAAGGCGGCGGGCTGTATCACCGACGATCCGCCTGACACTGCCACATTCTCGACGCACATAATCCTCAGCGCGGCCCGTGGCGCCGATCCCACCGTGGCGGGCCCAGTTGTGCGGCTGAGTCCGATGATCCGGCCGATCCTCGATGGCCAGGCCTGGCGGCGCCCCGACGGCCTCACGCCTCATCAGTTCGATCGATTGACGAAGCTGTCGATGGACGCGGTCGACCAGCCCGACGTCGACCTGATCACCGCCCTGGGCAACGCCTGGATCGCGGGCCACGTCAGGAACCAGGCCATCCGCACGAGCACGGACGACCTGACCAGTTCGGTCGGCGAGGACATCTATGCCGACGCCAAGGCCCGCTGGCTGACCCTCTAGAGGAACCCGTACTGGCTGTGGCTCAACGCCGCGCCGGCTCCGGCGTAGTCCAGGACGAACTCCGCGTGATAGGCGCCGTCGTCCACGCGGTAGAGGTGGGCGGCGGGGTCGCCCGAGAGGTCGTGCTCGTAGGTGATCGTCGCCGTGTGGGCGAAGCCCTTCAGGTAGATGAAGTCGCGCCCGGCCACATAGGCGCCGCCCGCGCCGGTGAAGTCGGTCACCGTGTCATACTGCCCGCCGTGGCGCGCCGGATCGGCGATCTGGCCCTTCACGAAGATGAAGTTGTCGGGACCCGCGCCGCCGGTGACGGTGTCCAGACCTGGGCCAAAGGTGACGATGTCCTTGCCGGTTCCACCGAGCACCACGTCCGTCCCGGCGCCAAGCTTGACGCTGGAACCGCCGGAGCCGGTGAACACGGTGTCGTCGCCGGAACCGGTGACGATGTTGTGGCTGAAGGCGTCGCCGGTGGTGTCGATCGTCTCGGACGCAGCGATCCCGGCTCGGTAAATATAGCTCGGCGAGGTCCCGGTCACGCTCACCGCGACCTGGCCCGTCGCCGTGCCGCCGGCGCCGTCCTCGACAGTGTAGCTGAAGCCCGCGGCTCCGACGTAACCGACATCGGGCGTGAACACGATGTCCTCGCCGCTCAGGGTCACGGACCCGTGCTGGGCGCCGGCCACCGACGTGACCAGGAGCACAAACCCGTCCGGATCCGCGTCGTTGGCCGTCAGGCTCGCCGCGGAGATGGTCACGGGCGTGGCGTAGCTGGTCGTCGCGCTGTCGGCGCCCGGCGTCGGCGCGTCGTTGGTCCCCTGGATGCTGAAGTCGACGTAAGTCACGTTCTGGAATTGCTTGTTGTCGCCGATGGTGATGGGGAACAGCTCGTCGACCACCTGTCCTACGCCCAGGGCCTGGGTGGCCGCCCGGCTATCGTCGAGCGTGTAGGTCAGGGTGTTGGCGACGGTGTCCAGCACGGCCGAGCCGAAGACTCCGTCCAGCAGGAACTGGCCGGCGCCAAGGGGGGCGCCTGAGCCGTCCAGATAGAACGGCGTCCCCGCGCCGTCGGTGAGTTGCAGGCTGACCGTGGCGCTCGCAGTTCCCGCCACACCGTAGCCGGCCTCGACGATGGCGTTGCTCTGCGGCGAGGCGGTGATCACCGGGCCGCTGAGCAGGACCAGCTCGGAATCGGCGAACTGCGCCGCGGCGACGCTGATGAGCGTGTCGGTCCCGTCCGGCGATCCTGGCCGCAGGTCTGTGATGATGCTGACGCCCTGGGCGTCGGTGGTGATCGAGTAGTCGGCCCGATCGCCGCTGTAGGTGGCGATGTCACCCACGCTCGGCTGGTTGTAGGGGCCCGCGCCGACGACGCCGTGGCCGTACAGCGTGTCGT
>FTFP01000312.1_pt1 | contig 10390 bp, 9 predicted proteins | sample 1640421 | NCBI WGS metagenome assembly FTFP01 (sample SAMEA3914814, study PRJEB12502) | metagenome | biome: forest; material: soil | place: USA | collected 2011-09-16 | depth 0.1 m | reverse complement strand
CGCCCAGCGGAACGGGCCTATGCCGCGGCAGAACAGCGGCCGGATGTAGGCCGGCACGAAGCCGGGGATATCGAAGGCGTTGGCGACGCCCTCCTCCTTGGCCATCTGGCGGATGTTGTTGCCGTAGTCGACCACCGGGATGCCGCGTTCCTGGAAGGTCAACATGGCGCGCACCTGGACCGCCATCGAACTCTTGGCGGCGGCTTCCACCGCCTTGGGTTCGCTCTGCCGGCGGCTCTCCCACTCCGCCACGGTCCAGCCCTTCGGCAGGTAGCCGTTGATGGGGTCGTGGGCCGAGGTCTGGTCGGTCACCGCGTCGGGCCGCACGCCGCGCCGCACCAGCTCGGGGAACACGTCGGCGGCGTTGCCGAGCAGGCCCACCGAGCGGGGCGTTCCCGACCTGCAGGCCGCGTCGATCGACGCCAGCGCCTGGTCGAGGTCGGTCGCCATCTCGTCGAGATAGCCGCTGCGCAGCCGCATCTCGATGCGCGAGGGCTGGCACTCCACCGCCAGGCACGAGGCGCCGGCCATCACCGCCGCCAGCGGCTGGGCCCCGCCCATGCCGCCCAGGCCCGCGGTCAGGATCCAGCGGCCGGCGAGGTCGCCGCCGTAGTGCTGCCGGCCCATCTCGGCGAAGGTCTCGTAGGTGCCCTGCACGATCCCTTGGGCGCCGATGTAGATCCACGAGCCGGCGGTCATCTGGCCGTACATGGCCAGTCCCTTGCGATCGAGCTCGTTGAAGTGGTCCCACGTGGCCCAGCGGGGCACCAGGTTGGAGTTGGCGATCAGCACGCGCGGGGCGTCGGCATGGGTGCGGAAGACGCCCACCGGCTTGCCCGACTGCACCAGCAGGGTCTCGTCCTCGCCCAGGCGCTTCAGCACCGCGACGATGCGGTCGAAGCTCTCCCAGTCGCGCGCCGCCCGGCCGATGCCGCCATAGACCACCAGCTCCTCGGGGCGCTCGGCGACGTCGGGATCCAGGTTGTTCATCAGCATGCGCATCGGCGCCTCGGTGAGCCAGCTCCTGGCCGAGAGTTCCGACCCGCGCGGCGAGCGGATCAGGCGGCTGTTGTCCAGGCGGGTCATGGTCGGCTCCGGGCGAAGGTGATGCAGGCGTCAAGGATGCGCTTCAGCACGGCCCGCATCGGCGCCGCGCGCCTGGGGTCATAGGGCGAGGGCCAGGATGCCGGCGAGGGCGGCCCGTCCGGCTCGCCCATGTAGCCACGGCAGGCCAGCTCCATCTGGATGGCGTGCACGCCCCTCGCGGGCTCGCCGTAGTGGCGGGTGGTCCAGCCCCCCTTGAAGCGGCCGTTGGTGGCGCGTGACCAGCCAGTGGAGTCGCAGAGGCGCTCCACCGCCAATGTCAGCGCCGGATCGCAGCTCCGGCCGGCGTTGGTCCCGATGTTGAAGTTGGGCAAGACGCCGTCGAACAGGCGCGGGACCACCGAGGGGATCGAGTGCGCCTCATAGAGCACGATGCGGTCGTGCAGACTGCGCAGCCGCTCGATCTCGCCGGCCAGCGCGGCGTGATAGGAATCGAACACCGCTGCCCGTCTTGCCTGGATTTCGGCCTCGTCAGGGGCCAGCCCGTCGCGGTAGAGCGGCTCGCCGTCGAAGGTCTCGGTGGGACAGAGGCCGGTCGTGGCCTGGCCTGGATAGAGCGAGGCGCCGGAGGGGTCGCGGTTGACGTCGATCACGGTGCGGGACATGGCCGTTCGCACGGTCGTGGCGCCGATGTCGCCGGCGAAATCGTAGAGGCGGTCGACCCACCAGTCCGCATCCTTGCGCCCCAGCCAGGGCGAGACCAGGCGCGCCTCGACGTCGGCGGGGATGTCGGTCCCGGCGTGGGGGATGCTGACGATCAAGGGCGCATCGCCCTGTCGGACGGTCAGCCAATCCGGGGTCACGGTGACGGCTCCCCGTTCCAGACCCTGCAATGAAGGGAGTTGGCGCCGATCCAGTAGACCAGTTCGACCGGGCGCTCGGCGTTCCAGATGGCCAGATCCGCCCGCTTGCCCACCTCCAGCGAGCCTATGCTGTCCTGTCGGCCCAGGGCCCGGGCCGCCTGCAGGGTTGCGCCGGCGATCGCTTCCTCGACGGTGAGGCCGAACAGGATCACGGCCATGTTCATGGCTGTGAGGATGGATAGCAGAGGTGAGCTGCCGGGATTGCAGTCGGTCGCTACGGCCATGCCCACGCCATGGCGACGAAACAGCTCCACCGGCGGATGGCGCTGGTCGCGAAGGGCGTAGAAGGCGCCGGGCAACAGCACCGCGGTCGTCCGCGCCCTGGCCATGGCCGCGGCCCCGTCGGCGTCGGTCCACTCCAGGTGATCGGCGCAGAGCGCGCCCAGTTCGGCGGCGAGCGCGGCCCCGCCGCCGGCGGTGCGCTGGTCGGCGTGCAGGCGCACGGGAAGCCCGGCCGCGCGGGCGGCGGCAAAGACGGCGCGCACCTCGTCCGGAGTGAAGGCGAGCGCCTCGCAGAAGGCGTCCACCATGTCGACGAGCCCTGCCTCGGCCGCGCGCGGGATCATGGCCTCGGCCACCAGGGCGACGTAGCCGGCCCGGTCGCCTGCATATTCAGGGGGCAGGGCGTGGGCGCCAAGGAGCGATGTCACCACGTCCACTGGCTGTTCCCGCCCCAGCTGACGGGCCACTCGAAGCATCCTGAGTTCTGTATCGAGGTCCAGGCCGTAGCCTGACTTGATCTCGACGGTGGTGACACCCTCGGCGATCAGGCGGTCCAGCCGTTTCGCGGCCGCCGCGAGCAGCTCTGTTTCACTGGCGGCGCGGGTGGCGCGGACGGTGGAGAGGATGCCGCCGCCGGCCGCGGCGATGGCCTCATAGCTGACCCCGGCCATGCGCCGTTCGAACTCGTCGGAGCGGTCGCCGGCGAAGACCAGATGGGTGTGGCAGTCGATCAGGCCCGGCGTGACCAGCCGACCCTCCAGGTCGATCACCTCGGCGGCGTCGGCGTCCGAGGGCAGGTCGGACAGGGGACCCGCGAAAGCAATGCGACCCTCGCGCGACCCGATGGCGCCGCTGGGGATCAGGCCCAATCCCGGCCGGGCAGGCGACAGGGTGGCCAGCACCCCGTCCCGCCACAGCCTGTCGAACCGCATTGCGTGACTCTCTTGCGCCTGGGCAAATCCAGCTATGTCTAGTCGCTCCCGCAGCAGGCCGAAACCCGACGGGTCCCGATGATGGGCGGATTCTTCTTCGAGACCGCGCTGCTGCCGCAGGGATGGACCTCGCGGGTGCGGGTGACGGTCGAGGACGGCGTGATCCTGGGCGTCACGCCCGGCGCCACCCCGGAGCCGGACGATATTCGCGAAGCAGCGGTTCTGCCTGGCGTGCCGAACGTCCACTCCCACGCGTTCCAGCGGGCGATGGCGGGGCTGGCCGAGCGGCGCGGGCCTGACCACGACAGCTTCTGGACCTGGCGCGAGGTGATGTACCGCTTCCTCGGCCGGCTCGATCCGGACATGGTCGAGGCGATCGCCGCCTATGCCTACGCCGACATGCTGGAGGCGGGCTTCACCACGGTCGGCGAGTTCCACTATCTGCACCGGGCCGCGGACGGCGGCCTCTACGATCAGCCGGCCGAGCTGGCGCTTCGGCACGTCGCTGCAGCCGCCGAGACCGGCATCGGCATGACGCTGCTGCCGGTGTTCTACGCCCACGCCGGGTTCGGCGGGACGCCGCCAACGCCGGGGCAGGCGCGGTTCATCACCGACATCGATCTCTTCTCCCGGATCGTCGAGACCTGCAGGGCGACATCAGGAACGAAGGTCGGGGTCGCGCCTCACTCGCTGCGGGCCGTCACCCCCGCAGAGCTGACACAAGTGGTGGCCCTGGCGGACGGAGGCCCGATCCACGTCCACGCCGCTGAACAGCTGAAGGAGGTCGAGGACTGCCTGGCCTGGTCAGGACAGCGTCCTGTGGAGTGGCTGCTGGCCCACCAGGATGTCGGCGCCCGATGGTGCCTCGTCCACGCCACTCACCTGACTCCCGGGGAGCGCGAAGCGCTGGCCGGCTCCGCGGCGGTGGCCGGTCTCTGTCCGATCACGGAGGCGAACCTGGGGGACGGCGTGTTCCAAGCCGCGCCCTACCTGGAGATGGGCGGCCGCTGGGGCGTCGGGACCGACTCCAACGTCAGCGTCGATGCGGCCGGCGAGTTGCGACAACTGGAATACGCCCAGCGGCTGTCGCGCCTCGGACGCAATGTGCTGGCGACACGTCGTCGGCCCAGCACGGGCCGGGCGCTGCTGGACGGCGCGCTGCGAGGCGGCGCCCAGGCGCTCGGCCGCCCGATCGGTTCGATCGCCCCGGGAATGCGGGCCGACTTCGTCTGCCTGGACAGGGGCTGCCCGGACCTCGAGGGGCGCGGCGGCGATGAGCTGTTGGACGCCTGGGTGTTCGTACAAGGCCGCAGGCTGATCGACCGGGTCTACGCGGGAGGCAGCCTGCTCGTGGACGGCGGCCGCCACCGCCTGCGCGATCGGATCGACCGGCGTTACCGCTCCGCGGTGAGCGCGCTCACCGCCGCGGCCTGAACCGGCGGCGCGGCGATGACGAAAAGCTCCGTGTCGGCTGACGCGGTGAACGTGGCCGTCTCGCCTGGCTGCAGGCGGATGGCGGTCTGGGCGAGGTAGGCCCCCTCGCCGCATCGTCCGTCCCCCTCCCGCACGAAGATCAGCCTTCTCGCCTGGGCATCGGCATCCGCGTAGGCCGAGCCTTTGGCGACCGAGATGAAGGCGAGCGACAGGTCCCGCTCGGGGAAGGTCCCCAGGTCCCGGCGCCGAACGCCCGACGAGCCGTCCAGGTCTCGCCACGGGAAGCTTTCCGGGCGCATCACGATCGGGGTCTTGTAGCGGGGCTTGGGATAGCGGATCGGCTGGCCGGTGACGTGGCGCCAGAGGGCTTCATAGGCATCCTGGTTGGCCTTGCCCTCGCCGCTGGTGCGGCGGAACACGCCTTTCTCGAACCGCCCTTCGGCGAGCAGGGCCTCGCGGCCGCGCCTCAGCTGGGCGGCGCTGAGATAGCCCAGGCCGCTGGCGCCGGCGAACTGCAGCAGCAGGACGATCCGGTCGGGTCCGCCCTCCTGCGGGCCGTAGGGAACGCCTTCCGGGAAGTAGCCGACCTCGCCGGCGTCCACTGACAGCTCCCGGCCGATGGGCACCGAGCCCTCGAGGCAGAACCGCACCTGGTCCCAGGCATGGCGGTGTCGGGGCGAATAGTAATCCGACCCCTCGTTGGCCAGGACGAGGATGTAGTTGTCCGGGCTCCCTTCCTCGCCTTCGAACAGCACCTTGTGGGCCATGCCGCCCTGGCGGTGGGCGGCGAGGTTCTCGCCCCAGGCCATGGCGCCCGCATGAACGATGTCCACGGTCCCCGCCCCGCTCAGGCCGATGCCGCGTGGGCGCCGGCGATCCGCCCGAAGGTCGCCGCCCGCAGCACCGAGGTCCCAGCCGGATATTGCCGATAGTAGAGGCCGGTGACCTCGCCCGCCGCATAGAGGCCGGGGATCACCGTCCCGGCCGGCGTCACCACCCGCGCCTGGCTGTCGGTGCGCAGGCCGCCGAAAGTGAAGGTGATGGCGCAGGTCAGGGGATAGGCGATGTAGGGCGGCGTCTCGATGGGGAAGGCCCAGTTGGACTTTGGCGGCGAGATCCCCGTGGCCGTCTTGCCGTCGCGGATGTGCGGATTGAACTCGCCAGGACCCACGGCCGCGTTGAAATCGCGCACCGTCCGCTCCAGCGCCTCGGCGTCCAGCCCGAGCTTGTCGGCGAGCTCGACCAGGCTGCCCGCCGTCACCGGCGGCTGGTCGGTCAGCATGATCGCGGCCAGCGGCTCGATGGCGAGCGTGGTCTGGTCGCCGATGAAATAGGCCGCCTGCTGCTGGTTGCTCCAGATCTCGTAAGCCAGTTCCTCGAAGGTGGAGTCGAAGCTGTCCTTGCCCTCGTCGAAGAAGCGCCGCGCCTGGCCGTTGACCAGGATGCCGTAGGGGAAGCCGTAGATCACCGCGTCCGGCTTGCTGCTGCGGGAGTCGATCGGCTCGCCGTGGAACATGTCGAACTGCCCGGCTGTGTCGGCGCCAGCCTCCATGGCCATGCGGATACCCTCTCCCCGATTGTTGGCGAGCGTCGGAGCGATCAGCGGCAGTTCGCCGCCTCCCCTGCCCAGGTACTGCGTCAGCATCTCGCCGTTGCCTTCGAACCCGCCGCTGGCGATCACGACGGCCGGAGCGGCCAGGCGGCGCAGAAGACCGTCGGCCCCGCGCACCACCACGCCGTCGATGCGGCCGCCCTGGGAGAAGCTGAGGTTCACGGCCTCGGTCCCGTAGAGAATCCGGGAGCCCGGCGTCGAATCCACCAGCGCGGCGAGACCATCGACGATCCCGACTCCGCCCCGGACGGGCATGCCGAGCCCGCCGCCCGTGTTCCGGTTGGGGAACGGCTGCTTGAACCAGGTCAGTTCCACCCCGCTGTGCTCCAGGAAATCGAGCGTAGCGCCGACCTCCCGCTCCAGCGTTCGGCAGTAGTCCAGGTCGGCCTTGCCGCCGGAGACCCGGTCCATCTGGTCAACGAAGTTCGGATCCAGACGGCGGTCCTCGGTGATCCGGAACCAGCTGCTGGTCCACCGCGTGGCCCCGCCGCGCCCCTGCTCGGAAGCGCGCTCAAGGACGGCGACGCGGGCCGTGCGTCCGCGCGCCCGGGCCGCGGCGGCATGGCTGACAGCAGCCGAAAGGCCGGCGGCCCCACACCCGATCACCACCAGGTCGTAGTCCATCCCGTCTCCCGATGCCGCGCCCGCAGGCACTATACGTCCGTCCCGGTCGCCGTCCCAAGCTGGGACGTTGGCCAGCGCCCAGCCTCCTCTGCACGACCACCCGATTCACCATGAATGCCCAAGGGCATAAGTTCTTTATACGATTATCACCTGCATAGTGAGGAACAGAAGCTCATATTCCCCCATCAGTTGCTATCGATTGTGGCCCAATACCTGCAAGTCCACGAAGCACGATCGAATTAACTTTGCATTGTGGTTAATCCACCTTCGGGAGTATCTAGATGACTGTACCTGTGCCACCTGCAGTGTCGGGCACCAATGGACCTGACGTTGTCACGCTGACGACGCCGACGACCTACAGCGGCCTCGGCGGCAACGACACGATCACCGGCAGTTCCGGCGGCGACCGGATCAACGGCGGTTCCGGCGACGACCACATCAACGCCATGGCCGGCAACGACGTGGTTCGCGGCGGTTCGGGCGCGGACATGATGAAGGGCGGGACCGGCAACGACACCTTCACCTTCTTCTCCGGCGACCTCGTCAACACGCTGGGCCAGAACAACGGTTATTCCGGCCGGGTCGACCAGATCATCGACTTCCACGTGAAGGACCTGTCGAACCTGTCCGCCGAACACGACTTCCTGAGCTTCTCAGGCTTCGGCAAGGGCACGACGCTGGTGTTCGACCACTACGCCGGGGCCTATGACGCCCAGCACCATCTCGTGGCCGACACCACCAAGCAGTATTACCACATCGTCGACCCGACCAACGCGTCGGCCGGCGGCTACATCATGATCCAGATCGCCAACGGCCATCAGTTGTCGAACCAGGACTACATGTTCCTCTAGAGTATGCTGGATCTGAAGTTCGCCTGCGCGTTGGATCAGGCTCAGAGCGAACTTCAGATCCAAGAAGCACACACTAGAATCATACACTCGCTAGTGTCCTTATCGATTCCGAAGTTCGTCGGAGCCCGCCATATGCGCTTGCGAAGGTCGGAATCGGGACACTAGCTATCGTCTGATGGGCGGCGCGCCGGCCCGACCGCCGGCGCGCTGGTCCCCTATGGAGCGGCCTGGGTTTGCAGGTCGCCGATCGAGTCCACCGCCCGCGACCTCGCGGCCGAGATGGGCTCCACCTCCTCGGTCGTCACTTCGAACTTCACGAGATCCGCCTTGCCGAACGCGGTGGTGATGGCCGCGTCCGTGGCGTCTCGGCCCCTGGCCATGCAGATCCGTCCGATGCGCGGCTGATTATGGCGTGCGTCGAAGGTCCGCCATCTCCCGCCCAGGAAGACCTCGAACCAGGCGCTGAAATCCATCGGCGCGGGCACGGCGGGCACGCCGATATCCCCGAGATAGCCCGTGCTATAGCGCGCCGGGATGTTCATGCACCGGCACAGCGTGATGGCCAGATGGGCGAAGTCGCGGCATACGCCCAGACGCTCGTGATGAGCCTCCAAGGCGGTCCGCGTGGACCGGGCCGACGCATAGCTGAAGGTAAGGTGCTCGTGGACATAGTCCACGATCGTCTGCACTCGCGCCCAACCCGGCTCCGTGTGGCCGAACTCGGACCAGGCCATGTCGGTCAGGGTCTCGGTCTCGCAATAGCGGCTGCCCAGGAGGTAGACCAGGGTATCGTCAGGCAGCTCGTCCACCGGATGCTGGCGTGCGCGCGGCGCGGCTTCATCGGGCAGGCCGCTGTCGCGGATCACGCTGTCGGCGGAGAAGGTGATGCGCCCGGCCGGCGCAATCAGGCGATGGCAGACATTGCCGAAGCCGTCGCGGTATTCGCGGGCCGGCGTCGGCGGCCAGACCTGCAGCGTCTGCGGCCTGACCAGGTCGCCGAACCGCTCGGGCCGGACGCTCAGCATCAGGATCATGGGCGTCGGCGCCCGACAGTCGAAGGTGATCTCATAGCCCGTGCGAATGAGCATCCATGTCTCCCGGCCTCGCCTGAAGCGGCTTTCCAGGCAACGCTTTGACGTCGATCGGGTTCGACCGCGCCCGCAGATGGAGGCAACATGCAGCGTTCGCCGAACCTGAGGACTTGCATGGGCCTGCTGGCATGAACGCATCCCCGACACGGTCTCGGACCCGGATTTTGTCGCCGGGCGACCCCGAGCCGCTGATCGTCCAGAATGCAGGCGGAACATCGCCGCTTGTGCTGGTTTGCGATCACGCCGGGCAGGTGATCCCGAAGGCTTTGGACGGCCTGGGACTCAGGCCCGGCGCCCTGGACCAGCACATCGGCTGGGACATCGGTGCGGGCGCCCTGGCGTCCAGGCTTGGCGAACGGCTGGACGCCTGCGTGATGCGGCAGTCCTATTCCCGGCTGGTGATCGACTGCAACCGGCCTCCGGACCATCCGGAGCTTGTCCCGGAGGTGTCTGACGGGACGGCTGTCCCCGCCAATCGAGAGCTGGCGCCTGAGGACATCCAGGCCCGCCTGACCGCGATCCACACGCCCTACCACGCCGGCATCGCCTCGCTGCTTGACGCACGAGAGGCTTCGGGCGGCCCACTGTTCGTTGTTTCCGTGCACAGCTTCACGCCGATGATGAACGGCGAGGCGCGGCCGTGGCACGTCGGTGTGCTGCACGAGGGCGACTCGGCCTTGTCGCGGCGGATGCTGTCGCTGCTGCGCGGTGAGGACGGGCTCGTCGTGGGCGACAACCAGCCCTACGCCCTGGGTTCGTCCGACTACACCGTTCCTCTGCACGCCCAGGCCCGCGGGAGGGACTACCTGGAGCTGGAAGTGAGGCAGGACCTGATCGCCGAGGCGTCCGGTCAGGTTCGCTTCGCCGACCTGCTGGCGAGGCTGCTGCAGAGCGGAAAAGGTTGATCGGCGGAGGATCAAGAGGGCTGGCCGGGCGTTGATGCGACGCCCAGCAGGAGAAACGAACCATGGCCGCGCTCGCTCAGACGGCTCAGCCGTTCCTCACCGATGTGACCACGTTGCGCGACCGCGCCCGCCAGCACCTGGAGACCGGTGCGGTCACCGACACCTATCGCGGCGACGTCAAGACCACCGTCGAGATCCTGCAGTCGGTGCTGGCCACCGAACTGGTGTGCGTGCTGCGCTATACCCAGCACGCCATCATGGCGACGGGGCTGGCCAGCGAAGGGGTGAAGGCGGAATTCCGTCAGCACGCCAAGGAAGAACAGGACCACGCCATGCAGGTGGCCGAGCGGATCAACCAGCTGGGCGGCTCTCCCGACTTCAGTCCCGATAGCCTGACCGGCCGTTCTGCGTCCCAGTATGTCGAAAAGCCCGACCTCGTGGGGATGATCCGCGAGAACCTGATCGCCGAGCGCATCGCCGTCGACCACTACCGCGAACTGATCCGCTATTTCGGCGACAACGATCCGGCCACCCGCACCATGATCGAGGCGATCCTGGTGGTCGAGGAAGAGCATGCCAGCGACATGCTCGATCTCCTGTCGGCCCACGGCGGAAACTAGCGAGCTCCTTCCGGTTATTGGGCCAAGGCGAACGGCCCTTCCGGTCCTCCCACGGCGTTCGACCACATCAGCTGGATCGGCGCCGACTTGCCGTTGGCCAGGGTCACCTCGACCATCACGCTGCGCAGGTTG
>FTFP01001174.1_pt1 | contig 10462 bp, 5 predicted proteins | sample 1640421 | NCBI WGS metagenome assembly FTFP01 (sample SAMEA3914814, study PRJEB12502) | metagenome | biome: forest; material: soil | place: USA | collected 2011-09-16 | depth 0.1 m | reverse complement strand
GTTCTATCGCCAGTTCGCGCTGACCATCGCCACCACGACCTTCATCTCGCTGCTGGTCTCCCTGACGCTGACGCCGGCGATGGCCGCCCTGATCCTGCAACCGCACGATCCGAACCGCGTGCGCGGCCCCTTGGCGAGCCGGCTCTATGCGCTCGGCGAGGCCTGGAACCGGGCCTTCGACCGCTTCGGGGACGGTTATGGCCGGCTGACCCGGCGGCTGATCCGCATGACCGCGCTGGTGCTGGTGGTCTACGGCGGGCTCCTCGCCCTCACCGCCTGGCGGGTCATGGACACGCCGCGCGGCTTCATCCCCCAGCAGGACCAGGGCAACGTCCAGCTGGCGGTGACGCTGCCGCCGGGCTCGAGCCTGGCCAGGACCGACGCGGTGGTCCAGCAGGTCGTGCCGATCGTGCTCGGAACGCCGGGCGTCTCGTCCGCTTCGGTCTATTCCGGCATGGACCCCAACGGCTTCATGACCGCCTCCTACGCCGGCCAGATGTGGGCCATCTTCGATCCCTTCGACGAACGACTGAAGCGGGGCCTGACGGACAAGGTGATCGCCGCCGACCTCAAGCGGCGACTCGCCGGGATCACCGCCGCCGACATCCGCATCACCACGCCGGCGCCGGTGCGGGGCCTGGGCTCGGCCGGGGGCTTCCGCCTGATGATCGAGGACCGCGGAGGCCTGGGCTACCCGGCGCTGGAGGCCGCTGCGCGCGACCTCGCCGACGCCGCCGCCAAGGACCCGAACATCACCTCCACCTTTGTCAGTTTCAACACCCGCAGCCCGCGCCTGGCCGCCGATGTCGACCGCGACAAGGCCGAGATGCTGGGTGTGCCGGTGGGCAGCGTGTTCGACACCCTGCAGACCTATCTGGCCGGGATCTACGTCAACAACATCAACCTCTTGGGCCATACCTTCCAGGTGATCGCCCAGGGCGACACCGAGCATCGCCAGGACGCCGAATGGGTCGCCCAGCTGAAGACGCGCTCGGCCTCGGGCGCGATGGTCCCGCTGGGGGCGGTGGCCACGTTCCACCCGGCGACCGGGCCCTACCGGGTGTTGCGCTACAACCTCTATCCGGCCGCGGACATCCAGGGAGACACCGCGCCCGGCCACTCCACCGGCCAGGCCATGGCCGCCATGGAGCGCCTGGCCAAGACGCGGCTGCCGTCTGGTTTCAGCTACGAGTGGACCGACCTGGCCTACCAGCAGAAGCTCGCCGGCGGCGGCGCAGGCCTCAGCTTCGGCCTGGCGGTGGTGTTCGTCTTTCTGGTGCTGGCGGCGCTCTACGAGAGCGTGATCCTGCCCGCCGCAGTCGTCCTGATCGTGCCGATGTGCCTGCTGGCCGCCATGGTCGGGGTCAATGTCCGCGGCACGGACAACAACATCCTCACCCAGATCGGCATGGTGGTGCTGATCGGCCTCGCCGCCAAGAACGCCATCCTGATCGTCGAGTTCGCCCGCCAGGCCCAGGACCAGCGCGGCGCCAATCCCGTGGACGCAGCGGCCGAGGCGGCCCGCACGCGGCTTCGCCCGATCCTGATGACCTCTTTCGCCTTCGTCTTCGGCGTGGCGCCGCTGGCCTTCGGCAGCGGCGCGGGCTGGGAGATGCGCCAGGCGCTCGGGACGGCGGTGTTCTTCGGCATGCTGGGCGTGACCGCCTTCGGCCTGCTGTTCACGCCGACCTTCTATGTGGTCTGCCGCAGGATCGGGGCGCGCCTGCCCCAGCGCCGCACCCTGCCCTGGCGCCGGCCCGAAGCGCTGAAGGCGGCCGAATGACGCGACGAGTGGACGAGCCAGCTTTGCTTCTCTAGCCTGACAAGGTGTGTCCTCGCGCGCTTGGATCTAAGGGCGCCTAACGCTCGCATTCGACACGCCAACTGACGTCCGAACGACCACCGGTCGGACAGCCGAGCGGAGGATCGACCTTGAAATCAGCGAAAATGGCAGCGCTCATGGCGCTGGCGTCTACGGGCGCATACGCCCAGGCCAATCTGGGCGCGCAGGCGCCCGAACCCACCACGCCCTTCGTCATGGCGCCCGTCGCGACCTTCAGCCTGCCTTGGCGACTGGCCTTCCTGCCCGACGGGCGCATGCTGATCACCGAGAAGACCGGGCCCGTCTGGCTGGTGACCCAGGCGGGCGCGAAGACGCCGGTCACAGGAGTCCCGGCCGTGTTGGCCGACGGACAGGGCGGCATGCTGGGCGTGTTTGTCTCGCCGCATTACGCCTCGGACCACAGCGTCTATCTCACCTATGCGGAACCCGGCGATGGCGGCTCCAGCCTCGCGCTCGCCCGGGCCAAGCTCTCGCTCAGCCAGAGCGGTGCGAGCCTGGACGACCTGCGCGTGATCTGGCGCGACGGCGAGCGGGGCAAGGGCGGACAGTTTGGCGCGCAGATCGCCTTTTCCCCTGACGGCAAGTCGCTGTTCCTGACGGTTGGCGAGCGGCAACGGATGACGCCTGCCCAGGACCCCGATCAGCCGCTTGGCAAGATCCTGCACCTGACGCTGGACGGCAAACCCGCGCCGCACAATCCACAGGCCGGCAAGATGGGCGCAGCCAGCGTTCCGGTGATCGATCCGCCGTCAGACACGGAAGCTGCCAAGACCGCGCCGGTGGTCAGGACCTACACGTTCCCCGGTCCGAACCTGACGCCTGCGGAGACCTGGACCATGGGCCATCGCACTCCCTACGGGATGGCCTTCGCTCCCGATGGACGGTTGTGGGAAGTCGAGCATGGCCCAAGGGGCGGCGACGAATTGAACCTGATCGAGCCGGGCAAGAACTACGGCTGGCCGCTCGTGTCCTATGCGGCCAACTACAATGGCGTGCCGATCCCCAGTCCGGATTCGCGGAGCGATCTGACCAAGCCGGTGCTTTACTGGACGCCGGTGATCGCGCCGGGGAACCTGACCTTCTACAAAGGCAAGATGTTCCCGCAGTGGAACGGTTCTGCGCTGATCGGCGGTCTGGGAAGCAAGACGCTCAACCGCATCGTCATCGACGGCGCTGACGCAAAGCCGGCTGAACGCTGGAATGTGGGTCACCGCATCCGCGACGTGGAGGTGGGTCCGGACGGGGCGCTCTGGATGCTCGAAGACGCAAATCCCGGCGCGCTGTTTCGCGTGACGCCGAAATAGCCTGACCGCCCGGCGCCATTACGAAGGCGTAACAAGGCGGCCCTGAATTTGCCGCCATCCGCGGTTCAAGGACAGGCATGGGGGGATTGCCACAACCGGATGTAGCGCGGCGCAAAGCGCTCAGGCCCGGCCTCTCGGCCGGCCTGGCGCTGCTGCTCGTGGCCGCCTCGCCGCTGGCGCTGGCGCAGAGCGCCTCGCGGCCGCGGGCGGAGCCGCCCCGGACCGCGCCCGCCCGGCCGGCCGCGCCCGCCGAGCCCGCCGAGCAGGATGACGACGCGCCGATCTCCGAGTTGCTGGTCACCGGCGTAAGGCCGCCCGCGGGCTCTGTCGTCGGCGACATCAAGCCCGAGATCATGCTCTCACCCCAGCAGATCCAGTCCTACGCCGTCAGCACAGTCGACGACCTTTTGACCGAACTGGCGCCGCAGACCAGCACCGGTCCGGGCTCGGGTCCGCCGGTGGTCCTGCTGAACGGACGACGCATCTCAGGCTTCAACGAAGTGCGCGAGATCCCCACCGAAGCCATCCTGCGGGTCGAGATCCTGCCGCAGGAAGCGGCGCTGAAGTACGGCTATTCGGCCGACCAGCGGGTGGTGAACATCGTGCTGCGGCCCTTCTTCCGCGCGAAAACGGCGGAGCTCACCGGCGGCGCGCCCACGGCCGGCGGGCAGAGAGAGGGCCAGGCCCAGCTCGATTACATGCGGATCCGCCGCGATACCCGCCTGAATGTGACGTTGAAGGCGCAGGATTCGACCGCGATCACCGAAGACGCGCGCAACGTCGTGCAGCCGGTATCGCAGATACCGTTCGATCCCCGCGGCAATGTGGTTTCCGCGACCTCCGGCGGCGAAATCGATCCGGCCCTCAGCGCCCTCGCCGGCCGTCCCGTGCTCGTCGCCGGCGCGCCTGCGGCCACCGCCGGGGCCCCGACGCTGCAGGATTTCCTCCCCACCGCAGGCGCCCCGAACGTCACCGACATTGGGCGCTATCGCACGCTCGTGGGCTCATCCCGTCAGGCGTCGGCGAACGTGGTCTATACCCGGCCGACCATCGCCGGGATCCAGGCCACGGTGAACGCTACCTTCGAGGCCACCCGCGCCGAGAGCCTGCAGGGCCTGCCAGGCGTCGCCCTCTCGGTTCCCGCCGGGAGTCCGTTCTCCCCCTTCGCCAGTCCGGTCATCGCGGCCTGGGACGTGACCCGCTTCGGACCTCTGCACCAGGTCACCGACGGCTGGACCAGCCATCTCGGGACGACGCTCAACCGCGACGCCGGCAAGTGGCGCTTCACCCTGACCGGCGCCTACGACCACGCCTACAGCCGCACCCGCACCGACACCGGGGTCGACGGGCTGGCCCTGCAGCAGCGCGTCGACGCGCTCGACCCGGCCTTCAACCCCTTTGTCCCGGTCGATCCTGCGCTGACCGGCTTGCTGCCGCAGAATCTCGCCACCTCGCGCACCGACACAGCCAACGTGCATCTGCTGGCCTCGGGACCGATCCTGTCCCTGCCCGCCGGCAAGATGAACCTCACCCTGCACGCCGGCGACGAGCAGAGCTGGTTCGGGGGCCGCTCGACGCTGTTCGGCCACGAGCAGACGGTCGATCTGTCTCGCAACGATGTGAACGGCCGGGCGAACCTGGACGCGCCGGTTGCGCGCCGCGGCGGGGTGCTGGGGTTCCTCGGCGACCTCACGCTCAACGGCAACGTCGCGTTCGACCGGCTGTCGGACTTCGGGACCCTGACGGCCTATGGCTATGGCGCCAACTGGCGCCCGAACCCCGCGTTGACCCTGCTCGCCTCCCATACCCGCGACCAGGCCGCGCCCAGTTTCAAGCAGTTCGGCGGCCCCGTGGTGGTGACACCCGGTGCGCGGGTGTTCGACTTCGTCACCGGCCAGACCTTGGACGTGAACATGGTCACGGGCGGCAATCCCGACCTGACGTCAAGCCGCCGCGACGTCACCCGCATTGGCCTGATGCTGAGGCCCCTGGCCAAGCAGGACCTCACCTTCACGGCCAACTACACCCACACCTTCACCCGCAATCCGATCGAGACCTTCCCCGCGGCGACGGCGCAGATCCAGGCAGTGTTCCCCGACCGCTTCGTCCGCGACGACAACGACGACCTGACCGAGGTCGACTACCGGCCGGTCAACTTCGCGTCCGAGGATCGCTCGCAGCTGCGGTGGGGGATCAACTTCACCAAGCCCTTCGGCAAGCCCCCGCCGCCGCCCACGCGCGAACAGCTGGAGCAGCTCCGACGGCAATTCGCCGAGCGCGCCCGGCAATTCGCCCCGCGCCAGGGCCCCCGGAACGGGCAGGGCCAGGGCGCAGGGGGCCAAGGCGGACAGCCCCAGGGCGGCCAGGGCGTTGCCGGCCAGGCACAAGCTGCAGGGCAGGCCGGCGCTCCCGGTCAGGACGGGCCGGCGCCGAGCTTTCCTTTCGGAGGACCAGGCGGTGGCGGGCCCGGCGGCCCTCCTGGAGGCGGCGGGTTCGGTGGTCCGCCTGGTGGCGGCGGGTTCGGTGGTCCGCCCGGCGGCGGAGGATTCAGGGGCCCCGGCGGACCGGGCGGCTTCGGGGGCTTTGGCGGCGGCCGCGGCGGCGGTCAGCAGCCTGGCCGGCTGCAGTTTGCGCTCTACCACACGGTGACGTTCCAGGACCGGTTGCTGGTGCGCCCGGGTGGCCCCGTCTTCGATCTCTTGAACGGCTATCCCTCCGGCTCGGGCGGAGGAACGTCGCGGCACCGCGTCGAGGCCCAGGCCGGCATCACCTGGCGCGGCCTGGGAGCACGCGCCTCGGGGACGTGGCAGAGCGGAACCTTCATCAGCGGCTCCGGATCGCCAGTCGGCGCGCTCAGCTTCGCTCCCGTGACCTCGGTGGACCTGCGCCTGTTCGCCGATTTCGCCCAGAACCGCGCCCTGGTCCTGCGCCACCGCTGGCTGGCCGGCACCCGCGTGACCCTGTCCGTGACCAACCTGTTTGATACGTACGAACGCGTGCGCGACGTCACCGGCGCCACGCCGATCAGCTACCAGGCCGCCTACCTCAACCCCGTCGGCCGCCAAGTGAAGCTGACCCTGCGCAAACTGATCTTTTGAAGGCGGCTCAAGGTTCAGCCGGTTCGCGCGACCGACCGCACCTGACTGGCTCCGGACGGCGGAGAGACGTCCGCACATCCCAATCCGGGCCGTCATCGACCGGTAGCCGGTCATAGCCGAAACGCTTCACCCAGGGCTCGAGGATCGGCATCAGCGGCTGCAACTGGCGCTCATAGCGCCGCCACTGCCCGACCCCGTCGCTGTTGAGACCCCGCGCCAGCTGTGACGCGCTGGGTGTCGCCACCTCGCCGGAACGGACGCGGCCGGCGAAGGTCCTCAGGGCATCCGACGAGGCCAATCCGAGGAATCCGCAGACCCGTCTCATTTCACCGTCGAAGTCCTCGACAAGGTCCTCATGAGCGACCACCAGGGTGTTCAGCGAGGCCAGCTCACCCATCCGGCATCTCAGCCGCGCCGCCGCCGCATACAGCCGGGCCGCTCCCTCGATGCTCAAGAATTCGTAGGTGTACCGGTTCATCAGGAACCGGCGCCGGAAGCAGCTCAGGGCGACGTCCCGAGGATCACGTCGCGCGAAAAGGATCCTGGCCCCGGGGAACAGGCGCGCGATCAACGGCAGGTACAGGCTGTTCATCGGTTGCTTGTCGACGAAAACCTTGCGCTCGAGTTTCGCGCCGGCCGCCCGCACACGCCGCCAATAGGCGTTCCGCAAGACCTCGAGCTCGGCTTCGGTCGCGGACAGGAGCCGGCTCATCCCGTAGGCGCCTGCGAACGCGTTCAGCGAGTCCGTCAAGGGCTCCTGCTCATCGAGGATCTCGACCTGCTCATGCCCCGCCAGCGCCAGCCCGAGCAGGCTCGTGCCCGAGCGGGCAAAGCCCAGCAGGAAGACGTGCGTCTCCACCCCCGCTGGCGTCGGGGGGTTGGCGTGGCCGCTGGGCCAGCGGTCCGCCGATAGCCGCTCCAGGAAGCCCGCGGTCCGTTCGGCGGCCGCCAGGACGCCTTCCCCCGGAAACCGGCTCGCATGGACCCGGCGCAGAGCCTCGCCGGACCGGGTCCAGGCCTCGAACGCCTCCTCGGCCCTGCCTTGGGCATCCAGCGCGTCGCCCAGGTAACTGGCCAACAATGGGTCTGGTCGAGGTTCAGCCATCAGCCGGCGGATTCGCGCCTCGGCTGAGGCGGCCATGCCTCGCGCCAGTTCGGCCACGGCCAGGACGATGACGGCGTTGGCGTGGTCCGGCGCCGCCTCGAGCACGACCCGGGCATGGGCTGTCGCCGCGTCGTGGTCGCCGTAGTGGCTGCTCAAGGTGGCCATGCCGGCCTTGGCGATGAGCTGGTCCGGCTGCAGCTCGAGGGCTGCGAGATAGTTCCGCTCCGCGGCGGCGAATTGCCCGCGCAGCTCCAGCGCCCGCCCCCTGTTCGCGTGGGTCTCGGCATGCCGCGGCTCCAGCTTCAGCGCCGCCTCGAGGACGGACAGCGCCTCCAAGGGCCGCTCCAGGTCCAACAGGCATCTGGCGAGCGCGTTCGCGATCGAGACGTCTGTCGGCCGCAGCGCGATCGCCCGACGAAGATGGGGGACAGCCTCGTCGAACTGTCGGGCCGCCTGCAGTGACATCGCCATCACGCAGCGCAGCACTGGATGCTCGAGACCCGACTTCAGGGCTTCCGCGGCGCGCCCGGCTGACCCCTCCAGGTCCCCGTCGTCGAGAGCCGCCAGGACCGCGTTGACCGTGGCGTCATCCGCCGCGGCATCACGCTGGCGCTCGCGGGAATTGGCCGGCAGCGCGCAGCCGCCGATCCTGACTCGGAATTGTCCCGACGAGTAAGCCTGCACGATGAATCCAAGACACGGGCACACCAAGAAGTCGCGCCTTGATACTCACGTCCGAACCCATGCTTATTGCGATCGCGAAAATTGAATGAAACAATCGTGAAATGTTTCAATGATGCAGTGTGCCAGTTTGAGTCGTTAAGGAGATTCCGAAAGAACTCTATTTGCGCAGACCTAATGTTTCACGCTGGAAACACTTGCGGAAGTGCGAACGAGGCGGAGGGGTCTGGAATTGCTACTCAGGTCACCGGCTAGGGTCGCCGGCGACGATGTCCTTCGCCATCGCGTGCTCGACCCGGTAGCTGCCGCTGTTTCCGGAGGTGCTCAGGTCGGAGGTGTAGAGCGCCTTCAGAAAGGCGGTGTCGCTGTCGGTCAAAGCCTCCGGCGCGGGCCGGCTCTGGCACCCGGCTGCCAGCATATCCAGGATGCTCGGCAGCGTGTTGCAGGCGTCCAGCGATCTGACCTGGGAAAGCGCCAGCATGGCCACGTAGTCGGAAATCGGGCCGATCTCGCGCCCGTCGAGCTTGCCCAGGTCGGCCACGATCAGCACGTTCACGAGCTGGCTGTTGTGTCGCGGCGACATGCGGCTGCCGGTTCCTGAATAGGGATCTGGCCAATAGGCGCGGTCGACGACCGCTTCCGACGGGTTGGCGCCGTCGGCCAGCCGCATGGGCTGCAGGGCGATCACGTCGATGACCCGGGTCGCCTCCGCGGGCGCGGCGCTCACGGTGCCGGTCATGTACCAGGCCTGGATCGGCCGAGTGACGCGGCTCAGCGCGCGGCTCTCGCCGACGTAGTGGAAGCCGAGGATTTCTTCGCCCGACCTTTTCGCCAGCCTGTCCACCAGATCCTGGGGGGCTTCGGTGAACACGATCTCCACGTTGGGCTGGCATTCGCCAGCCTTCGCGACAGGGGCGCGGACCGACTTGGCGACCGCGAAGATCCGGGCCGTGACGAAAGCGTTGAAGGACGGCGAAAGCCCGAGCGCGATCGGACAGACCCCCGATGGCGGGACGCGGACGAGCATTCCGGTCTTCCGGTCGCGCGCAGCATGCAGACTCACGAAAGGCGCGATGACGGTCCGGACCGTCGCATCGCTGGCCTTCCGCTTGCCGGTCACGACGACGACGCCGACGCTGTTCTGTGACGGCGACGCTGTGCCGGGCCGTGACGGAGACTGGGCGAGGGCGGCCGTGCTGAGGCTCGCGGCCGCGACAGCGCCGAGCAGGAAGGCGCGAAGAGTCTGGGATGTCACTGCCGTTACGCCCGCCGCCTCACGCCGCCCAGTTCGGTCGGGCATCGCGGCCATTCTAGTGCGGTCGACGCCGCCCCGGAAGAGATCCTTCAGGCCGGTCATGGGAAAGGCGCCGTTCGGGCCTGGGTTCGCCCACTCTCGGCGCACCCCCGGGATGGAAGGCGTTGCCGTGGCCGATGCACGCCGCTAAGCTTCGCCGAAAGGGAAGGAATCCTGATGAAGAAGCTGTTGATCGTTGCTGCGGCGGCGTGGGCCCTGGCGCTTCCTGGCCTCGCCAACGCCGCCGACGTGACCGGCGCCTGGACAGTGGTGATCGGCGTCGCCGACATGACCTTCCACGCCGCCTGCAACTTCACGCAGACCGGTGGTGGACTTTCAGGAACCTGCACCCCGTCCGATCCGCCCCCGGACGGCGGCGCCGCACCGAAGCCCTCGCCGGTGACCGGCGCTGTCGACGGCTCGAACGTCAAGTTCGGCTACGACATCACCTTCGGCGACATGCCGTTGCACCTGGACTACACCGGCGTCTTGAGTTCCGACACCGCCATGGCCGGCAAGCTTGAGGTCGCCGGGATGGAGGGGACTTTCACGGCGACCAAGTCGTAGGTTCAGGCCGCCGCGGGCTCTGCCGGCATCGGATAGGCATCGGCGTTGCGGACGACGCCGGGCCGGAGCGAGAAGTCGACACGCGGCGGGCTGAACACATCCACCAGGCGCATGCCTTCGCCGGCGACGCCCTGCGAGGTATGGACCACCCCGGCTGGGATGAGGGTGGTCGAGGGGCTGCCGACTTCCAGGTGCGCGTCGGGGCGCCAGTCGCCGCGGTTGGCCGTCCAGGGCACCCGCAGGTGGTGGATCCATTCCCCTTCCAGGGCGACGGAGGCCTGCTCGAAGTCCGCGTGCGAGTGAGGCGTCAGCGCGGTCTCGTCGCGCGGCTCCAGGAATCGGTCGTAAGGAACGACCATCAGCTTGCGGGTGCGGAAGGCGTTGACCATGCCGCCCGAGGCATAGATGTCGGCCAGACGGTAAGTGCGCAGCCGATAGCCATCCGTGGGCATTGGCCACTCAGCGGTGGGCGTCACTTCGGGCGCTCCGTCGTGGTAAAGGTCGGCGTTCGCAGCCAGCTGCACGATCGTCTCGGCGTCGGTGACCACCTGGATGAAGGCGGTGTCGGAC
>FTFP01000585.1_pt1 | contig 10526 bp, 9 predicted proteins | sample 1640421 | NCBI WGS metagenome assembly FTFP01 (sample SAMEA3914814, study PRJEB12502) | metagenome | biome: forest; material: soil | place: USA | collected 2011-09-16 | depth 0.1 m | reverse complement strand
GGATAGACCACCTGCACGAAGATGTAGCCGTAGTTGATGTTCGGGTCGGCTTCCCTGGGCAGGGTCATATAGGCGACGAGGCCGAACAGTGTGGCCAGCAGGGTGATGGCCAGCACCACCTTGCGCCGTTTGATCGCACCGTCGATCAGCGCTCCAAACATCGGCTTCCCCTTGGGCCCCCGCCGTTATCGGCGCGCGACCTGGACCCGTTGGCCTTCCGATACATAGGATTGGCCAACGGTGATTACACGAACTGGTCCCTGCAGGCCGGTGACCCAGACGCCGGCCGGCGTCTCCTCGATCACCTCGACTGGCGCGAAGGCCACGACGTTGTCGTCACGGACATAGCGGACGCCTTGCCGGCCGGCCGAGTCGAGCACCAGCGACGAGGATGGCGCCAGGTGCGCCGGTCCCTGCCCGGCCTCGACGCTGATCTGGGCCGACAGGCCGGCGCGAACAGTCGAGCCGGCATTGTGGGCGACCATCACCACCGGATAGGTGCGGGTCTGCGGATCGGCGTCCTTGGCCACGTACCAGATCACGCCGTTGAGGCGCTCGCCCGAGGCCAGGGTGGCGTGGGCCGGAGCGCCCACGTGGATCTTGGTGATCTCGGTCTCGGGCGCGTCGCCGGCGATCTTCAGGGGATCGAGTTCGATCACCACCCCGCAGGCGCCGCCGGGCGCCAGGAACGCCCCCACTTCGACGTCACGCTCGTTGAACACCCCCGAGAAGGGGGCGCGGATGTTGGTCTGGTCCAGCGCCACCTCGGCCTGCCGCACGGCGGCGCTGGCCTGGTCGAGATTGGCCTGGTCGCTCATGGCCTGGGTGGGCGAGCGATAGCCCTTCTTGGCCAGCTCGGACGACGCCGTCTGGGTCAGCGCCTTGGACCGCATGTTGGCCTTGGCCTGATCAAGCGTCGCCTGGCGGGCGTCGACGTTGAGCTTGCAGAGCAGCTGGCCCTTCTTCACGAACGAGCCTTCGCGCACCGGCGTCGCGGACACCACGCCCGAGGTCTCCGACTTGACCTGGACCATGCGCGCGCCCTGGGTGCGGCCCCGCACCACCACGGCGTACGGGCGCACGGCCTGCGCCACCATTGCGACCTGGACCGACGGCGTTTCGATCTTGGGCGTGGCGGCCTTGGCCGGCCCCTTGCCTGCGGTCAGCACGCTGCTCACCACAAAGTAGAGTGCGAAGGCAGTCAGGATGCCGCCCGCGACCAGATACTGGGGCTGCAATCGCATAAAGTCGTCCCCGTGACGGCGGCCAAGCCGGCGTCGAAACCCGCCTGCGCCTCGTTCTGAGGCCCATACCAAGCGCGGGCAAATGAATTTGCGGTAAGTTTCGCCAGGGACCCGAGACCGTGGCGCGCTAGGAGATCCAGAATTCCCCAGGGTCCACCGTCGCCGCCGCGTGCGTCTGCAGCTGTCCGGAGGTGGAGTGAACATAGAGGTAGAGCGGATGGGCCAGGGTCGGATCGTCGATGCGGAAATAGCCGCTGGTCGGGTCGGTCACCAGATGATGGGGAGCGTCGTACATGCCCGCGAAATGGTCGAACTGGATCGTCGTGCCGTCGTGGAAGCCTTCCAGGGCGAACGGCGCATAGACCCCCACCACCTGATAGGTCCGTTGCGCGCCGCTGGCGTCGAAGAAGTCGCTTTCGTTGATGGGGACATAGCCGCCCATTCCCCAGGCCCACTGGCGACCGACCACGTTGTTGACTGACTCACCGCCCTGCACGCCCGGCATCGTTCAACTCCAACGGCGAGATCGCCGACGTTGGCGTTAGCACGAAACCGTACAGTCACGCGGAAGATTCGCTAGGCGTGCGGCGCCCCGCTCGCGGGAGCTCTAGGTCGACGGGTCCGGGCTCCTGGTCGGGGCCCCTGGCGGGCGCTTGAACAGCTGTTCTCGGCGCTCGCGATAGGTGTCGAGCTCCGCCTTGAGCTGGCCGTCGGTCGGATGTCCTTGCAGCAGGCGCTGCTCCGCGTCGATGGCGGCCTGGTACAGGTTGAGCGCCCGTTGCCGGTCGTTGGTCGCCGCCACCAGATCGGCGGCGCGGACGTAGCTGCGCGCCAGCTCGCGGGCCCACTCGACATTGTCGGGATCGCGGGCGGCCAACGCCTGGCGCAGGGTGGCCGAGGCGCCCAGGGCGTCGATCGCGTGCTGCAGGTCGCCACGGGCGAGGAAGATGTCGGCCAGCTGGTCGTAGCCACCGGCGAGGTTGCGCCGGGACTCCGCGTTGTTGGGCTGGCGGTTCGCCAATTCCTCAAAGATCGCCACAGCGCTGACCGCCGCCTGGCTGGCGGCGGGCATGTCGTGGTCCTGCAGGGCGGCTTCGGCAACGAGCTGAAAGGTCGCCGCCAACTCCGCCTTCCGCCGCGGGCTCTCGGGATCGGCGTCGGACAGGTTCTGGGCGATCAGCAGGGCGGCGTTGTAGTCCTTGCGAGCCGCGACAGGGTCGTTCTCCCGCTGCGCCAGCAGGCCAAGGCTGCGCAGGGTGGCCATCAGGTAGCCCTTCAGCTCGGCGTTGGCGACATCCTTGGCGGCCAGGGACTCGAAGATGGTCAGGGCTGCGCCGTAGGCCTTGCGGGCGGTGGGCAGGTCGGACTGGCTCGCAGCCGCTTCGCCGATCTGGTCATAGCCGATGGCGATGTCGCGCTTCCAGGTAGTGTTGTTGGGATCGCGATCGGACAGAGGCTGAAGCGCCGCCACGGCCTTCTCGGCCGCGTCGCGGGCGCGGATCAGGTCGCCCTGCCTCAGCGCCAGGCTGCTCATGCGGGAGTAGACCTCAGCCAGGTCGCCCTGCCAGACCGCATCGGCCGGATCGCGCCGGACCAGGACCAGGGTCAGCGCCAGCGCTTCGGCATAGGCGCGGTCGGCCGCTGCCAGGTCGCCCTGCAGATAGGCCGCCTCGCCCATCCGATTGAGATTGGCCGTAAGCTCCGACTTCCAGGCCATCTGACCGTCGTCCCTGGCCACCAGCGCCCGCCGGATGGCGACCGCCTCACCCAGGGCGGCCCGCGCCCCTTTCAGGTCCCCGTCGGAGCGGGCGCAGTCGGCGAGCCCGTCGAGCGCATAGGCCAGCGAGCGCCTGACCTCCATGTCGGACGGCGCCAGCGTGGACAGCCGATCCAGCAGCCTCAGTCCGGCCCTGAAGGCCGCGCGCGACGCCGGCGTATCGCCCTGACGCTCCGCGGACTCGCCCAGCCGGAGCCAGCTCGACGCCAGTTCGGACTGCTTGCGCCGGTCGAGCGGATCGGCGCCGGCGATGTCCTGGCGAAGGTCGATGGCGCGTCCTTCCGACGCGCGCGCCACGGTCCAGTCTCCGGCCGTGGCGGCCAGGGCTGCGCGCGCCTCGGCGAGCCCTGCCGCCTCCCTCACCCAATCCGGATCGGCCGGAAGTGCGCCGACGACATCGGGCAGGATGCCGTCGGCGCGGTCGAGCGCCTTGCCGGCGGCCGCGAGGTCTCCCTGCCGCATGGCCGCCCAGCCGATGACGGTCCAGGTGGACACGAGGTCGCGCCGGAGCCGGGCTTCTCCGGGATCGTCCTCCAGCAGGGCCTGCTGGATCTCCAGCGCCTCCTGCGCCAGCCGGCGGGCGGCGGTCGCATCGGTGCGCAGGACCCCCGTCTCGCTCAGGCGCGCCAGGCTGAACGAGAGGTTCCGCCGCCAGTCCGCGGTCTGCGGCTCGCGGGCGGCGAGGGATCTGCGGATGCTGACGGCGCGGTCGTAGCCGGCGCGCGCGGCGGGTCCGTCGCCCGAGGCCTCGCCGAGCTCGCCCTGCCAGTCATAGACGGTGGCGAGACTGTCCTGGGCCTGGCTGTCCCGCGGACTGAGTGCGGTCCACCGCGTGCGCAGAACCAGGCTCTCGGCGAAGACACGCTGGGCGGTCACCCGGTCTCCCGCCCCGAACGCCGCGTCCCCGACGCCGTTGAGGGCGATGGACAGGAACCAGAGCCGGCCCGGGTCGGTCGGCGCGGCCGCGAGCAGGGTTCGGCGAAGGGCGACTTCGCGTTCGTAGGCGTCCCGGGCCTCGTCCAGCCAGCCGCGCGCGTCGAGCGCGTCGGCGATCTCCTCCAACGCTTCGGCGCGGGTCGGATCGTCGCTCGCGGCCCTCAGCGCCGCGTTGGCGCAGGTGAGCGCCAGGGCCGGCTTGCCCGTTGAGCCATAGAGCTGCGCCAGCCAGATTCGGATCCAGGGGTCCGAGGGCTGGCGCGCCGCTGCGGCTTCGAAAGCGTCGATCGCGCGCTGCGGACGGACGAAGAAGGCGATGGCGCCGGCCTGGCGCAGGCGCTGGGAGGCCCGCGCCGGCGTGGCGGCGGCCAGGGCCTGCAGCTGGCGCGCGCCGGCGTCGAAACTTTCACCGCGCAGGGACTGCCTGACTGGCTCCAGCGCCGGGTCGGGATCGGACAGGACCTCGGCGAGCGCGGCGCTCACGGCCGCGCGTGAGGCCGGATCCGGCCAGGGGGCGCTGGCCACACGGCGGACCAGGATGGACGCAAGAAGCCTTGGCGCGAGCGGCCTCTGAAAAGTTTGTCCGCCCACCGCGGCATATGCGGCAGGGACCGCTGCGGCCCCAGGGCCGGCCAGGGCGAGCAGCAGCGCAACCGCAGCGCCGGGCGCCGCCCTCCCGCATCGCTTCATAAACCGCCCCGCTGGCCCCTACAGCCACGTTAGGGGCGGGCCGGGGCCCCGACAACCGTACGCCCGCCGTACGCGAAGCGGCGCGGGGTTGGATCAGTTGCGGGAGAGGAACAGGCCGATGATAACGCCGACGCCGAGCGCGGCGCCGAGGGCGCTGAGCGGTCGCCTGGACGCGAGCTCCACGGCGGCGGCGGCCGTGTCGCCGTAGAGGCTTTCGGCCTGGCCCTTGAGTTCACGGGCCTTGCCCGAGGTCTGGGTCCTGAGATCGCTCGCGAGCGCGCCGGCCGCGTTCTGCAGGCGTCCGATGACCTGGTCGACGCCGCCGTTGATCTGTTGGTTGGTCATGTCCGGTCCAATCTGAAACTGCTGTGGAGGGTCAACGCCCTCCGGGGACCGGCGTTCCAGGCGTGAAGGGTTCGAGCCTGACGGCATACCGGGCCTGCTCGCCCGGCCGCAGCAGCGCCATGCCCGAGTCCGCTCCCGTCCACTCTGCGCCGAAGGGATTGGTCCAGTTGAACTGCGGCTCAAGGGCGATGAAGGACGCGCTTCGAGGCGTGTAGACCTGGATCGCTTTGACGGGAGGCGAGGCGATGATCCGCAGGCCATAGCCGGCGGCGGGATCGACGATTTGCGAAACGATTTCGCTTTTGCCCCAGGGCTGCAGATCCACGAAGCAGTCGTCCAGGCTCAGGTCGCCGAGCGCCCGTGGCTGCGAGAAGTCGTGGTCTGATCCCGCAAGGGCCGAGATCTCGCCGGTCGGCATCACCTCGTCGTAGTCCGCAACCGCCAGCCGGCTTCGCGCGGGAACAGTCAGCAGCGCCTGCCTGCGCTGCCCGCTGGGCAGGTTGAAGTAAGGGTGCCAGCCGATCCCCATAGGCAGGACGTCAGCACCCACGTTGGTCGCCGTGACGTCCAGGGACAGCGCCTGGGGAGTCAGGGTCCAACAGATGGAGAGATCGGTCGCAGAGGGCCAGTGGCCGCCGAAGTTCCCGGCGCGGATCACGGCGGAGGCCACCGTGCTCGCACCGGACTGGACCACCTCGAGTTCGTCCGCGGAACTGAGCAGGAGCAGCCCGTGCATGGCGCACGGCTCCGGGTCTGGGCCCTGGCCCTGCCAGTTGGCGGGCAGACTGACGGTGCGGCCGAGGATCTGCGTCTCGATGATGGGGCCTGGAAGGGACCGTCCCCGAATGCGGTTGGCGAAGGGCGCGAGGATGGCTCCCCCGAAGCTGAAGGCTGCGTTGCCGAAGGGGTCGTCGGGTCCGCCGGCAAGCCTGCGCGCCATCTCGTCCAGGGGTGGCGAATGAATGACCTGGATGTCGCCGGCGCCCGGCTGCCTCACCGTGGCCTGCAGCAGCATCATGGCGCGCCCGGGCGCGACCAGGGCGCTGACGAACTGGGGGAGGGAGGCATCCGTGGAGGGCTCGCAGCTCAATTCCACGATCGGAGCGCCGCCGATCATCGCGCCCATGGCGGCCTCCCCTCTGCAACCCGGCGTGACGATGGTCCCGGTCGCGGCGGAATCCAAGTGGCGCCGGACGTCGCTGACTGGACCTTGCCCCCGGCCCGGGCCACAAGGCCGCATGTTCAGGCCGCTCCACATCGGAGATGTCCGCGTGGCCGGCCGGGTGCTGGCCGCGCCGATGACGGGCGTAACCGACCTGCCCTTCCGGCGGCTGCTCTCGCGGCTGGGCGCGGCCTATGTGGCGACGGAGATGGTGGCCTCGGCCGAACTGGCGCGGGGCCGGCCGGATGTGGTCCGCCGCGCCGCCGTGGGCGAGGGCCTGCCCCTGATGGTGGTCCAGCTGGTGGGCCGGCAGGCGTCCTTCATGGCCGAGGGCGCCAGGCTCGCCACCACCGCGGGCGCGCAGATCATCGACATCAACATGGGCTGCCCGGCCCGCGAGGTGACGGGCGGGCTCTCCGGCTCGGCCCTGATGCGCGACCTGGACCAGGCCGAGAGCCTGATCGCCGCCGCTGTCGGCGCAACCGACCGGCCGGTCACGCTGAAGATGCGGCTGGGCTGGGACGACGCGTCGCGCAACGCGCCGGAGCTGGCCCGCCGGGCCGAACAGGCCGGCGTGCGGGCGATCACGGTGCACGGGCGCACCCGCGCCCAGTTCTACAAGGGGACGGCCGACTGGGCCGCCGTGGCCGAGGTCAAGGCCGCTACAAGCCTGCCGGTGATCGTCAACGGAGACATCCTGTGCGCCGACTCCGCGCGCAGGGCGCTTCAGCTGTCGGGGGCGGACGCGCTGATGCTGGGCCGGGCCGTCTATGGCCGGCCCTGGATCGTCGCGGGCCTCGACGCCGCGCTGGCCACCGGCGCGCGCCTTCCCGAGCCGGGCGCGGACGAGCGGCTCGAGATCGTGCTCGGCCATCTCGGCGAGACGCTGGCCTTCTATGGCGACCGGCTGGGTCTGAAGATCTTCCGCAAGCACCTGGGCTGGTACGTCGAGCGCGCGCCCTGGCCGACGAATGCCGAGACCCGGCGGCAGGCCAAGTCGACGCTGTGCCGCCTGGAGAGCGCCGGGGAGGTCGAAGCGGGCCTCGCGAAGCTCTGGACCGAGGCCGCCGGCGGCGCCTGCTGATCCGTTTCACCAGGGTTGCCAGTCGTCCGAATGCGCTCCAGGTTCGCGCGACGATCAGGAGCCGCCATGACCGCTGACGCCGCCACCGTTGACGCCGGCCTTGCCCGCTCCGAGCGCGGGTTCCTGGGCCACCCCGTGGGCCTGGGCTACCTGGCCTTCACCGAGGCCTGGGAGCGGTTCTCCTATTACGGCATGCTGGCCCTGTTGGTGCTCTACATGGTCGACCAGCTGTTCAAGCCCGGCCACATCGAACATGTTGCCGGCTTCGGCCTTCTCAGATCGCTCCTTCAGATATCGGGTCCGCTGTCGGTCCAGGCGTTGGCCTCGGCGGTGGTCGGCCTCTACACCGCGGCGGTCTACTTCACCCCGATCGTCGGCGGGTTCCTGGGCGACGTGGTGTTGGGGCGCACCCGGGCGATTACGATCGGGGCGGTGCTCATGGCCATCGGCCATTTCCTGATGGCCTTCGAGGTGGCGTTCGTCGGGGCCCTGCTGCTGCTGATCCTGGGCTGTGGACTGGTGAAGGGCAACATCGCCTCCCAGGTTGGCCGGCTCTACGCCGAGACTGACACACGACGTTCGGACGGATTCCAGATCTTCGTCCTTTCGATCCAGGTCGGCGTCATCGCTGCGCCGCTGGTCTGCGGCACATTGGGCGAGCTGGTGGGCTGGGACTGGGGGTTCGCGGCCGCCGGTGTCGGCATGCTGCTCGGGCTGCTGATCTACCTGGCCGGGCGCAGGCATCTGCCGCCCGAGGCGCCCCGCAACGCTGCGGCCGGACGTGCGCCGAAGGTCCCGCTGACCAGCCACGACTGGCTGGCCATCGGCGCCCTCCTCGTCCTGCTGCCGATCCTCGCCGTCGTGTTTGTCGGCAATAACCAGATCTACAACGCCTACATGATCTGGGCCCGGGACAATGCCAACCTGCAGCTGTTCGGCTGGCGCATGCCGGTGACGTGGCTGCAGTCCTATGACGCAGCGATCAGCGCGATCACCCTGGTGGGCGTGGTCTGGTTCTGGCGAGTGATGGCAAAGCGCGGCTTCACGCCCCACGAACTGACCAAGCTGGCGATCGGCTGCGCGATCTCAATCACCGGCTTCGTGCTGTTGGCGGCGGGGGCGTTCGTCCAGGCGACCGTCGGCGGCAAGGTCGCCCTGCCCTGGCTTCTCGCCTTTCACACCGTCAACTCGATCGGTTTCGCCAACATCCTGCCGGTGGCCCTGGCCCTCTACTCCCGCGCGGCCCCCGCGTCGGTGAACGCCACCATGATCGGCGTGTTCTACCTGCTGTTCTCCGCCGCGAACCTGATGGTCGGCTGGGTGGGGGGCAAATACGAGGCCATGCCGCATACGACCTTCTGGCTGCTGCACGCCGGCTTCTGCGCCTTCGCAACCGTCTTCATCGTCCTGCTTTACCGGCCGCTCAGGTCGGCGCTCGATCCGAAGCCGGCCTGACCTCACCTCGCTCTGGGGACGCGAGGGACGCCGAGACCGCACTCCAGCACCGCCCGATCCCAGCCAGCGTTGTCGGCCGCGGCCTCATAGGTCGAGGTCAGGAACGCCAGCAGGACCGCGTCCGGATCAGCGGCGGTGCGGACCGCCTCGTAGGGCAGCAGGAACTCTCCGAGCTCGGCGTTGAACAGGGCCTCGGCTGGTCGCACCGGCGCGGTGCGGAACCCCGTCGGCTCCGGATAGGCGTAGGAATAGAAGGCCGGATAGTCGATCGCGCCGCCGCCGGGCCAGAACCCCGCGCTGCTGACCTCGTGGGAGTAGGCCTCCCGCGCCACGGCGTCCGGCAGGTTGGGCACGCCACCGGGGTGCGGCGGCGCGGGCCGCCCCGAGAACCGAGTCACCGCCATGTCGAAGCTGCCCCAGAAGAAGTGGACCGGGCTGGCCTTGCCGAGGAACGCCGTGCGGAAGTGGCTGAGGACGCGATGAGCCTGGACCAGGATGCGCCAGAAGCGCTGCGCCGCGTCCGGTTCATAGGCCCGCGGCGCATGATCCTCCGCGAATGGAATGGCTGAGGGCATCTCGTTGGGCGCGCCGTGGATGGCCACCGGCGTCCCCATCTCGGCCAGGGCCCCCAGCACCCGGCGATGGAAGTCGGCCACGCTCATGGGCTCCAGCACGATGTCGCGCGCCGGCCCCTCGGTGCTGCGCATGATCAGGGTCTGGTCGATGAAGTCGAACTCCAGGTCGATCGCGCGAGGGCCGTGCGGGATCAACGACGTGGAGAGGCCGCGGGCCGTGACATAGAGCGGCGCGTGCCAGGAATGGTTCAGCCAGGGCGTCTGGGCCAGCCGCACCTTGCCGACGATCTGGGTCCACAGCTGCAGCGTCTCGCAGGTGGCTTTCCACTCGCCGTAGGGCAAGGCCGGCCAGCCGGTCGAAGCTTGGTCAGGGGCTCGGGCCATGGGCCCACTCCATCTACAGGACGCGGAGGGCGTCAACCGTCAGCACATCTCTAAATCTGCGGTTAAGCAGAGCGGCGCAAGCTCGCCCTTCAATAGCCCTTCCCAGGGCGATGCATCGAAGGCCCGCATGTCCACCACCCGGACGTCCAGTGTCAGACGCGTGGCGCTGGATCACTTCGAGCCCGAGGGGGTCAGCGATCCCACGGCCCAGAGGAAGCTCAGGGGCCACCTCGAGCAGATCGACTACACCGCCTTCGCCGCCGACAAGGAAGTCATCGCCGCCTCCATCGGCGCCGTGGGGGCCAACGACTTCCAGCGGGTGGCGGTGGCCGCGGCCCACGCCAGGGCGCGCTGGGTGAGCCAGGCCCTGGTCATGACCGAGCCCTCGCACGCGCTCAGCGCCGAACAGGTCAGCAAGCTCGCCCAGCTCAGGAGCGCCTACGAGGAACTGCTCGAGGCCTACGAGGCCATGCGCCGGATGGTCGAGCGCGGCTACCTGCCCTATCGCGCCGCCGAGCCGCGCTAGGCGGGCTGCAGATCGCGCCGGATGGTCCTGGCGGCCAGGGCGAAGTGGACGGCGGCCCAGACGTAGAGGCAGCTCATCGCGCTCATGGCCCCGCTCAGCCCGATCGCGGAGGCGGCGTGGCAGGCCGGACCCAACGGGGACGATCCAGCGCGGGCGACTCCTCCGGGGCACTGGGTCAGATAGTCCCCCCCATGGAAGACGCCGGACGCCCAGCGATCGCTGAAGTAGCCGAGCAGCGCCGGGCCGAACCCCAGGCCCACCAGGCTCGAAATCAGAAAGAAGATGAAGGCCGCCGTGCCGCGCATGCGCGGCTCCACCATGTTCTGCAGGATGACCTGGGTGGGCGCG
>FTFP01000554.1_pt1 | contig 10533 bp, 8 predicted proteins | sample 1640421 | NCBI WGS metagenome assembly FTFP01 (sample SAMEA3914814, study PRJEB12502) | metagenome | biome: forest; material: soil | place: USA | collected 2011-09-16 | depth 0.1 m | reverse complement strand
GCCGAGGTGCCAGGCGATGGAGCTGAAGTTGATGATCGCCCCCCCGCCCGCCGCCTTCATCGCGGGGACGACCGCCTGGGCGCAGAACAGCAGGTGGCGCAGGTTCACGGCCATCCGGTCATCCCAGTAGGCGGGCGTCACCTCGGCCAGCACGTGGCGATCGTCGTTGGCCGCGTTGTTGACCAGCACGTCCACCGGTCCGATGGCGGCAAAGGTGTCCGCGACGGCGCTGAGATCGGTCAGGTCACAAGGGTGGAAGGCCGGACCGGCGCCGCAGTCAGCCTTCAGCGAGCCCGCCAGCGCCCTGCCCTCATCCTCCAGGATGTCGAGGAACGCGACCCGGGCCCCCTGCCCCGCAAAGCCGGCGACCAGGGCGGCGCCGATGCCGGAGGCGCCGCCTGTGATCACCACCCGCTTGCCCTTGAGACTTGGATAGATGGCTGACGACATGGTTCCCCTTACGCCCACACGTAGACGGTCTTGGTCTGGGTGTAGAACTCAATGGCGGCGAAGCCCTGCTCGCGGGCGCCGTAGCTGGACCGGCGGCTTCCGCCAAACGGGACGTGATAGTCGACCCCGGCCGTGGGCAGGTTGACCATCACCATGCCGGCGCGGACGTTGCGCTGGAAATGGCGGGCGTGCTTGAGCGAGGCGGTGCAGATGCCCGCGGACAGGCCGAACTCGCCGAGGTTGGCCACGGCCAGGGCCTCGTCGTAGTCCTTGACCTGCACGATGCTGGCGACGGGGCCGAACACCTCTTCGCAGTTGATGCGCATGTCGGCGCGGGTGTCGGCGATGACCGCCGGGCTCATGTACCAGCCGGGCTTGTCCAGGGTGAGCCGGCGCCCGCCCTCGCCCACCAGACGGCCGCCCTCGTTCACGGCGATGTCCACGTAGCGCAGGTTCTGTTCCAGCTGGTCCTGGCTGACGGCCGGCCCCATCTTGCTCGACGGATCCAGCGCATCGCCCACCTTCAGCGCGGCCGCCTGGGCGGCCAGGGCTTCGACGAAGCGGGCATAAATACCCTGGGTGACAATGATGCGGCTGGACGCGGTGCAGCGCTGGCCCGTGCCGAAGAAGGCGCCGTCCAGGGAGCAGGCGACGGCGCGATCCAGATCCGCGTCGTCCAGCACCACCATCGGGTTCTTGCCGCCCATCTCCATCTGCACCCGGGCCTGGCGGGCCACGGCGGCCGCCGCGACCTTGGCGCCGACGCCCTGCGAGCCTGTGAAGGAGACGCCATCCACGCCAGGGTGCTTGGCGATGGCGTCGCCGACGCGGCCGCCGCCAAGGACCAGGTTGAACACGCCTTTGGGCGCTCCCGCCTCGTGGATGATGGCCGCCAGGGCGTGGGCGACCGCGGGTGTCGGGCTGGCCGGCTTCAGCACCACCGTGTTGCCGAAGGCCAGGGCCGGAGCCGATTTCCAGGCGGGAATGGCGATGGGGAAATTCCAGGGCGCGATCAGCCCGAACACGCCCACCGGCTCGCGCAGGGTCGTGACGTCGATGCCCGGGCGGGTGGAGTCCAGGGCCTGGCCATGGCGGCGCAGCGCCTCGCCGGCGAAGTACTTGAAGATGCGGCCGGCCCTGGCCACCTCGCCGATGGCCTCGGGCAGGGTCTTGCCTTCCTCGCGCGCCAGCAGGGTTCCCAGAGCCTCGCGGCGCTGCAGGATCAGCTCGCCGACCTTGTCCAGCAGGTCGGACCGGACCTCCGGGCTCGCCCCGGACCAGGACGGGAAGGCCTGGCGCGCCGCGTCCACGGCTGCGTCCACCTCGGCGGCGCCGCCATCCGGATAGACGGCCACGACCTCGCGCGTGTCAGAGGGGTTGATGCTCTGCAGCGGCGTGTCGGCCGAAACGGCCTCGCCGCCGATGAAGTGGGTCAGGGTCTGGGTTTGCACGACTGGGCCTATGAATACGCCGGGGCGGAGACCAGAAGGCCCCGCGCGGCAAGGTTGCGCATCAGGTCACCGATGCCGAAGCCCCATGGCGGGGCCGCGGCGGAGGTGGTGACCCGGTTTTCCAGCACGCCCAGGCTGGGCGTCGACACGCGCACGATGTCGCCCTGCTTGTGGGTGAAGCCGCGGCCTGGCGCGTCGCGATCCTGGGTGGGCGCGAAGAGCGTGCCGAGGAACAGGGCGAAACCGTCAGGGTACTGATGCTCGCTCAGGGCCTGGCGGATCAGGTCCAGGGGGTCGCGGCTGATCTCGGCCATCGAACTGGAGCCCTCTAGCCGATAGTTGTCGGCGCCCTCGATCTCCAGATCCACCACGGCGGACCGGACGTCGTCCATCGCGTAGCCGTCATCGAACAGCCGGATGAATGGACCCACCGCGCAGGAGGCGTTGTTGTCCTTGGCCTTGCCCAGCAGAAGGGCGCTGCGGCCCTCGAAATCGCGCAGATTGACGTCGTTGCCGAGCGTGGCGCCCAAAGCCCGGCCACGGCGATCGCACACGATCACGATTTCGGGCTCGGGATTGTTCCAGTCGGAATCGGAGCGGACGCCGATGGCCTCACCCCAGCCGACCGACGACAGCACCGGCGCCTTGGTGAAGATCTCAGCGTCGGGACCGATGGCGACTTCGAGGTACTGCGACCAGAGGCCGTCGGCGATCAGGGCGGCCTTGAGGCGCGCCGCTCCGGCGGAGCCCGGCTGCACCGACCGGATGTCGGCGCCGACCCTGTCCCTCAGGGCGTCGCGGATCGCCTGGGCCTTTTCGGCGTCGCCGCGGGCGCGCTCCTCGATCACCCGCTCAACGGCGGAAACGGCGAACGTCACGCCGGCCGCCTTGACGCATTGCAGGTCGATGGGGGCCAGAAGGCGGACCGGTCCCGGGGTCTCCCAGGCCGGAGTCAGATCGAGGTCCTCGAGATCGCCGATGGTGCGGCCCTGCGGCGCGTCCGGCCATGCATCGAGCAGGGCCGACACGGTCGGCGCCAGGCGGGACATGTCCTGGACCCGCCCCCGCCGCACGAGGACGGGCGTCGGCCCCTCCCCGAGGTCGAGGCGGCCCAGCAGCGTGGCGTCGGACCAGTCGCGGGGAAGCAGGTCAGCCATGAACAGGGCCTGACGAAGTTCGATCCATGCCGTTGCGGTTCCGCGCCATTCTGATAGCGCTACCACCACGCGTGGGCCCGGGTGTCAAGTCCGCTCGGCGCGCCGGCTTGTCAGAGCACCGGCGCATCCACAGGCGCGCGGGCGCAGGATTCGCGTTTCACCAGGGTGAATTCCATCAGCTGGTGGACCGGCTCGGTTGGAGCGCCAGCCCGTTTGCGGCGGATCTGGTCGAGCAGCAGGATCACCGCGGCGCGCGCCATTTCGGTGATCGGCTGCGCCACCGTGGTCAGCGCCGGCCAGACCGTCGTGGCCAGGGCCGTATCGTCGAAGCCGACGATCGAGACGTCTCTGGGGACATCCAGTCCCTGGCGATGCGCCACCGCCACGGTGGCGGCGGCCATGTCGTCGTTGCTGGCGAAGATCGCCGAGGGCCCGGGCCTTGCCGCCAGCAAGGACTCCGCGGCCTCCAGGCCTGACCGGTAGGTGAAATAGCCCTGCGCCACCTGCCGGCGGTGAACCTTCAGGCCGGCCTCGGCCATGCCGGCCAGGAAGCCTTCGTATCGCCGTTCGCTGGCCGTCTGGTTCGGGTGCCCCTTGATGAAGCCGATGTCGCGATGTCCCAGGCTGATCAGGTGCCGCGTCATGGTCAGGGCGGCCGCATAGTCGTCGATGCTGACCCCGGAAAGCCCCTCCGCCGGGCGGCCGGTGGCCACGACAACCACCGGGATGCCCACCTTGGCGACGGCCTGCAGGGACTCGGCGGAATCGCACAGCGGCGGGGGCAGGATCAGGCCGTCGGCTCCGGTGCTGGCCAGCTTCTCGATGGCGGCCCGCTCGCTGCCCGGCTCGTCGCACTTCTCGATCACCAGTTGGCAGCCGCTCAGGCTGCTCTGCTCGAGGCTGCCGACCAGGAACTCGCTGAGGTAGGCCGCGCTGGGGTTGGAGTGCAGCAGCCCGATCCGCACGGTTTCGGCGCTTGCGAGGCTGCGGGCCGCCAGGTTCGGCGAATAGCGCAAGGCCCGGATCGAGGCCTCGACTTTCTCGCGGGTCGAATCGCGGACGTTGTTCTCGCCGTTGACCACCCTCGAGACCGTCATCGGGGAAACGCCGGCGTGGCGGGCGACCTCGTGGATGGTCACCACATTGCCACCGCGACGGCCGCTCTTCTGGGCCAACGACTCGTTCCCTTGCGCTTGAATAGACGGGTCTATTCAAGTCCGCCGGACAAGAGAAGACAACCGCGCCTGCCCAGCTGGCCGGCGATTGGCCTGGAATTGCAGTCCTAGTCGCCTCGATGGAAACGCGAGAGCACCTGGCCGGCCCAACCCATGATCGATTTGGACCTGATCATCCAGACGCCGTCGACCTTGGCCACCACGTCCCGGATGTGACCGCACCAGTGCAGGTGTGGCGGCGCGGGCGGCCGGTTGATGGTCGCCCAGGCATAGCAGCGCACCGTCCAGTGATCCGGGCGGCCCTCGGCGTCGGGCTCGAACACGAACTGCGCCATCTGATGCTGGTGGCCCGGGAAGTCGGCGCGCTGGTGGAACTTCAGGACCAGCTTGCGGACCTCGTCGCGGCCCTTGCGCACTTCCAGCTCGCCGCTGCTGGTCTCCTCCATCGCCTCGGCGTCGGCGGTGAACAGCGCCACGTAGGCGTCCGTGTCCCCTGTATCCAGCGCCCAGCTGTAGCGGGCGTAGAGTTCGTAAATCTCGGTGCGATCCTGCGCGCTCGGCCCGGGCATCAGAGTCGGCTCCCAAGGAACTGCCGGATCTCGTCCGAGATCTCAAGGTTCTCCGGGACGTCGCCGAAGCCGAAGCCGCCGTGCGGCATGGCCTCCCAGACGTGCAGCTCGGCATCGACCCCGGCGCGCCGCAGCTTGCGGTGCATCAGCACCGAATTGGACAGGAACAGGTCGCGCGTCCCGGACTGGATAAAGGTCGGCGGAAAGCCCGGTCCGAAGTCCGCGAACAGGGGCGAGATGTAGGGATCGGCGAGGTCATGCCCGCCGGCGTATAGCGCGTTGCATTCGGGCAGGCCGCCCTTCAGCGTCACGTCGAGCAGGACATTGGTCTGGAAGGTGTCTCCTGACTCGGTCAGGTCGACTTCCGGCGTCAACAGCAACACGGCGCCCGGAAGCGGCAGGCCGCGGTCCCGGATCATCAGGGTCGTGGCGGCGGCGAGGTTGCCGCCCGCGGAACTGCCGCCGATCACCACCTGCCCAGGCTCGTAGGTCTTGATCAGCTCCAGATAGACCGCCAGGCAATCCTGGGGCGCGGCCGGAAACGGGAAGTCGGGCGGCATCCGGTAGTCGACCGAGACCGTCGCCATGCCCAGCCGCTCGGCGGTGACGGCGCCGAACGCCTTGGCGAACTCCCCGCCGCCGAACACCAGGGCTCCGCCATGGATGTACAGGTAAACCCGCCGGCGCGCCGCCGGGTCCAGGCCCGGCGGCGTGGAGACGTAGCAGGTCACGCCCGCGATGGTGCGCGTCTCGACCGGAACGCTGCAGCCAGCGAGCATCTCGCCCGCCACCGTGGCCCACATGGCCTCGCTTTCCTTGACCGCTATCCTCCAGGCGGCGAGGTCCCCGACATCCGGGCGTTTGACGGGGGGGGCGGCCGCGCCCGTGGCCAGCGCCGCGCGGGCTTCGGCGCTGATCGTGGCGGGCGGCGCGATCGAGCGCTCGGGAAGGCGGACAGGGGTGAGGTCGGCTGAGGTCTCGGTCATGAGCCGCATCTGATCGTCCGGATAGGCCCGATGCAAGCTTCGGAACTCAGTGATCGATTTCTTCGATCACCCCTCAACCAGTGTGTAGATTGCCGCCGGACCCCGCCTCTCGTTTAGTGGGCGGCGGGCAGGGTCCGCGCCGGGGAGACGACAGCCTATGAGATCGGTCTGTACGCTCGTCTCGAGCTGCCTGCTGTTGATGGCGGCCACCGCCGTCTCGGCGGCGCCGCAGCCGTGGGTCCGGTCCTGGGGCGCCGCGCCGCTGCCGCCAGCCCCGGCCATGGGCCCCTTCCCCGCCAGCCCGGGCTTCGCAGACCAGACCATCCGGCAGGTCGTGCGGCTGAGCGCCGGCGGGACGCGCATCCAGGTGCGGTTGACCAACGAATACGGCGCCGGGCCGCTCGTCATCGGAGCGGCCCATATCGCGGCGGCCGGGCCCGATGGCGCGATCACGTCCGGCAGCGATCATGTCCTGACCTTCGGCGGCAAGCCGGACGCGGTGATTCCAGCGGGGAGCCCGCTGGTGAGCGATCCCGTCGACATGGCGACAGCGCCGCTCGCACGGCTGTCGATCAGCGTCTACCTGCCCAAGGCGACCGGCCCCTGCACCTGCCACGCGACGGCCATGCAGACCGGCTATGTGGCCGCCGGCGACCAGACGGGCGCCCCCTCACTGGCGTCGGCGACGCAGATCCAGACGCGCGCCTTCATTTCGGCGGTGGAGGCGTCCGGCGCGGCGCCGGCGAAGACCGTGATCGTCCTCGGTGATTCGATCTCGGACGGGGTCGGCTCGACCGCCAACGCCGACCACAGATGGCCCGACCGCCTTGCGGAGCGCCTGCTGGCCAGGGGGTTGGTCCGGGGCGTTTCGAACCAGGGGATCAGCGGCAATCGTGTGCTGGCCGACGGCGCCGGAGTGAGCGCCTTGGCCCGCTTCGACCGGGACGTGCTCTCAACGCCGGGCGCGGCCTACGTCATCGTCTTCGAGGGCATCAACGACATCGGTATCGCCTACATGCGGCCCCCGCCCGATGGGCCCCTGGCGGCGTGGTTCAAGCAGATGGCGGGGGGATCAGTGACCGCGCAGGACCTGATCTCAGGTTACCGGCAGATGATCGCCCGCGCTCACGGTCACGGCCTGAAGATCTACGGCGCGACGATCACGCCCTACGAGGGGGCCGCAACCTTCACGCCGGAGGGGGAGGCCGTGCGCCAGGCCGTGAACGCCTGGATCCGCTCGGGCAACGCCTTCGACGCGGTGCTGGATTTCGACGCCGTGATCCGCGACCCCCAGCATCCGGCGCAGATGCAGGCGGCCTTCCACGCCGGCGACCACCTGCACGGCAGCGACGCCGGCTACCAGGCGATCGCCGAGTCCATCGACCTTTCCCTGTTCAACTGAGGGCAGGCTGAGCCAGGGCCGGCGACGCCAGCTTCGGCTCGAAGGGTTCACGCGGCGGCTCCGATTCAAGGAACTCCGTCAGGCGCGAGACGCTCGTGTCCAGCGACAGGTCGCGCCGCACCGCCCGGCGCACCTGCAGCGCCATGTCCCCCTGCCGCAGGGCCACGCGCCGGACGCCGTATCTGGAAAGCTCCTCGTCGAGGTAGCGCGTGATCGCCGCTGAGATCGCCAGGCCGTTGATCACCGCCTCGCGGGCCATGTGGGCGTGACCGGCCTCGAATGCGATCGGATAGTCGGCGACCCCGCGCTGGCGGAACAGCTGGTCGACGCTGCGCCGGAAATGCGACCCCTTGGGCGGCGCGACGAAAGGGTAGCGGCAGACGTCCCCGAGATCGACAGGGCCCTGATCGTGCAGCGGGTGATCTCCCCTGGCGCAAATGCTGACGGGTTCCGACCAGGCCAGCGACGAGTCCAGCTCCGACACGGGTCCCGCGGAATAGAAATAGGCGATCTCGGCTTCACCGGTGCTGAAGCCTTCGGCCATGTCCTCGAAGCAGGACTGCCGCAGTTTGACGTCCATGCCCGCGTTGGCCCCCATGTACCGGGCGATCCGCCTGGCCAGGTGGGTGTCGAGCACCGGGTCGGCCTGAACCAGCAGGCGCTGGGGAACCGCGCCGACAGCCGGGTCCGGCGCCACGAGCTGGTTTGCGTCCTTGATCAGGTCCTTGGCCTGTCGGTAGGCCCCGACGCCGCGCTTTGTGACGCCCGCGACCACGCCTCTGCGCCGGACGAACAGCGGGTAGCCCAGCTCGGTCTCCAGCTGCTTGATCTGATGGCTGACGGCGGCCTGGGAGATCTCGAGCCGATCGGCGCAGGCCCTGAAGCCGCCCGCCTCCACGGCGGTCACGAAGACCTCGAGCCGGCGCAATGTCGTCCTCAACATCGCGCCCTCCCCCTTGCCCGGCAGCGCTGCAACCCGTCGACTCTGCGGCAAGTACGGCAGGAAGCCAATGGTCCGCCGCCTCCTTTTCAGCAGCGTGGCCCTGCCGGCCAGCCCGCGTGGAGGGCGTGACCCATGCGCGCAGGCCCGGGCCCTCCGCGTCGGGCGCGACAGGATGTGATAATCAAGCTTCAGCGCATGGCGCGCCGGAGAGTCGCTGGAATGCGCGGCCGCTTGAACTTCAGGCTCATCTGGCCCCTGACGTTCCTCGCTCTCTCGGCGCTGACGGTCCTGGTGCTCAGCCTCGTCATCGGCGCGGGACAGGTGGACGAAAGCGTCCGCACCCACGAAGAGCGGATGGTCCGCCGAGGCATCGACGCCCAGATCGAAGGGGACGCGAAGGCGTTCGCCGGACAGACCGTCGGCGAAGCGGCGGTGGCCAATCTGGCCGAGCGGTTCAATCCCGATTGGGCGCGGACCCATCTGCCCCTCTACCTGCGGCAGTCCATCGGCATCTGGGACTATCTCGTCGTCGACCCGGCCGACCGCCCCGTGTGGGCGAGCCAGGACGCCGCTCCCGCCCCGCCCCAGGCGCTGGCCCAGTTCGGCAGGGAGGCCCGGCCGATCCTGAATGAAATCCGCGATCGCGAGCGGACGCGGGCCGCCCAGCTGAACGGGCGGCCGCGCTCAGGGGAGCTCAAGCCCCTTGTCATCACCCGCATCGAGCCCCGCGGCGGCCGGGCCTACATGTGGATGGCCAGCGTCGTTCAGCCCGGCGGCGCCGACGATCCCCACTGGACGCCCCGATCGTCCGTGGTTGTGGCCGGGGGCTTCGTCGGCAGGTCCGATCTCGAAGCGGTCGAGCGGCGATTCGCGCTCAAGGACGTTCGCAACGAGACAGATCCCCGGCATATCAAGCCGTACGAGGCCCGCACGACCTTCGAATGGCCCTGGAGTCCCGGCGCCGTCAGCATGGTGTGGACCCCCCAGCGTCCCGGTCACGACCTGCTGGCGCGCTCATTCTGGATCATCGTCGGCTTGATCCTGAGTTTTGCGGCGCTCGCGGGATTGATGGTGATGATGACCCGCAGGGCGGCGCACGAGCTCATCGCCCTGCATCGCGCCCAGGCGCAGTTCCTCGCCAACATGAGCCACGAGATCCGCACGCCCCTGAACGGCGTCATCGCCCTGGCGGTGTTGCTGTCCCGATCGCCGCTGAACCCCCGCCAGAAGCAGATGGCGGACACCATCCATCAGTCGGGCTCGGTGCTTCAGAAGCTGCTGACCGACATCCTGGACCTGGCCCGGATCGACGCGCAGGGCATGACCCTGACCGCGGCGCCGTTCAATCTGGCGGCGGCGGTTCGCTCAGTCGTCGTGCTGATGTCCGCCTATGCCGCGGAACAGGGCCTGGAGCTGCTCGAGGACATCGATCCGCAGGCCGATACGATGGTCACCGGCGACGCGACCCGCCTGACCCAGATCCTGACCAATCTGATGTCCAATGCGATCAAGTTCACCGCGCACGGACACGTCAAGGTCAGCGTCAGGCCCGTCGCCCAGGATCCCGACAGCTGGCGTTTCGAGGTCAGCGACACGGGCATGGGCTTTGGGCCGGACGTCAAGGCGAGGCTGTTCGAGCGGTTCCAGCAGGGCGATGGCGGCGTGACCCGGCGGTTCGGCGGGGCCGGGCTCGGACTGGCGATCTCCCGCGAGCTGGCCGGGAGGATGGGCGGCTCGATCGTCGGCGAGGGCGAGTTGGAGCGCGGCGCGGTCTTCACCCTGATCGTCCCTCTCGTCCGGGCGGAGGCGGTGGCGCTCGAAGAGCCGATATCGACCGAGGCCCCTCCAAGGCCGCCGCCTGACCCGGCAAAGGCGTCCCGGCTGCGGGTCCTGGCGTGCGAGGACGACCCCATGACCCGCATGGTGTTCGGCATCCTGCTGTCCGAGCTGGGGGTCGATTTCCAGTTCGCCGAGAATGGTCAGGAGGCCTGCGACGCCTTCGAGGACCAGCAGTTCGACTGCATCCTGATGGACATGCAGATGCCGGTGATGGACGGCGTCACCGCCATCCGCCGGATCAGGGAGCGGGAACGCGAGCGCCGGGCGCCCCGTACGCCGATCATCATCCTGACCGCCAACGCCCTGCCCGAACACCGCGCCGCGGGCATGGCCGCCGGCGCTGACCGGTTCCTCGTCAAGCCCGTGGAAGCGGACGAACTCGCCGCCGCGCTCGCCGCGTTGGACCCGATGGGCGCCGCGTCCGAGGGGTAAGATGCCGTGCGCTCGGCGGGCGAGAAATGGCGGTGACGGAGGGATTCGAACCCTCGATACGCTTTAGGGCGTATAACGGTTTAGCAAACCGCCGCCTTCAGCCACTCGGCCACGTCACCAGCCTGATTT
>FTFP01001176.1_pt1 | contig 10628 bp, 8 predicted proteins | sample 1640421 | NCBI WGS metagenome assembly FTFP01 (sample SAMEA3914814, study PRJEB12502) | metagenome | biome: forest; material: soil | place: USA | collected 2011-09-16 | depth 0.1 m | reverse complement strand
GCTGTGGATCAGCCTCCGGAGGCTGATCCACAGCTGGTCGGACTTCGGCTGCTGCATGAGACAGGGGCCGTCCTGGCGCGTCAGCAGTTGTTGCAGCTGGCATCCGTCCCGGACCCGTCACCGCCCGGCGCCGCGACGACCGACAGCCAGCGTCCGCAGTGGACCTTCGAGATTCCCTTCGCCACCCCTCAGGGCGCCACGGTCGCGCAGTTCGAGATCTCCCGCGATGGCGGTGGCGGCCCCGGCCAGGCCGAACGCACGCCGATCTGGCGCGCCCGCTTCTCGCTGGACCTGGAGCCCCTGGGCCCGGTGCACGCCGAGGTCGCCTTGATGGGCGACCGCGCCGGGGTCTCGCTCTGGGCCGAACGGCCCGACAGCCTCTCGGTGCTGAACGACCAGCGGGCGGATCTGTCGGCGGCCCTGCGGGAAGCGGCCTTCACCCCGGAGGTGGCGATCCACGCGGGAGCCCCTCACCGGCCCACGCCCGCGGCCGGCCGGTTCGTGGACCAGGCGACATGAGCGACACGCCCTCACGCACACTGGCGGTAGCATTGCACTACGACGCCCCCAACGCGCCGCGCGTCGTCGCCACCGGGCGCGGCCGCATCGGCCAGAGGATCATCGAGGTGGCCCGCGAGCACGGCGTACCCCTGGAGCAGAACGCGGCCCTGGCCGAAGCCCTGTCGACCATCCCGTTGGACGACCAGATCCCCGAGCAGCTCTACGTCGCCGTCGCCCAGATCATCGGCTTCATCATGCGCGCCCGACCGCGCCCATCGGCCGGGTGAGGTGTCCCTGATCCTCGCCGACCAGGGGGAGGGCGAACAAGAGATTCCGCCGCTCGACGGACGGTGATCGCTGACGCCAAGGGCGAGACGTGCCATGACACCGGATGGGGCGTCATCGTCGGGAACGTCAATCCTTGAAGTGGTCATATGCCTTGCCGCCGCTGCTCGCGGTGCTCGCAACCTTGCCGTCCGCGGCGGTGCTGGCGGGGGTCTTCGCCGCCGTCAGCGTCCAGGCCCAGGCGCTGTATGTTCCGCCCGAGGGCGACTTCAGCGTCGCCTTCCCCGCCCCGCCGACGGCCCAGGCGCAGCCCGGCAAGCGCATGAACGACGTCTCCAGGCGCCGCTACGTCGTCCAGACCGCCGGCCGGGCCTATGTGTTGCTGGTGGAGCAGTATCCGCAGGGAATGCTGCCGCCCTCGGCCAACGCGGCTGTGTACGACCGGCTGCTCCGTTCCCACGCCGATGACAGCAACACCGAGCTCATCTCCACCCGCCCGGCGCGTCTGGCCGGCCTGCCCTCGCTGGAGGGGACGTTCAAGGACACCGATGGCGACGTCGAAGTCATACGGGTGCTGATGCTGAACGATCGCATCTATCGGCTAACCTGCGCCCGCGCGCCCGGCCTGGACGACGCCGGAGAAGACGGGGCCTTCTTCGGATCATTCAAGCTCGAGCCCTGACGCCGCCACGACTTTCCGGGCTCCGTCGACCGGCCGCGCCGGAACAGGCCGGCATGGTCAAGGAATCGCCAATTCCACACCCGATTTCGTCTGAGTGGCGAGCGCCTTATTCTTGATGGTTGCACGTCGTTTTCTGAGGCGTCGTGGTGGCATATCTTTTGCTTCTTTGGGAGTTTGCGCTGGAGCCATGGCCATGATGCAGATTTGGTGGGCTGTCCTGATCTGCCTGCTGTCCTGGAGTTCGGGCGCCTTCTTCGGGGCCGGCATCGCCGGGCGCAGAGCGCCGGCCTGGTCCAATACACCGCGGGCGAGCTCGGGACGGGCAAGACGGGAAGCCTCGGAAAAGCAGCAGGGCGCAGCCTGGAGGCTGGTCTCTCTGGTCGTCCTGGCAGGCGTCGTCTGGCTGGTGGCCAAGCTGGTGGTGGCGCAGGTCTCTCCCGCCCCCTGGCTGCAATAGCGGCCGGAAGTTACGCTGCGCCGAGGGCCTGCAGGGCGCTCAGGCGGGCGTCTGTGAAGGACTTGGCCTGGGTCCTCAGTTCGGCGAGGTTGTCGTCGGCCGCCTCCAAGGTCTTGCCGTCGCGGACCATGCCCTGCCCCTGTGAGGCCAGCAACTCCCAGACCCAGGCCGCCGCATCCTTGGGCGTCGTGCGGCCCTGGGCGCGGGCCAGCAGGAACAGCTGGTCGACCCTGGAGACGCCGACACCGCCGCCAGTGACCGGGCTGGCGAGCACCCCGGCGTCCTGGCCCACCCGCGCCCTCGCCATCAGGGTCGCGTTGAGGCGGTCGACGCCCGGCTTCGCGGCCTCGATGGCGTCGTCGTCATTGGCCGACGCCACGTCGCCCTTGCCACTCAGCAGCATCAGCGCCTGCAACACCTGCGGCAGGGTGACGCCTGCCCCTTCCACAGCCTTTGCGATCTCGTCCACCCGCATTGGCCGATGCCCGGCCATGGCGTCGAGGATGGGTCCGTAGGTCGCCTCCAGCAGCGCCGCTTCGCCGAGGGGCCCGGTCAGGGTGAGGACGACCTCGCTGCCTGGCCGGACCAGAACCACCCGCTCGGCGCGCTGGGCCTCGGTCAGCTGCAGCTGCGTCAGCCGTCTTGGCCCCTTGATCCAATAGTCCCGCCGGAACTGCTGGTTGACCATGAAGTCCCGCACCGTCTCGCGGAAGCTGGCGTCCGGGATCTCCCTGAGAAAGCCCTGCTGCTCGGCGGTGAGGTTGATGGCCTCGACGTGATCGGGCATGTGCGCCGAACCGGCATAGGTCAGCTTGGCTGGCTCGAGCAGCGTCGCCACTTCGGCGAAGTGCATCGGCCGCCAGTCGCGATTGAAGTATTCGTGGGCCAGGTAGGCGCGATCGCGGGCCGCCAGGCTCTTCATGCGATCGCCGAGCCCCGGGTCCGCGGCGGCGTAGAGCGGCTTGGCCGCCAGCAGCCCCTCGACGAAGGCGAAGGCCGCGTCGATCTTGGACGCGATCGGCTGTCCCGGCGGCGACATGGAATCGGCATGCGCCATCATCAGCGCGCGCACCGGGACCATCGGCGCGCGGCCTGGAAGGGTGTTGTAGCTGAGATAGGCGACACCGCCCGGCCTGAGCTTGCGGCGCAGGAAATCAACGATCACCCCGCGGTTCTGCGACGAGATCCAACTCCAGACGCCGTGCAGGGCGATGAAGTCGAAGTCCGGCAGGTCGGTCCGGGCGCAGAACTCGTCGAAGCCCTGCTCGGAAAGGTGGACGTCGGCTGACGAAGCGTCGGCCATGGCCTGGGCGGCCGCCGCCTGGGACGGCAGGAAATCGACGCCCCACCAGGGGGTTGCGGACGCCGCGGCGTGAATGTTGAGGCTGACGCCCTGGCCAAAGCCGAGCTCGCACGCCGTCGTCAGCGCGGTCGGCTGCAGGCCCCGGTCGAGCAGGGCCAGCCTGGACCGCAGCGGATTTAGCTCGGGATGATAGGCGAAGGCGTAGTCGATCTGGCTGACATAGCCCGAGGTCCAGTCCGTCATCGCCGCGCAAGTCTCCAGCTGGACGGTCACCATAGCGCTGGTGGCCGCGCGGCGACAGGCCGGGCGCTCGCGGCGGAGCCGTTGCTCGGGCCCGGATATCGCCCTACGTCTTGGGGCGGCTTCCCGGACGTGAACCCTGGGCCGTCCGTCGCCGCGCCGCCTCCAGTTCAGCGCCTTCAGGACCGTCGAGGGCGTCGGCCGCTTCCCTGGCCTTTGCTTCGACCTTGCCGCTCTGGGCAAACGCCTGCTCGGCTTCCTGGAACTTGCGTGCCGAGACGTAGTCGCCCTCGCCTTGGACCTGACTGTTGATCGGGGGATCGGACTTGGCCATCTGGTGCTCCTGCGGCTTGCACTGATCGGAACATCGGGAAGACGTTCGAGTTCCGGCTGCTGGCGCGAGGAGGGCGCATGATCGATCTGAAGGGCCGCACAGCCATCGTCACCGGCGCGAGCTCGGGGATGGGCGCTTCCATCGCCCGGGCCCTGGCCGCGGAGGGTATGAAGGTCGCCCTCGCCGCCCGCCGCGCGGATCGGCTCGGCGCCATCGTGGACCAGATCGCCGCGGCCGGTGGCGAGGCCTTCGCCTGGCCCACGGACGTCACGGTCGAGGCTGACGTCGAAGCCCTGTTCGCGACCGCGCACGACCGGTTCGGCCGCCTGGACCTGGTGGTCAGCTGCGCCGGGGTCCCGCAGGCGACGCCGATCGAACAGATGAGCCTCGCCGAGTGGCGCATGGTGCTCGACACCAACCTCACGTCCGCCTTCCTGTGCGGGCGCGAGGCGCTGAAGATCATGAAGCCACAAGGACGCGGCCGGGTGATCTCGATCGGCTGGGGGGCGGCGCGCTCTCCCCGCCCCGACGCCGCCGCCTATGTCGCCGCCAAGGCCGGCCTGGATGGCCTGACCCGCGCGATGGCGCTGGACGGCCGGGACCACGGCGTCGCCGTCTCGGTGCTGCATCCGGGCTTCACCGTCACCGGCTTCGGTCCTGGCGCCGAGGGGCGGCCCGGGCGCATGGCGATGGACCCGGACAACATCGCCGCGATCGTGGTGCTGATGGCCTCGTTGCCGGATGAGCAGAACCTCCTGGAAGCCATCACCCTGCCCCTGGGCATGCCGTTCCTGGGACGGGGCTAGGGCGAGCTGGGACGAACGAAAACGGGCCCGATGCGCTGATCGGCCGCCTTCACGGACTGGATGAGTTCATTCGCAGCCCGTTTGGCCTCGTCGGCTGACAGGCTTGGCCGAAACTCCAGCGTGGCCGCGACCAGGATGGTGCGGGGTCCCAGGTGCAGGCTCCGCAGGTCGGCGATCCGCGCCACCCGCCGATCACCGCTCAGCACCGCCCGGACGGCATCGACGATCGGCGGAGCCGCCGCCTCGCCTGCGATGAGGCTGCGGGTTTCATTGGCGAGGAACAGCGCCACGCCGACCAGAAGGACCCCGATCAGCACGGACGCGAGCCCGTCGGCCCAGGGCAGGTCCAGGATCGCCGTGCCGGCGATGCCGAGGGCGGCGATGACCAGGCCGATCATGGCCGCGCCGTCCTCCAGCAGCACGCCGAAGACGCCGGGATCCTTGCTGAGCTTCAGAAACTGGAGGAGGTTGACGTTTCGCCCCCGCACGATGCGCCGGTACTCCCGATAGGCGGCAGCAAACGAACCGGCCTCGAACAGCGCGGAGACGGCCAGCACCAGGAAGTTGATCCAGGGCCGCGCGATGGGGTCCGGATGGACGATCCTCAGCCATCCCTGCCAGATCGCCGCCATACCCCCCGCGACGAACACCATCAGGGCCACGATGAACGACCAGAAGTACAGCTCCATGCCGTAGCCAAACGGGTGGGTCTGGTCGGCCGGCGCCGCCGCCCGGTGCTGGCCTACGAGCAGCAGCAACTGGTCGCCCGTGTCCACCACGGAGTGGATGGCTTCGGTGAGCATGGCGCTGGAGCCAGTGAAGGCGAAGGCCGAGAACTTGGTTGCAGCGATGGCGAGATTGCCCGCCAGCGCTGCGAGAACGACGCGCGTCGACCCATCGGTCATTGGATGATCCGGAACCCTGCGCTGGCCGGGCGACTAAACTACGCCACGGTCTATCTGAACAGGACCGATCCGGGCAGCAAGGTTGTCGACTTCTTCCGGTTTGAAAACGGCAAGATCGTCGAGCACTGGGACGTCATCCAGCCGCCGACTCCGGCTTCGGGCCTCCGTCCCCTCCGGGATGACCGCCGGCGTTCAGAGGAACAGGTAGTCGCCCTTGGCGAGCGCCAAGCCGTCGACCGAATTGAGGGCGATCAGCTGGCTCGCCCCCGACGCGTGGTCGGTCAGCGTGTAGTAGTAGAGGTTCGGACTGGCGTGGGAATGGGACTGCAGCGTCAGGGTGGACTGGGGTGAGAACCCGGTGAAGATCAGGTAGTCGCCTGACGCGCGGCCGTCGCCCGCGCCCTCGAAGTCCAGGACTCCGTCCTGGGTGCCGGCCGGGCTGCTCAGCAGATCGGCGAGGCTCCACGAGAAGTTGTCGGAGCCGGCGGCGCCATAGAGGGTGTCCGAGCCTGGTCCGCCACTGATCAGGGCGTTGCCCGCCCCGCCGTTGATCAGGTCGTTGCCGGGCCCGCCGTTCAGAGTGTCCTTGGACGCCCCGCCATAGATGAAATCGTTGAAGTTGCTGCCGATCACGATGTGGGCGATGCCGTCGCCGGAAACATCCACCGTCTGACCGGTGTGGGAACCCGCGACATAGACGTAGGGCGGCCCGACGTTGGTCCCGGTGGTCGACGTGACGTTGACGCCGACGAAGCCTGTCCCCGAGCCGCCGTGGCCGTCCGAGACCGTATAGCTGAAGCGGGCGAATCCGACGTAGCCGAAGAACGGCGTGAAGGTCACCACGCCCGTGGGCGACACCGCGACCGTTCCGTGCTGCGCGGCCCCGACGGCCGTGATCGTGAGCGCTCCGCCGTCGGCATCGGCGTCGTTGGCCAGCAGGGTGGCAGGCTGAAGGACCAGGGGCGTGTTGTAGGCGGCATTGGTCTGGTCGGACCGCACGATCGGGCTGTCATTGGTCCCGGTGATGGCGAATGCGACGGCCGTAGAGGCCCCGGTGTGCCCGTCGGTGACGTTGACGGTGAAGGTGTCGCTGACGGCCTGGCCTCCGGCCAGTGCGTTGGTCGGCGTGCTCGAATTGTTGAGGGTGTAGGTCAGGGTGTTATGGACGGTGTCCAGCACCGCCGATCCGTAGGTTCCGGCCTCGCTGTAGAGGCCCGCGCCGGCCGCCTTCCAGCCTGTCAGGACATAGCTCGGCGCGCTCCAGCCACCGCCCTCAGTCAGCGTCGCCGTGGAGGTGGCGATGCCGGCCACCCCGGCGCCCTGCTCGATCAGCGTGGCGCTGGGCGCGGAGGCGCTCACCCAGGGCGGGGGCGGCGGCGTGACCTGGACGGCGACGTTGGCCGTGGCGGCGCCGCCATTGCCGTCCGAGACGGTGTAGCTGAACCCCGCGGGGCCAACGTAGCCGGCGGCCGGCGTGAAGGTGATCTGGCCCCCGCTCAGCGAAACCGAGCCGTGCTGGGCGCCGGCCACTGCGCTGACGGTCAGGACATTTCCTTCGGGGTCGCTGTCGTTGGCCACAAGGGCGCTCTGCTGCAGCACCAGCGGGGTGTTGTAGGACGCCGTGGCGCTGTCGTCGTCGGCTACGGGAGGATCATTCACCGCCGTGATGGTGATCGTAGCGCTCGCCGACCCCGACTTGTCGCCGCCACCTCCGGTATTTCCATTGTCGTGCACAAGCAGCGTCAGCGTCGTGCTGGCTGACGGCGTGTCGGTGTTGTCGGCATAGCTGACCGTGCTCGTCGGATCCGCGCCCAGGAGCGCGTCGATCTGGGCCGTCGTCCCGGTGATGGTGACGGCGGATGTTCCCGAGCTGGTCACGGTCGCGCCGCTGGAGCCGGCCGACACGGTCAGGATTCCCTCGCCGACGGACAGCGTCACGGTCATCACGCCCGAACCGGCGTCGGGGTCGCTGATCGACAGGCCCGCGGCCTTGAGGTCCAGCGGCGTCTGTTCGGTGGCGTTGAGACTGGCCTGGGCGATCGTGGCCGTCGGCGCCTGGTTGGCCAGGTTCACTGTCAGGTTGACGGTCGCGGGCGCGGATTGGCCAAGCCCGTCGGACGCAGCATAGGTGAAGCTGTCCGACCCGACGTAACCCGCCTTTGGCGTGTAGGTGAAGGCGCCGCGGGCGCCCATGGTCACGCTTCCGTGGGCCGGCCCCGCGACCAGGACACCGCTGAGCCAGTTGCCGTCGGTCGGATCCGGATCGGTGTCGTTGGCCGTCAGCCCTCTCGCCGCCGCGACGCTGAGGACGCTGTCCTGGGTGACGCTGTACGAATCTCCGATCGCCGTCGGCGCGATGTCGCTCAGCGAATAGACGTGCACATAGTCGATCGACATCGAGGACGGGAACGGCGTCGTCGAGTCAGGGTTGCCCGGGAAATTGCCGCCCACCGCCAGGTCGATGAGCAGGTACATGGGGGTGTTCATGTCGGCCGCGGTCGGCGCGCGGCTGGTTTCGACGCCATCGACGTACCAGACGATATAGTTCTTATCCCACCGCATCCCGAACGTGTGGAACTGGTCTGGGTTGGCGAGGTGAACCGCCGAGCTGGTGTAGTTGTAGCCGGGAAGCTTGGTGTGGGCCGTCTGATAGATCGTCGACGGGTCCTTGCCGAGCTGCTCCATGATGTCGATTTCGGGTGTCGAGGTGAAGTTCGCCGGCAGCAGCCAGATCGCCGGCCACAGGCCGTCTCCGGCGGGCAGCTTGGCCCTGACCTCGAAGTAGCCGTACTGCTGGGCGAACGTCGTCTTGGTGTTGAGCAGGCCGGATGTGTACTGATAGCCGGCCAGGAATGGCAGCGCCGCGGCCGGGGCCTGGTCGGCGGTGATGTTCAGCACCCCGTTCGAGATCGAGAACGGATTGAGGCCCAGCGGCGTGGTTCCGGTTCCGGTGTAGCTGGGATCGACGTAGAGTTCCTTCTCCCCGTTTCCTGGCAGGGTGTGGTTGAACACGGCGCCCCCGCCGCTGCCGAACACCGTCCACCAGGTGCCCCCCTTGCCCGACTTGAACAGGCTGAGGCTGTTGAAATCGTCGGTGAACGTGGGATGCAGCCGCGAGGTATCCAGCGGCAGCATGAAGTCGGCGGCGCTGAAGTCGCTGACCTGGTGACTGCTGAACAGCAACTGGTCCCCGGAGCCGAGGTTCAGCGCGACGTCCGCTCCCTGCTGGGTCATCGCGGCCTGGACCTGGGAGAAGGTGGTCAGCCCCATGTTGTCGAGCCGCACCCGGTCGATGCCGGGCTCGAAATCGGTGATGACGTCGTGGCCATAGCCCTGGCCCATGATGAAGACGTCGTTGCCTGTGCCGCCGGTCAGGGTGTCATTGCCCGCCATGCCATCGAGCGTCTGGGCGCCAGCGGCGCCGGTCAGGACGTTGTCGAGGGCATTGCCGCCGCCGTAGGCCGGATTGCCGAGCAGCTGCAGGTTCTCGACATTGGTCGGCAGGGTGTAGTTGAGCGTGGCCAGGACCGTGTCGTTGCCCTCGCCGGGAGCCTCGACCACGACCGTGCTGGACGAATAGACCCTGAAGAGATCATCGCCGAGGCCGCCGATCAGCGTGTCGTTTCCCAGGCCCCCCTCGATGAGGTCGTTGCCGGCTCCCCCCGAGACGAAGTCGTCGCCGTTCCCGCCATAGAGAGAGTCATCACCGTTGCCCCCAACGAGGGTGTCGTTGCCGAGGCCGCCGTGGATATCGATCACCTGGACATTGGTGACGACGCTGCCCTGCCCCAGCACCGTCGAGCTCGACCCGGGGGTGGTGTTCAGGGTGAAGGACAGGTTCGCCGTGCTGTCCGTGAAATCGCCGTTGAAGGTGTTGGTCCCGCCCCCGCCGTCCCAGGTCGCGATCACCGCCGAGCCGGTGACGTTGAGCAGGTCGTCGCTCGACCCGGTGCGCAGGGCCAGCCGCTGGATGTTGCTGATCGCAAGGGTGTCGCCCGTCACCGGATCCAGCAGCGAGCCTGGATTGGCGATATCGATCGTGGTGACGATGCTGTCGCTGGCCGCCGACCAGTCAGCGTTCAGGGTGTCGACGCCGCCGCCTCCGTCCACGGAGGTCACGCCATCGCCCAGAGTCACGTCGAAGGATTCGTCTCCCGGGCCGCCAGTCAGGATGGTCATGACTCGTCTCCGGGCCTGACGCACATGGTGTCAGGGGTGCGCGCAGGGGCCCCAGGAGACCCCTCGGCGGGGTACGCAAAACAGCACAGGCCTGAGGTACGCAAAGCGGAACAATCCCCCCCGGGACTCAATCGATGGCCTGAAGGCCTTCTGATGTGGGCAGATGGAACTGGCGAGACACTCTAAACTCACTTTAGCCGTGATTACTTTTGCCGACTGAAGACGAATCAGCAAGCTCGTGCAACTGCGGGGTGACCTCTGTGGCGCCCTCTATGTTCTGGCTCGCCTGCAGCGGCGCACCGGTAGGGTCTCCAGAAACGGCCTCGCCGATGGCCGAACCACCGCCCCCGAGCGATGAGCCTGCCATCGGCGCGCCCTCTCACGTAAGCCTGGGCCCGCGGGCCTGCGGTCCTAGTAGAAGTGGTAGTCCTGGTTGGTCAGCTGATTGGTGGTTCCGATCATCTGGATCAGGATGTAGCCCGAGTGCGACGGATTGCCGCTGTCGACCACGTGATAATACTGCAGCGCCGGGTTGGACGTGAGGTAGCTGTCGAACGTGATGGTCGAGCCCGCGCTGAAGCCGGACAGGTTCAGGAAGTCCTGCTCGCCGACACCGCTCGTGCCGGCGCCGTGGAAGTCGGTGATGAAGTCCGCGGTCTGTTTGGTGTTCATCAGGTCTCCGCCGGCGAAGGCGAACACGTCGTTGCCGGTTCCCCCGCTCATCCGGTCCGTTCCGGAGCCGCCGGTGATCACGTCGTTCCCGCCCAGGCCCGAGAGATTGTCGTTGCCCGAGCCGCCATTGATGCTGTCGGCGAACTTGCTGCCGACGACAGTGTCATCTCCGCCGAGGGCACTGACCTTCACGCCGCCAATGGTGCGGAAGGCGTAGCTGACTTCGTCGTGGTGATCGGTGAGCAGGACGTAGTTCTTCAGGGG
>FTFP01000366.1_pt1 | contig 10666 bp, 11 predicted proteins | sample 1640421 | NCBI WGS metagenome assembly FTFP01 (sample SAMEA3914814, study PRJEB12502) | metagenome | biome: forest; material: soil | place: USA | collected 2011-09-16 | depth 0.1 m | reverse complement strand
CCTACAACACCGTGGTGCCGTCTTCCGGCAAGGTGCTGACCGGCGGTGTCGACGCCAACGCCCTGCAGCGCCCCAAGCGCTTCTTCGGCGCGGCGCGGAACATCGAGGAAGGCGGGTCGCTGACCATCATCGCCACGGCCCTGATCGACACGGGCTCGCGGATGGACGAGGTGATCTTCGAAGAGTTCAAGGGCACCGGCAATTCGGAAATAATCCAGGACCGCAAGGTCGCCGACAAGCGCGTGTTCCCGGCCATCGACATCATCAAGTCCGGCACCCGCAAGGAAGAGCTGATCACACCGAAGGACCAGCTGCAGAAGACCTATGTGCTGCGGCGCATCCTCAGCCCGATGGGCCCGCAGGACGCCATCGAGTTCCTGCTCGACAAGCTCCGCTCGACCAAGAACAACGCCGAGTTCTTCCAGTCGATGAATACCTGACGGCTGCTCTCGGGGAGCAGGGATGGCGCTCCGCATCTATCACGAGCCTCACTCCCGCTCGGTGCGGGTGGTCTGGCTCATGGAGGAGTTGGGCGAGGCCTACGCGCTGGAGCGGGTGGAATACCCGCCCGGCGACGCCTTCAAGGCGATGGGTGGGGCCGGGACCATCCCGGCGATCGTCGATGGCGACGTCGTCATGGGCGAGTCCATCGCCATCCTGCAATACCTGACAGGCCGGCGGCTGCAGCAGTCGATGGCGCTTGGTCTGACCGTGGGGCCCAATCCCGATCCGGCGGCCTATGCCGAGCATCTGCAGTTCCTGCACCTGGGCGAAGCCTCGCTGATGACGCCGCTTGGCTTCATGGCGCGCACTCGGCGGCTTTCGCCGGAGTCCGAGGACAGCTTCACCGCCCGTCACTGCGCCGGGATGTTCAAGCGCAGCCTGCAGACGATCGAAACGCAGTTGGCCGACGGACGCCCGCACCTTACGGGCGATGCGCTGACCATCGCCGACATCTCGGTGGGCTACGCACTCTATTTCGCCGTCCGGCGGGGATTTGGCTCGTTCATGGCGGCGCGGACGGCGGGGTATCAGGAGCGGCTGGCCAGCCGCCCCGCGTTCCAGCGCGCGTCCAAAGATTGATACATTGATTCAGTTGATCAGGTTGATCAAGGTATCAACAAGATCGATCCTGTTGTCGTTCCCGATTGAAGCGCCTCGTGCGCCTGGCGGGCGTCCCTGAGCGGAAACTCCCGGCCGATCTCGACCTTCACCGCCCCCGACCGGATGACTTCGAACAGAGCCGAGACGCTGTCGTCGTGCTCTTCAGCCGTCGTCACATAGTCGAACATGGTCGGGCGGGTCAGGTAAAGCGAGCCGCCGCGGCTGAGGGCCAGGGGCTCGACCGGCGGGGCGGGACCCGAAGCGTTGCCGTAGGTCACCAGCATGCCGCGCCGGCCGAGGCTCTTCAGGGAAGCGTCCAGGCTGGCCTTGCCGATCCCGTCGTAGCTGACCCTGACGCCCAGCCCGCCTGTGAGTTCGCGCACGCGGGCGGCGACGTCCTCCTGCTTGTAGAGGATCACGTGGGCGCAGCCGTGGGCCCTGGCGAGCTCGGCCTTGTCGGGCGAGCCGACGCAGCCGATCACGGTGGCCCCGATGGCCTTGGCCCACTGGCAGAGGATCAGGCCGACGCCGCCGGCGGCCGCCCAGGCCAGGATGATCTCGCCTGATTTCAGCGGATAGCAGCGGCGCAGGAGGAACTCCGCGGTCATACCCTTCAGCATGACCGCGGCGGCGGTGCGCGTCGAAATCCCTTCCGGCAGCAACGCGGCGCGGTCGGCCCGCACCACATGGTATTGCGCGTAAGCCCCGGTAGGGCCGGCGCCGTAGGCCGCGCGGTCGCCGGGCTTGAAGCGGCTGACGCCCTCGCCCACCGCCTCGATCAACCCGGCGCCCTCCGAGCCCAGCACCGCGGGCAGGGTCAGCGGATAGAGGCCGCTTCGCATGTAGGTATCGACGAAGTTCAGGCCGATCGCCTCGTGGCGGATCAATATTTCGCCCGGGCCGGGCGACGGCGTCGGCCGCTCCACCGCCTCGAGCACCTCGGGGCCGCCGGTCTTCGAGATCTGGATCGCGAGCATGTGCGCCTCAGCCGAGGTATTGTTTGAAGAAGGCCGCGGTCCGGTCATTGGCCAGCGTGGCGTCGCCCTGGTGGAAATGGGCTCCGCCGGGCCGGGCGAAGGCGTGATCGCGGCCGGGGTAGGTGTGCAGCGTCACCTGCGGATGGTCCTTCAGGGTGGCGATGATCCGCGCCTGGGCCTCCTTGGGGACGAAGCCGTCCTCCTCGGCGATGTGCAGCATCAGCGGGTCGGCCAGCCGCTCGGCCTCGGCCAGGTAGGTCTCGATGCCTACCCCGTAGTAACCGACGGATGCATCGCAGTCGGTCCGGGTGGCGGTCAGGTAGGCCAGACGTCCGCCCAGGCAATACCCGACGGCGCCCACCTTGCCGCTGCAGGCCGGATCGGCGCGGAGTTGATCGATGGTGGCGCGGACGTCTTCGACGCCGGCGTCGACGTCGAAGCGGCCCATCAGGTCCAGGGCCTTGTCCCACTCGGCCTGGCTCCGGTCGGTGACGTCCACGTCCGGCTCCAGCCGCCAGAACAGGTCGGGGCAGACGGCGAGGTAGCCGAGGGAGGCCAGCTCGTCGCACACCTGCCGCATCACCGCGTTGACGCCGAAGATCTCCTGGATAGCGACGACGGCGGGCGCCTTGGTCGCCCGGGGCCGCGCCAGATAGGCGGAGAACGAGCCCGCCGGCGTCGTGATCCTGATGCGTTCGCTCATTCGCGGCTTCCCTCTCGGTGGCTGCAGGCGTTAGTACCGCCGCGCCGGGTGGTCAGGTTTCACAAAGTCGTGGGTCGCCGCAACCCTGCCCGGCGGCAAGGAAAGCGCTGATGAAGGTCACCGTCGAGATCGACTGTACGCCCCAGGAGGCTCGCACGTTCCTGGGACAGCCGGATGTGGAGGAGCTCAACGCCTGGATCGTCGGGAAGATGAAGGCCAGCTTCGAGAAGAACATGGACATGCTGCGGCCCGAGGAACTGATGAAGGGCTGGATGGCCTTCGGCGGCCAGGCGCAGGACCAGTTCCGGCGCTTCATGGAGGCCGCCGCCAGCCCGCCGCCCTCGCGCAAGGGATGACCGACGTCGTTTTCGCCCTGGCCACCGCGGCCGGGCGCGCCGCTGTGGCGGTGGTCAGGCTGACCGGATCGGACGCCAGGACGGTGTTGGAAGCGGTGGCCGGGCCGCCGCCGCCGCCGCGGGAAGCCCGCCTGAGGCGCCTTCGCGGGGCGGACGGCGAGGTCCTGGACCAGGCGCTGGCGCTCTGGCTGCCGGGCCCTGACAGCTACACCGGCGAGGACAGCGCGGAGTTGCACGTCCACGGCGGGGCGGCGGTCGTCGAGAGCGTGAGCCAGGCCCTGCTGGGCGCCGGGGCGCGCCTGGCCGAGCCGGGCGAATTCACCCGCCGGGCCTTTGAGAACGGGCGCCTGGACCTGACCCAGGCTGAGGCGGTGGCCGATCTCGTCGATGCGGACACTGAGGGACAGCGTCGTCAGGCCCTGGCTCAGCTGCACGGGGATCTCAGCCGTCGCTACGACGAGTGGCGCGAAACCTTGCTGGAAGCCCTCTCGACCCTTGAGGCCGCCATCGACTTTCCCGACGAGGAGCTGCCGCACGACCTGGCCGCCAGGGCGCGCCCGCCGCTCGAGCGCCTGGCCGCGGAACTCGATGCGGCGCTTGCGGACGCCGGCAGAGGGGAGCGCATTAGGGACGGCTTCCGCATCGCCATCGTCGGCGCTCCCAATGCCGGAAAGTCGAGCCTGTTCAATCGCCTGCTGGAGCGCGACGCGGCGATCGTGACCCCCATCCCGGGCGCTACCCGCGACGTGATCGAGGCGCCACTGGTGCTGGCGGGGTTCAAGGTGCTGCTGGCGGACATGGCAGGCTTGCGGCCCACCGCCGAACCGATCGAGACCGAGGGCGTGAGGCGCGCCAGGGCCTGGGCGGAGGCCGCCGGTCTGAGGCTCTGGGTGGTGGATTCGGCCGCCGGCGACGGGGCTTGGCGGGAAGCCGCCGATCTGATCGGTCCAGGCGACGTGCTGGTGCTCAACAAGGCCGATGCGGCCGCGGGCGCGGACGCCGCCGACGCGGAGGTCCTGGCCAACGAGTGCGGGTTGGCGACGGTCCGGCTCTCGGCGGTGACGGGTGACGGACTGGATGCACTGGGGGTGCTGATACGGGCGTCGACTGTCAGGGCGCTGTCCGGCGCTGAGTTTCCCGCCGCGACCCGTGTCCGCCACCGGGTCCGGCTCGAAGAGGCGCTTGGCCATGTCCGCAGGGCGCTCGCCGTGATGGCCGAGGGTGCGGAGCTGGCGGCGGACGACCTCCGCCTGGCCGGGCGCGCGCTCGGCCGGATTAGCGGACGCATCGATCCCGAAGAGGTGTTGGGACGCATCTTCTCCAGCTTCTGCATCGGCAAATGAGCTCCGGCCTGATCATCCGCGAGCCCCAGCCGACCGACGGGCCGTCACTGGCCGGCCTGCTCGAGCGGTTGGGCTACCCGGCTGCTCCCGATGAGATAGCCGCTCGTCTGGCGCGCCTTCGGGACGCTGGGGACGAAGCGTTCGTGGCGGAACTTTCGGGCGCGGTGGTCGGCCTGGTGACGCTCCACGTCACCCAGGTGCTGCATCGGCCCGCACCGGTTGGCCGCATCACCGGTCTTGTCGTGGCCGAGGGGGCCTCGCGGAAAGGGATCGGCAAAGCGCTCGTCGAGATGGCCGAGGTGCGGCTGGCCAGTCGTGGGTGCGGCTTCGTGGAGGTGACCAGCGGATTGGCCCGGCGCGATGCACACCGGTTCTACGAAGGGCTCGGCTACCGAAACGACGACCTGCGTTTCTTCAAGACCCTCGGCTGAGACTGTTTCACGTGAAACATCTTCGGGCGGGTGAAAATCCCGTGCGGATGGGCTATAGGCCGCCGCCATGACCTCCTGGGACGTCATCGTTATTGGCGGCGGACACGCCGGCTGCGAAGCCGCGTCGGCGGCGGCGCGCTTTGGCGCGCGCACGCTGCTGCTGACCCACCGGATCGACACCATTGGCGAGATGTCGTGCAATCCCGCCATCGGCGGCCTCGGCAAGGGCCATCTGGTGCGCGAGATCGACGCCCTGGACGGCCTCATGGGCCGCATGGCCGACGCCGCCGGCATCCAGTTCCGCCTGCTCAATCGCTCCAAGGGTCCTGCCGTCCGCGGACCGCGCGCCCAGATCGACCGCCGCCTCTATCGTGAAGCCATGCAGGCCGCCCTCGCAGCCCAGCCCAACCTCGATATCATCGCCGATCCAGTCGAGGACCTGGTGATCGAGGACGGCCGGGTCGCCGGCGTGCTGGGCGCATCGGGCCGGACCTATGACGCCGGCGCCGTGGTCCTCACCACCGGCACCTTCCTGAAGGGCGTCATTCATCGCGGTGAGGCGCGCATTCCCGCCGGCCGCGTGGGTGAGGCGCCAGCCATCGGCTTGTCCGACCGGCTCTACGCCCAGGGATTGCCCATGGGGCGGCTGAAGACCGGCACGCCCGCGCGCCTCGATGGCCGGACCATCGCCTGGGACCGCCTGGAGATGCAGCCGGGCGACGAGACGCCCACGCCCTTCTCGTTCCTGACCGAGCGGATCGAGCGGCCGCAGGTGTCGTGTGGCGTCACCTGCACCAACGAGGCGACGCATCGGATCATCGCCGAGCGGCTGGGCGAGTCCGCCGTCTACGGCGGCCGGGCTACAGGGCGCGGGCCTCGCTACTGCCCCTCGATCGAGGACAAGGTGGTCCGCTTCGCCGACCGGACGAGCCACCAGATCTTCCTGGAGCCTGAGGGCCTCGACGACGACACGGTCTACCCGAACGGCGTCTCCACATCGGTGTCGGAACAGACCCAGGACCTGTTCCTGCGCACCATCAGAGGCCTCGAAGAGGTGGTCGTGCGGCGCTACGGCTACGCCATCGAATACGACTACGTGGATCCCCGCGCCCTGCATCCGACGCTGGAGACCCGGCGGCTCCCCGGCCTCTACCTGGCCGGCCAGATCAACGGAACCACCGGTTACGAGGAGGCGGGAGCCCAGGGCCTGGTCGCCGGGCTGAACGCCGCGCGGGCCGCCTCAGGCGCCGAGCCGGCGGTGTTCGGCCGGGACGAGGCCTACATCGGGGTCATGATCGACGACCTGGTCACCCGCGGGGTGAGCGAGCCCTATCGCATGTTCACCAGCCGAGCCGAGTTCCGGCTGTCCCTGCGCGCCGACAATGCCGACCTCCGGCTCACCGCCCGAGGCGTCGACCTCGGCTGCGTCGGGGCCGGGCGCGCGGGGATGTTTCACGTGAAACAATCGGCGCTGGCGGAGGCCAAGGCGCTGGCCGGAACCCTCCAGCTCACGCCTGGCGAGGCCGCGGGACACGGATTCAAGGTCAATGCCGACGGTCAACGGCGCGGCCTGCTGCAACTACTGGCCTATCCGGACATCGGGTTCGAGCAGCTGGCGGAAATCTGGCCAGGGATTCGGGCCTGGAGCCCCGCGGTGCGCGAGCAGATCGAGATCGACGCAGCCTATGCCGGCTATCTCGACCGCCAGCGGACCGACGTGGAAGCGTTCCGCCGCGAGGAATCGCTCCTGCTGCCCGGAGACGTCGATTATCTGACTGTCGGGGGCCTTTCCAACGAGGTCCGCGAGAAACTTGCGGCCGCCCGCCCCGCCACCCTCGGCCAGGCCGCCCGCATCGAGGGCGTCACGCCCGGAGCTATCGCCGCTTTGCTTGCTCATGTCCGCCGCGCCAAGCCCCGCGCCGCCTGAGCTCCTCCTCGTCGTCACGGAGGCGGAGAGCTTCGCCGCGGCGACGGGCGCCTCCGCGACGCAGATGGCCGATCTGCAGGCCTTCCGCGCCCTCCTAGCCGACTGGAACGGCAGGATGAACCTGGTCGGGCCCTCCGCCATGGAGGATTTCTGGGGCCGGCACGCTTTCGACAGCGCCCAGCTGCTGTCCCTGGCGCCCAATGCCCTGACCTGGGCCGACCTCGGCGCCGGCGCGGGATTTCCAGGCGTGGTCCTGGCGATCCTGCTCAAGGGCGAGGCGGGCGCGCATGTGCATCTGGTCGAGAGCCTCGCCAAGCGCTGCGCCTTCCTGCAGGCGGCGGTGGACGCGCTGTCGCTGCCGGCCACAGTGCATCGCGCCCGCGCCGAATCCTTTTCGCTTCCGGTGGATATCGTCGCGGCGAGGGCTTGCGCGCCCCTGCCGCGCCTGCTCGAATTCGCCTGGCCCTGGCTGCGCGATGGCGCGACCGGACTGTTCCTCAAGGGCCAAGATGTAGAGGCCGAATTGGCTGAGGCCACAAGATATTGGAAGTTCAAGGTCCGCTGTCTGCCAAGCCGCAGCGGTCCGGGCCAGATCCTCGAGATCAGCAAGGTGCGTCGTGTCAGAAGCTGAAGGGGGCCTCAGGGTCCTGGCCGTGGCCAATCAGAAGGGCGGGGTGGGCAAGACCACCACTGCCATCAACCTCGGCACCGCCCTGGCCGCCGTCGGCGAGCGCGTGCTGATCCTGGATCTGGATCCCCAGGGCAACGCCTCCACCGGCCTGGGCGTGCCCCGCCACGAGCGCAAGGCCACCACCTACGACGTGCTGATCGACTGCAAGCCCCTGTCCGAGGTGGCCATCCCCACCAAGGTGCCGGGCCTGGAGCTGGCGCCGGCCGATGGGGACCTCTCCGGGGTGGAGCTGGAGCTCGGCCACGCCGCCGGCCGCAACTTCCGGCTCCGCGACGCCTTGGCGCCGCTGCGTGCGGACACCAGCGTGGGCCGCTACAGCTATGTGCTGATCGACTGCCCACCGTCGCTGAACCTCTTGACCGTCAACGCCATGGCGGCGGCGGACGCCGTGTTCGTGCCCCTGCAGTGCGAGTTCTTCGCCCTGGAGGGCCTGACCCAGCTGATGCGGACGGTGGAGCTGGTCCGCGGCAGCCTCAATCCGCGCCTGGAGCTGCAAGGCATCGTCCTGACCATGTACGATCGCAGGAACAGCCTCTCCAGGCAGGTGGCCCAGGACGTGCGCGCCCACTTCGGCGACACTGTCTACGCCACCATGATCCCAAGAAACGTGCGGGTCTCCGAGGCGCCCTCCTTCGGCAAACCGGTGCTGATCTACGACTTGGCCTGCGCCGGCAGCCAGGCCTACCTGCGGCTCGCCCGCGAAGTGGTCGGCCGCGAGCGCGCCCGACAGCGCGCCTCGGCGGCGTGAGGCGCGCATGAGCCTGGAACGCAGAGGACTTGGACGGGGGCTCTCGGCCCTGCTGGGCGAGGTGGAATCGGCCACGCCCTCGGCGATCGGGGTGCGCGAGATCCCCATCGAGCTGATCCGGCGCAACCCGGCCCAGCCGCGCACCCATTTCGACGAGACCGAACTGGAGGAGCTGGCCTCCTCGATGCGCCAGCGCGGCGTGCTGCAGCCGATCCTGGTGCGGCCGATGCGCGGAACGCCCGGCGAGTATCAGATCGTCGCCGGTGAGCGGCGCTGGCGCGCGGCGCAGATGGCTGGGCTCGCCGCCATGCCGGCCCTGGTGCGCGAACTCGCCGACAACGACGCCCTCGAAATCGCCCTTGTCGAGAACATCCAGCGCACGGACCTGGATCCGCTGGAAGAGGCGGTGGCCTACAACAGCCTGATGGCCGCCGGCGGCCACACCCAAGAAGAGGTGGCGCTGCTCGTCGGCAAGAGCCGGCCGCACGTGGCCAACACCATGCGCCTGATGCAGTTGCCCGAGGCCGTGCGCGAGCTGGTGCGGTCCCGACAGATCTCCGCAGGCCACGCGAGGGCCCTGATCGGCGCGGCCGAGCCCGAGGCGCTGGCGCGCCGGATCGTCGAGCAGGGCCTGACCGTCCGCGACGCCGAGGCGCTGTCGAAACGCGGCGACGCCGGCGCAAAGCCCGCCGCACCCCGCAAGAGCGCCGACACCCTGGCCTTGGAGCGCGACCTTTCCGAGCGCATTGGCCTCAAGGTCGAGATCGCCGACAAGGACGGCGCCGGCCAGCTCACCATCCGCTACCGCAGCCTGGAACAGCTGGATGAGCTGTGCCGGAAGCTGATGCGTTGAGGGCCAATCCCCTCGCCCCATGCAATGGGGAGAGGGAGGGGCCCAGCCCAAAGGGCTGGGAGGGTGACGGGCGAGGCCTTCGCTAACCCTCAGATATTGCGATAACTTCCAGGACTGTGACCCCCTCACCCTCCCATTGCTACGCAACGGGCCCCTCCCTCTCCCCCGCACGCGGGGGCGAGGGGGGTGGTTAGAGCCCCAGCCGCTTCGCCCTTGCGGCGATGGTCATCGCCAGGCGCTCGGAGATGAGGTCGTCCGGCGAGCCGGTGCGTTTGCAGGCGCGGTCGGCGTCCAGCACCTCGGGCTGCAGGGCGTCCAGCGCCTCCAGCGACCAGCTGCGCACCTGCCGCAGGAACTCGCGCTCGTTCTTCCAGAACACGCCGGCCGACTTGGCCGCCTCCTGAAGGCCGGCGCCCGACTTGGAGAGGATCATCACCTGGCGCAGCCGTCCCAGGTGCATGCCCAGCGCCCGCACGGCGGCCGGTCCGCCCTCGCCCTCCGCCCGCGCGCGGCGCAGCGCGGCCTGCGCCGGCCCCAGGCGGCCGCCGAAGGCCAGGGCCGCGGCGTCGGACAGCGAGGCCTCGGGCTCGACCCCCAGATGGTCTTCCAGGTCGGCCGGGCTGGCGATCCGGCCGCTGCCCGGCCCCAGGAACAGGATCAGCCGCTCGATCTCCTGGCGGGCCACGCCCCGCTCGCGCGGCAGGCGCTCGACGAACAGCTGCAACGCCTCGGCGTTCAGACCGACCTGCTCGCCGGCCAGGCTCTCGCGCACCAAACGGGCGACATCGCCGGGCTCGTCCTCGTAGCAGGGGATGGCCACCGCGCCCTTGGCTTGCTCGGCAGCGCGCCGGAGGGCGGAATCCCGACCCAGGCCCCCGCCTTCGATCAGGAAGAAGGCGTCCGGATTGTAGCCCCCGTCGGCATGCACCTTCAGCGCCTCGGCGGCGACCTTGTCGGGGCCGGCCTTCTCGCCGTCGATACGAAGGCGCACCAGCCGCCGCCCGCCCATCATGGACAGCGAGGACAGCTCGTCGGCCAGGCGACCGGAATCGGAATCGAGGTCGAGTTCGGTGAGCCGGGCCACGTCGAATGGATCGTCGGGCCTGGCCGCCACCACCTTGGCCAGGGCGTCGGCGCGTTCATGCACCTGGCCGCGATCCCGCCCGTAGATCAGAACGGCCCGCGCCTCGGGCCCGGGGGCCTTCAGGAAGCGCTCGATGTCCGGCCGTTTGGTCAGGATCACGGCGTCCTAGTGTCCCGAATCCGAAGTTCGCCAGTGTTTGGGGCGACCGATGTGCGAACTTCGGATCGATAAGGACACTAGGGAATCTATGATTCCAGTGTGGCTTACGAACCTGAAGTTCGCACGCGCGCTTGCCCCAATCATTTTGCGAACTTCAGGTTCGCCACACTGGCTTGCTCCGCGAACCAGGCGGCCAGCTCGATGCGGATCCGCTGGGCGGCCTCGGCGGCGGCGCGCTTCTGGCCGTCCTGCTGGGCGACGATGCCGGCGTAGGGATCGTTCACGGCGTT
>FTFP01000500.1_pt1 | contig 10869 bp, 10 predicted proteins | sample 1640421 | NCBI WGS metagenome assembly FTFP01 (sample SAMEA3914814, study PRJEB12502) | metagenome | biome: forest; material: soil | place: USA | collected 2011-09-16 | depth 0.1 m | reverse complement strand
TGCTCGACCGGATGGTCGCCCGCGGCAGGCCCGTCCGGGTCAGGCTTGCACTGGCCTCGACGGAGATCCCCGGCGCGCCGGCCTGGAACGTTTCGGGCGACATCGTCGGCAGTGAGAAGCCCGACGAGGCGATCGTCATCGGCGGCCACCTGGATTCCTGGGACCCGGGACAGGGCGCCATCGACGACGGGGCAGGGGTGGCCATCACGACGGCCGCCGCCAGGCTGATCGGCGATCTGCCGCGTCACCCACGGCGCACGATCCGCGTCGTGATGTTCGGCTCCGAGGAGATGGACTACTCCGGCAGGGCCTACGCCGACGCGCACAAGGCCGAAGCGGATAAGCTAGTGGCGCTCAGCGAGAGCGACGCCGGTCCGGGGCCGATCTGGAATCTGCAGCTGCCGAAGGGCGCCGCCGCCGCGCCGGCCCTGAAGCCGCTGGCTTCGCTGATCGCGCCGCTGAAGGTGATCGTCTCGGACCAGCCGGCCCAGTTCGCGGGCGCCGATTTCGGCGAACTGCAAGTCGAGGGCGGCGTGCCGGTGTTCAGCTACACGCCCGACACGAGCCTCTATTTCGATGTCCACCACTCCGCCGACGACACGCTCGACAAGATCAGCCGGTCCGACCTGAACCAGAGCGTCGCGGCCTGGGCCGCGCTGGTCTACCTGCTGGCCGACAGCGACATCGACCTGCGCGCCCTGGCGAAGGCCGCGAACCCCGCGGCGGCTCCCAGGCCATAACGTCGCGGCGAAAATCAGCCTTAACAGAGCCTTACCATCTGGCCAGTAAGCACGGTGGAAGACCCCCCGGAGACCATCGTGCCCAAGCCGCTTTCCGATCGCCACGTCGCCGTCCTGATGGGGGGGATCTCGTCGGAGCGGGAGGTCTCGCTCTCGACCGGACGGGGCTGTGTCGCGGCGTTGGAACGGCTGGGCGCGAGGGCCACGCCCGTGGACGCCGGGCGCGACCTCGCCCAGGTGCTGGCCAGGCTCCGGCCGGACGTGGCGCTGAACGTGCTGCATGGGGTGTGGGGCGAGGACGGCTGCGTGCAGGGCATCCTGGAAACCTTGCAGATCCCCTACACCCATTCGGGCGTGCTGGCCTCGGCCCTGGCCATGGACAAGGCCAAGGCCAAGGCGGTCCTGGCCGCCGCCGGCGTGGCCGTGCCCGGCGGCGGACTCTACGACCGCTTCGAGGCGGCGCGTGATCACGTCATGGCCCCGCCTTATGTGGTCAAACCCAACGCCGAAGGGTCCTCGGTGGGCGTGTTCCTGGTGTTCGAAGGCGCCAACCGGCCGCCGCAGGAGCTGGCCTCTGACGCCTGGACCTATGGCGAGCGGGTGCTGATCGAGCCCTATATCGCGGGCAAGGAGCTGGCGGTCGGGGTGCTCGGCGAGAAGGCCGGGCCTCGGGCCCTCACGGTGACGGAGATCGTCCCCACGACCGGCTTCTATGACTACGAGGCCAAGTACAGCCAGGGCGGGTCCAGTCACGTGTTGCCGGCGCCCGTTCCAGCCCACGTCTTCGAGCAGGCGCTGCGCCAGTCCGAGCTGGCCCACGATGCGATTGGTTGTCGTGGCGTTACCCGAAGCGACTTTCGTTATGACGATATTAAGGACGTCCTGGTCCTGTTGGAGGTCAACACCCAGCCCGGCATGACGCCGACCTCGCTCGTTCCCGAGCAGGCCGCTCATTTCGGAATGGGATACGACGACCTGGTCCGCTGGATTGTGGAGGACGCTTCATGGCCGCGATAGTGCGGGGCGGATCGCGCGCCGCCGCGAACCCCCGGCCCAAGGCTTCGCGAGCCAGCCAAGGGCCACGCGCGCGCGGACCGTCCAGGGGCTATGCGCCGGCGAAAATCAGAGCGGCCCAGGGTGTCGGGCTGCGGCCCGGGCTGGCGCTCGGCGTCGCCGGCGGCGTCGTCGCCATGGGTCTGACGGTCGCCTTGCTCACCGGCGACCGGTTGCACCAGGCCAGCGCCGCGGCGGGCAGGGCCATGGCGGTGCAGCTGGGCGGCATGGGATTCAAGGTGCAGGCGGTGCACGTGCTGGGCGCATCGGCCCAGGCCAAGGCCGACATCCTGAAGGCGACGGGACTCTACAAGGACGAACCGATCCTGGGCGTGGACCTCGGCGATCTGCGCGGGCGCGTCTCCAGGGTCGGATGGGTCAAGTCAGTGCGGGTGGTGCGCCTGCTGCCCGACACCATGGTGATCTCGGTCGGCGAGCGGACCACGGCGGCGGTGTGGCAGCACATGGGCCGCACGCTGGTGGTGGACGACAGCGGCAAGGTCATTCCCGAAGCCGATCCGGGACGCTTCCTCGAACTCCCGCTGGTGGTTGGCGAGGGCGCCAATCTGGCGGCGGCCGACATCCTGCCGCTGGTCAAGGCCCGGCCGCGGTTGATGGAGCGGCTCGAGGCCCTGGTGCGGGTCGACCAGCGCCGCTGGGATGTCAGGCTCAAGGACGGCGGGCTGATCGAGTTGCCGGCGACGGGCGAGGAGTCCGCACTGATCCAGCTGGACCAGCTCGACCGCACCGCGAGGATCCTCGAGCTGGGCTTCGCCAGGATCGACCTGCGCGACCCGGAGATGGTCTCCATCCGGCCGCGGGAAGCGCCTGCCGCCATGGCCCAGCCGGCGGCCGGCGGCGTCTGACGGGGTGAGGGAAAGCGTGAGTCATGTGGCCAGGGCAGCGGACCGAGAATCGGTCCCAAGGGGTTGGAAATGTCGCGTCTAGAAGACCGTCGATCGCCGCGTGAGGGACTGAAGGTGCTGACCACCGGGCGCCAGGCGCTGGTCGCGGCCGTCGACCTCGGCGCTTCCAAGGTTTCCTGCTTCATCATGAAGCCGGACGATGTGAACCGCGCGGGCCGCACGCTGAAGACCTCCGGCGTGGGCTACGTCCAGTCGCGCGGGGTGCGCGCCGGCGTGATCGTCGATACCGACCTCGCCGTCGAGGCCATCGCCCAGGCGGTGGAGAAGGCCGAGGCCATGGCCGGGGTCTCCGTCTCGGGGGTCACCGTGGCGACCTCCGGCGGCCAGTTGCACAGCTGCCGGGTGACCAGCCGCGTGTCGCTCGGGGCCCGTCCGATCACCGAGGCCGACTGCTCGCGCGCCATCGCCGCCGCGGTCGCCCAGGTCCGGCTGCCGGGCCGCCGGCCGATCCACCTGCTTCCCGTCGGATGGACGGTGGACGCCGAGAAGGGCGTGCGCGATCCGCGCGCCATGTTCGGCCGCGCCCTCGGCGTCGAGCTGCTGGTGGTGACCATCAACGAGACCGCCTTCAATACCCTGGGCTACTGCATCGAGCGGACGCACCTGAAGTTCGAGGGCGCCGTGGCGGCCCCCTTCGCCTCGGCGCTGTCCGCCCTCGAAGACGACGAGATGGAGCTGGGCTGCATCTGCGTGGACATGGGCGGAGGCTCGACCTCGGTCGCCGTGTTCTCGGCCGGCGCGCTGGTGCACGTGGACAGCCTGCCCGTCGGCGGCTCGCACGTGACTTCCGATGTGGCCAGGGGTCTCTCCACCACCATCGCCGGCGCCGAGCGGATCAAGACCCTGCATGGCTCGGCCATCGCCTCGGCCAACGAAGACCGCGAGATGATCGAGGCCCCTCCGCGCGGCGAGGACCCCGGCGCCGGTCCGGTGATCGCTCCCCGCTCCCTGCTCAAGGGCATCATCGCCCCCCGGGTGGAAGAGACGCTGGAGCTGCTGCGCGATCGCCTGAAGGCGTCGGGCGCCCAGGTGGACGCCGGCGCGGGCATGGTGCTCACCGGCGGCGCCAGCCAGCTCGCCGGCGTGCGCGAGGTGGCGGTCAGGGTGTTCGACCGTCCGGTGCGCCTGGGCCGGCCGCGCCGCACGCCGCACCTGGCCGACGCGGCTTCGGGCCCGGCCTTCTGCGCCGCCGCCGGCGTGCTGCAGCGCGCCGCCTTCGGCCCGCGCGAGGCGGTCTCGGCCCAGTCCCTGATCGACGGCAAGCCCAGGCCCCCCAGCCCCTACGACGGGGCCGGCCCGATGGTGCGGATGGTGGGGTGGCTGAAGGAAAACCTGTAGGGCGCTTCCGCTTCTAGCGCAGTGGGCGCTCAAGTTTACGTACCTGGCCGCTCAGTATTATTCGCCGTCATCCTAGGCCTTGTGCCTAGGATCCAGACACGCAGGCGCGGAAGAACTCCCATTGTTCAGTCGGGAGGGCGCGTCTAATCGGCGTCGCCTCGTTTCTGGATCCTCGGGACGGGGCCCGAGGATGACGAACTATTTGGTGTCACCGATTCAATTCGACCACCGACTACCTCACAGCTGGTAGTAGGACCGCATGAAGCTCTTGACGATGTGGCGGGTGAGCTTGCCGTTCACGTGAACGCGGTCGGGCCGCCAGGCGAGCTCGGGCGCGGAGTAGGTCACCATTTCATAGGACGGGAAGTAGTGGGTGTCGGCCCGCCGCGCCGTGAACGCGCCGGCCGCGGCTCTGAGCACCGCCTTGGACTCGGCGTTGGCCACCACGATGTCCTGGCTGGTGAAGGTGGACGACATGGGCACGGGCGAGACCGTGACCACCAGCTGGAACGCTCCGTCCTGGTGATGGCGGCGCAGCAGGGCGTGGATCTCCTCCAGGCAGGCCACAGCCTCGTCCACGTCGATCAGCGTGAGTTCGAAGTCCGCCACGTGGCGGGTCAGGGCCCCGGGGGTGGGAGCGTTGGCGTAGAGGCCGGTGGGCTTGTGATACCAGGACTCGATCAGTCCCAGGGTCAGGATCACCAGCCGCGCCGTCGTGGCCTGGCGGACCAGGTCGCGGGCGATCTCGCGGCGCACGCGCACCGCCGCCCCCGAGTAGTCCGCCCCGTCCACGCCGGCGAAGTTGAAGTCGGCGTAGATGTCGCTCTTCTTCAGGCGGAACAGCAGCGCATCGGGCGGCCACTCGGGTCCCTCGTCGAAGGCGCGCTGGAACTCCTGCAGCATCGAGCGGGGCGTGTAGCGATGGAAGAAGGTCGACCGGACCTCGCCCTCGCCGTCGCGGAACTCCGGCCGCTCGATGCGGTCGTCGATGCTCACGACGTTGCCGCCCAGGCCAATCAGCGCTGTCTCGATCTCTCGCGCGAAACAGGAACCCATGGCGAACACCGGGTCGGCCAGATCCAGACGCGGACCATCGTAGCGCGCCCGGACCTGGGCGAAGCCGTCGTAGATCCGCCGGCTGGCGTCCCTCGGATCGTCGCTGAGGTCCGAGGACGAGGCGGCGTTGTTCCAGTTGCGTCCCGGATTACCTTTCCGGTTCGCCAACGCCTGCTCGCCGTTGATCCTTCGCATGCAAGCTTAGAGCGGCGGCGGCTTGCCGTTCTCGCCGATGGTCACGCCCCGGCCTGACAGGGAGCCGTCGGCGGCCTTGGCCGCGAACACCAGCACCGGCGTCCCCGGCGTGATCATGGCCCGGTCGCCCGGCGTGAACATGACGATGGGCGTGCCCGGCGGCACGACGACGTGGCGTACGCCAGAGCCGCCCCGGCCGTTGTACTTGATGTCGAGCTCCTGGCCCTTCACGCCGGTGACCACGTTGGTGACGTCGCCATTGGTCATCATCGCCGTCTGCCCAGGCATGGGATAGTGGCCTTCGCCGCCCCTCTGGCCCGGCGGAAAGACGTGCACCTCGGTCGACTGGCCGGTTCCATCCGGCTTGTCCACGTTGGTGGTGCCGATGAAGCTGCCCGGCTGGATGGCGCTGGCCTGGACGCCCTTCAGGACCGTCACGGTCCAGGCCGGGTCGAGGTTGACGACCGCGGGCCCGGAAGCCTGGGTCACTGTGAGCTTCAGCCCGTCCAGCGCCTGGACCGGACCGCGGACCTGGACGAAGGCCGGAGCCGCCGCAGGCGCGGCCGGCGCCGGCTGCGCCGCAGCCGGAAGCGCCAGCGCCGCGGCGCAGGCCGCCACGGTGAGTGAGACGATATGTCGCCGCATGATGATGATGTCCCGCAGAAGTGTTCCTGGCCCCCACGGACAGCCTAGGGCGCCAGGTTGACAGGATCAATCATTGCCGCGCTTGCCCGAGGGGAGATGCGCCGAGGAGGAGGCGCTGTCGGAATTGGGCTGGGGACGAATCCGCTGCAACCCCTTGTCAACCACCAAAAAACCCTTGGCCAAGGGTCGACGCCGGGGCGACTCGCCTTATGCACCTTAACCTCTGATTAAGGATGGTGGTTCTCTCTAGTTAACCATCCGTCAAAGGGACGCCCGGCGGGCGGTTCGCCGGGCCCTCGGGCGAAGGAGACGGGTCCTCATGGCCATTCATTTTTCTGCGCCGCGCACCACTGAGTTGAAGCCCCGCATCGTCGTCTTCGGTGTCGGCGGCGCGGGCGGCAACGCCGTCAACAACATGATCGAGGCTGGTCTGGAAGGCGTCGAGTTCGTCGTCGCCAATACCGACGCCCAGCAGCTCGCCTTCGCCAAGACCGACCAGCGCATCCAGCTCGGCGTCGCCACCACCCAGGGCCTGGGGGCAGGGGCGCATCCCGAGATCGGCATGACCGCCGCCGAAGAGTCCGCACTCGAGATCGGCGAGCACCTCGACGGATGCCACATGGTGTTCATCACCGCCGGCATGGGCGGGGGCACCGGCACCGGCGCCGCCCCCATCATCGCCAAATGCGCCCGCGAACGCGGCATCCTGACCGTGGGCGTGGTGACCAAGCCGTTCCATTTCGAGGGGCGTCACCGGATGCGGCTCGCCGATGCAGGAATCGGCGAGCTGCAACGGTATGTCGACACCCTGATCGTCATCCCCAACCAGAACCTGTTCCGCATCGCCAATGAGCGCACCACCTTCGCCGAGGCCTTCGCCATGGCCGACCAGGTGCTGCACTCCGGGGTCCGCTCGATCACCGACCTGATGGTGCTGCCGGGCCTGATCAACCTCGACTTCGCCGATGTCCGCACGGTGATGACCGAGATGGGCAAGGCGATGATGGGCACCGGCGAGGCTTCCGGCGAGGATCGCGCCCTGATGGCCGCCCAGAACGCCATCCAGAACCCGTTGCTGGACGAGGTCTCGCTGAAGGGCGCCAAGGCGGTGCTGGTCAACGTCACCGGCGGCCCGGACATGACGCTGCTGGAGGTCGACGAGGCCTGCAACGCCATCTCCGCCGAGGTCGATCCCGACGCCAACACCATCTTCGGCGCCGCCTTCGACGAGACCCTCAGCGGCAAGATCCGCGTCTCGGTGGTGGCCACCGGCATGGACGGCGAGGCCATCTTCGCCATGGAGCCCAAGGCCGTGCGGCTGACCGCGCCGTCGCCGCGCAGCTTCGACGCCGCGCCGCTCGCCACCGCTCCGGCGGCGCATGCGCTCGACGAACCGGCTCCGGAACTCGAGCCCATGGTGCTGGAACAGGCCGCCGAGCCCGCGCCGGTCGAGCCGCCGCTGATCAAGCTGATCGATCCCTCGGTCGAGGAACTCGAGGACAGCCTTCAGCTGGTGGCCGCCGAGGAAGCCGCCACGACCACCAAGGTGATCACCTCGTCCCGTGGCGGCGGCCGGATGTTCTCGGATGCCCAGCCCGAGCCGACCGCCGAGACCGAGGAGGACGGGCCCCTGTTCATCCCCAACCGGCGCCAGCAGGGCGGCGGCAAGCCCGGCGGCTGGCTCGGCCTCAGTCTGTTCGGCGGACGCCGTATCGAGGCGGCCGACGAGGAGCCGACGCCGCAGTTCCGCAACACCAAGGCGGGCGTCGAGGCGCGCTCCACCGCATCGGCCCAGCCTGCCGAGGACGCCGACGAGGCGGATCTCGAGATTCCGTCCTTCCTGCGCCGCCTGGCGAACTGAGCCCGGCCGCGGCCAACAACGCGATCGTCCACTATTGGCCCTCTCCCTGCTGGGAGGGGGCCTTTCCTTTGAAACACCGCGAAACATGTCTTGTCTTGGCGCGGTGCAACGCCGTTCCTACACCTGCATTTCCAGCTTCAGCATTGCGCGCCGGCGGGAACCCACAGGACGATGCCCGAGCTCCAACAGCATACCCTGGCCGGCCCGGCGATCTTCGCGGGCGTGGGCCTGCATTCGGGCGCTCACGTGCGCGCGGCGATCCGTCCCGCGCCGCAGGACTCGGGAGTGGTCTTCGTCCGCACTGACCTTGCGGGGCAGAACCGCGTGCCGGCCTTTGGCGACAATGTCGTCAACACCCGCCTGAACACCGTCATCGGCAACGCCGCCGGAGTCACCGTCTCCACCATCGAGCACCTGATGGCCGCGCTGGCCGCGCTGGGCGTCGACAACGCCCTGGTCGAGCTGGACGGGCCCGAGATCCCCATCATGGACGGCTCGGCCGAGCCCTTCGTCCAGCTGATCGACCACGCTGGACGCCGCCGCCAGGAGGCGCCGCGCCGCCGCCTGGAAGTGCTGGAGCGCGTCGAGGTCGCCCTTGGCGACGCCCGCGCCTGGGTCGAGCCAGCCAACCGTTTCGAGCTGGCCTTCGAAATCGAATTCGATTCCCCCGTCATCGGCCGCCAGCGCGTCGAGCTGGCCGTGAATGAGGAGTCCTTCCGGCGCGAACTCTCCGACTGCCGCACCTTCGGCTTCCTGAGCGACGTCGAGGCCCTGAGGCGCGCCGGCCTGGCCCTGGGCGGCTCTCTGGACAACGCCGTCGTCGTCGACGGGGACCGCATCCTAAACCCGGAGGGCCTGCGCCGGCCCGACGAGTTCGTCCGCCACAAGGCGCTGGACGCCGTGGGGGATCTCTACCTGCTGGGATGTCCGCTGCTCGGCCGGTTCGAGGGGATCAGGGCCGGCCACGCCGTGAACAACGCCCTGGTCCGCGAACTCCTGTCCCGCCCCACCGCCAGGCGCTGGCGCACCGACCTGCCCGCCCTCGCCGAGGCGGTGTAGGGCGCCCCAATCATCGTCATCCTCGGACTTGTTCCGAGGACCCATGAACACCGAGAAACCGCGTCTTCGCCGGTCGTCCGGGCCGCCCGGATCTTTCTGGAGCGCCGGCGTGCATGGGCCCTCGGAACAAGTCCGAGGGTGACGAACGGCAGGTGTTTGCAGACGTCTCGGCGCCTTTAGGGGCACAGGAGACGTTCCCTGGGTTGGCTCACGGCGACCGCGCCGATGGAGCTATGCCAAGTCGATCTTTGCGTGATGACCGACGGCGGCGGCCAGACGTCGATCGCGCGTCAGCAATGGCGCGTCGAGCGCCTCGGCCAAGGCGACATAGGCGGCGTCATAGGCCGTCAGATTGTTCCGCAATTCCCAGACGCGAGGCAACAGGAAGTCGTGCGGATACCGGCGCAGGGGAAGGTCCGCCAGATCGACGAGCGCCAGACGGCCACGCTCGCCGTCGATGTCGCCGTTTGCAGCATAGCGTCGGACCACCTGGGCGACTTCCACATCGAGCAGGTGGGGCGTGTGCAGCGTCTGCCCAGGGGCGAACAGCCGGTCTTCCACGGCTGTCGCCGCCGGCGTGCGCAGGAGCACTTCGAGCAGCGCCGAAGCGTCGACGACGATCACCCGCGGTCGCGCTCGGCGCGAACCGCTTTGGCGGGCGACACGGCAGGGGCTGTTTCGGCCCGGCTGCGCAATCGCGCCCGCAATTCATCGATCGTCGGCCGTTCCGCCACCTGCCGAATCTCACTCAGCAGATAGTCGGAGAGCGACATGCCGGCCAGGGCGGCGCGTGACTTGAGCTGGCGATGCAGCGCCTCAGGGACGTTGCGAATCTGGACCATCGTTCCCATGCGTTGAGCATGGAAGCATGTGCTGCACATGTCAAGGCGACGACCGCGGCCTCTGGTGCGGGCATCCGGGCGCAACGATGCGGGCGAGGCGGGCCATGATTTCAATGTTAGAGGAAATGGAACAAAAAGGAAACATTGCTCCTGTCCCCGTATTTGATCGGGCCGAGGGGGTTGTTTGCGGACTCCCCGGCGTCGTGTAGAAACGCACTCCGACGGGCGTGGGGCCGAGGTCTGAGGTGGAGTCCGTGATTTCAAAGCTTGGGGCCCGTGCGGCTTTCATCATCGTCATCGGCGCCCTGGCCCTCTCGGCCGGCGGCTGCGCCACCTTCAAGAAGAAGACCAAGACCGACCTGTCCTACGTGGAGCGGCCGGTGGACCTGCTCTACTCGACGGGCGCGGACCGGCTCGACCGGCGCGACTGGAACGCCGCCGTGGACTATTTCCGCGAGGTGGAGCGCCAGCACCCCTATTCTGAGTGGTCGCGCCGCGCCATCCTGATGACCGCCTTCGCCCACTACCAGTCGGGCCAGTATACCGAGGCCGTCGGCGACGCCGACCGGTTCATCTCGCTCTATCCCGGCAACGCCTCTGCGGCCTACGCCTACTACCTGAAGGGCGTCTGCTACTTCGAGCAGATCATCGACGTCGGCCGCGACCAGGCCGCCACCGAGCAGACCCTGGCGGGCCTGCGCGAGGTGGTCCGGCGCTTTCCCCACTCCGAATACGCCGCCGATGCGCGCCTGAAGCTCGACATGGTCAACGACCAGCTGGCGGGCAAGGAGATGACCATCGGCCGCTTCTACGAGAAGGGCGGCCAGCCCGTCGCCGCCATGGGGCGTTTCAAGAACGTCATCGACCGCTACCAGACCACCTCGCACACGCCCGAGGCGCTCTATCGGCTGGTGGAGCTCGATCTGACGCTCGGTCTGATGCAGGACGCCCAGCGCAACGCCGCCGTCCTGGGGGCCAACTTTCCGGGCGATCGTTGGTACGCCGACGCCTACCGGCTGATGACCAGCAAGGGCCTGCGTCCCTCGCAGGAGCCGAAGGCCAAGAAGAGCCTGACGGAGAAGATCGGCATCGGTTGAGCCTGGCCGCAAAGCCAGCCATTTTGCGCTCATGCTGATCGGCCTGGGCATTAGAGA
>FTFP01001239.1_pt1 | contig 10956 bp, 8 predicted proteins | sample 1640421 | NCBI WGS metagenome assembly FTFP01 (sample SAMEA3914814, study PRJEB12502) | metagenome | biome: forest; material: soil | place: USA | collected 2011-09-16 | depth 0.1 m | reverse complement strand
TGGCTGGGCCGGCGGCGGGGTGCTCGTCTTAGGGCTCGGCGTGTAGACGCTGTAGGCGTATCCGCTCGTTGGGTACCCGCCCATCGAATAGGCGCCCGCGCCGTAGCCGCTCATGCCGTAGCCGCCGTACGCGTAGGCGTTCGCCGCATAGCCGTTCCCGCCATAGCTGCTGGCGGAATAGGCGCTCGCCGCCGCAGCGTTGGCGGCCGCGGCGTTGGCCGCCGCGCGGGCGGCGTCCGCATAGGCCGCGGCTGAATAGTGGCCTGGCGCGTCCGAGCCGGACGGGTGTGTGGTCGTCGGCGGGGGAGCGGACGAGACGGGCGGCGTTGGCGGCCCGGTCTGCACCCCGTTCAACTGATAGATGTGGACGTAGTCGATCGACATCGTCGCCGGCAACGGCGTCGAGGCGTTGGGGTCGCCCGGCCAGCCGCCGCCGACCGCCAGGTTGAGCAGCAGGTACATCGGCTGGTTCATGTCGGCTGGCGTGGCCTGCCGGCCCGTCTCGACCCCATCGATGGACCACACCAGGTTGTTATGGTCCCACAGCAGGCCGTAGGTGTGGAACTGGTCGGGGTTGTCGATATGGATGGGCTGCTGCTGCCAGGTGTGCGACCCGCTCGCCTTGCTGTGGGCGGTCTCGTAGATCGTCGACGGGTCCTTGCCCAGCTGCTCGAAGATGTCGATCTCGGGCGGCCAGCTTCCGTTCGCCGGCAGCAGCCACAGCGCTGGCCACAGGCCCTGGCCACTCGGCAGCTTGGCGCGGACTTCGAAGTATCCGTACTCCTGCGAAAAGCTGTACTTCGTGGTCAGGAGGCCGGACGTGTACTGATAGCCGTTGATCGCCGCTGAGACGGCCGGCGTCGCCCGGGCGGCGGTGATGTCCACGACGCCGTTGTTCAGCGAGAACGGGTTGACCCCCAGCGGCGTGGTCCCCGTCCCGGCGAAGTTCGGGTCCATGTAGACTTCTTTTTCGCCGTTGCTGGCGAGGGTGCGGTTCGCCACCGTGCCGCCGCCGCCGAAGGCCGTGTTCCAGACGCCCGACTTGCCGTTCCACAGGCTCAGCGCGTTGAACTCTTCGTCGAAGCTCATCGCCATGCCGGACGTGTCGAGCTGGAGCTTGAAGTCCTGGGCGCTGAAGTCCGAAATCTTGTGGTTGCGGAACAGCACCTCCTCGCCGGATGGCAGGCTCAGGGCCACATCCGGACCCTGCTGGCTCAACAGGGCGTGGACCTGGCTGAAGCTGGTCAGGCCGAAGTTGTCCAGCCGCACGGAGTCGACGCCGTTCTGGAAGTCGGCGATGACGTCGTGGCCGTAGCCCCGCGCCATGACGAAGATGTCGGCGCCCGCGCCGCCGGTCAGGACGTCGTCGCCGCCCTTGCCGTCCAGCGTCTGGCTGCCGGCGCCGCCGGTGATGATGTTGTCGAGGTCGTTGCCGCCCCCGTAGGTCTTGTCGCTGAGGACGGACAGGTTCTCGATGTTGGCGCCGAGCAGGTAGGACACCGTCGAGATGACGCTGTCGATCCCCTGGCCGGGCGCTTCGACCGCCAGGTCGTGGATGTCATAGACGTTGTAGGTGTCGTCTCCCGCCCCGCCCTGCAGGGTGTCGCCGCCGCCGCCGCCCCGGAAGGCGTCATTCCCCGCGGAGCCGACCAGCAGCTGCGCGCCGCTCGTGCCCGTGACGCCGCTCGTCGTCTGGCCGCTGACGGGAAGCTGCACGCCTCCCACGCCGGCCACATACTGAGTTACTGGCATCGGTCCCTCACTCGATCACCGGACAAGGGCGGCCTATGTCGCCATCGTCCGGGAGTACGCCCCTTGAGGGGGTTCTGCAGTGCAATGATAAACATTTACTCAGCGCAATGGTCAAGCTTAAATTAACCATACAGATACTAGCTAAAGCTTGGCTATTACGAGGTTATATTTGGATTACGCTGCCCGGCGCGAGCGGATGTCTTGAAACGTGATGATTGACGGCAGTGCGCAGTGTCAGGTCCGGGGTCAGCCAGTCGGGCGCTGGCCTGGCGGATGTTTTCCTTCCTTGACCTCGGGGAAGGCCGACACCGGATCGTCGGCAAGGTTGGGCTGGTCGGCGATCTGGGCCGCGCGCTGGTCGTAGTAGAGCTGGCGCAGGGTGGCGTACTCGTCCCTGGTCTCGCCGGCGACGGCCGCGCCCCGGGCCACCTGGCGGATGCCGATGGTTGAAGGCTGCACCCCGTATTTGACCACGCTGACTCCCTGTCGCTCCAGCCGGGTCATGGGCAGCCAGTGGCGCGGGCTGAAGTAGCCGTCGACAAACCCGCCCAGGCCGTCGCGCAGAGTCAACGGGCCGGACAGGGGCAAGTAGATGTAGGGGCCCGCCTTGACGCCATAGACGGCGAGGGTTTGGCCGAAGTCCTCGCGGGCGCGCTTCACCCCGAGCTTGCTGGCCAGGTCGAAGACCCCGGCCACGCCGATGGTGGTGTTGATCCCGAAGCGGCCGGCGGCCTTGACCGCCTTGGCGGGTTTGCGCTGGAACAGGTCGTTGGCGAAGGTCGCCGGTTCTTCCAGGTTGTCGAAGGCGTTGAACAGTCCCTCGCGCACCGGGGCCGGGATCCACTTCACCGTGCCGATGATCCTGAACTTGCCGGCCAGCAGCCGGTTGATCCCCGAGTCCACCCTGAACATGGTGCGGTTCACCGGCTCGAGCGGATCGTTGACGTCGATCGGCGGCGGCATGGGAGGGGGCGGTGCGGCGACGGGCTGGTCGGCGGCGTGTGCGCCGGCTCCGCAGAGCAGGGGCCCCGACATGGTGGCCAACGCCAGCGCCACGGCGCGTCCGTTGCGGCGCTGGCGGGAGGAAGCCTCAACTGTCGACGTCCGCCCGCGGAACGCGCTCATGAGCCTCATCTTGACACTACTACATAAAGATATGCGTATATCTTTATGTCATTTGCGCTCCATGAAGCCGTCGATGTCCTGCGCGCGGCGGGCGAGCCGTCGCGGCTTCGCATCGTGGCCCTGCTCGCCCGCGAAGAGCTGGCGGTCATGGAGCTATGCCAGATCATGGAGCAAAGTCAGCCTCGCGTCTCCCGCCATCTACGCCTGCTCACGGCCAGCGGACTGGTTGAACGCTTCCCGGACGGAGGGTGGGTGTTCTACAGGCTCGCCGCCGAGCCCGCGCGCCGGGCGGTGGTCGACCAGATCCTGAGCGGAATCGAGCATGACGACCAAGCTTTGGCGCGCGATCGCGACCACTTGAAGGCGGTCCGCGCTGAGCGGGCGGCCAAGGCCGAGGCCTACTTCGAACGCAATGCGCCGCGCTGGGACCAGCTCCGTTCGCTCTATATCTCCGAGGCAGACGTCGAAGCTTCGGTCGTGGCGGCGGCGCCGGAGGGCGGCGTCGGCCGGCTGATCGACCTGGGCACCGGATCGGGCCGGATGCTGACCCTGCTGGCGCCACGGGCGGAGACGGCGCTGGGCCTGGATTCCTCGCACCAGATGCTCAACATCGCCCGGGTGCGGGTGACCGAGGCGGGCCTGGACAACTGCGCGCTGAGACATGGCGACGTCTTCGCCACCGGTCTCCCGGGCGGCTCGGCCGACCTGGTGGTGATGCACCAGGTGCTGCACTACCTCGGCGATCCCGCCGCCGCCGTGACCGAGGCCGGCCGGCTGGTGGCCGCCGGCGGACGCCTGCTGATCGTGGACTTCGCTCCCCACAGCCTGGAGTTCCTCAGGGAGGCCCATCAGCATCGCCGGCTGGGTTTCCCCGACGAGGAGATGACCCGCTGGCTGACCTCCGCCGGCCTGAAGCGGCCCCGGATCCAGACCCTGCCGGCAAAGACCAGCGACGGCCTGACCGTCAAGATCTGGGCCGCCGACCGCAAGGCGGCCTAGGGCCTACTTCGCTTTGGGCGCCAGGCGCTCGCCGGTGCTCATGCAGCGGCCCGGCAGGCCCCACGACATCCACAGCTGCGCCAGCTGGCGCGCGTCCGCGGTCTCCGAGCCTTTCCAGACCTCCCTGCCCGACGCAACCGCCGCGGCCCGAGAAGCGCGGCCGGTCTTGCGCTTTGCCTCGAGCGCCGTCAGCGAGTGGTCCCAGGATTTCAGCAGTCGATCGCCCTCGGTGTGCTGGGCCGTATAGTCGCCCATCACTTCATCGATCGTGCGGTTGCTGTCCGGGAAAGCCGCTTCGATGCTGCGCACGCTGGGCAACACCTTGTCATAGAGGTCCATGTGTCCGGACAGCGCGCCGTAGCACCAGCCCATGAAATGGTAGTCGTCGGTGGGCGCGCCGGCAGGGAAGGGGTCTTCGCCATCAGCCGGCGCCGCAGCGGGTGCGCTGCTGGGCGGCGGATCGGCCTGGACCAGCACGATCTGCGAGGGCGCGGCGGTCAGCAACGCGAGGGCGGAAGCGAGTGCGGCGAAGGCCATGCGCGGTCCTTGTTCTCTAACCCGCCGGACCCTCGGGATCGCCGAACCCGCCGCCCCCGGGGGTCAGGATCTCGATCGCGTCGCCCGGCTGGACGGTGATGGAAAAACAGCCCGGCAAGTCCTTAGCTGCGCCGTCGGCGGCGATCAAACGCGCGGCGCCCGGTTCGGCTGCGCCGCCACCGGCGATTCCCTGCGGGGCGTGGATGCGCCGGGTCGACAGCAGCGCCGCCTCCATGGGAGCCAGGAAGCGCAGCCTGCGGACCGTCCCGTCGCCGCCGCGATGGCGCCCGGCGCCGCCAGAGCCACGCCGCACGGTGAAGCGCTCCAGGCGAACAGGAAACCGCCGCTCCAGGATCTCGGGATCGGTGAGCCGGGAGTTGGTCATATGGATGTGCACCGCCGACGCTCCAGGGGCAGAGGCGCTGGCGCCGGAGCCGCCGCAGATGGTTTCGTAGTACTGCCGCTCGGAGTCGCCGAAGGTGAGGTTGTTCATGGTCCCCTGGCCGTTGGCGAGGACGCCCAGCGCCTGGTAGAGCGCGTCGACCAGGTGCTGGCTGGTCTCCACGTTGCCGGCCACCACCGCGGCGGGCCATACCGGCGCCAGCATCGACCCCTCGGGAACCAGGATATTCAGCGGCTTCAGGCAGCCGGCGTTCAGCGGGATGTCGTCGTCCACCAGGGTCCGGAACACATAGAGCGCCGCCGCGTGCACCACCGAGGTCGGGGCGTTGAAGTTGGAGTCCAGGATCGCGCTCGTGCCGGCGAAATCGAGCACGGCCTCGCCGGCCTCGGCGTCCACGCTGATGCTGACGACGATCTCGCCGCCGCCGTCCATAGGAACCCTGGCCCGGCCGTCGGTCAGCCTGGAGATGGCCCTTCGGACGCAGGCTTCGGCGTTGTCCTGGACGAAGCCCATGTAGCGGGCGACGGTCCTTGCGCCGTGGGTCTGGATCATGGCCGCCACGGCTGCTGCGCCGGCCTGGCAGGCGGCGATCTGGGCCTTGAGATCGGCGATGTTGCGTTCCGGCGCGCGTGACGGCCAGGGCCCCGAGGTCAGGGCGGCGAGGGTTTCGGCCTGGAGGAACCGTCCCTCGCGCATGATCGGCAGGGCGTCGAGCAGCACGCCTTCCTCCTGGATGCTGTGCGAAAAGGGCGGCATCGAGCCGGGCTGCACGCCCCCCACGTCAGCATGGTGGCCGCGAGCCGCGACGTAGTAGTCCGCCTCGCCGGGTCCGGTCATGAACACAGGCATTACAACCGTGATGTCCGGCAGGTGGGTCCCGCCGGCGTAGGGGTTGTTCAGGGCGAAGGCCTCGCCGGGCCGCAGGACCGGGTGGCGATCGCGCACGGCCCTGACGCTGGCGCCCATCGAGCCCAGGTGCACCGGCATGTGCGGGGCGTTAGCCACGAGTCCGCCGTCCGCGTCGAACAGGGCGCACGAGAAGTCCAGCCGCTCCTTGATGTTGACCGAGTGCGCGGTGCGTTCCAGCGCCGCGCCCATGGATTCAGCCACGCCCATGAAGCGCCGGTTGAACAGCTCCAGCGTCACCGGATCGGGCGCCCCGGCGTCTGCGTCCGCGGGCGGCGCGCGCCGCGAGATCCTGTTGAGCCTGACCAAGCCCTGGTCGCCCAGGCTGGCCCGCCAGCCCGGCGCCACGACGATCTGGGTGTCGCCTCGGACGATCAGGGCGGGGCCGTCGAGTGGCGACGACAGGGTCCCGGCATGAACCACCGGCGCATCGTGCGCCTCGCCATCGGCGTGGAGCGCGATCCGCGCGGCTGTGCTGGTCTCCACGCTGACCGACGGATCTCTGAGGATCGCGTCGTCAGGGGTGGTGGCCTCAGAGGCCTCCACTTCCACGCTGGCGATCAGGATGGGTCGGCCAGGCTCGATGAAGCCGAACAGGCGCTGGTGCGCGGTTTCGAAGGCGGTCCGGACCTCTTCTGACACCCCCGGCCGCGCCGCGAGCAGGGCGTCGGCGCCGTCGTAGCAGAGCATCATGCGTGTCTCGATACGGCCGGCGCTGGCGCCCTGGGCCGCCAACGAGGCCCGCGCCTCTTCTTCGAGTGTCAGGGCCAGCCCATCGGCGGCCAAGAGGCCCGCCACGCCGAGCGTCCGCTCCAGACCTGCCTGGCGAAGGCTCGCCAGCGCGGCCTGGCCGATGCCCCACGCGGACAGCAGCGAGCCGTAGCGGGGGCACAGCGCCTCATCGCAATCCAGAGCCTCGGCGACCCAGCAGGCGACCTGTCCCGCCGCGCCGCCGAAGGCGACCAGGCTGTGGCCCCTGGGGTCGAAGCCCCGCTCGGTGGAGATCCTCCGGATGGCCTGGGCGGTCTGTTCCACGGCCACGGCGATGAACCCCTCCGCGGCCGCTTCGGCGCTGGGAGCACTCATTGACTGGGCCAGCGACTGGAGTTCCCTTCGGGCGGCCTGGGGATCCAGCCGCTGATCTCCGTCAGGGCCGAAGACGCTCGGGAAGAAGCGGGGATCCAGCCGGCCCAGCACCAGGTTGGCGTCCGTCACCGTGGCGGGACCGCCGCGGCCGTAAGCGGCTGGGCCGGGGTCGGCGCCGGCGCTGGCTGGGCCGGCCCGGGCCCTGAGGCCATCGAACGACAGGACCGAGCCGCCCCCCGCCGCCACGGTCTCCACGTCCAGCATGGGCGCCCGCAGCCTGACGCCGGCGACCCTGGCCGTGTCGCGGCGCTCCAGCGCGCCGGCGAAGCGGCAGACGTCGGTGGAAGTGCCGCCCATGTCGAAGCCGAGGACTGCATCAGCGCCGGCCTCCCTTGCCGCCTTGGCGACGCCGACCACCCCGCCGGCCGGCCCGGACAGGACCGCGTCCCGCCCCCGGAAGGCCTCCGCCCGCACCAGGGCGCCAGCGGAGGTCATGAAATAGAGCGGCGCCCCAGCCACCGCTGAAGCCACCTGCTCGACATAGGCCTTCAGCACCGGCGTCAGGTAGGCGTCGGCCACTGTCGTCTCTGCCCGCGCCAGGAACCGGGGCAGGGGGGAGACCTGATGCGACAGCGCCACGAACTCGAAGCCGGCCGCGATCGCCAGCGCGCCCGCCTCCAGTTCGTGCGCCGGGTTGAGGTCGGCGTGCAGGAAGGCGATCGCCGCAGAGGTCATCCCCTCAGCTCGGGCTCTGGCCAGGGCGCCCGCGAGCCGTTCCCGGTCCAGCGCCGTCACGACGCCGCCCGCCGCATCCAGCCGTTCCGACGCCTCGACCACCCCGGCGTAGAGTGGCGCCGGCTTGCGGATGTCCAGGGCGAACAGCTCGGGCCGCGCCTGGTCGCCGATGACCAGGGCGTCGGCGAATCCCTCGGTCGTCACGAACAGAGTCGGGGCCCCCTTGCGTTCAAGCAGGGCGTTGGTGGCCACCGTCGTGCCCATCTTGATGTCGATGACCCGGCCGGACGGAAACGGATCGCCGGGCGCGGCGTTCAGCAGCTGGCGCATCCCCTCAACCGCCGCGTCGTCATAGCTGTCGGACGCCGACGGCAGCTTCAAGGTGTGGATGTGGCCCTGATCCGTCCGGCCGATCACGTCGGTGAACGTGCCGCCGCGATCGATCCAGAACCGCCAACGGTCGCAGCTGCTGTTGCGGTTTCCCATTGTCATGGCTGTGCCGGAATCATAAAGTAGGCCTACTCCGATGAAGCTCTGGCGCACCATAGCAAGCCTCGCCGCCCCCAAGGCGTCGAAGGTTGAATGCCCCGACTGTCAGGACTGCCCCGACGGGCTGCCCGGCGAGGATCCGGCGTTCTCCGCCGCGATCACGGCCCTGGGCGCCAAGCTCGCCAAGGCGGACGGGCGCGCTGACCAGGGTGAGTTCGAGGCCTTTTCCGAGGTGTTCCAGTCCGACGGCGCCGCGGCCCAGGACGTGCACCGGCTCTACAACCTGGCGCGCCAGACCACCCGTGGCTTCGAGAGCTATGCCCGGCAGATCGCCAAGCGCTACCGCAACTGCCCGGGCGTGCTGGAAGAGGTCCTCGACGGCCTGTTCCACGTAGCCAAGGCCGATGGCGTCGTGACGGGCGACGAGATCTCGTACCTGCGGCGAGTGGCCCAGCTGTTCGGCCTGTCGCCCCTGACCTTCCGTCGCATCCGCTCCCATCACCTGGGCGCGCCGGCCGACGATCCCTACGTGATGCTGAACGTGGCCCCGGATGCGTCGGACGATATCGTCCGCAACGCCTGGAAGCGGGCCTTGTCGGACTCCCACCCGGACCGGTCAGCCGCGCGCGGCCACTCCTCCGAGCACCAGCGCCTCGCCGAGGCCCGGTCGGCCGCGCTTAACGCTGCATTCGATCAGGTGATGCGTGAGCGCCGCAGCCCGCTCGCAGCCGAGGCAGTTTGAACTTTTTGCGGCGTCCGCCCGTTGACGGCGACGCCCGGCGGGCCGACATACTCATATAAGGTCGGGGCCAAGCCCTGGAGGCGCGTCATGGAACCGCTCGCCGATGCAGGCGCCAGAACGGCGGGACGGCGATCGGGCCTCTCTGGCCTGATGTGGGTCGTGGGCGCCCTCGCCACCATCGCCGTTGCAGGACTCGCAGCCGTGGTGGCGGTCTTCTTCGCCGCGACCATTGTCGTGGTCGGAATCCTGTCGGCTCTGCTCATCTCGCTCGGAGCCATGGCCTATCGCGCCAGGAAGGCGATGCAGCCCCGCGATCCGACCCTGCTGGAGGCGCGGCACATCGGCGGCCACTCCTGGGTGGCCTACGGCTGGGATCAGCGCGGCCGCTAGACTTCGCGCGAGGGGCCGTTAGACCGGCTCCATGCAGCTGATCGACGCTCCGTCTCCCAATTTCGACGCCCGCCGCGCGCCGCCGGACATGATCGTCCTGCACTACACCGGCATGCAGACCGGCGAGGCCGCTCTGGAACGCCTGCGCGATCCCGACGCCAAGGTCTCGGCCCACTATCTGGTGGAAGAGGATGGCCGGGTGTTCCGTCTTGTGCCCGAAGAGCGTCGGGCCTGGCACGCCGGCGTCTCGTTCTGGAGGGGCGAGCGCGACTGCAACGCCGCCTCGATCGGGGTGGAGATCGTCAACCCCGGCCATGAGTTCGGCTACCGCGCCTTTCCCGATGTCCAGGTGCAGGCGCTGATCGGCCTGCTCGACGACGTCCGCGTGCGTTGGGATGTCCCGGACCTGCGAATCCTCGGCCATTCCGACGTGGCGCCGGACCGGAAGCAGGATCCGGGCGAGCTGTTCCCCTGGAAGGTGCTGGCGGAGGCCGGTCACGGACTCTGGGCCGAGCCTCCGATCCCGCCCGGCGCGGGCCTCACCGAGGGCGACGAGGGGCCCGGCGTCTTCGCCCTGCAGGCGGGCCTGACGCGGCTGGGCTACGACAGTGCGCCATCCGGCCGCTACAGCGAGCAGACCGCCACGATCGTCAGAGCGTTCCAACGGCATTGGCGTCCGCAGGCCGTGGACGGCGTCGCCGACGGAGAGACGCGGGCGCGCTTGATGGCCATCCTGCGCGCCGCCTGACTTCAGTCGTCCTCGGAGCGCTGCATCAGCGAACCGGCGATGGTCCAGGCCGCGCCAGTCAGGGCGACCGAGACGCACAGGCCGGTCCAGTTCACCCGCACGGAAGTATCGGCCAGCACCTGGGACAGGTTGGCCAGCACGGCGAAGCCGGTGAACATGATCGCCAGCAGAACCGCCGCGGGGCGGGCAAGGATGTTGGAGAGGATCGCAAGACCCGAGGCGACATCCGCTCCGCCGGTGAACCAGGCCAGGAACCCGCGGGCGGGGATCCAGGCGGGCGTCATCGCCGCCACGGCGCCTGGATAGATGAAGTGCGAAAACCCGAAGGCGGGCAGCGCCGCGCCAAAACAGACCCGGCCGAACCGCGCCGCCGCCGGGCTGAAGATCCAGGCCTGTCGGCGGCCTGGCGAAGGCTCCGCTCCGCCGGCGATCACCAGACAGCCGCCTGACAGCGCCAGGCACTCGAACATTGCGAGCCAGGCCACCGGCGCTCCCGCCACGACCCTCGGCGCATGCAGCAGCACAATCCACAGCCAGAGGAAGGCTCCCAGCACGACGGCTGCCAACCTGGATGCGCGCGGGACCAGCAGGCCCGCGCCGCAGAGCACGAGCAGCGCGCCGCTGAGATAGGCCAGCACCCCGTGCGCCGGGACCGATTGCGGCACGGGCTGCCACTGCAGGGCGAAGTCGTCATGGAGCAGGTTGAGGACGCCCACGCCGATCGCGCCACACCCCATCAGGACGCGGCCGACCAGCCCCATGGCGCCCGCCCGGCGTTGCTGTTCGGCCATGATCCATCTTCCCCAGGCGTCGGACGGCGCACCTTAACTGCCGGTCGCAGGAAATATCGAGGACTGTCGAAGACGGGTCGGACGCTTGACCGGGAGAGCGCAAGTCCTCACCTTCCACGCGGACCAGACGGCCGGGCGGTCGCCCTTCGCCTCACGGCGGAGGGAGGAAAGTCCGGGCTCCACGGCGAAAAGGCGGCGGGTAACGCCCGCCGGGGGTGACCCCAGGGATAGCGCCACAGAAAGCAAACCGCCC
>FTFP01000505.1_pt1 | contig 11007 bp, 13 predicted proteins | sample 1640421 | NCBI WGS metagenome assembly FTFP01 (sample SAMEA3914814, study PRJEB12502) | metagenome | biome: forest; material: soil | place: USA | collected 2011-09-16 | depth 0.1 m | reverse complement strand
GACTCCGAGGCCAGGTTCAAGGAGCTGAGCGAGGCCTACGCCGTGCTCAGCGACGCCAACAAGCGCGCGGCCTACGACCGCTACGGCCACGCCGGCCTGAACGGGATGAACGGCGGCGGCGGGCCGGGCTTCACTGACATCCACGACATCTTCAACGAGGTGTTCGGCGACGCCTTCGGCGACATGTTCGGCGGCGGCCGGCGCCAGCAGGGCGGTCCGCGGCGCGGCCAGGACCTGCGCTACGACCTGGAGATCACGCTGGAGCAGGCCTTCGCCGGCTCCAATGCCGAGATCAAGGTCCCGGTCTCGCTGAGCTGTGAAACCTGCACCGGCACCGGCTGCAAGCCGGGATCGGCGCCGTCGGTCTGCAGCTCGTGCAACGGGCAGGGGCGTGTGCGGGCGACCCAGGGCTTTTTCGCTATCGAGCGCACCTGTCCCCGCTGCGGCGGGTCGGGCCGCATGGTCACCGATCCCTGCGCCGGCTGCCACGGCATGGGCCAGGTCCGGCGCGAGCGGACGCTGGAGGTGCGCATTCCTCCCGGCGTCGACGATGGCGCGCGCATCCGGCTGGCCGGCGAGGGCGACGCCGGCGCACACGGCGGACCGCGCGGCGACCTCTATATTTTCCTGAGCGTGCAGCCCCACGAGCTGTTCGAGCGTGACGGGCTGGATCTGTTGTGCACCGTGCCCGCGCCCATGTGCACCGCGGCGCTTGGCGGCGAGATCGAAGTCCCCTGCCTGACCGGCGGCGAGAACTGCGACGGCGAATGCCGGCTGACCGTGAAGATCCCCGAGGGCACCCAGACTGGCCACAAGGTCCGGATCAAGGGGCGCGGCATGCCGTCCCTGCGCAGCCGCCAGCGCGGCGACCTGATGGTGGAGCTGTTCGTGGAGACGCCCACGCACCTGTCGGCGCGGCAGAAGGAGCTGATGCGCGAGATCGCCGCCGGCTGCGGCGAGAGCCAGCACCCGCGCTCCGCCGGCTTCTTCGACAAGGCCCGCCGCTTCTGGGACGGCGTGACGGGCGTCGAGGCGCGCGTTTAGGGCTGCAGAATAAGGCGCGGCCCTCCCCCCACTAGGGGGAGGGATCAAGGGAGGGGGGCGCTTAGTCGCCGGACCTCCGCTGATGATCGGATAAGCTGCCGCCCCCTCCCCGGCCCTCCCCCTCAGTCGGCCAGCTAAGCGATGTCGATTTCGCTGTTGAGGGACTTGGCCAGGTCCAGCAGCTTGCGGCGGGGCCGTTCGCCCCGCTGGGAATAGGCCCGGATCAGGTCCAGCGTTTCCTTGCGGGCGAACATCTCGCCGGAGCTGTCCGTCCGGTCCGACAGATCCTCCAGGCGCGGATGCTCCGACAATCCGTCGTAGAAATAGGCGATCGGCACTTCCAGCGCCTCGGACAGCTGCCACAGGCGAGCCGCCGAGATGCGGTTGGCGCCACACTCGTACTTCTGGATTTGCTGAAAGCGCACGCCGACGGCGCCGGCCAGCTGCTGCTGGGTCAGCCCGAGCAGGCGGCGCCGGCGTCGCAGGCGCTTGCCGAGATGAAGATCGATGTCATTCGCCATGAGGCGTCCCCGCAAATGGTCCATCCGTCCCAACGCGGGACGATCGCCCCAAGGCTTAGCAATAGCGGGACCAGCAGTTTTCGTCTTCTATAGTTTCCTTATAAGTCTCCATGACTTGCAGCGCCAACTTAGGCGCCTCCTCCAACTGTTCGCGCCGCCGCGAGGATCGAATGCCGCCGGCGCGCCCCCGCGTTGCGCCGGCCTGAGACGCCAGATAACTAGCGACCGTGAGCGACAGGTCCGCGACAGTGTGGCGCCGGCTGGCCTGGCGGCTGGAAGCCTTGGGCTATGATCTCGCCTCTGTTCTGCTGCGCCGGCTGCCCCTGGACGCTGCTTCGGCGCTGGGCGGGGCCGTGCTCGAGCGCCTGGGGCCCCTGACCTCGCGCCAGAAGATCGTGCTGCGCAATCTGCAGCTGGCCTTCCCGGACATGAGCCAGCCGGAGCGGGCGCGCCTGGCCCGCCAGCACTGGAACCACCTGGGCCGCACGGTCGTGGAGTTTCCGCTCATGGACCGGCTCACGCCCCGCAGCGGACGGGTCGAGGTGGTCGGGATGGATCGGCTGAGGCAGATCGCCGCGTCCGGCGAGCCCGCCGTGTTGGTGTCGGGCCATCTCTCCAACTGGGAGGTCATGATGGCGGTGATCGTGGAGTCGGGACTGACGTGCCGGGTCAGCTACCGGCCAGCCAACAATCCGCACGTCGACCGGCGCATCACCGAGAGCCGCCGCCGCTACGGCGTGGAGCTGTTCGCGGCCAAGGGGGGCGATGGCACGCGCGAGCTGCTGGCGGCCCTGAACCGGGGAGAGGCGGTGGCCATGCTGAACGACCAGCGCGACAACTCAGGCGTCGAGGCGCCGTTCTTCGGCAGGCCGGTGCGGACTGCGCCGGGACCGGCCCGCTTCGGGCTCAAGTACGGCCGCAGGCTGATCCCCTTGTCCGTGGCCCGCCTGAACGGCGCCCGCTTCAGGGTCACCATCCACGAGCCGATCACGCTCCAGGCCAGTGGCGACCGGACGCGCGACATGCAGTCCGCCGTCGCCAGCATCAATGCCTTCGTGGAAGACCGGGTCCGCGAGCATCCCGCCGAGTGGATGTGGGCCCACCGCCGCTGGCCGCTGGAGTGGTATCAGAGCTCGCTCTAAGACGCCGCGGCGGGCTTGGCGGCGGATTTGGGATCGTCCTTGCGGCGCCAGGGGCCGGCGTAGGCAGGGTCCTGCTTGCGGCGGCGGTCCGGCCCGAAATACTCCTCGGTCCGGACGAAGGCCCGCGGGCGATTGATCACGTTGTTCAGCCGGTCGAGCACGGCCCTGGCGGTCACCGGCTTGACGATGAATTCGGTGACGCCGGCATCGCGCGCTTCTTCCACCTTGGCGCGCTCGGCATAGCCGGTCAGCATGATCACGGGCAGGAAGGGGTTCGGACTGTCGGCGGCGTTGCGCACCAGCCGGGTGAACTGGACGCCGTCGACCGGAGACATCTGGAAATCGACGATGGCCACGTCGGCGGGCCATTTGCGCAGGGCCACCAGCGCCTGGGCGCCGTCCCAGCACTCGCGCACATTGGTCACGCCGACGCCCGCAAGGACCGCGGAGACGATGGCACGCATGTGCTGATTGTCGTCGACCAGCAACACCCGCATCGCGGACAACGGGGTCGTCATTCGCAACAGGCCTCAGTTCATCGGCGCGCTAACCGGCCGACCGTTCAACGGGAGCAAAACACGTCAATCTTTACAAAGGATGCAGCCAGTCTCCCCAGCTTGGCGGCAGGCGTCCTATGTGACGCCAGGGGATTCGACGCCACCGCCTTGCGATTGAGGACATCGAGGATTCTACTCGATCGGAGAGCCTCGCACGAGCAACAGGGGGTCGAGGTTGCGCCCCCGCCACTTCAGCCGCCAGCACAGGTGCGGTCCGGTGGCCCGGCCTTCCTGGCCCACGGCGGCGATGACCTGGCCCCGCGCGACGCTCTGGCCCGCGGCAACGTCCACCCGGGAAAGATGCAGATAGAGGCTGATCAGTCCCTGCCCATGATCGATCATGATCAGGCCGCCTTCGTAGTGCAGGCCCGTCTCGGCGAAGGCCACGACGCCGGCCGCCGGGGCCGCCACCGGGGTTCCCACCGGGGCCGCGAGATCGTCGCCGTAGTGGGGTTGCTTGGGCTCGCCGTCCAGAATCCGCTGGCCGCCGAAGCGGGCGGTCAGGCGCGCGCCCTCGACCGGCAGGATGAAGCCCTGCGAGAAGTTGGTCCCCTCCGCCTGGCTGGCGAAGCCCACCGCTTTGCGCTGGCGCTCGGCGGCGATGCGGGCCAGCAGGGTCGGGTCGGTGGGCGTGACCTGATCTTCGGGGAGGCCGTCGATGCGCTGGATGTCGAAGGTCCCGGGCGCGATCTCGAGACGCCGCTCGGTCTCGCCGGACGCCGTCTTCACACGCAGGTCGACGCTGGCCGGCGAGTCGCGGTCGAAGCCGATGATGAAAAGCCCGTCCGCGGACGCGGCGCCAGCCGGCTGGCCATCGACCAGGATCCGGGCGCCGGGTTCCGTCCGGCCGATGGCGTAGCCGGCCTGGACGAGCCGGCCCTCGAGCTGAAGCGGCGGCGGGCTGGCCGATGCCGGGGCGGTCAGGCCGAGGGCCGCCGCCAGGATCAGCAGGATGCCCGGCCGGTTCAGGGCTTTGACGGGGTGTTCAGCTCCCGCCACCGCTGGGTTGCTTCCTTGGGGCCGGCATAGGCCTCCTGCAGCACCGGGCTCCAGTATTTCAGCGCCTGCAGCGGGATCTTGATGCCGCTGACGGCGCAAAGGACGTAGCGGCCGGGCGTGAGCACGGCGAATTCGCCGTCGCCGTAATGGAGCACGGCCAGCTCGCCCAGCTGAGGATCATGCGCGTTCATGGGCCTATTCTAGTGACCCTGGCCGCGGCGGCAAATCGCCCGTTCAAAACAGGTTACCCTGGCCGGCGACGGTCTTCAGCGCCCGGGGGCGTTTGACCGCTTCAGTCGGCGTCGAGGGGTGCCCATCGATCACCGCGCCGCGATCCCCGTCCTGGAACACCAGCCGCACCGCCTCGCCCGATGCGAGGTTGGCGGCGGCCACCGCGAGGCCGCCGTCGGCGTGATGCACCCTGGCGAAGCCGCGCCGCAGCGGCCGGTTGGGGTCCAGCGTCAGGCGCAGCTTGTCCAGCGACTCCAGCCGCTCGAGGGCGCGCTGGCGCACCCGGTCGACGCACGGTCGAAGCCGCGCGGCCAATTCGCCCAGGCGCCGCGCGCCCAGCGCCCGCGGCCGGTCCAGCAGCGAGCCGTTGAGGCGGGCCGAGATGCGCGTCATGTCGCGCTCGTGCACCGACACGTTGCGCTCCAGCGCCGCTCCCAGACGGCTGGAGGCGTGATCGAACCGCTGGCTGGCCAGGGCGATCAGGTCGAGCGGCCTGGGCAGTCCCCGCGCGGCGGAGGTCAGTCGGGTGCGGCCCTGTTCGAGCGCCCGGCCGCCGCTGCGGACCAGTCGGCGCTGGTGATCGGCGATCAGCGCCTTCAGCTCGCTCAGCACCGGCGTCGCCATCTCCGCCGCGGCGGTCGGCGTGGGCGCCCGGCGGTCGGAGACGAAATCGATCAGGGTGGTGTCGGTCTCGTGGCCCACCGCCGAGATCAGCGGAATGCCGCTGGCCGCCGCCACCCGGGCCAGCCGTTCGTCGTTGAAGGGCCACAGATCCTCCACCGAGCCGCCGCCGCGCGCCACGATCAGCACGTCGGGCCGTCCCATCGGTCCGCCCGGCGCCAGCGCGTTGAACCCCTCGATGGCGGCGATCACCTGGGCGGCGGCCTGCTCGCCCTGGACGGTCACCGGCCAGACCAGCACGTGGCAGGGCCAGCGGTCGCGGATGCGGTGCAGGATGTCGCGGATCACCGCGCCCGTTGGGCTGGTGATCACCCCGACCATGGCCGGCATGGTGGGGATGGCCCGCTTGCGGCCCGGCTCGAACAGTCCCTCCGCCTGCAGCTTGGCCTTGAGCTTCTCCAGCTGGGCCAGCAGCGCGCCGATCCCGGCCGGCTCCATCGTCTCGATCACGATCTGATAGCGCGAGCCGGCGGGATAGGTGGTCACCTTGCCGGTGACGATCACCTCCAACCCCTGCTCGGGGCGCACCGCCAGCCCTCTGACCGACGTCTTCCAGACCACCCCGTCGATGCTGGCCTTCTCGTCCTTCAGGGACAGGTAGACGTGGCCGTTGGAGTGGAAGGTGACCTTGGAAAGCTCGCCCCGGAGCCGGACGAAGCCATAGGCGTCCTCCAGCGTCCGCTTCAGCGCGAAGGACAGCTCCGAGACGGTGTAGGGCTTGGCGTTGCCCTCGACAGGGACGGTTTCGGTTTCGATCAGCGTCACGGAGTCGATATAGGCGCTGAAAGTGAGTCTGGGCAGGGGCCCGGTCTTGTGCGCGAGGCAGCTCGGGAAGCCGAGGGGATATCAAGATGAAGCGATACGGACTGATCGGGCTGGCCTTGGCCGCGGCGCTCGCGGCTTGAGCGACGACGCCGTGTTCTGCGTCTACGGGACGGTTCCCGCCGGCCTTGCTGACACGCCGGCCGGCGCCGTGCAGGCGTCCCCACACGTCCCGGGCGCCGCGCGCCTTGAGGACTTCGCTCCCGGAAGTGTCTCCGCCGCTGTCGTCGCCGCGCCACCGGGCGTCGCCGAGCGACGCTACACCCTCGCCCTGGCGCTGCGGGCGCTGAAGCCGGGCGCGCCGCTCACCGCCCTGGCGCCCAAGGACAAGGGCGGCTCGCGCCTGCGCAAGGAGCTGGAGGCCTTCGGCTGCGTAGTCGTCGACACGCCTCGCCGACACCATCGCATCTGCCATACCGTCCGGCCGCCCACGCCGGCGGGTCTGGACGCCGCGATCGAGGCCGGCGGACCCCAGATCGCGGAGCGGCTCGGCCTCTGGACGCAGCCCGGCGTGTTCAGCTGGGACAGGCCCGATCCGGGAAGCCTGCTCCTGATCTCGACCCTGCCCGCGCTGGCCGGGCGTGGCGCGGACCTCGGTTGCGGCGTCGGCCTGCTCGCCGGCGCGGTGCTGGCGCAGCCCGAGGTCTCGCACCTTGATCTGGTCGACGTCGACCGCCGGGCGGTCGAGGCCGCCCGCCGCAACCTCGACGATCCGAGGGCCGAGGTGCACTGGGCCGACGCCCGCGGCGCGCCGGATCTCTCGGGCCTCGACTTCGTGGTGATGAATCCGCCGTTTCACCACGTAGGCCTCGAGGACAGGGACCTCGGACAGGCCTTCATCGGCCGCGGCCATCAGATCCTGCGCAAGGGCGGCGTCCTGTGGCTGGTGGCCAACCGTCATCTTCCTTACGAGGGCGTGCTCGGCGCGCTCTTCGGCAAGGTTACGCTGAAGCGCGAGGAGGCGGGCTTCAAGATCTACGAGGCGCGGAAGTGAGCGCGACGTTCCGGCTGGACCGGCTGCTGGCGAACATGGGCTACGGATCCCGCCGCGAGGTTCAGGGGCTGGTGCGCGCCGGGCTCGTGACGCTCGACGGCGCGCCGGTGACCGACCCCGACATGCGTCTCGCCGTAGCCCAGGATCTGGCCCAGCGCATGCGGGTGGACGGGGCGCGGCTCGATCCGCCGCCCGGCATGGCCCTGATGCTGCACAAGCCGGTCGGGGTCACCTGTTCCCACAAGGAGACCGGGCCGCTGGTCTACGAGCTGCTGCCCGTCCGCTGGCGCGCCCGCGACCCCGTCATTTCCACGGTGGGGCGGTTGGACAAGGACACGTCCGGCCTCCTGCTGTTCACGGACGACGGCGCCCTGCTGCACCGGATCATCTCGCCGCGGCAGCACGTGTCGAAGCGTTACCTGGCGACGCTGTCCCGGCCTTTGCAGGGCCATGAAGCCGAGCGGTTCGTCTCGGGCGAGCTGTTGCTGGAGGGCGAGGACAAGCCGCTGGCGCCAGCGTTGCTGCAGCCCCTGTCGGACGTGACGGCCTGGTTGACCGTCACCGAAGGCCGCTACCATCAGGTGCGCCGCATGTTCGCGGCCGTGGGCAACCACGTGGAGGCCCTGCACCGCGACCGGATCGGCGCCCTGGAGCTGCCCGCCGAACTGGCGCCGGGCGCGTTCCGGCTGATGACGCCCGAACAGATCGCGGCGGTGTTCGCGCGGGACGACGCATGATCTCCTGACCCGGCCGGACGCTGCCCGCCTCAGACCAGGTCCACGGCGTCGGCGATCGAGTCGAGAACCCGGGTCGGCCGGTAGGGGAAGCGGGCGACGTCCGCGGCCCGGGTGGAGCCCGAGAGCACCAGGATGGTCTCCAGCCCCGCCTCGATGCCGGCGATCACATCGGTGTCCATCCGGTCGCCGATCATGACCGTGCTTTCGGAGTGCGCCTCGATCCGGTTCATGGCGCTGCGGAACATCATCGGGTTCGGCTTGCCGACGAAATAGGGCTGTGCGCCGGTGGCCTTGGTGATCAGTGCGGCGATCGAGCCGGTGGCGGGCAGCGGCCCTTCGGCGGACGGCGAGGTGACGTCAGGATTGGTGGCGATGAACCGGGCTCCGGCCGCCACCAGCCGGATGGCGCGCGTGATCGCCTCGAACGAGTAGGTGCGCGTTTCTCCCAGGACCACGTAGTCCGGAGCGGTGTCGGTCAGGGTGTAGCCGACCTCGTGCAGCGCCGTCGTCAGCCCGGCCTCGCCGATGACATAGGCCGAGCCGCCCGACAGCTGGGACGACAGGAAGTCCGCCGTCGCCAGGGCGGAGGTCCAGATCGAATCCTCGTGCGCCTGGAGGCCCGCGCGGGCCAGCCGGGCCGACAGGTCGCGCGGCGTGAAAATCGAATTGTTGGTGAGCACCAGGAAACGGCGTCGGCGCTCGATCAGGCGGGCGATGAAGTCCGCCGCCCCGGGCAGCGCGTGGCCCTCGTGCATGAGGACCCCGTCCATGTCGATGAGCCAGCAATCGGCCGGAGCGCGCGCGGTGGTCATCTAGTCAGCCCGCCGCAGGTACTCGCCGGTATCGGTGGAGACGACGATGCGCTCGCCAGCTTCCATGAACGGCGGGATCATGATGCGCATGCCGTTGGAGGCCCTGGCCGGCTTGTAGGAGCCGGACGCCGTCTGGTTCTTCACCGTGGGCTCGGCCTCGACCACCTCCAGCACCACCGATTCCGGCAGCTCGATGCCGATCGGGCGCTCCTCGTGGAACTGGATGGTCACTTCCATGCCGTCCTGCAGGAACTGGACCTGGTCTTCGCCCACCCAGTCCTTCTGCAGTTCCAGCTGCTCGTAGGAGAGCTTGTCCATGAACACCAGGGCGTCGCCCTGCTCGTAGAGGAACTGATAGTCCTTCTTGTCGAGGTTGACCCGCTCCACCGTGTCGGACGAGCGGAACCGCTCGTTCAGCTTGCGGCCGTCGATGAGGTTTTTCAGCTCGATCTGAGCGAAGGCGCCGCCCTTCCCGGGCTTGACGTGCTGGGTCTTCACCGCCGACCAGATCGACCCCTGGTGCTCGATCACGTAGCCGGGGCGGATGGTGTTGGCGTTGATCTTCATGGAGAGCCTCGGAATTCAAGGGGCCGGACCCTAACGGCCAGCCCCTCGCTGCACAACGCCCGCGGCGATCGCTGCGTTGAGCGCCGCCACCGCCGCCGCGGGACCCGTGGGCCAAGCCCAGACGCCCGCGGAGACCGCCAGGAAGTCCGCGCCCGCGGCGGCCAGGCTGCTGGCGTTGTCGGCGGTGATGCCGCCGATGGCGACGCAGGGGGTCAGCATGCCCTCCTGCCACCCGGTCAGCAGTTCCGGGTCGGCCCGCGTCGGCGCGTCCTTGGTGGTCGTGGGGAAGAAGGCCCCGAAGGCGACGTAATCGGCGCCGGCCTCCGACGCTTCCATGGCCAGGTGGCGGCTGTCGTGGCAGGTCACCCCGACCATGCGCCCCGGCCCCACGATCCGCCGGGCCTCCGCGCACGGCGTATCCCCCTGGCCGACGTGCACGCCGTCGCAGCCCAGCTGTACGGCGAGGTCGGGCCGGTCGTTCATGATCACCGCCACGCCGCGGCCCTGTGCGATCGGCAGGATCCCTGCCGTGACCGCCGCGATGTGCTCGTCGGAGGCGTCCTTGAGGCGGATCTGGAGTGCGGCCACATCGCCGCCCGAGAGGGCCTTTTCGAGGTCCCGCGCGAAACCCGCCGGCTGCTCAATGCGCGTCGGCGTGATGAGATAGATGCGGCAGAGGGAGGCCACGAGCGCTCCTGATCAGTGAAGCAGGCTGAGTGGCGCCTTCAGGGCATAGGCCGCAAGGGCCGTGATCGCCGCTCCGGCCACGGCGAGGCCGGCGAACCAGGCCAGGCGCCGCGCCAGGGGCGGGGCGGGCGCGTCCGGGTCGGGCGGGCCTTCGGGCTCAATGATATCCCGCATCCTCGCCGACCTTGCCCCGGAACAGCCAGTAGACCCAGGCCGTGTAGCCCAGGATCGCCGGTAGGATGATGCAGAGCCCGCCGAACATCAGGCCGAGCGCATTGTCGGCGGCCGCCGCCTCGCGGAAGGTCAGCACGTAGGGCGCCACATAGGGAAAGAAGTCGACAGCCAGGCCCAGGTAGCCGGACAGGAACACCAGCGCCGCTCCGGCGTAGGGCCAGACGTGCGAGCGGCGTCTTAGCCCCCGCACGATCGCCAGCAGGCCGAACAGGCCCAGCAGCGGGATCGGCGCCAGCTTCAGCAGCCGCGCCAGGTCGATGGCGTGGCCGACCAGTCCCCAGCGCTCGGCGATCCGGGGGTGGACGGCCAGGCTGGCGACGCTCACCAGCAGCAGGAAGGCGGCGGTGGCGGCGGCGCCAATCGAGGTCCAGCGGCGGGCGTCGCCGTGCAGCTGGTCGCGGGTCTTCAGCACCAGCCAGGCGGCGCCCAGAAGGGCGTAGCCGCAGACCAGGCCGCAGGCGATCAGGACGCAATAGGGCGTCAGCCAGTCGAACGGCCCGCCGGCGAAGGCGCCGTCCTTGGCCCGGACACCCTGGATGAAGCCGCCCAGCACCAGCCCCTGGGCGAAGGCCGCGGTCAGCGAGCCGCCGGCGAAAGCCGCCGTCCAGAACCGCTTGCCGCTCCGCCGGCCGTGCAGGCGGAACTCGAAGGCGACGCCCCTCAGCACCAGCGCGATCAGCATCAGATAGATCGGCAGGTAGAGCGCCGGCATCACCAGGGCGTAGGCCAGGGGGAACACCGCGAACAGCCCCCCGCCGCCCAGCACCAGCCAGGTCTCGTTGCCGTCCCAGAACGGCGCGATCGAACTCATCATCACATCCCGGTCCGCCGGCGAGCGCGCGAATGGGAACAGGATGCCGACCCCCAGGTCGAATCCGTCCAGCAGCACGTACAGCAGCACCGCCGCCGCGATGACTCCCGCCCAGATGAGGGGAAGGTCGAGGGTCATCGTCTCTTCTCCTCCCTCGTTCCACGGGGG
>FTFP01001285.1_pt1 | contig 11052 bp, 9 predicted proteins | sample 1640421 | NCBI WGS metagenome assembly FTFP01 (sample SAMEA3914814, study PRJEB12502) | metagenome | biome: forest; material: soil | place: USA | collected 2011-09-16 | depth 0.1 m | reverse complement strand
CGTCTCGCTGGTGCTGCTGAACGTGGTGCAGGCAGCGATCATGAGCCTGGGCCTGGGGATCATGGCCGTGCTGGCCCTGATCGAGGCCTCCGAGGGCCGGATGGGCATAGGCGGCATCACCGCATCGACCCTGATCATGATGCAGGTCTACCAGCCGCTGAACATGCTGGGCTTCGCCTACCGCGAGATCCGTCAATCTTTCATCGACATGGAAGCCATGCTGGCGCTGTCCCGGGAGGCTCCGGACGTGGCCGAGGCCCCGGATGCGCAGGACCTTCCGCCTGCGACCCATGGTCGCGGTGGCGAACTTTCGTTCGAAAACGTGTCCTATCGCCACTCCGCCCGAACCGAGGGTTTGCGCGATGTCAGCTTCCGCGCGGCGGCGGGTCAGACCATCGCCCTGGTCGGTCCATCCGGCGCCGGCAAGACCACGGTGGTGCGTCTGGCGCTGCGGCTGCTGGACCCCCAGAACGGCCACGTGTCCATCGACGGCTGCGACCTGCGCCAGGTCAAGGCGGCGTCCCTGCGCCGGGCCGTCGCGCTGGTTCCCCAGGAAGTCGCTCTGTTCAACGACAGCCTGAAGACCAACATCGCCTTCGCCAGGCCCGATGCCTCCGAAGAGGAGATCTGGGCCGCCGCCGAGTCCGCCGAGCTGGGCGCCTTCATCCGCGCCCTGCCGGAGGGGATGGAGACCCGCGTCGGCGAGCGGGGCCTGAAGCTCTCAGGTGGCGAGCGCCAGCGCGTGGGCCTGGCCCGCGCCCTGCTGGCCGACCCGCGGGTGCTGATCCTGGATGAGGCCACGAGCGCTCTGGACGGCAAGACCGAGGCGGCCATCCAGGCCACCCTGAGACGCGCCCGCCAGGGGAGAACCACCCTGGTGGTCGCCCACCGCCTCTCGACGGTCTCGGACGCCGACGAGATCCTGGTCATCCGCGCCGGCCGCATCGTCGAGCGCGGAACCCACACGGCCCTGCTGGCCAGGGACGGCGATTACGCCGCCCTGTGGCGTCGGCAGGTGCGCGAGGCCTGAACGCAAAGAAAACGGCCGCGCCAGGGAGTGGCGCGGCCGTCATGGCCGACCGGAGAGGGAACGCCGGTCAGCGGTATTGTTGGATCCGAGTGGTCCTCAGGCCCGGCATTCCGTAGCGGTCGATCGACTGCTGCCAGTTGAGGAACTCCTCGTTGGTTAGCTTGTAGCGGTCGCACGCCTCGTCGAGCGACAGCAAGCCGCCTCTGACCGCGGCCACCACTTCCGCCTTGCGCCGGATGACCCATCGCTGGGTGTCCGGGGGCGGCAGATCATTCAGCGTCAGGGGCGCGCCGGTCGGACCGATCACGTACTTCTCCCCCCTACTATTGATCCGCTGCTGAAGCTGCAACATAGCTGTACGCCTTTCCCACCATTCTCACTGTTGGCGGGAAGCATAGCCGTAGCCCCATAACAGCGGCTTAATTCCAATAGTAAAGATACCGCTAACCACTTGATACACTCCCTCAAATGTTAACGTCATCTGAATCCACCCTATCCATTAAGGCTGTTAACCTTTGTTATCACTGTTTAATGCTTAGTAGCTCTTGGAGCATCTGGTCAGCAGTTGTTATGATCTTGGACGATGCGGAGTAGGCGCGCTGGGTGACGATCAGCCCGGTGAACTCCGCCGACAGGTCGACGGTCGAGGCTTCCAGGCTGGATGGGGAGATCGTTCCGGCCCCCGCCTGTCCCGACGTCTTCAGCGTGAAAGAGCCGCTGGCGAGCGAGGCCTGGTAGGCGTTGCCGTTGGCCGACTTCAGCCCGTCGGCGTTGGGGAAGGTCGCCACGGCCACCTGGGCGATGGTCCGCGTGGTGCCGTTGTCATAGACGGCGGTGACGAACCCCTTGTTGTCGATGGTCACGCCCGACAGGCCGCCGAAGGCCGTGCCGTCGGTCTGCTCGGACGTGACGCTCGAAACGGCCGAGAACTGGTTGACCCCGTTCAGGTCGAGCGAGATGGGTTGGGCGTTGACGCCGAGGCCTGCGGCCCATTGCGGCGACGCGTTACCGCCGTTCGACGGACCGATGTTGATGGTGCCCACCGGCGGAACGTTGCCGGAGGCGCTGATCCCGGCGAGATTCGTCGCGGCCGGGTTGATCGATCCGTCCGGATTGAAGGTGACGGTGCCGGTCGAGATCAGCCCTGCCTGGGCGCCGCCCGTGATGTCGGCGGCCGGATCGGAGCGGATCTCCGCGTTCCAGGTGTTGGGCGCCTGGAGCGTCGGATCCTGTCTCAGGAAATCGATGACAATGTTCCGCAGGCCGCCCTTGGAGTCCGACACCGGCACGGTGATCGAGAAGTCGGGCTTGGTGCCGGATGTGCCGTTGGTGGCGGCATAGACCGCCATGTCGCCGGCGGCATAGGTGAGGATGTTGGCGTTCGGGGTCTGGTCGGCGTCGAGGTTGCCCTGGATCTTGGCCTCGGTGGTCGGCTTGGCCGTGCTGGCGACGGTCAGGATATTGATCGGCACCAGGCTGGTCAGGTTCGCCGAGTCGGTGGTGACGTTGCCCTGCTGGTCCGCCGCCCAACCCTGCAGGAACAGGCCCGCCGAGTTCTTGAGATAGCCGTTCTGGTCGATGGTGAACGAGCCGGCGCGGGTGAAGAAGCGCGGGTCCTGAGACGTCAGGCCGACCGCCTTGGGCGTGGTGACAAAGAACCCCTCGCCCGAGATGCCCAGGTCCGTCGGGTTGGACGACGCCTGCAGCGTCCCCTGCTGGGTGACGAAGGAGTGGGTGCTGGTGGAGACGCCGCCGGCGGCGTACGCCGATGCCGAGCCGGTATTCACCAGCGAGCTGAAGTCCACGCCGACCTTCTTGTAGCCGATGGTGTTGGCGTTCGCGATGTTGTCCGAGATGGCCGCGAGCGAGGAGGAGTTGGAAACCAACCCCGTCACGCCGGCTAAGAGTGCGCTGTTGATACTCATGAATTTCGCCCTTTCTGGAATGGGTGCTGACCGCGTGGTGCGGGTGCGGCGCTGAGGCCGCAGAGGCGTCGTTCAAACGCCGAGGTGTTGGAGGATCGGTTCATCCCGTCGCGCCCGTGGCGGCGACGTTGGTGACGCTGCTGGCCGGAACCTTGACACCGTTCAGGTCCATCATGGCCCCGGTGTCGGTCTGGTCGATCGAGGCGACCACGCCGCGCTGGTAGATCTTCGACGTGACGGCGGCGCCGGAGGCGTCCGTCGCCGTCAGCGTCATGACATAGGGACCGCCGTCCGGAAGCTGGCCGCCCCTGAGGTCCTTGCCGTTCCAAGAGAAGGTGTGCTCGCCGGCCGTGGTCGGTCCCGCGTTCGAACTCGAGACGACGCGGCCGGTGCTGTCGGCGATCTGCATCTTCACGCTGGAGGCCGCGCTGGCCAGCGAATAGGTCCAGTTGGCCTTGCCGCCCGTCAGGGCCGCGTCCGGCGTAGACGCCGTCACCGACTTGCCGATCAGGTTGATCGGGTCGCCGACGCTGGTCTGCCGGTTGACCATCTGCTGCAGCAGCTGGTTGGTCAGGATCTGCTGCTGCACGCCCGTCATCACCACCAGCTGTTGGGTGAACTGGCTGGGATCCAGCGGGGACAGGGGATCCTGGTTCTTGAGCTGTGCCGTGAGCAGGGTCAGGAAGGTCTGCTGATCGCCGACCAGCGACTTCTGGGCGCCGTTGATCGTCGCCTGCGTGGCAGGAACGGTTGGAGTGGTTGGAGCCGTCGGAATGGGCGCGGTTGAGGTCATGGTGGACCCTCTCTCAAATTCTGATGTCGAGGCCGCCCGCGGAAGCGCGGGCTGAGGGCGGTGACGTCGGGGCGTCGATCGCCTCGATGGAACGGACCGACCCCTTCTGGGGCGTTGGATTGGAGCCATCGCCGCCGCTGGACTGGCGGCCGGAGCCGCCGGCGGTAAAGCTGAGACCGGACCCCGCGAGGTTGAACCCAGCCTGCTCCAGCGCAGCGCGGAGTTCGCCGGAACGGGACTTCATGGCTTCGGCGGCGTGGGCGTTGTCGAAGTTCATCGAGGCGCTGAGCGCCCCGTCCGCGGCGATGCGCACCCGGACGTCGACCCGACCGAGCCCCTCGGGTTCGAGCGCAAGGTCGAAGTGGGAGGCCTTGGCCTGGATCTTCTTGACGATGTCGTTCGACAGCCGGGCCGCGGTCTGGGCGAGGCTGACGGACGCTGCCTGGGATGTGGGCCCTGCCGCCACGGCCAGGAAGGACGCCTGGCTGCTGGCGGCCGGCGCCGCCGCGGGGGTGTCCCGATTGGCCGCTTGGAACCCCTCCTGGTCGCTCCGTCCATGGCCGTCGCCGGACGGCAGCTCCCCTGCGGGAGCCGGCGCGACAGCGGTGGCGAACGAGACGGGCGCCGCAGCCGCTGCGGTCGGCCGGGTGACAGGCGCAGCTTCGGGGTTCGCCGCCGCGTGGATGGGTTTCGCGGCCACGGACGCGAGCGAGGCCGCCGCTTTTCCCGCCGTCGCCGTCGCTGTCGCAGTCTCAGCGGTCACGGCCCCTGGCGCCGTGACATCGTCGGCCACGGCGGCCACGACGAGGGTCGCTGGCGGCGCGGATGCGGGCGGGGCGGTGACGACGGGCGTCGCCGGGACGGTCGGGGTCGATGTCGTCGGCGGAGTGTCGGACGTTTGGCGCGTGTCCGGTGACGGTGAACTCGCAGGCGCCGCAGGGGCGTCTGACGCCGGCGCCGGAACGGGTGGCCCTGCGCTCACGGGTACGGCGGCCGCGGCGGGCGGTTCAGCCCTGGTCTCCGGATGTTCTGACCGAGCGGCGAGCTTGATGATGGCGCCGGCGTCCGGGCTCGCAGAAGTCGGCGGGGCCGGAGACGCCGCAGCCGACTTCGGCGCGGGGACGGAGTCAGCCTTCACGGGAGGTCCCTCTGGTTTGCCCGGAGTGTCCGAACGAGCCGCAGCCGGCAGTGCGGGCGCCGGAGGGGCGGCGGATGAACTGGTCGTGCGCTCGGCGTCGAGGGCCGCTTGCAGGACAGCGTTGGCTGAATCCCGTGTGGTGATGCGCGTGGGAGAGGGATGGTCGACGTTGGCGGTCGCCGGAAGCGGCTGGGCTTGAGGCGGCGGCGCCGCAGGCGGCTGGGCTTGAGGCAAGGTTTGAAGGGCCGGGTCCAGTGATGGGCCAGGCAGATCGGCGACCGTAGGCTGGGCCACCGGAGCCGCAGCGCCCGGCGCCGGGCTTGACGACGCGGCAGCGAGAAGGAGCGCCGCCCCGTCGGTCTTCGGGTCGCTGGTCGCCGGGTTTGCCGCCGGAGCAGCTTGAGCCTGGGGTGGGACCCCGATCAGGGCGCCGGCCAGGATCTGGGCCATCGCGTCCGGGCCGGGTTGCGGGTCCTGCCTGTGATCGGACGTGCGTCCGGCTTTTTCGGCCGCCGTCACCAGATGTCCGAACAGCCCCGCGAGCGCCGGGTCCGCGTTCGCCTCCGAGCCCGTCGCTGAAGCGCCGAGCTGGGGTGTTGGTGCGGCAGGGGTGACGATGGCTTGCATACGACGGGTTCGGTCCTGAGCCGGGGGCAAGGCGCCGCTGGCTTCGACCCAATGCAGCAACGGCCGCGCCAACTCTGCCGTGGAGGTCAACTTATTGTAAAATAGTCACTTTTGTCCGGAACGGCGGGCAGGCTGGTTCAGGCCGTGCGGCGGAAATTGCCGAGCGCTAGGGCGATTGGCGCCGGGCGCCGGCCACTTGGCGCCTGTCTTGCGCCTTGGATGGCATGAAACTTCGGCTCCGGGAAACGGACCCTATGAAAATCAATGTGTTAGGTGAGGCGCAGACAGCGCTGACGCAAGCGCCGAGGTCGATTCTGCCGACCGGGCGTCAAGTTTTGCCGGGTAAGAGGACCGCGCCATGACCCTGTCGACCATCCTGGGCTCGGCCGCATCCGGGTTGCTCACTTCGCAGGAACAACTGCGGGTGATTTCCGACAACGTCGCCAACGTCAATACGCCTGGATACGCGCGCAAGGCGGTCGATCAGCAGTCGGTCGCCCTGTCGACCATGGGTGGCGGCGTCTCCCCCGGTCTGGTCAAGCGGGCCACCGATCAGTTCCTGCAGCAGGCCAGCCTGGCGTCCACGGGGCAGGCCGGGCAGGCCGGGGTCATCTCCGACTTCCTGGATCGCGCCCAGAGCGCGTTCGGCGACCCGACCGAGAAGAACGGCTACTTCAACCAGCTCGACAAGGTGTTCTCGGCCTTCTCCTCCTCGGCGCAGGATCCGGCCTCCACCGTGTCGCGAAACCAGGCCCTGTCCGACATCTCGAACTTCCTGGATCAGTCCTCGTCGATTTCCGGCCAGCTTGGGTCGCTCTCCCAGGAGGCCGATAAACGGATCAGCGACAACGTCACCCAGGTCAACAACCTGCTGAGTCAAATCTCGGACCTGAACACCTCGATCATCCGCGATGGCATCAACGGCGGCGATACGACGGGCGCCGAGAACAGTCAGAGCCAGTTGGTCGACCAGCTCTCGTCGCTCATCGACGTGGCGGTCGCGGTGCGCCCGGACAGGAGCATCGACCTGCGCGGCGGGGGCGGCGAACTGCTGGTCGGCCGGGCCGGCGCCGCGAGCCTCTCCTATGCCACCAGCGGATCCTCCGCGGGCCAGCTGATGGTCACCATCGCCAAAGGCAGCGCGCGTGCATTGTCGCCGACCGGGGGCACGGTCAAGGGGCTGCTGGATCTGCGCAACACCGAAATCCCCTCCATCTCCACCCAACTCGGAGAATACGTCACGCGGGCGGCGGACGAGATCAACCGGGCGCACAACGCCTCCAGCGCCGTGCCGCCGCCGAACACGCTGGCCGGGCGCAATACCGGCATCGACATCAGCACCAGCGTTTCAGGGTTCACGGGCAAGACCACCGTGGCCGTGGTCGACTCCACAGGGATCATGCAGACCCGTGTCGACATCGACTTCACCGGCGGGACCATGACGGTCGACGGCGGCGCGCCGACGGCGTTCGTCCCTTCCACCTTCCTCGGCACCCTGAACGCCGCTTTGGGAGCGAACGGGAGCGCGACCTTCGCCAACGGCTCTCTCACGCTGCAGGCCTCTGCCGGGAACGGGATTTCGATCGCCGACGACCCGACGACGCCTTCCAACAAGGCGGGAAGAGGATTCAGTCAGTTTTACGGTCTCAACGACCTGATCACCTCGGGCTCACTGCCTTATCCGGCCACTGGCCTCTCGCTGACCGATCCCAACGGCTTCAACGCCGGCGGGGTGATCAGCCTCAGAGTGCTCAGTGCAACGGGCGCACCCCTTCGCGACGCGAACGTCACCGTCCCGGCCGGAGGAACCGTCGATGACCTGATCACCGCACTCAACGATCCGGCCACGGGCATCGGCCTCTATGGGGCCTACAGTCTGGATGGCCAGGGACGGCTCACGTTCGCGCCGAACTCGCCTGGCACCAGTTTGAGGGTGACCAGCGACACGTCCCAGACCAGCAGCGGCGGCGCGACGGCGACTGCCCTGTTCGGGCTCGATCCGGGCGTGAGGGCGGCGCGGGCTTCGGTCTTCCAGATCCGTCCGGATATCGCCGGTGACAGCACCAAGCTGGCGATGGCCCAGCTCGACCTGACCGCCACGGCCGGCTCTTCGGCGCTGAGCAGCGGCGACGCCCGGGGAGCGCTTCAGCTGGCCGCGTCCGGCGACGCTCCCACGACCTTCGACCCTGCCGGGTCCCTCGGGGCTGTGAGCGCGACCCTCGCCCAGTATGGCGCCCAGTTCTCCGGGGCCGTCGCCCAGAAATCGGCGGCCGCCAGCGCCGCCAAGGGAAACGCCACGGCCGTGGCCACCGAAGCCTCGACCCGCCGCTCCTCTGTGGAAGGCGTCAACCTCGACGAAGAGCTGATCAAGCTCACGACCTACCAGCAATCGTACAATGCGTCCGCGCGGATGATCCAAGCCGTTAAGGACATGTACGATACGCTCATGCAAATGGTGCCCTAACGATGGATCGCGTCACAACATTCAGCGCCTACAATTCGGTGATCTCCAACCTGATGCAGGCTGAGGTCAAGCAGAACGACGCGGAGGTCCAGGTCTCGAGCGGCAAGATTGCTTCAGACCTGAAGGGCTTTGGCGTCAACGCCGAGGCGCTCACCGCCGCCAACACCCTGAAGACGCGGGTCGATGGCCTGGTCACCGGCCTCAAGAACCTCGGCGTCAAACTCGACTCGCAGAACCTGGCCCTGACCGAGGTATCGGACGCCTCGCAGGGTGCGCGGACGGCCATCGCCAACGCGGTGGCGTCCGGCAGCGGCGCCGGCCTGATGACCACGCTGCAGAGCTATTTCGGGCAGGCCGCCGCCTCGCTCAACACCCAGTTCAACGGGCACTACCTGTTCGCCGGGGGCAAGGTTGATACGCCGCCCGTGGCCGTCCAGACCCTGGCGGGACTGGCCGCGCCACCGCCAGGGGGCGTGTTCCAGAACGACCAGTTGGCCGCCACCAGCCGCCTCGACGAGTCGACGACCGTGCAGTCCGGGATGCTCGCCAGCAACATCGGCACGAACCTCTTCAATGCCTTCGCCAGCGTCCAGGCCTTCGACCAGGGCCCTGGCGGACCGTTCAGCGGTCAGCTTACCCAGGCGCAGCTCAACTACCTGACCAGCATGCTGCCAACGTTCGATTCCGTGGGGCAGGGCCTGACCAATACGGTCGCCACCAACGGTCTGTTGCAGGCCCGGGTCGATCAGGCCCAGACCACCCAACAGGATCGGCAGACCACGCTCCAGACCATGATCGGCGGCATCACCGACGTGGACATGGCCGAGGCGGCGTCGCGGCTCAGCCAGTCGCAGGTGGCGGTTCAGGCCTCGGCGCACATCTTCGCAAGCCTGCAGAACTCCTCGCTACTGAGCATCCTGCCGGTGGCCTGAGAAGGCCGCCGCCTGCGACCTGTTTCAGCGCTAGTGTGCCGGATCAGAAGTTCGCCTGCTCGCTGGATCAGGCTCGGAGCGAACTTCAGATCCAGGAAGCACGCTAGAATCATAGACTTGCTAGTGTCCTTATCGATTCCGAAGTTCGTCGGGGCCTGCCATTGGCGCTTGCGACCTTCGGAATCGGGACACTGGGAACGGGCATGCACGGCGGACACGACCACCACCATCACGGTCACGGGCATCACCACCATGCGCCGGTGGGCGGCGACGCCCGCTGGCTGATCGGCATCGGGCTGAATGGCGCCTTCGTGCTGGTGGAGGCGACGGCGGGGATTCTCGGCCACTCCATGGCCCTGCTCGCCGACGCGGGCCACAACCTTTCGGACATTCTCGCCCTCGCCCTGGCCGGGGCTGCAACCTGGCTGGCGCGGCAGCCGGCGAGCCCGCGGCGGACCTATGGATTTGGCAAGGCGACGGTGCTGGCCGCCCTGGTCAACGCCGTCCTGCTGATCTTCGCCTGCGGCTTCATCGCGCGCGAGGCCCTGAGCCGCCTCTCCAGCCCGACCCCGCCGGCGGTCGGACTGATGATGGCCGTGGCCGCCGCCGGGGTGCTGGTCAACGGCGTGACCGCCGCCCTGTTCACCCACGGCCCGGCCGACGACGTCAATGTCCGCTCAGCCTTCGTGCACATGGCCGCGGACGCCGCGATCTCGGGCGGGGTCGTGGTGGCCGGCGGCCTGATCATGCTCACGGGCAGGAGCTGGATCGATCCGGTCGCCAGTTTCCTCATCCTGGCGGTGATCCTGGTGGGAACCTGGGACGTGCTGAAAGAGGCCATCGATCTGGCGATGGATACGGCCCCCTCCCGGGTCGACGTCGCCGACGTTCGGGCGTTCCTGGAGACCTGCGCCGACGTCACCGACGTTCACGACCTGCATGTCTGGCCCCTTTCCACCACCGAGACGGCGCTGACGGTCCATCTGGTCCGATCCTGTGGGGGCGGCGACGACTTCCTGGCTGACGTGGGCGAGGCTTTGTTCCACCGCTTCGGCATCCGCCACGCGACCGTCCAGGTCGAGGCCCGGGGCCTGACCGGTTGCGAGGAACTGCATGCCTGAGCCGGCGCGGTTGATCCTGCGCTACTTCGACTGCCGCGGACGCGCCCAGGCCCTGCGCGACGTGCTGATCGACGCCGGCGTCGACTTCCGGGACGAACGGCTGGTCGTCGGCCCCTCCTCGTATCCCCTCAAGGCCGATCCGGCCGTCGCCGGCCCGTTCGGTTCCCTGCCCGTGCTGTCTTGGTGAGCAGCTGATCGCCCCGGCTCTGGCCGTCGCCTCTTTCCTCGCCAGGCGGCTGGGACAGTACGAGGGTCGATCCGCGGAAGACATCGGCCGGCTGCAGCGTGAGATCGAGATGCTCGTGCGCCTGCAGGCGGCGGCGACGCATCTGGACCTTGGAGCCTAACCCGGACGACCGACGTGCCTGGCGAAGAAGGCCTTCAGCTCGTCGTTCAGCTCCTGATCTTCCGGCGAGGTTCCGCCAAAGCCGCCGTGCGGCATGGCCTCCCAGACATGCAGCTCCGCCTGGACCCCGCCCCGCCGCAGCGCCCGGTGCAGGCGCACCGTGTCCGAGAGCAGGAGGTCGCGCGTGCCCGACTGCAGGAAGGTCGGTGGAAAGCCCTTGGAGTAGTCGCCGTAGACCGGTGACAGATAGGGGTCCATGCGATCGTGGCCGCCGGCGTAGACCGCCGAGAACGCCGCCATGTCCTTCAGCACGATGTCGAGCTGGATGTTGGTGTTCAGGGTATCGCTCATCAGGCTGGCGTCGGTCGCCGGCGTGAGCAGGCCGAGCGCCGCCGGCCAGGGCAGGCCTTCATCGCGGATCCTCAGGGCCGTGGCGGCGGTCAGGTTGCCCCCGGCCGATCCGCCGGAGATCACGATGGTCTCGGGCCGATGGGTCTTCAGCAAGGCCCGATAGACCGCCACGCAATCGTCAAGCGCGGCGGGGAAGCGATGTTCCGGTGGATTGCGATAGTCCACCGAATAGGTCTTGTAGCCGAGCCGGGACGCCTGCACCGCGCCCAGGCCTCCGCAGGCCTCCCCGCCCATGAACGCCCAGCCGCCCCCATGGATGTAGAGG
>FTFP01000838.1_pt1 | contig 11148 bp, 12 predicted proteins | sample 1640421 | NCBI WGS metagenome assembly FTFP01 (sample SAMEA3914814, study PRJEB12502) | metagenome | biome: forest; material: soil | place: USA | collected 2011-09-16 | depth 0.1 m | reverse complement strand
CTACATCTTCACCAGCGGGACCACCGGCCTGCCCAAGGCGGCCCGGATCACCCACATGCGCGCCCAGCTCTACATGCGCGGTTTCGCCGGCGCGACGGGCGCCAGGACCGACGACCGGATCTACTGCGCCCTGCCGCTCTATCACGCGACCGGCGGCCTTTGCGCCATGGGCGCCGCGCTGCTGAACGGAGGGGTGTTCGTGCTGGCGCGCCGGTTCTCGGCCAGCGGCTTCTGGGACGAGGTGGTGCAGACCCAGTCCACCATGTTCGTCTATATCGGCGAGCTCTGCCGCTATCTGGTCAACCAGCCCGAGCGGGAGGATGACGGCAAGCACAAGCTCCGGCTCGCCTTCGGCAACGGCCTGCGTCCCGACGTCTGGCGCAAGCTCCGGACGCGATTCCGCATTCCCCGGATCCTCGAATTCTACGGGGCCACCGAGGGCAACGTCTCGATGTTCAATTTCGACGGACGGCTGGGCGCCATCGGCCGTTCGCCGCCGTACCTGCGCAAATCCTTCAACGTGCGCCTGATCCGCTTCGACGTGGAGAAGGAGGAGGAGGTCCGCGGCCCCGACGGCCTCTGCGTCGAGGCCCGCCCGGGTGAGATCGGCGAGTGTGTCGGCGAGATCGGCCAGGACGTGCGGCGCAGCTACACCGGCTATGCCGACGCCGCGGCCACCGAGAAGAAGGTCCTGCACGACGTGCTCGCCCGCGGCGACGCCTGGTTCGCCACCGGCGACCTGATGCTGCAGGACAAGGACGGCTATTTCTACTTCGTCGACCGTATCGGCGACACCTTCCGCTGGAAAGGTGAGAACGTCTCCACGACCGAGGTCGCCGAGAGGATGGCCGCAGTTCCGGGCGTGCGCGAGGCCACCGTCTATGGCGTGCAGGTGGGTGAGATGGACGGCCGCGCCGGCATGGCCTCGCTGGTGGTGGGACCCGAGTTCGACATAACCGCTCTGAAGGGCCTGCTGGAGGCGGACCTGCCACCCTACGCCCAGCCGGTGTTCATCCGCCTGCAGCCCGAAATCGAGACTACCGGCACCTTCAAGTACCGCAAGATGGACCTAGTTGCCGATGGGTTCAGTCCCGACCGCGTGCGTGGTCCCCTCTATTACAAGCATCCCGCCCGGGGTTATGTGAAGCTGACCAAGCCGGCCTACGCCAAGATCATCTCCGGCGAGGCGAGGCTGTAGCTGTGCTAGGGGGAACCCGCATGAGTCCCGGCGCCCTCCAACCCCCCAACGTCATCCTCGGGCTTGTCCCGAGGACCCATGCACCCTGGCGTCGCCGGACGGCCCCGGATGGCCATCGGAACTGGATGTTCATAGGTCCTCGGGACAAGCCCGAGGATGACGGCGGGGGCGTGGGGCGTCGCCGGCGCATGGCTGTCACAAAACTTTCGCCGGCCGGGACCAAGTCCTGACGCATGGCTGATCAACTCGTCTCCCTTTCGAGGGTGAGCAAGACGTACGGCGAGCACCGGGCGCTCGACCAGGTGTCGTTGACGCTCGACCGCGGGGAGATGGTGGCGCTGATCGGCCCGTCCGGTTCGGGCAAGTCGACGCTGCTGCGGACGGCGGCTGGTCTTGCGCCGATCGATCGTGGGGAAGGCCGGATCGAGGCGTTCGGCCACACGGTGCAGTCCGCCGGCAAGGTCAGTGATGGCGTGCGCCGGATCCGGGCGCGGATCGGCTTCATCTTCCAGCAGTTCAATCTGGTGGGCCGGCTCACCCTCTTCACCAACGTCGCGCTCGGACTGCTCGGCCGGCTAGGATTCCTGCGCGGCCTGTTCGGACTGTGGCCAGAGGCCGAGAAGCGCAACGTCATGGCCGCCCTGGTGCGCGTGGGCTTGGCCGAGCAGGCCGGCCAGCGGGCGGATGTCCTGTCGGGAGGCCAGCAGCAGCGCGCCGCCATAGCCCGCGCCCTGGTCCAGCAGGCCGAGGTCGTGTTCGCCGACGAGCCGGTGGCGTCGCTGGATCCCGTCTCCGCGCGCCGGGTCATGGACCTCCTGAGCGAGCTCAACCGCGAGGAAGGGCTCAGCGTCTTCGTCAGCCTGCATCAGGTGGACTACGCCCTGCGCTATTGCCGCCGCGTCGTCGCCCTGAAACAGGGCCGGATCGTCTATGACGGCCCCAGCGCCGGGCTGGATCACGCGATCCTGGTGGACATCTACGGACCCGAGATCGAGGACGTCTTCTGGGAAGGAGCCTCGCAATGATCGCCTTCGTGCGTTCCACCATGGTCGCCCTGGCGGCGTGTGCGTTGGTCGGCGGCTGTGGCAAGCCGGCGCCCCAGCACGCGTCCAACCCTGAGGTGCTCAACTTCTCGATCCTGTCGGCCGAAGATCAGCAGTCGATGAGCAACGTCTGGGGACCGATGCTGGACGACCTGCAGAAGCAGACCGGCCTGAAGGTGAAGCCCTTCTTCGCCTCCAACTACACCGCCCTGATCGAGGCCATGCGCTTCAACCAGGTGCAGATGGGCTGGTTCTCCGCCCTGCCCTCGCTGGAGGCGGTCAACCGCTCCAACGCCGAGGTGCTGGGCCGGATCGTCTCGGGCGACGGCACGGTCACCTATGAGTCGGTGCTGATCGTGCGCAAGGGATCCGGCATCACGCTCGACGACGTGCTGAAGTGCGGCAAGCGCTACGACTTTGGGATCGGCGACCCCAAGTCCACCTCCGGCACGCTTGCCCCCAACTACTACGTGTTCGCGCCCAAGGGCATCGAGCCCTCCGAGTGCTTCAAGACCGTCCGCTCGGCCAGCCACCAGGCCAACCTGGGCGCGGTGGCGAATGGAGTGCTGGACGTCGCCACCAACAACACCGAGGGCCTGCTGTTCGCCGAGCGGGAGAACCCGGCGATCCCGGCCAAGGTGCAGGTGATCTGGACCTCGCCGCCCCTGCCGGAATCCGCCATCCTGGTGCGCAAGGAGCTGGACCCTTCGATCAAGGCCAGGCTGCTGAAGTTCTTCTCCACCTACGGAACGGCGACCGGAGCCGAGGGCGAACACGAGCGCGCGGTGCTGAAGAAGCTGACCTATGCCGGCATCCGTCCGGCCGGCGACGACTACCTGGACCCGATCCGCCTAATGGTGGCCAGCGACGATCTCAGCCGCGCCAAGCGATCGGGTAATGCCGCCGCGACCGCCGCGGCCCAGAAGGCCTTTGACGCGACCAAGGCTCTGGTAGCTTCGCGGCCCAAGAGCCCCGCTGCGTCCTGATGGCGGAGGTCCGGCCAGCGCCCCCGGCGATTCCGCCGCCGCCACGAGCGCCCCTGACCCAGCGGCTGATCGACCTCGTGCTCTGGGGCGGCATCATCGTGCTGTTGCTGGTCAGCTTTGGGCCCGTCGAGCTGAGGCGGATCACGCTCGTCGTCACCCACTCGGCGAACATGCGTGAGTACGGAGCCGACTTCCTGCATCCCGATTTCTCGCTCTGGCGGCTCTACGTCGCCCAGATGTGGCTGACCGTGCAGATGGCCCTGTGGGGCACGGCCTGCGCCGTGCTCTTCGCCATCCCCTTCGGGCTGGCGTGTTCGCGCAACCTCTCGCCGGTCTGGCTGCAGCAGCCGATGCGCCTGGTGATGAACATCCTGCGCTCGGCGCCGGACCTGGTGATCGGCACGCTGTTCATTGTCACCGTCGGCCTGGGGCCGCTGGCCGGCGTCATGGCCCTGGCGGTCAACACCGGGGGCGTGCTGGCCAAGCTGTTCTCCGAGGCGGTCGAGGCGATCGATCCGCGGCCGGTGGAGGGCGTGCGCGCCACCGGCGCAGCGCGTCTGCACGAGGTGGTCTGGGGGGTGATCCCGCAGGTGGCGCCGCTGTGGACCAGCTATGCGCTCTACCGCTTCGAATCGAGCGCCCGCTCCGCGACCGTGCTGGGCCTGATCGGCGCCGGCGGCATCGGCCAGCTGTTGTTCGAGGACCTGGGCGCGTTCCGCTACCGTCAGGTCTCGGCCATCGCCGTGGTGATCGTCGTGGCCGTGTCCCTGATCGACCTGCTGTCCCAGGCGATGCGCAAGCGGCTGACCTGACAGTCCGTCACAGGCCGAGCGCGGTCAGGCCCGGATGGTCTTCGGGACGGGGGCCGAGCGGCCAGCGGAATTTCCGCTCCGTCTCCGGGATCGGCACGTCGTTGATGCTGGCTTCGCGCCGGCGCATCAGGCCGTCGTCGTCGAACTCCCACTGCTCGTTGCCGTGCGAGCGGAACCAGTTCCCATGGCCGTCATGCCATTCGTAGGCGAAGCGGACGGCGATGCGGCCCCCGGAGCAGGCCCACACCTCCTTGATCAGGCGGTAGTCGAGCTCCCGCTCCCATTTGCGGGTCAGGAAAGCCACGATGGCGTCGCGCCCCTGGAGGAACTCCGAGCGGTTGCGCCAGCGGCTGTCGGCCGTATAGGCCCCCGCCACCCGCTCGGGATCGCGGCTGTTCCAGGCATTCTCGGCCGCGCGCGCCTTCAGGGCGGCGCTCTCCAGGTCGTATGGCGGAAGCGGAGGTCGTTGCATGCTCAGCCCTTGGCCGCGGCGATGATCGGGCCGCCACGGCCGGCCTGCACCAGCACCGCGCTGAGCAGTCCGTCGCGCCCCGCTGGCGCGTCCGCCTCGAACGGCTTGCCCTGCCAGTGGCCGATCAGGGTCATCTCGCGCACGACATTGCGATGGGGCAGGGTGCGTCCGGTGTTCTCGCCCCGCCGGACGGGGACCTGCTCGACCCTCGGGTCATAGCGCACCAGCCAGATGTCCGCTCCGCCGGCCGGCGCCTGCCCGCCGCTCACGGCGATGCGGCGACCGTGCAGCCTCAGCAGCGGCCCGCCCGCGCCCCGGTCGGCCTTGCGCAGGGCCCCGTCGATGTCGGCGCGGGAGGCGCCGGTCACGTCCGTGCGGCCGTTGAACAGCATCTGCGGCGTCCAGACCTGGCTATGGCCCAGCCTGTGAGCGTAGTCCCACTGGCGGGCAGTGAACGCCGGCTGCGCGAAGGTGTCCTTCCAGCCAAGCTGGTCCCAGTAGGTGACGCCGAAGCTGAGCGCCAGCACGTCGGGCCGACCGGCCAGGGCGGCGAGGTTGTCATTGGCCGGCGGGCAGGAGGAACAGCCCTGGCTGGTGAACAGTTCCACCACCGTCGGGCGCGTCGGGTCCGCCGCGTGGACCCCGGATGCGCCGAGAACCGCCACAATACAGGCGCCGGCCCATTGCATGATCCGATCGGTTCGCCACATCGTATTCTCCAGCGGCTGTAACCTCAGCCCATACAACGGCGTCTAAGTCCGTTGCAGCCGTCTTGCTGCGGCGGACCAGGAATGGAGCACAAACGTCATGATCGATCGCAGAGGCCTTCTGTTCGGCGCCGGCGTCGCCGCCCTGCTGGCCTATGTCGGAGCCCCGCGGCGAGGAATGGCCGCCGAGACCTTCCAGGTCCATCACACCGACGAGGAATGGCGCCGCCTGCTCTCGCCTGCGGCCTATCAGGTGATGCGGCACGAAGGCACCGAGCGGCCGGAATCCAGCCCGCTGGACTTCGAGCACCGCAAGGGCGTCTACAACTGCGCCGGCTGCGATCTGCCGGTGTACAAGTCTGACACCAAGTTCGATTCCGGCACCGGCTGGCCCAGCTTCTGGGCGCCGATCCCCGGCGCGGTCAGCACCTCCCACGACACCAGCCTCCTGATGGACCGTACCGAGGTGCATTGCCGGCGCTGCGGCAGCCACCTCGGCCACGTGTTCAACGACGGACCCAAGCCGACCGGCCTGCGCTACTGCATGAACGGCGTCGCGCTCTCCTTCCACCCGGCATGAGGACGGCCATGAAACGCACCACCTTCGCCCTGGCCCTGGCCGCCGCCGCAACCCTCGCCGTGGCGTCCGCCGGGTTCGCAACCATGCGCAACGCCGACGGTTCCGAGCGGGCCTGGGTCCTGCCCGCGGCGGCGATCGACAGTCCCGCGCCAAAGCCGGGCGGACTCCAGACGGCGGTGCTGTCAGGCGGCTGCTTCTGGGGAATCCAGGCCGTGTTCCAGCACGTCAAAGGGGTCAGGAGCGTGGTCTCCGGCTATGCCGGGGGCGCCGCCGCCACCGCCCAGTACGAGCTGGTCGGAACGGGAACGACCGGCCATGCCGAGTCGGTGCAGATCACCTTCGATCCGAAGCAGATCTCGTTCGGAAAGATCCTGCGAATCTTCTTCTCGGTGGCCACCGATCCGACCCAGGTGAACGAGCAATTCCCCGACAGCGGGCCGCAGTACCGCGGGGAGGTGTTCTACGCCGACGCCGACCAGAAGCGCGTGGCCGAGGCCTACATCCACCAGCTCGACCAGGCCAAGGCGTTCAGCCGGCCGATCGCAACCCGCGTCGATCCGCTCCACGGATTCTTCAAAGCGGAGGACTATCACCAGGACTACCTGCTGCGGCACCCGGACAATCCGTACATCGCCACCTATGACCAGCCCAAGGTGGTGGCCCTGCAGCGGCTGTTCCCGACCGACTATCGGGCGGCGCCGGCCAGGGTGTTCAAAGCAGGCTAGGCCGTCGCGGCCGTCAGACGGTGAGGGAGAAGCCTGATCCCGGCGCGCCCGCGCCTTGCCGGACGTTGGGCGGAAGAGGCAGATCCTGCGTTGAGGCAGCCCCCGCTTGTCCGGCGGGATTCAGCGCCGCCAACGAGCCACCATAGATCACGGCAGGCCGGTTGGCGTTGCCCGTAGGGCCCGCGGGCGGGTTCGCGGTGTCGCCAGACCTGTCGCGGCCGGAATCCTTTGGCGCGTTGATTCCATAGGGCCCATCCTGGGGATGGGCTGGGTCGATGTTCTTCTTGGCGTTGTCGATGTCAGTGCAGTTGGAGCACTGGTAGCCATTGATGAGCGTGATGGCCATTTGGCGTCCCCCGCGATCTGTCATCGGCCGGAACGATGAATCTTCCCTGAATCGTCGCCCCCCGTTTGCCCGTCGCTGATTGGGGGTATCCTGCCGTCGAGGCGCGGGTCGCCGACACACCATGAGCCCTGAAATGACCAAGCCCCACATCGTCATCGTGGGCGCCGGCTTCGGCGGACTGTCCGCAGCCCAGGCTCTGGCCAGGACCGAGGCGGAGATCACGCTGATCGATCGCAGCAACCACCACCTGTTCCAGCCGCTGCTCTACCAGGTGGCGACGGCGGGGCTTGCTCCAACCCAGATCGCCAGCCCGACCCGGACCATCCTGCGGCGCCACGCCAACACTCGTGTGGCGCTGGGTGAGGTCACCGCGGTCGAACCGGGGCGCAGGGAAGTCGTGGTCGACGGGCGGCCGGTCCCCTACGACTATCTGGTGCTCGCCACCGGCGCGACGCACAGCTACTTCGGGCACGATGACTGGGCGGACTGGGCTCCGGGCCTCAAGTCCCTGCAGGACGCGCTCGAACTGCGCACCCGCATCCTGCTGGCGTTCGAGCGGGCCGAGCTGGAAGACGACCCGGACGAGCGGGAGCGGCTGCTCACCTTCGTGGTGATCGGCGCCGGACCTACTGGCGTGGAGCTTGCGGGCGCCATCGCTGAGCTGGCCAGGCGAGCGCTGACCTGCGATTTCCGGGCGATCCGCACGGTGATGGCCAAGGTGCTGCTGATCGAAGCGGGTCCACGCATCCTGCCGTCGTTTCCTGAAGCCCTCTCCACCTATGCCGCCAAGGCGCTGGACCGGCTCGGCGTCGCGGTTCGCACCGGACAGGCCGTCACCGCCTGCAGCGAGGCGGGCGTCGAGCTCGGCTCCGAGACGATTGGCGCGCGCACCATCATCTGGGCTGCCGGCGTGATGGCTTCACCGGCAGCGCAATGGCTGGACGCGGCCAAAGACCGGGCCGGACGGGCGCTGGTTCAGCCCGACCTGTCGTTGCCCGGCCTGCCCCAGGTGTTCGTCATCGGCGACGCCGCCGGTCTGCAGAACGCCGACGGCTCGCTGGTTCCTGGCATCGCGCCCGCCGCCAAGCAGGAAGGCGCCTACGTGGCCAAGGTCATCGCCGCCCGGATCGCCGGTCGCCCGGATCCGCCGCCGTTCCGCTACAAGGACTCCGGCGCCCTCGCCACCGTCGGGCGCCAGGCCGCCGTGGTCGCCATGGGCCCCTTGCGCCTGACCGGGCTCCCCGCCTGGCTGTTCTGGTCGCTGGCGCACGTCTATTTCCTGATCGGCTTCCGCAATCGGCTGGCCGTGACCATCGACTGGATCTGGGCCTACCTCACCTTTGAGCGGGGCGCCCGCCTGATCACCGGCGGCGGCGCCAGAGGCTCGCCCGCGCCGCGGGAGTCCTCCTCGCGACCTCGCGCCGTCGCTTGAGGCCACCCATCGTTCAGGCCCGGAGGTTGAAGTGGCGATCGAAATCAGGCTCCTGAATGCTGGCGACGACGAGGTCCTGCGACGCGTGGCGGACGAGGTGTTCGACAATCCCATCGATCCGGCGCTGGCGCGCGAGTTCCTCGAAGACCCCCGCCACCACCTGGCTGTGGCGATCGACGACGGCGTGGTCGTCGCATTCGCTTCAGCGGTCCACTACGTCCATCCCGACAAGCCGCCGCAACTCTGGATCAACGAGGTCGGCGTGGCGCCGACCCATCGCCGACAGGGCCTGGGCAAGGCCGTGCTGAGGGCGATGCTGCAGACCGGCCGCGCCCATCGGTGCACCGAAGCCTGGGTGCTCACCGACCGGACCAACGCAGCGGCCATGGCCCTCTACACGTCGGCTGGAGGCATTGAGGGGGCTGACGATGGCGGCCCCAGCGACGCCACCCTCGGCTACTGGTTTGCGCTGGATCGACCCGCGGGCCCAGCCGGGCCCGGCTGATTGATCACCGCCTCACGCTTCCGCTTGTCGAATGGGCCGCCGGCTCCCATCTCCGATGTGAGCAATCATTAATGCCCCCATGGCGTTATCTTCGCCACGGCATCGCCACATCCTCGCCCTTCATTTGCACCGGGGCCATGAAATGCAGCACGATGGCGTCAATGGGGGGCGCAGCAACAATATGGATCGCAACGTGAAATCCAGGAACAGCAGATTTGGCAGCGTCGCGGTCGGCGCTCTCGCGGCGGTGCTCGCCGCCGGCGGCGGATATCTGGCCAGCGCCAGCGCGGCGCCTTCGCGCGCGGTGAACGCGCAGCCCGCGGTCGCGGCGCCGGGCGCTCCGGTGTCCTTCGCCGACGTGGTCGAGCGCGTGGCGCCGGCGGTGGTCTCGATCGACGTGGAAGGCAAGGCCGACCCCAGCCGGGTGGCCTTCTTCGGCGCGCCCGACCAGGGCGATGGCCAGGCTCCCCCGGGCCTGCCCCCCGGCTTCGATTTCCGCCGGGTGTTCCCGCAGCAGCCCGACGGCAAGGCCCTTCCGAAGACCCAGGCCACCGGCTCTGGCTTCTTCATCTCGGCGGACGGCTACATCGTCACCAACAACCATGTTGTCGAAGGCGCCGACAAGATCACCGTCCGCACCGGCGATGACCGGACGCTGAAGGCCACACTGATCGGCCGCGATCAGGCGACCGACCTGGCTGTGGTCAAGGTCGAGGGCGCCGGATTTCCGTTCGTCAGCTTCGAGGAGCGCGCCAAGCCCCGCGTGGGCGACTGGGTGGTGGCCGTCGGCAACCCGTTCAACCTCGGCGGCACGGCCACGGCCGGCATCGTCTCCGCGCTCGGCCGCTCGAACGTCAGCGGCTCCAGCTACGTCGACTACATGCAGATCGATGCGCCGATCAACCGCGGCAACTCCGGTGGCCCGACCTTCGATATGTACGGACGCGTGGTGGGAGTGAACACGGCCATCTTCTCGCCCTCCGGCGGATCGGTGGGGATCGGCTTCGACATTCCCGCCGACGTCGCCGCCTCGGTGACGCGGCAACTCATCTCCGGCGGCAAGGTCACCCGCGGCTACATCGGCGCCACCGTCCAGAACGTGACGCCCGAGATCGCCGAAAGCCTGGGCCTGCAGTCCCACACGGGAGCGCTGGTGGCCGACCTGACGCCGGGCGGCCCCTCTGAACTGGCCGGCCTCAAGCCCGGCGACCTGGTGCTCAAGGTCAACGGCCACGACGTGGCGTCCGCCACCGACCTCACGCGCCAGGTGGCGCTGGCCCACGGCGGCGAGGAGATCCACCTGCAGGTGCGCCGCAGCGGGCAGGTCCGCGACATGACCGTCAAGTCGGGCATCCGGCCCACCGAGGCCTCGCTCCTCGCCAACAACGGTCAGGATCCGGGCGACAAGGAAGGCCCTGCCAAGCCTCCCGCGCCTCCTGTGCTCGGCATGCAGTTGGCGCCCAACCCGGAAGGCGGGGTCACCGTCCAGGACGTGGCCGGGGATTCCGACGCGGGCCAGAAGGGGTTGCGCCAGGGCGACGTGATCCTGCGCGCCGGCGAGCACAAGATCGCCCAGGCGTCCGACGTGTCGGCCGCGGCCGCCGAGGCGCGTCAGGCCGGCCGCAAGTCGGTGCTGCTCCTGATCACCCGCAACGGCCGCCAGACCTTCATCCCGGTCGGCATCGACGAGGGCAAGGGCTGACGCCGCGCCGCGGCTAGTTTTCGCCGCGGAGATCCTTGCCGAACCCGAAGTTCGGGCCGATCGCCGTCTGGTGTGAGCCCGGCAGATGGTGGTCGGGAAAGCGCTTGCGGAACTCGGCGAGGCCCCGATCCAGGTCGGCGAGCTGTGCGATCAGGCTGTCATGGACGGGCTCGGCCGCGACGGCCGGGCGGTAGCGGTCGATCTCGCCCAGCAGCGTCATGAAGCTGCGCTCTTCGATCGTGCCGGGCGCGGGCGGATGCGCCAGGAAATGCGCAGCGCGCTCCATCGCGGCTTCGAAGTCTTCCTGGTCCTCGAGCATGCCCGGGGAACGGCTTCCACGGGGAAATGTTCCCTGTCCATCACTGGCCAGCCGACCTGTCGGCCCTTGCGCCCGCCGGACCGGCCTGCATGCTGGGCGCGGATGTTGTGAGTCAGGGATGATGACCACCGAACTCGCCGAAGTCTTCCTGGACCAATCGGGCCCCGCGGACCCGAAACTGGAATTTCTGTTCGAGGTCCGCCTCTTCTTCACCCGGGTGCATTCCATCGCGAACATGCCCTCGGGCGCGGGCAGGGGCGCCGTCTACGTCGACGGAGGCGTCGTCCAGGGCCCCCGGCTGAACGGCAAAGCCCTCGCCGG
>FTFP01000348.1_pt1 | contig 11221 bp, 10 predicted proteins | sample 1640421 | NCBI WGS metagenome assembly FTFP01 (sample SAMEA3914814, study PRJEB12502) | metagenome | biome: forest; material: soil | place: USA | collected 2011-09-16 | depth 0.1 m | reverse complement strand
CTCGATGCTGCGGCGGAGCGCGTCCATCAGGTTGACCACATTGCCCCGCTCGGGGGCCTTGGAGATCACCGGCTGGCCGCCGGCGATCTTGGAGCGCACCAGGTCCAGCAGCGCGTCCTCGTAGCGGTCTTCGAAAGCCTCCGGCGCGAAGGTCGTCGACTTCTGGGCGATGATCTGCGCGGCCATGGCCATCATGTCGTCGGCCAGCTTGACGTTCAGCTTGTCGAGCATGCTGGCCGGCTCGCGGATTTCCTTGGCCGAGCGCAGCGTGAACAGGCGGAACCCGTCGGTGACGGGATGGAAGGTCACCAGCCGCTCGCGGCCTGACAGCACGATCCGCGCGATCGCCACCTTGTTCACCCGCCGCATGGCCTCCAGGATCACCGCGAAGGTCTCTTCCGCGATCGGGCCGTCGGGCGCGAGATAATAGGCGGAGTCGAAGTAGATCGGATCGATGTCGCCCGCGTCGACGAAGCCGTCGATGTCGATGGTCTTGCTGGAATCGATCTCGACTCCTTCCAGCTCCTCGCCGGTGACGACGACGTACTTGTCCTTCTCGAACTGGTAGCCCTTGACCAGGTCGGCGCGGTCGATCTCGCCCAGCTCCGGGTCATGGTACTTCTGCTGCACCCGGTTCAGCGTGTCCTTGTGCAGCAGGTTGAACGAGATCTTTCCGGCGGTCGAAGACGTCGCCGAATAGAGCTTCACCGGGCACGAGACCAGCGAGAGTTTCAGATACCCCTTCCAGTACGCGCGTCCGGCCATCTGAAACGATCCCTCAGCTGTTCATGCCCAAGCCACGACGCTTCTTCGCCGTGATGCCTTCAGCGCCGGATACTACCGCATCCCCAGGGTCCGCGGCCAGCGCCTCCAGTCGCCTCTTAGGTGAAGACGGTTAATGGGCCATTCACCCGACAATCTTCGCCCGATGGCGGGAACGGCTCAGTTCCGGCGGAGAGCATCGAGTTCATCGATCCGCACCTGAAGGCGGGCGGCTCCCCACTTGTTGAGCAGCCAGACCACCACAAGAAACAGCGCCATGATCATGCTCGTCAGGATGAGCACGAGGTGGTCGAACCCGATCGGGAGTCGCGGCGAATGGGAATGGAACCAGCGTCCCAGCATGATCAGCGCCATGCCGGGGATGAACGGCCCGATGTACCAGACCCCCACCGAGTTGATGGCGTCGCGCTGGCGGATCAGCTCGCGGCGATGGAAGTCGACCAGGCCCTGGCCCGCTTCGGGCGTTGTCCTGGCTGACCCCCGTCTGTGAAGCTGCCAGGCGACGAAAACGGCCGCGAGCATGTTCAGGCCGCAGCCTACCTGCATCATCCAGCTTCCCTGGTGAAGCAGTCCGGGCAGGAAGCCCAGGACCACGACCACGCAGGCGACGTACTCGACGGCGTTTCGCCGGCTGATCCTGCTCTGGAAATTCCGGGCCTTCAGGTGGATGTCGGCAAGGGTCATGGCGTCGTACTCCGCGGTCTGGCTCTGCCAGAGTTGCTGTGGATCGAAGTCGGAGGGCTCAACCGGCATGGTGGCCTCCCTGGTTGAAACGGCGGGCGAGCAAAGCTTTCAGGCGATGCACCTTGGTGGCGACGGACGCCGGGGTGATGCCGCAGACCTCGCCGATGGCGGCGGCGTCCAGGCCCTCGAGATAGAGCAGCACGATCTGCCGGTCGGAGGGCTCCAGCGCCTGGATCAGAGCGGTCAGGCGCGCCAGGGCGTGGCGCTCGCCGGCCTCGGCCTCGGGATTGTCCGGCGCGGACTCCGTGTCAGCCAACTCGTCGAGCGTGACCATCCTGCTCGCCTGCGAGCGCTTGCGTCTCAGCACATGCGATATCGCGACGTTGTGCGCGACCCGGTAGACCCAGGTCCGCTCCGAGCAGCGGCCGTCGAACTGGCCGAAGCTGCGCCAGAGCGCCACGTGGATCTCCTGCAGCAGGTCCAGCCGCTGGTCCGGGTCGGCTTCATAGGCGCGCGCCAGGCGTTCCAGAGCATCGCCGAACGTCGCCGCCGCGCCGGCGTAGCGTTCGTCTTGCGACGCCCCGGACAGGTCCTGGTGTGCTCCTCCCATATCAAGGTAGTCGCCCGTTCCGGCCAAATCTGACAGCCCTCGGCTGACTTGACCGCATGGCGGCCGTGTCCGAGCCTGCCGCATGCTGAAAGTCTGGGGCCGGCGCAACTCGCAGAACGTCCAGAAGGTGCTGTGGCTGGTGGGCGAGCTTCGACAGCCGCACGAGCACATCCCCGCCGGCGGGTCCTTCGGGCGGCTCTCCGATCCGGAGTTCGGCGCCCTGAACCCCAACCGCCTCGTGCCGGTGATCGAGGACGACGGACTGGTGGTCTGGGAGTCCCACGCGATCGTGCGTTATCTGGCGGCCAAGTATGGGGGGCCGGCGTATTGGCCGGGGGACCCGGGAGTCCGGTCAGAGAGTGACCGCTGGATGGATTGGGCGCAGGCGCTGTGGCAGCCGGCCTTCCTGACCGGCGTGTTCTGGGGCTTCTACCGGACGCCGGAAGCACAGCGCGACTGGAAGGCGATCGACAGCAGCGTCGCGCTATGTTCCGAGCTGATGCAGATCGTCGACGGCGTGTTGGCGACGCGGCCCTATCTGGCCGGCGACCGCTTCACCATCGGCGACATCCCGCTCGGGTCGATGCTCTATCGCTATTTCGCGCTGGAGATCGATCGGCCGCCGCTGCCACATGTCGAGGCTTGGCATGGGCGTCTGCAATCGCGGCCGGCGTACCGGGAGCACGTGATGATCCCGTTCGACGACCTCAAAGGTCGGCTCGCGTTCTGAGTCACAGCCTGAACATGGCGACGGGCGCCATGGCCAAGGCAAGCGCGACCACCTGCAGCGCGACCCTCTTCGCGACGTCGCCCGGCCGCCGCCAGTCCGCCGTCGCCAAGAACAGCGCGACGAGCGGGAACTGCAGGACGATGAGGATCTGCCAGAGGTGGGCCACCACCCCTTCGTCCTTCAGCCCACGCTCCCAATTTGTCGCCAGGGCGGCGAACAGCAGCAGGATCGCGGCGGAGCTGAGGAAGATCGGTCCCCACCGTCCAACGGCTTGACTGAATCCCTTCATCCCGGCCTCCCAGCTTGGCGGTCGTACTTTGCACTACAAAGTTAGAATGTGCAAGCCAACCGAGTCCGGGGCGGACGCCTAGATCGGCCTGGCTGCTGATCGACCGTCGACGCCGTCACTTAGGCCCCCGGCTGCAGGTTCCAACTGAGGTCCCGTCAGGTCCCGATGTCAACGTCAGTAGAGGATCGACGGCATCCAGGCGCCGGCGGGTTCGCTGTAGAGGCCCTGGGTCATCAGGGTCAGGGTCTGGGTCACCTGCAGGCCGTGATCCAGGCACCAGCGGAAGAGGTCGCCGTTGCGCATGGGGACCAGGAGGCCCGGCGGCCCGATTTCGCCGGATGCGGCGATCAGGGCCTTGATGTCGTCGGAGGTTTCGCCGACGGCGTGTCCGAAATAGGCGAGCTGGCTGGCGTAGGCGGTGATCCGGCCGGCCCGCTCCACCACCATCGCCGTGCCCTGCTCGATCGCCTGGTGGAACTCGCCCGCGCGATCATGGCCGTGGACACGGCGGCAGAGGCGGTTGCACGCCGCCTCGTCGCCCGGCGTCGCCGCGCGCGCCTCGCCGCCCGGAGGGGCCGGGATCGCGGGCCCGCTCATGCAGGCCAGGGGCTCGCGGATAACGAACCCCAGCTTGGCGTAGAGCGACAGCGACCGCCGGTGATAGCCCGCCTGCAGCAGGCGCACGCCGGGTGCGCCGCGCTCGGCCGTCCGGTCCAGCACCGCCTGCATCAGCCGCCGGCCGACGCCGCTGTTCTGGATCTGCGGGTCGACCGTGATCGGGCCTACGCCGAAGACGGCGCTCCGCTCGTCCAGGAAGTTGCTGCCGAGCAGCCTGCCGTCCTCCTCGGCAACCACCCCGAAGAAGGCGGGATTGGCGATCAGCGACGTTATCAGCCCGGTGGCGTGTTCCGCGCTCGGGAAGTCGCGTGGGAAGTTATGCGCGTCCGAGATCGCCCCGAAGGCGTCGAAGCAGATCCGTCCCAAGGTCCCGGCGTCCTCGGGGCGCGGGGCGCGAAGCGTGATCATGAAGTCCCTCCGTTTGACGCGTCTTCAACCACGGAACGCCGCGCGCTGGCGAGCCGTCAATTGTCGCGCCCTTGGCGCCGCAGTGGCGGTTCAGCATAAGGTCCCCTGCCAAGAGTCGGCGGGGGAGGCGGGGTATGACGGCAGTGTCGGCGACGTCGGCTCCACCGTCTCGGGTCATGCCGATGCCCGCATGGCTACGCCCGATCGTCCTGGTGCTGGCCTATGGCGTCGGCGTGCCCCTGGTGAGGCTGCTCGAGGCGTTCGGCCGGTGGCCCGGGGTGATGACGGGATTGCGCGCCCGGATGGAAGCCCGCATCGCGGCGATGCCCGACGGCGCCATGGGGTTCGGCGACTACCGGCCGACAGGCCACGACGTGATCGCCTGCAGCTACTTCAAGAGCGGCACCAACTGGCTGATGCAGATGACCACCCAGATCGCCTGGCGCGGGCGGGCCGAGTTCGAGCACATCCACGACCTGGTGCCCTGGCCCGACGGACCCGGCCTGGGGACCTTCTATTCCATCGGCCTTGAGGACGAGACGCCGTGGCGGACCTCGCCGACCGGGCTGCGGGTCATCAAGTACCACGGCCTCCCGGCGGAGGTTCCGTATACGGAGGAAGCTCGCTACATCGCGGTGGTGCGCGACCCCAAGAGCGTCTGCGTCTCCAGCTACTACTTCGCCCGGGCGACCGTCCTCGGGCCCCTGATGCCGTCTGCCGAGCACTGGGCCGAGTTCTTCATGAAGCCGGGGTTCCCGCTGCACGACTGGCCGGTCCATCTGGCCGGCTGGTGGGCGATGCGCGATCGCCCGAACGTGCTCTTCATGACCTATGACGAGATGTCGAAGGACCACCCTGCCGCCGTGCGCCGGCTGGCCGACTTCATGGGCGTCGAACTCACCGCCGATGAGCTGGAGGCCGTCGTCCTGCGCTCGAGCTTCGCCTACATGAAGCCGATCTCCCACAAGTTCGACTTCATGAAGCTCGTGCCCTGGGCCAAACCGGAGGGCTCCATGGTCCGCCGCGGCCGGCACGGCGCCTCGGACGAGCTGCTGTCGCCGGCCATGCAAGCCCGCATCGACGACCACTTCCGCGCCGAGCTCAAGCGCCTTGACTGCGACTTCCCCTACGACGAGGCGTTCGGCCTCCCGCATGGATCTCATTGACGTCATCCGGCTGTCCTAGAATGGCCGAGCGCAGGTTATCCCGGTGGCCGGGCCCTCCTGGCCCATGGGCGCCTTGACGCCGGCAGCCCTGACCTTGCAGCCGTTCCTGGGTCTTCGACTCAGGTACGGCTCCGGGTCTCCAAGGTACTGTCCGCGTGGGATCAGGTTGAGCCGGAGCGGGACGGATGCCCTTCGAGCCGCCATCGTCTGATCCTCGCAGTGCCGACGCTCTTCGGACGTGAGGTGGAAGAGGGCAGCGCGTTCGCAACCCACCAGATAGCGAAGCGATTGCCGCGCGCCGCCGCTCAGACTCTCCGCGGGCGGCGGTGAGGCCTCGCCGGTCTCACGTGCATCGGGGGCAGGGGGCTCCGGGCGCAAGTCCACACTCGCCTGGGGGGCCTTACGCGCACGCCGCGGCCGGGAGGTCGGCTTGCGGGGTTGGGCCGGCGGCCGCGGCGCCAACTCCACGGTCGTGATCGGCCCGTCCGTAGAGGGCGACCAGGAGCCGAGACCTTGTACGAATATGACAAGCAGGATGGCGTGGACGGCTACCGACGCCGCGATGGCGAGGGCAAGGCTCGGGGCGCCGAACTGCCGACGTTCAGCCACGCGCGCTCTTCCCAGCGGTTGCTAAAGCCTATTGGTGAATGGAGCTTGGCCGGTGGTGTCGAAAGAAAGGCCCACTGGTGGCCCCTCCGGGGCTGGCGGCCGGCCGTTTGAGGTTTGTTCGTCCATCGGCGCCATGCTTTGGCGCTCGTTGGAGTTTGACATGACCCTGCCCGATCAAAGCGCCGCGTTGCCGTCGGACCAACCGGTGCGAACGCGCCTTGCCGCGATTGCGCTCGCCATCATTGCAGGCCTGCTCTGCTCCCCTGCGTCGGCGGCGGACGCCGTTTCGAGCGGTCCGCCAGGCTATCCAGCCAGCGGCGAACGAGGCGATGTGCTGACCTGGCTCTCGGCCCATACCTCGGTGCGCCCCGGCGATGTCGTGGTCATCTCGCCACAGGCCGTCGTGTCTCTGGACGGTGTGACCCGCACCGCCGACAAGACCGCGCCCATCGACGCGATCGTGCGCGAGGAGTTGATCGACGTGGCGCTCGCCGAGCGCACCCACGCCCGCTCGACGCGCGTGCTGGTGCAGCTGGATTGCGCGGCGAGCATGTTCCGGATTCGCGAGAACGCCCGGTTCGCCTTGCCGGACCTGAAGGGGGACGCCGTCAAGAAGACCTCGACGGCCGACTGGACGCGCCTCGAAGACGGGACCGTGATGGTGCAGGTCGCACACGCTGCCTGCGCTACCGGCGCCCCGGTTCCAGTCGTGCAGGCGGCCAGCGGCGTAACGCCGCCCCCGGTCTCCAAGGCGCTTGCGTCACCCGCAACGACGACAAAGGCCGAGGCGCCGCGCATGTCGGCGCCGACTGTCGCGTCCAACGCCGCGACGCCGGCCCCGAAGATCTCGGCAGCTGCGACGTTGGCCAAGGCCGATGCGCCTCGCGCGGGGGCTCCGCCGGCGCCAACCCCGGCTGTAGCGTCCAGGCCCAGCCCGTCTGAACCGTCGTATTGGATCCTGCTCGGAAGCTATTCGAACAAGGACAACGCCCATGTGGCGGTGGCCAGGCTCACCCGCGGCAATCCCGGGCCGGTCAAGGGGCGGGACGTCGTCGTCCACAAGGCCTCGGTCAACGGGCGCGAATACTTCTTCGTGGCCGTCGAGGGCTTTGCGCAGCGCGCGGACGCGTCCGGCTTCTGCAAGGCGGTCCACGCCGCCCCGGAGGCCTGCCTGATCCATCACTGAGTTCGCAAGAACACTACCAGCGGGGCGCAGCAATTCGACGGAGTCCGGGCTGAAGTGGCGCCGCGGCGCGAGACGGAATAGACGTTGCCGCGCGCGGTCTGGGGAGCCTCGGTGGCCGACATCTTCGTTTCCTATGCGAGGACCGACAAGGCGCTGGTGGCGCCGCTCGTGGCGGCGCTTGCGGGCCAGGGCTGGTCGGTCTGGTGGGACCCGGAGATCACGCCCGGCCAGGAGTTCGACAGCCAGATCTCCGACGCCCTTGATGCGGCCAAAGCCGTTGTCGTGGTGTGGACGCCGACATCGGTCGGCTCCCGTTGGGTGCGCGGCGAAGCGCGCGAGGCGGCGGACCGTCTCCTGATTCCGATTCGCTTTGAAGCAGCCCGCCTGCCGATCGACGTCCGCGCACTGAACACCACCGATCTCGACGGATGGGACGGCGACCCTGACGGTGCGGCCTTCCAGAACCTCCGCCGCGCCGTGACCGCGCTTCCGGGACCCGCCAGGGTGTAGATTTCAGACCAGGCCAGCGTCTCGTCGTCACCGAGCCGATCGGCCCGGCCATCAGATTGTAGACAAATTCAAACGCCTGAAGCTGGTCGCGCGGGAAGTGCTCGAGTGGCTGCATTGAGCCCCAGGTGAAGCTTGTAGTATTCAACCCGAAGTCGGGTGAATGCGGGGGGCCGGGCAGTGATGAATCTGGCGACCATCCTGGCTGGCGTCCTGTTCCTGCAGGCAAGCGCGCAGTCCGGCTCGGCGCTCGCGTCCAGCCCTCAAGGCGATGCGGCCCGAATCTCGATCCGACGCCTTCCTGCGCCCGAGTACTTCTCCAGCAGCTACCCGGCCAACGCCATGCGGAAGGGGCTTGGGGGCAAGGCTGTGCTGGAGTGCGCGGTCAACCGCGATGGAGGCCTGGACAGGTGCAAGGTCGTCTCCGAGACGCCGACCGGATGGGGGTTCGGCGACGCGGCCCTCGGCCTCTCCCCTGGCATCCTGGCGACCAAGGGCCTGCCCGACGTCGACGGCGCCAGGCCAACGATCAGGTTTCCCGTGACCTGGCCGACACAGGCGCCGCATCCGCTTCTCCAGGGCGACGATACGGGCCACCTGCTTCACACACGCTGGCTGGCCGCCCCCTCGTTCGCAGACCTGATGGCTGCCTACCCGAAGAAACAGGCCGGTATGGGCGGCTACGCCGCCTTGTCCTGCGTCGTCCTTCGCCGGAGCGGCCGGCTCGGCGAGTGCCATGTCCTCATCGAAGACCCCGTTGGCTCCGGGTTTGCGGACGCCGCCCGGCGTCTGGCCGGGAAATTCCAGGCGTCGATCCCGCAAGCCATGAGACAGAACGCCGACATCTGGACCGAGCTGAGGTTCCGATTTCCCGCCAACCCGGTTGCCGCCGCGGACCGGATCATCGACGGACCGCTCTTGTTCGCCGATGCGCCCGGGGCCGATACGGGCGCCGCACTCCCGTCGCCATCCCAGGGAAGCGACGCCGCAGCCATGCGCTTCGCCGTGCTGGACTGCGCCGTGGCCCCCGACTTCGGGCTGCGGGGGTGCGAGGTCATCGAGGATCGCGGGCCTGTCGCCCTGACGGCGGACGGGGCGAACAAACTGGTCTCCGGCAAGAGGGTCAGCGCCTGGTCGGAGGAGGGCGAGCCCATCGACGGGGCCCGCGTGAAGATGACGGTGGCGCTCCCGGAGCAGCGCTGACGCCCACGCGCGACGTCACGGGGCCTTGGTCACTGGCGCCCGGATGCTCTTCTCCAGGAGCGTGACGAGGCTCGGCGCGTCCTTTGTGTGGATGTCCGCCACTCGCCAGGCCCCCTTCTGCAAGACGAGATCGAGGGTCACCAGAGTGGTCTCTCCAGGGAAATTGAGCGTGACGATCGCGCGCGCCCGGTCGGCCCCTGGGGTATCAACCTCGACGCGGCCGACCTTCATCCCACCATCGTCCTGGCATCCGCAGATCGGATCCCAATCGATGGTTCCGATGTCCCCGCTGGGAGTACGCGCCTGATCACTGCGGATAAGCGCCAGCAGGTGTGGTGCAAATGTCGTAGCGGCGCGATCACCCAGGAAGTCCGGCTCGCCGTGTGAGTACGCGGCGTACAGGCCGACAGTGAACTCGCGGGCGTCCTGGATCGGCGCCGCTAGCGCTGGCAGGGGCGCGAGCGCTGCGGCAAGCAAGATCCATTTCCTGATGCTCATGTTCCCACCCTCCCGTCTTCGTGGACCCTCACCCCTTCATTCCCACGTCTCGGCGCATCTTCACCGTGATCTTGCCGGCGCCGGACTCGAGATCTTCCCAGGGGTCGGCGGTCAGCGTCTCCAGGCGCTTGTGGATGTTGAGGCGGTTGAAGGCGTCGCCGCCCGACAGCTTGCGCAGCTCGTCCCATTCGATGGGCGCCGCGACAGGGAACCCCTCGCGGGCCCGCAGCGAGTAGGACGCCACCGCGCTGGCGCCCCGGGCGTTGCGCAGATAGTCGAGGTAGATGCGGCCCTTGCGGCGCTCCTTGTTGGACACCGCGGTGAAGAGGCTGGGGGCGTCCGCCGCCATGGCGCGGGCGAACGCTTCGGCGAAGCCCTTGACCAGGGGCCAGTCGTGGCCCGCGGCCAGAGGCGCCACCAGGTGCAGGCCTTTGCCGCCGGTGGTGCGCAGGAAGACGTGAAGGCCCATCGCCTGCAGCCGGTCCCTCAGGATCTCGGCGGCGTCGCAGACCCGGGCCCAGGGCAGGTTCGTATCGGGGTCTAGGTCGATGATCAGGCGGTCCGGGTGCTCGGGATCGCTGATGTGGCAGCCCCACAGGTGGAACTCGATCGCGCCGAACTGGGCCATGGCCAGGTATCCACGCGGCTCGACGATGGAGATGAACGCGGCGCGCTCCTCCTCGTCGGCCAGCTCGACAGTCTCCACGCCCGGCGGCAGGCCGGCGAAGGCGTGGCGCTGGTAGAAGCAGTCCTTCAGCTCTCCGGTCGGGCAGCGCAGCATGGTCACGGGTCGGCCGAGCAGCTCGGGCAGCATCCAGTCGCCGACGCGGGCGTAGTGCAGGGCGATGTCGAGCTTGGTGACGCCGCTGCCGGCGAAGATTTCGCGCTCGGGATTGGTCAGGTGCACCGCCGCCAGGTCCCGGTCGCTGACCAGCCGTGGCTTCAGCGCGCGGGCGGCGCGGGCGGCCTTGCGCGGGGCGAGGCTGAGGAAGGTAGGCGCGCGCGGCGAGTCCTGCGCCGAGCGGCTGCGGTAGCCAACCTCGGCGGTCCATTGCGGCTCCACCCAGTGCGCGCCGGGCGTGCGCGGCGCAGCCACGGCCGGCGTGTCGCGCGGGCTCTTTGAAAGCGCGGCCCACAGCTCGCGGGCCTTGGCGTCGCCGATGCCGGAGCCGGCGCGGCAGGCATAGACCAGCTCGCCCTGGCGCTCCTCCGCCAGGATCAGCGAGGAGGCGGCGTTGGGCATGTTGGCGATGTAGCCGATGACCACGAACGTCCCGACCTCGACCCGCTTGACCTTCAGCCAGGCCGGCGAGCGGGCCTGTACGTAGCGGGAGTCGGCGCGCTTGGAGACGATGCCCTCCAGGCCCATGCGGCTGGCCTGGGCGAAAAGCGCCGCGCCGTCGCCCTCGACGTGCTCGCTGAACTGCAGCGGCGACCTGCCGTCGATCAGCGGGCCGACCAGCGCCTGCAGCGCCTGCTTGCGGTCGACCAGCCGGGCGGCGCTGAGGTCGTAGCCGTCGAGATGGCAAAGGTCGAAGGCGAAGTAGGTCATGGCGTGGCTGTCACCCTCCGACAGCGCCCGCTCCAGCAGGTCCAGCGTGCTGACGCCGCGCGGGTCCTGCACCACCACCTCGCCGTCCAGGATGGCGGACTTGCACGGCAGCTTCTCCAGCGCGCGGGCCAGGGCGCTGTAGCGGCCCGTCCAGTCGTGGCCGTTGCGGGTGATCAGCCGCGCCTTGCCGTCCTGCACGAACACCAGGGTGCGATATCCGTCGTATTTGATCTCGTGCAGCCAGCCCGCGCCCGTCGGGGCCGCGTCGGCGGGCGTGGCCAGCTGCGGGCGCCACTTGCCCGGCATCGGCGCGGCCACGGCTCCGGGGATCTTCGCCGCCTTGCGCGGGGGCGGCGCGCGGGAGGCGGGGGCGGGGAG
>FTFP01000799.1_pt1 | contig 11277 bp, 7 predicted proteins | sample 1640421 | NCBI WGS metagenome assembly FTFP01 (sample SAMEA3914814, study PRJEB12502) | metagenome | biome: forest; material: soil | place: USA | collected 2011-09-16 | depth 0.1 m | reverse complement strand
GTCACTGACGGCGCCTTCAGCGCGCACCTGCTGCTGGACTACGCTGGCGCGGGCGTGACCCTGGTCCGCAACAACGACTACTTCATCACCGCCTGACCGTCAGGCGCTGAGCCGCATCAGGTCGGCCGCTCTCGAGCGGGCCTCTTCGACACTGCGCTCCAGGAAGGCCTCCAGCGCCCGGATCGGCCGGAGGTCGCCGTACAGGCGCGACTTACGCTTGTTCACCAGACCGGAGAGCCGCGATCTGGCGCCAGGCTCCGCCAGCGCCACCGCCATCGAGACATAGCTTTCGGCATCGCCCGCGATGCACTGTTCCAGCCCCATCATGGCGAGCATCGCCGTCGTGTGCCGGCCGCGCATCAGCCCCGTGGGCAGGGTGATCACCGGAAGGTCGCAGGCCAGGGCTTCCAGCGTGGTGTTGCCCCCCGACCAGTCGATGCTGTCGAGATAGACGTCGCCGGCCCTGAGCACCGAGGGGAACAGGGCCTGTTCCACGGGTTTGGCGAACACCAGCTGCCTCGCCGGATCCAGTCCGGCCGCGCTGAACGCCGCGCTCAGCCTGACGTGCACCGCCGCGGCGTTGACGTCCGTCAGGTCGCCGATGAACAGCAGCTGGGAGTCCGGCGCCTGCGCGGCGATGGCGGCCCAAATGGAGTCATGCTGGGGCAGGTATTTGAACAGCGCCTGGCAGCAGACATAGACCACCGCGTCTGGCCGCAGGCCGAGGTCGGCCCGGCTGAGGCGGCCCCCTTCGGCGGGCAGGGGATCGTAGTGGATGGACAGGCCCGGCAGGCGGACCAGCTTCTCGGCGTAGTGGCGCTCTCCGTTCGGCGGCTCCATCAGGTCGCTCGACAGGAAGTAGTCGATGTTCGGCAGGCCGCTCGAGACCGGATGACCCCAGGCCATGCACTGCACCGGGGCGAGCCGGCGGCTGGCCAGCTGCACCGGCAGGTGGTGCATGCCGATTTCCGGATAGATCAGCACGTCCAGCGCGTCGCCGGCGATCGCCTGGGCCCAGGCCTCGTGGCCCCCCAGGTTCTTGGTGAAGCCATCGCATGACGCGGCGAGGCGGCGGCTGCAGTCGTCCTCGGCCTCGCTGAAATCGTAGCCCAGCACCTCGAAGCGGGTCCGGTCCAGATGCCTGATCCATCCGCCGAACAGCTTGGAGACGGAGTGGTTGTGGAAATAGGCGGTGGCGAAACCGACGCGCAGCTTGCCGCCGGGTCTGGCGCGGGCAGGCGGTGGCGTGGGCGGGCAGGCCGCGGCGATCATGCGGGTGATCATCCCGCCGTAGGTCGACTGCAGCTCGCGGTCGTCTCTGGCCTGATACGCGAGGATGAACGGCTTGGCCTCGCCAACCACGCCGGCCGCCTCCGCAAGGCTGGCCTGGGGCGCACGCTCCACCTGCGCCGCCAGATCCTGCAGGTCGTCGGCGTAGGCCTGACGACGCATCGCGATTTCCGCCTCCGAACCGTGGATGATGGCCAGGCGGGCCATGGCCAGGGCGAGGCGCGCGCCGAGGTCGGCCGGCTCCCGGGCGAGGCGCGCCTGCAGAAGGCGCGCGGCGTCGTCCTGATGGCCGCTGATCCTCAGACGATTGGCCAGGCCGATCAGCCGGGGATGGTCGCCGTCCAGTCCGATGAGACCGTCAACGGCGCCCGTCACATAGTCACGCCGACCCGCCAGCATGGCGCGCTCGGCCAGGGCGATCATCGGAGCCATCGCTCCGACAGCGTCCCCTTCGGCCCGGAGGAACTGTGTCAGGGCGCCGTAGGAGGGCACGTACTCGGGGTGGAAGACGATGTTTTCCCGCTCAAGAACGATGGCCTCGCCCCTGCGGCCGAGCCGGTCGAGCAGGATGGCGCAGTTGTGGGTCGTGACCGGATCCGGCTGCAGCGCCCGTGCGGCCTGGAGCAGCGGCAGAGCTGCGGCGGCCTCGCCGCGCTGATAGTGGACCAGGCCCATGCCCTTGAGGGCTTCGGCCACGTCGGTCCCGTTCAGGAGCGCGCGGAACTCGGCCTCGGCCTCCTCCAGCCGGCCGGCGGTCTGGAACGCCTGCGCCCGCTCCAAAGTCGGCTCCGCGCGCGCGGGCGCCGCGGACGGATTGTAGGCGCAGCCGACGCAGATCTGCGGCTCCTGCTGAGCATAGGCGCGCAGCCAGCCCTGCACGCCCTCGCCCAGCCACGCTTCCTCCCATGACCGGGCGGCCAGGCTGGTGTGGCCGAACAGGGTCTCGTCGTTGGTGGTGCAGCAGGGCGTCAGATAGCCGCCGACCGTGACGTAGGCCGCGTGGAAGGGCCTCTTGCAGCGGCTTCCGTCCGGCGTGAACGCCGGGGCCAAAAGGGTGCGGAATCCGGGCAGGCCCCGGCCGATACGGTCGATGGCGGCGCGCGCCGCGGACAGCTCGTCCGGCGAAAGCGCCATGGAGTCGACTTCCGGCGCATAGCTGATCAGCGGCTGGATCTCGACGATGCGGGCGCCAAGGGCGTGCAGGCGCGGCAGCAGGCTCGGCAGCTCGGGAGCGTTGCGACGGCTCAGCACCACCGACAGGGTGACGTTTCCATCGAACAGCGCGGTGAGCTCGGTGATCGCAGCCGAGAGCCGGTCGCAGTCGGTGCCTTCGCGCAGGGCTTCGGCCGTCTCAGGATCCAGGCTGTCGACCGAGATGCTGATGTGGCTGAGGCCCCGCGCCTTGAGCCGCCCGTAGTAGGCGGTCTTGCGCACCAGGGCATTGGTGTTGAAGCTGATGGCGTCGAACTTTCCCGCGGCGTGGGCCTCGTCGATCATCGTGGCGATCGAAGGGTGCAGGGTCGGCTCGCCGATGCCCTGCAGGATCAGCGCCTGGGATGGCGGCGCGTGCCGGATGATGGCCCGGAACCGGTCGATCGGCATGTGCGTGTTTCGCCAGGACCGCTCCTTCATGCCGATGGTGCGCTGGCAACCGACGCAGCGAAGATTGCAGCCGGTCGTGATCTCGATCTGCAGGCGGCGCAGACGATCAGGGGGCTGGATCGGAAGAGCGTCCATTCGGTGGCGACTCGCGGGGCGAAGGCCACCCTGTCGCCAGAGGATGAAGCAATGGTTTCGGGCGCGGCTGTCGGCTGGATGGCGTCAATTTGGCATATCCGGCGACTCATTGCAGAGCTTATGAGTTGCGATCCTCGCGATGAGACGGGGACGCCGAGGCAGCGTTCAGTGCAGTTCAGGTCCGCCCCGAGCGGATCGATTCGCGGCATGCGGGGGGCGCATGAACTTGACGGCGCAAGCCAAGCTGGTCCTGGTGCGGGCCAAGGCGCCGCCTGGAACGTCCAGATTGGCGATTCGGCCGAACTGGAGGTTGCTTGCGGCCCTGGCGGCCACCACAGGGTTTTGGATTCTGCTGGTCGTGGCCATTCGCTCGATCTAGCGGTCCATCCCCTGTCTCGTATCGCCGCCGCCTGCTAGCGTGTGCGGCGAATACGCTGGCACAGCCTGTGCATCGACGGGCCCTCGAAGGGCTCTGGAGCCTCCTTCGATGTTGCGGGGACCGCCTTGAAGCATCGCACTGCGATGGAGCTGCAGGAGAGGCCTGATCCGAGCGTCGCCCTGGAGCGTTTGCTCGAGGTCCCCGTCTGCTTCCTGCTGCTGCTGTTCCTGGCCCCGATGATGCTGATCATCGCCGGGGTGATCATGCTCGATGGGGGCCCCGCTCTGTTCAAGCAGGAGCGCATCGGGCGCGGCGGACGCCGGTTCACCTGTCTGAAGTTCCGCACCATGGTGATCGACGCCGAGCGTCGCCTGCAGATGTTCCTGGACCGCGACTCCCGCGCCCGCGCCGAATGGTCCCGGGACCATAAGCTGCGCTACGATCCGCGGATCACCGCCTTCGGCCGCTTCCTGCGCCGCTCCAGCCTGGACGAGCTGCCCCAGCTGATCAACGTTCTCAGCGGAGACATGAGCCTGGTGGGGCCACGGCCCATCGTCGAAGCCGAAGCGTGCCGTTATGGCCGCCGGTTCAAGTCCTATTGCAGCGTCCGGCCAGGCATCACCGGCCTGTGGCAGGTGAGCGGCCGCACCAACATCAGCTATCGGCGGCGCGTGGCCATGGACGTGCTCTACGTCCGTAAGCGCAACATCGTCCTCTATATCTGGCTGATCCTGGCCACGATCCCCGCCGTCCTGGCGCGCCGCGGCGCGCACTAAGCCGCCGTCACGGCCCCCGCGACGAGGTCGCCCGGCCGGTCCACGTCGAAGCAGACCCCTTCGTCATCGGTGTCGATGAGCACGAGCGCGGGCCCCAGCGTGTCAAGCAGCGCCCCGGCGCCCCGGTCGCCTTCCAGCGACATCATCGCCCCAAACAGGGACCTCGAGATGGCGACAGGATGGCCGCGCCGTCCCCTGAAGCGGGGCGCGGCCGCCAACGCCCCGGCCGCAAGGGCCTCGATGAGGGGCGAAGCCACCTCATGCGGAGTCCTTGGCATGTCGCCCAGGAACAACAGGGCGGCTCCGGCGCTGTCCGGCAAGGCCGCAATGCCGGCGCGGATGGAGGCAGACAGCCCCCGTGCGTGGTCGGGTGCGTGCACGATCCTCAGCCGGGTCTCGTCTGGACGCGCCTCGGCGAAAACGCGGGCGAGCGAGGAGACGTCTTCGGCATAGGCGCCCGTCACCAGCGTCACGGCGACCGCGGGAGAGGCGAAGGCGGCTGCAAGGGCGCCCTCCAGGACGGTCCCATCACGCCAGCCCGCGGTCAGCTTCGCGCCGCCGAAGCGCGCGCCCTGCCCGGCGGCGAGCACCAGCGCGTGGAGCTCGATCCCGCCCGCCGCGGGCCAGCGATCGGCCTCCTCGCGCGCGCGGACGGTCTGGATCACCTCGCCGATGACCGAGACAGCGATCTCCCACGGCGACTTGCCGGCCAGGGGGAGGCCGATCGGAGCCTTGAGCCGCGCCAGCTGGGCCTCTGAGACGCCGCGGCGGAGCAGGCCAGCCAGCCGTTCGGGCAACCGCCGCCGGCTGCCCAAGACCCCGACGTAGGCGGCGTCGGAGGACAGAGCGGCGGTCAGGGCCTCTTCGTCGAGTTCGGCATCATGGGTGGCGACCGCCACCGCGGTCCAGGGATCCAGCCCGACCTCGGCCAGGGCTTCGGCCGGAGCGCTGCGGAGATAGTCCACGCCCGGCGCCGGCGGGCGGGCGAGCGGGCCTTTGGGCCGGACCAGGGTCGTGCGAAGGCCGATCTGCGCGCCCAGCGTCGCCATGGCCAGGGCCGGCGGATCGGCGCCGATCACCACCAGCCTCTGAGACGGATCGAACCGGCGGAACATCACTTGTGGCGAGCGCGTGAAGCCGCAGACGCCGCCTTCGCTCGCCATGCGCAGGCCCTGCCTCAGGGCCGCCGCAAACGCATCCGCGGGCTCGCCCGGCCAGAGGCAGGCGCGCTGCTCCCCATCGGTGAGCCAGAGAGCCGGGGTGCGCGCGTCCCAGGCCTGGACCAGGCGGCGGGCCGCCTCGTCGCCCGGCCCCAGCCGCTCCAGCAGGAGCTCGATGCTGCCCCCGCAGGGCAGTCTCACGTCGGCGGGCCCGCCAACCCCATAAGTCAGGCGCTTGCACAGCCCGTCCGCCATCACCTGCTCGGCGTGCAGCGCGACGTCGGCCTCGACGCATCCTCCGGACAGGTAGCCGGTCACATCCGCGGGCCCGAACAGCATCTGGGCCCCGAGGCCGCGCGGGGAGCCGCCTTCAGCAGCGACGAGCGTGGCCATGACGGCGGGTTGGCCGGCCTGGATCAGGGCCTTGAGCAGCGGCCTGACATCGTCCTGCAGGCCGAATTCGGGCCAGTCGATGTCGGACAGGTCCACGCCAGGCGCCTCGATCAGCGCGCCGCCGGCAGGGTCTTCAGATAGGCGATCACGTCAGCACGATCCTGGGCGCCGTCCAGACCGACCGGCATGCTGGTGCCCGGCACCGCCTTCCCCGGATCGGCCAGGAAGGGGTCGAGGGTCTGATCGTCCCAGACCTTGCCGTAGGCGGTCATGGCCTGGGAGTACTGGAAGCCGGGCGCAGTTCCGGCCTTCCGGCCCACCACGCCTCCAAGCGACGGCGCGGCGAAGCTGGGACCGCTCAGGGCATGGCAGCCCAGGCACTGCTCGAACACCGCCTTGCCCTTGGCGGGATCCCCCGCCGCGAGGGCGGACGAAGCCCCCGCCAGGACGATGGCCGCCAGGGCCCCGCAGACAACACTTCGCACCGCCATCAGACCGCCTTCAGCAGCGACCGGTCGATCGGCAGGTTGCGGACGCGCTTGCCCGTGGCGGCGAAGACAGCGTTGCAGAGCGCCGGCGGCGCCGGCGGCAGAGCCGGCTCGCCCCGGCCCGTCGGCGGATTGTCGGTCAGGACCCAGGCCACTTCGACCACCGGCGCCTGGTTCATCCTGAGCAACGGATACTGGTGGAAGTTGGTCTGCACTACCTTGCCGCCCTCGATGGTGATGGCCTGGCCGAGGGTCGAGCTGATCCCGTCCAGGATCGCGCCCTGCACCTGGTTGTCCGAACCGGAGGCGTTGATGATCTGGCGCCCCACGTCGGCGGCGACCCAGACCTTCTGAGGCATGACCGTGCCGTCGTCGGCCACGTGCGCCTGCACCACTTCGGCGAAGTAGCCCAGGTGGCTGTAGTAGCAGGCGAAGCCCATGCCGGTCCGCGCCGGGAGGGTCTTCTTGCCCCAGCCGGACATGGCCGCGACCTTCTCGATCACTCCGCGCATGCGACCGGTGTGGAACTGCGGCTGCGGACCGAAGGGTCCGCCCGGGCCGGGCGGGGCCGGCAGCGCCCGGGGTTCGCCCAGCAGCTCGAGCTGGAACTGGATCGGGTCCCTGCCCCCCGCATGGGCCAGTTCATCCAGGAACGACTGGTGGACGAAGGCCATGGCGTTGGAGCCCGGGGCCCGCAGGGGGCCCGTGGGCACGCCAAGCGGGATCATGGAGCTCTCGAACTTGACCGGGACGATACGGGCCGGGAACTCGGTTCCCTGCATGTCGGCGCTGTTGGCCGCCTTGTCGCCGTCGCCGAAGGTGACGAAGTGGTTCTGGAAGGCGACCAGCTTGCCCGAGGCGTCCAGGCCCGCCTTGAAGTTGTGGAAGCCGGCGGGCCGGTAGAAGTCGTGCTGGATGTCGTCCTGGCGGTTCCACAGCAGTTTCACGGGAACGCCCGCCGTCTTCGACAGCCACGCCGCCTCGACCATGTAGTCGTTGGACAGCCGCCGGCCGAAACCGCCGCCGCAGCGGGTCATGTGCACCACGACATTCGCCGGCGGCACGCCGAGGGTCTTGGCCACCAGCTGGCGGCCGGCTTCCGGGTTCTGGGTGGGCGCCCAGATCTCCACCTTGTCCCCCTGCACATGGGCCGTGCAGTTCTGCGGCTCGAGATTGGCATGCGACAGGAAGGGATAGGAGTAGGATGCTTCCACCACCTTGGCCGCGCCCGCCATGGCCGCGTCCACGCTGTCGTCCTTGTGGATCGTGTGGGTCGCGGGCTGCCCGGCCAGGGCCGCGGCCTGGGCGGCGAAGCTGGCGCTGGACTGCTGGGCGGTGGGCCCTTCGTTCCAGGTCACCTCGAGCTTGCCCCGCGCCTTGTTGGCGTGGTGCCAGGTGTCGGCCAGGATGGCGACGCCGCCCAGCAGGCCGGACAGGTCCGAGCCGCCTTCCACCACGAAGGCCTGCTTCACACCGGGGCTGGCCTTGACCGCGTCGAGGTTGGCGCTGGCCACCTTGCCGCCGAACACGCCGCACTTCTGGTAGACGGCGTAGAGCATGCCCGGCACGACCACATCGATGCCGTAGAGGGGCTTGCCGGCGACGATGCGCGGATTGTCCACGCCCGCCATGAATTTGCCGATGATCTTGTAGTCCTTGGGGTCCTTCAGCAGGACCGTCTTCAGGTCCGGCGGCGGCAGGGTGCAGGCCTTGGCGGCCAAGGCGCCGTAGTCGAGGGTCTTGCCGCTGGCCATGTGCTTGACCTGCCCGGAGCCCGTGCCGCAGTCGGCCGCCGTGCAGCCCCAGGTCTGGGCGGCTGCGGCGATCAGCATCTGCCGGCCGGCCGCGCCGGCCTGGCGCATCGGCTCCCAGTTCATCGGCGTGGCGAAGCTGCCGCCCGCGAACTGCGCTCCATACTTGGTGGGATCGTTGTCGGCCTGCTCGATGCGGACCTTGTCCCAAGGGATGTCCAGCTCCTCGGCGATCAGCATGGGCAGCATGGTCTTGATGCCCTGCCCGATCTCCGGGTTCTTCGACATGATGGTGACGATGCCGTCGGGCGCGATCTTGATGTAGGCGTTCAGCGCCGGGGCGGCGCTCGCCGGCTGGCCCACCGCCGTCACGGCCGCCTCGGCCACGAGGGGGATGGTGACGCTGAGCAGCATGCCGCCGCCGGCGGCCGCGCTGGCCTTGAGGAACGCCCGGCGGGCGGCGCCTTCGGGCGCCAGCACGTCAGGAGCGATGTCGGTGTCGCGGTCGAGCAGCATGATCAGGCCCTCGTGTCGGCGGTTGGCAGGCCGGCGGCCTTCTTGATGGCGGCCCTGATCCGCCCGTAGGTGGCGCAGCGGCAGAGGTTGCCCGACATGGCCGCGTCGATGTCCGCGTCGGTCGGCTTGGCGATCTTGGTCAGCAGGGCCGTGGCCGCCATGATCTGGCCGGCCTGGCAGTAGCCGCACTGGGGAACGTCGATCTCCTGCCAGGCGGCCTGGACCTTCTGGCCGACCGCTCCGGCGTCGATCCCCTCGATGGTGGTCACCGAGGCCGCCCCCACCGCCGAGACCGGCAGGGTGCACGAGCGCGTCGGCGTCCCGTTGATATGGACCGTGCAGGCCCCGCAGAGCGCCATGCCGCAGCCGAATTTCGTGCCCTTCATGTCGAGCACGTCGCGCAGGACCCACAGCAGCGGAGTGTCGGCCTCGACATCCACCGTGCGGTCCTTGCCGTTGACCTTGATCGTGTAAGCCATGGTGTCTTCCTGCGAGTGGGCCTGGCCGGGGATCGGACCCAGCTGTCCGTCCGGCCCGACGGTCGCCCTGCCCTTGATGATCCCGAGTGGTGACAAATACCGCGACGCTGCGCGTCCCGCCACTTGTTTGATGCGGTCAACCTGACAAGCCGTTCCAACGAAAAGAGCGCCCCTCGCGGGGCGCCCCCTCGTTTCGTCCGGCAGACGCCGTCAGAAGTTGCGGCGGACCGTGACCAGCCACTGGCGCGGCGGAGCGATGTTGCCCTGCTCGCGGCCCAGCGAACTCACCGCCAGGGCCAGCTTTCCGTAGAAGTAGACTTTGTTGGTGAGGTTGCTGACCGAACCGGACACCGACCACTTGCCGTCGGGCGCATCCCAGGTGATCCGGCCGTTCAACAGGGTGTAGCCCGGCTGGTAGTCCAGGCCGCCGGCGACGCCTGACGCAGCCGTGGAAATCAGCTCCGCCTTGTTCGGCGGCGCGCCGTTCACGTTGGCGACCGGGATGTAGTAGACCCGCGAAATGACGGAGGCGTCCAGGCGCGGCGTGATCGAGCCCGCCATGCCCATGTCCATCTTGTACTGAATGCCCAGCGAGCTGGTCCATTTCGGCGCCCGGGTCTGCGGACAGAGCGATCCGTCCGAGAAGTGGGTGCAGATCTGGGTCGCCAGCGACTGCGCGTCGTCCTTGAGCTGATAGTGGAGGTAGCCGAGCGAGCTGTCGATCTGCAGGCCTTCGATCGGGCGAAGGGCCAGTTCGACCTCGAAGCCTTTATTGATCGAATTGCCGGCGTTGAGCTCGTGGAACCAGGTCGCGCCACTGGAGTCGGTGTCGGTCTTGAAGTTCTGCTGACCGTCGTCCTGCATGTAGAAGATGTCCGCGTTCAGTCGGACCCTGTGCTCGAGGAACTCGCTCTTGAACCCGAGTTCGTAGCTGGTGACGTCTTCTGGGCCGAACGGCACCGGTTGCAGGGCGTTGGCCGGGCGCGGGCTGAATCCGCCACCACGGAAGCCTGTCGAGTACAGGGCGTAAGCCAGGAAGTCGGGCGTCGCCTGGAAGGACAGTTCCACCATGGGATTCCAGCGCGTGGCGTGCACGTCCACCGGCACGCTGAAGTCGCCGACGTTGGTGTACCGGTTGGTGACGCCGACCACCGCGTGCTTGGTGTCGTTGGTGTAGCGGACGCCGGCGGTGAGGCTCAGCTGGTCGGTGATGTGATAGATGCCATGGGCGAAGAAGGCATAGTCCTTCGTCGTCTGGTGGTCGTCCAGGTCGTGGTCGTACAGGCCGAGACCGTTAAGGAACGGGATGGCGGGACTCTGGAACGACCCGGCGGGCAACGGTCCCAGTCCAGGAGGCGTCGGCCAAAGCGAGTCGAAGCCGGTGTTGCGGTCGTAGGCGTGATAGTAGAATCCGCCCACCGCGTAATCCAACCGGCTGATGGCCCCCGTCAGTTGAACTTCTTCAGTGAACTGATTGTGCCGGGTGTCGTCGAAGGTCGAGCTGTTGCCGATCGGCGAGGCGTCGCCGCGGCCGAACTGGTTACTCCATCTGCGGTAGGCGGTGACCGTCTTCAGATGCGCCATGGGGGCCAGATCGGCGTCGGTGGTGGCCGAAACGCCCCAGTGGTCGAGGTTGTTCTCGTTGGGGGCGAAGCGGCCGTCGACCGGCTGCGTGCCGTACTTTGCGTAGCTGGTGTAGGGGTTGTTGGTCACGAAGCGTGAGTCGTAGAGGACGCCCGCTCCGAACACCTGTTGCGGCGTGTTGACCCAGAAATTCGGGAGAACTCCGTCGATGCCCTGCGGTCCCGGGAACGCCTGCGGATCGGCGATATAGGTGTACTTGTCAGTCGGCGACTCCTGGCGCTGACGCGTGTAGTCGGCGATCAGGTTGACCTCGAACTTTTCGCTTCCGATCCAACGCAGGGCCAGCCGTCCGGCATTGACGCCCTCGCTGCCGAGATGGTCGGTGACGCAGGAGCCCCCGTTCTTGGTGCCCACGGCGGGCTGGAGGTTCCCCAGACTTCCCGGTCCGTGGACGCAGACGTAGTCGAGCAGCTTCATGTAGCCGTCGGCGTTCTTGCTCGAAAACGCGGCGTGCATGAACAGCTTGTCGGGTACGATCACGCCGTCCCAGGCCGCGCGGATGTTGACGCGGTTGTAGCTGCCGTAACTGGCTTCGATGTAGCCGGTGTTGGAGCCCACGGGCTTCCTGGAGATCAGGCTGACGGCGCCGCCGATGGCGTTCTTGCCGAACAGCGTGCCTTGCGGCCCGCGAACGACTTCGACCCGTTCGAGGTCCAGCAGGTCG
>FTFP01001107.1_pt1 | contig 11334 bp, 7 predicted proteins | sample 1640421 | NCBI WGS metagenome assembly FTFP01 (sample SAMEA3914814, study PRJEB12502) | metagenome | biome: forest; material: soil | place: USA | collected 2011-09-16 | depth 0.1 m | reverse complement strand
GATCGCGGATCAGTCGGCCTCGAAGCGCCAGACGTCGCCGTCGCGCAGGATGCGGCCGCTGGAGGGCTCGGCGAAGTGGCTGGCGATGACCAGGGACGGCTTGTCCGCGTAGCGGCCGAAGAAGTCGCGGCGGGTGCGCTGGCCGGCGTCCTTGTCCATGTCGAAATTGTTGACCCAATCGGGTTCGGCCAGCTGCACTGGATGGTGCACCACGTCGCCGGTGATCACCGCCTCCTCGCCCTTTGAGGAGATGTGCACGCTGACGTGGCCGGGGGTGTGCCCCGGGGTCGGGAACATGGTCACCTCGCCGGTGATGCGGTGGTCGGGCGGCACGAAGTCCACCAGGCCCGCGTCCAGCACGGGCTGGATAGCGTCGACCACGTGTTCCATGTGCGGCAGGCCGGCGGCCATGCTCTGTTCCCAGTGGTCCAGCTCCTTGCGGCTGAACAGGTAGCGGGCGTTCGGGAAGGTCGGGACCCACCGGCCATCGACCTTGTGGGTGTTCCAGCCGCAGTGGTCCAGGTGCAGGTGGGTGCACAGCACGACGTCGAAGCTCTCCGGCGGCAGGCCGGCTCCCGTCAGATCTTCAAGGAATGAGGTCTGCAGGTTTGAGAAGACGTCGTACTCGCGCTTGCGGTCGTTGCCGATGCAGGTGTCGACCATGATCCGCTTGCCCTGCGAAATCACGGCGAAGGCCTGGAAGTTCATCCGCATGCGGCCGTCCGGCGTGGCGAAGTGCGGGAAGAGCCAGTCGTATTTCTTGATCAGGTCGGCCGTGGCGCCGTCCAGCAGCACCCAGACGTCATCCTGGAAATCGTAGAGTTCGACGATCCTGACGACCTCGACGTCGCCGATCTTCCAGCGCTTGATGTGCTCGCTCGCCATTGCCCGTCCTCTCTTCCCGCCGGCCGCGGTCTGTGCCGCAAGAGGGATCGGCCGGCCACGCGCGTGGCTGCCGCCTGCCCTCTGATGCCGGTAAGTCCCAGTCTCGAGGGCCTTATAGGGTGGCCGTCAAGCCGGAGGCAACTCGGCAGAGTGGACGAGCAGACCGATCAGAAGGTCCGTCTGACGCTGAAGTAGACCGTGCGCGGCCGGCCCGGCTGCCCGGTCACCGAGTTGAACGCCCGTGAGTCGTCGAACATGTTGATGTAATAGACTTTGTTCAGCAGGTTCTGGAGCTGCAGCGCGGTCTGCCAGCGCCCGTCCGGCGAGTCCCAGGTGACCCGGCCGTCGAGCAGTCCATAGCCCGGCTGCATGGCCAGCGGGTTGTTGCCGGGATCGTTGAACACCCGGGTCTGGTAGGTCCAGTCGAGCCGCGGCGTCAGCGAGCCGGCGCGCATCAGGTCGATCCGGTACTGGACGCCGATGTTGTACTTCCAGTCCGGCACATAGGCCGGCTTGTCGCCCTTGACCGGCGCCCCCGGCACGCCGGCGGCATTGCCGAGGTCGATGATGTTGTAGTCCAGGTAGCCGAACGAGGCGTTGAACAGCAGGCCGCTCACCGGCTCGGCGTCGAACTCGCCCTCCACGCCCTTGATGCGCACATGGCCGGCGTTCAGGACGATGTCCGCCCCCGCTGCGCCGATGACCGTGATCTGCAGGTTGCGGTATTCGCTGTCGAAGACCGCCGCGTTCATGCGCAGCCGGTTGTCGAAGCCCTGCGCCTTGATGCCCGCTTCGTAGGAGATCAGGTGCTCGGCCTGGAAGGGCGCGACCTGGGTCACGAACACCGGGTGCGGATTGATGCCGCCGCCCTTGTAGCCGGTGGCGTACTGGACATAGGTCATCACGTTCGGCGTCCACTGGTACTGCAGCGCGACCTTGGGATCCCACCGTTTGGTCGTGGACGTGGCCGACGGGTTGCTGGCGAAGCCCGACAGCGAGGGGAAATCGGGGTCGAACGCCGGCGTGAAGATGATGTCGGTCGGGTTGGTCGGCAGGATGATGCGCGAGAAGGTATAGGTCTTGGACTCGTCGCTGTAGCGGACGCCAGCCTCCAGGGTCAGCTTGTCGGTGATATGCAGGTCGCCGTGGACGAAGGCCGACTTGTTCTTCACGACCACCGGGTCGTTCGTGTAGAAATTCAGCCCATAGCAGCCGCCGGGACAGAAGAACGGGTTGCCGGCGATGGGCGGAATGATCTCGGCCGAGGTCAGGATCACCGGGCCATGCCCTTGGCGGCTGTAGCCGTCGTAGTAATAGCCGCCCCCGACCCATTCGAGCCGGTTATCAAACAACGTTCCGCCCACGGTCAGCTCTTCGGTCAGCTGGTGGTGGACGAAGTCCGGGTTGCTGTACATGGCGTTGATCAGCGGCGCGCCCGAGAAGTCGACCGCGAAATTGCCCCGATAGGCCCGGTAGGCGAGGATGTTCTTGACCTTCAGCCCGCCCGGCGCGGTCCAGTTGATCGTGCCGCCTACGCCCCAGGCCTTGACGCTGTCCTGCGGGTCCAGCGCGAAGCCCGTGCTTAGGTCCTTGAAGGTGGAATAGGTGCTGTAGGGGCTCGACGTGACGAAGCGGCTGTCCAGCGGCACGCCGGTGAAGAAGCCCGAGGCCGGGTTCATCAGGACATTGGCGTTGTAGTCAGCCAGCGGGCCGCCGGGGGTGATCGCCAGGGTCTTGCTGGGCGCGGCCTCACCGTGGTCGTCCAGGTAGTCGGCGGTGAGGAGGACCTCCAGGTCATTGGTCGGCGTCCACTTCAGGTTGGCCCGGATCGACTTGGCGTCGTCGCCGCCCTCGTGGCCGACCACGCAGTTCGAACTGGTGGCCACCTTAGGCAGGTTGCCCGCCAGCGCCGGATGCTTGCACACGAAGTCGTAGCGCGTGACGTAGCCGTCAATGCGGCTGTAGCCGCCGGACAGGCGCAGGGCCAGCTTGTCCGGGATCAGGGACAGGTCGTAGGCGCCCTTGACCATGGCGTGATTGTAGTTGCCGTACCCCGCCTCGAGGTAGCCCGAACCGTTCCCCTTGGGCTGGGTGGTGAACACCCGCACGGCGCCGCCTTCGTTGTTCTTGCCGAACAGGGTGCCTTGCGGACCACGCAGGACCTCGACGTGATCGACGTCCGCCAGGTCGAACATCGCGCCGAAGATGGTGCCGAAATAGACGTCGTCGAGGTAGAAGCCGACGCCCGGCTCGAACGACAGGGTGAAGTCCGACTGCCCGACCCCGCGGATATAGGCGACGGCTGCCTTGCCGCCGCTCGCCCCGGCCTGCTGCAGGGTGACGTTGGGGGCGACCTTGGCCACTTCGATGACGTTGTTGAAGCCCCGGGCCGCCAGCTGGTCGCCGTTCAGGGCCGTGATCGCGATCGGCGTCTGCTGCAGGTTCTCCGACCGGTAGCGGGCGGTGACGACCACCGACTCCAGCTCATTCGGGGCGGCTGCCGGCTGGGCCGCCGGCGCATCGGCCGCCCATGCCGCCCCTCCGGCCAGCAACGGCCCGGCCAGAACAGCGGCGAGCGCGAGGCGGGACGCCCGCACTCCCCAGCGCCTAGTCGACTTGGAGGCAGGCGACTCGTGCAAATGCAGACAGGTCTTCATGACGCATTTCCCCAGCATTGGCCCCGCTTGGCAGAGTCCTGAGCGGAGTGAATTCCCGCTCTTTGCTACGCTGGATATACGCCCACTCGCGCCGAAAGGGAATTGGGAACTCGCAGGGACCCTGTCGGTCAGGCGCCCCAGACCTCGCGGGCGTAGGCCAGGAAGTTGCGCCCGAGGACCTTGTCGATGCGCGCGCTAGAATGGCCCCGGCGGCGCAGCAGCCGCGCCAGCTTGTCGAACTGGTCCACGCCCGTGAGGTCGGCCACAAATGGATAAGTGTCGGAGCGCTCGCCCTTGGCCCCGATTCCGGCCTTGGCGCGGTCGGCGACCTCCTGGGCGAGGTGGGACTGGTAGGCGCCCAGATCATCGATGCCCGTGACATCGCCGTCGGTGCCGATGCCGACATGGTCCTCGCCGCAGACGTTCACGGCGTGCTCGATGTGGGCGACCACGTCCTCGGCGGCCGCATGTCCGCTGAGGGTCAGGAAGGGCATGAAGTAGACGCCGACGAAGCCGCCCATCTCGGCGACACCACGCAGCTCTGCATCGGTCTTGTTGCGCGGCAGGTCGGCCAGCGCCCGGCAGCCCGTGTGGTTGATCGAGATCGGTTGCCTGGAAGCGGCGATGGCGTCCAGGCACGTCGCCTCGCCGCTGTGGGAGAGGTCGACGATGATCCGGTTGGCGTTCAGCCGCTCCACCACCTGCCGGCCGAACGGCGTCAGGCCCCGGTTCAGCGGCGCCATCGAGCCGTCCCCGATGGTGTTGGCCGGATTGTAGGTGAGCTGGACGACGCGCACGCCGAGATCCCCGAAGGTGTCGATGCGATTGAGCCGGTCGCCAACCTGGACGGCGTTCTGAAAGCCGTAGATCACCCCGACAAGGCCCTGGTCCCTGGCCCTGAGGATGTCGGCGGCGCGGTCGACTTTCATCAGGGCGTGCGGGTGCTCGCGCAGGATCCGGTCCCAGACGCCGATGGTCTGGACCGTGTACTCGTAGGGGTCCGACGGGCCAGAGACATAGCCGAGAGTGATGTTCACCGCCGTCAGTCCCGAGGCGAGGGCCTCGGCGATGGAGCGGGCGTCGACATCGGGATGGGCGGTGTCAGCGGCGTCGCCGCTGGGTCGGCCGATCGCGAGATTGGGGTTTTCCAGGCCGCCGAGGGCGTTGACGATCAGGCGCCGGCCGCGGGATCTGGCCGGACGCGCCTCGGCGCTCCCGACCGCCGGCGCTGCGAGCATCGCCGCCGTCAGCAGGCTTCGCCGGCTCGAGCCCCCCGATCGGCCTTTCTCAGGCGGCATGCCCCTCCCCTTCACGTCCCCTACTGCTGATCGTCGCGCATCTCGTCCGCCGAGACCGGCTTGAAGTCCTTGCGCCAGTATGGCGCCCCGCGCTTGACCGTCAGCACCACCGATCGGAACGCCCGGACATCCTCCAGCGGATTCTTGGCCAGGAATACGAGATTGGCCAGCTTGCCCTGCGCGATCGTCCCCATCTCATCCTGCCTGTGTATGCTCAAGGCTCCGACCAAGGTGGCTGAGCGGACCACGGCGGCCGGGCTCATGCCGGCCTTGTCCTGCAGCAGCTCCAGCTCACCCTGAAGGGCCGGCCACGGGTCGGCACGGGGCGAGAAGCCGTCGGTGCCCGTCGAGATGAGCACCCCGGCGCGATGGGCGCGGCCTGCGAGCCGCTCGGCAAAGGCTTCGCTGCAATAAGGCCGTGGACCCTGTGGATGGGCGATGTGGTCGCGGGCCAGTTCCGCATAGACCGACAAGGTTGCATCGAGGACCACGCCGCGGGTCCGCATCGCGGCGAACAGCGCGTCGACCTTGGGGTTGGCCCCATCGGCGAACCTGTCCTCCGGGACAGGCGCCCGCCGGTGATAGGCCCGGGGAACAGGGTCGGAAGCCTGATAGGCCAGCATGCAGACGTGCGAAACGGAATCGACGCCCGCTTCGATCACTTGGCGGGGCGAGGCCGGGAACACGGCCGCATGGGCCCAGACCAGCGCGCCCTGCCGGTGGGCCTCGCGGGTGATGGCCGCGACGCGCTCGGCGGACAGGTCGGCGTAGATCTTGATGGCGGCGGCGCCCGTACCGCGCGCTTCGGCCACGGCGATCAGCAGATCGGTCCTGAGGGTGACGGCCTGCATCCAGGGGACGGCGCCGGCGGTCTCGCCGGCGGCGACGGCGTGGGTGCGCGGGTCCTCGAAGAACTCCGGGCCGGCCATCAGAGCGGCGAAGGCGACATCCGGGCCGGGGATCTCGCCGACGCGGGCGGCCCGGGCCAGGTCGGCGACCTGGCGCAGGTCGTCGGCCATGTCGCGCACCTGCGTGACGCCGCCATAGAGATCGCGGCGCATCATGGCTTCGGCGAAGCGCCGGTCCGGCGGCGTCGACAGATGCTCGTGGGTGTTGATCAGCCCAGGCGTGACGTAGAGGCCCGTGACGTCCACGACGCGGGCGCTGGCGGGCGGCTGGATGGCGGCGACCGGGCCGATCGCCTCGATTCGCTCGCCCCGGGTCAGGATCGACATGCCCGGGCGGGCCGGCGCTCCGGTCCCGTCGATGAGCGTCGCGCCCTGATAGAGCACCGCCGGCTGGTTCGCCTCGGGCGCTGTCGCCGCCAGCGCGCCCGGGCGGGCTGCGGCCAGGATCACGGCCGCGAGCGCCAAGCCGATACGGCGAAATGCTGAGGTCCAATGCGTGGCCATGCCAAGCCAGCCATGACACAGGGCCATCGGACTTGGAAAGTTATCGTCCCCGCGTCATCGGCCCGGCCCCGAGCACCGCCAGGCCTTGATCAGGGCCGTCGCCTGATGGGTCTCGTCGGACTTGTCGAAGCCGGTGAGCCCCGACCTGCGCGCCAGGGCGTCCCACGCCGCCGTCGTCTCCAACAGCGTGGCGCAGGCCTCCTGGCCCCGACCGGCGGCGTGCAGGATCTCGGCGAACGGGCGCAGGGCCACCGGCACGGCGCGCTGCGCCTCGTAGTCGTTGGGCGAGGCGGCGGCGCGGGCCTTGCGCGCGGCGAGGTTGGCCCGCGCCTCGGCGATCGCCTCGTCGTATCGATGCAGCTCGGACAGCGCCACGGCGCGCTGCAGCCGGACGATGTTCTCAACGTGATGGGCTCTGGGACTGTCCTCGAAGGCCCGGAGCTTCGCCGCCGTGGCCACGCCCCGGTTGATCCAGTCCAGCCCCTCGCGATACCGCCCGAACTCGGCGAGCGTACTGGACACGTTGAAATCGGTGTAGGCGAGGCGGTCGTAGATCCGCACGTCGGCTCGTCCGCCCATGGCCGCCTCAAGCACCTTGGCGGCCTCTTCATAGGAGCCCAGCCCCTTGCTTGGATCGCCCAGGAAATAGAGCGCATCGCCCAGCAGGTTCAGGTTGGTGGCCTCGATGATCGGGCGGACCCCTTGCGGATCGGGTCCGTTGGCGGTGGCGCGCCCGCGGGCCAGGGCCGCCTGCAACAAGGGAAGCACGTCCTTGTAGCGGCCCTGATAGCCGAACACCTGGGCCTTGCCGATATCGACGTCCCAGCGTTCCAGGCGCGCTTCGGTAAGCCGTGGATTGCGAGCGATGACCCGGTCCAACAGCCGGCCAGCCTCGTCGATCGCCTTGAGCGCGGCGTCGGCCCGGTTGTCGGCGGTGTTGAGGACCACGCCGCGGATCTTCAGGGTCCGAGCCAGGGCGACTGCGATGTCGTCGCGTTCCGGGGCCTCCACCATCAGCGCGCGAAGCTCGCGCTCGGCGCGGGCGAGCGCGGCCTTGCCGGCGACCGGATCGCCCAGGTTCTGCCCGCTCGAGGCGGCCAGGATCTGGCCGGTCTTGGCGTAACCCTCGGCCGCCTCCAGCCGCAGGTCGCGCGACGCGCCGGAAACCCGGCTCAGGCCCTCCAGGTACAGGCGGCCCCGGTCGGCCAGATCGTGACGCAGCTGGGACGCTCCCGGAAACCGCTCCAGCGAGTCGGTGACGTCGAGCATCATGAAGCGGGCCAGGGCGTGGACCTCGGCGAACCGCTGTTCGGCCTGCCGCCGGGCGGTCTCGGCGCGGACATAGAGGGTGGTGGTCACCAGGGTAGCGGCGATCAGCGCCGCCACCGCGGCTGCCGACAGGGCGATGGGCAGGCGCCGGCGCCGCCAGAGCAGCTGCAGTGCGTGCGACCTGCCGGCCGGCCGCGCGGCGACGGGATAGCTGTTCAGCCACCGGTTCAGGTCCGCCGCCAGGGCGTTCACGGCACGGTAGCGAAGCTCGGGCTCGTGGGCGGCGGCCTTGGCGGCGACGGCGCGCAGGTCGGCGTCGACGCGCTCGCAACCGGCGATCAGATTGGACAACAGCACGCCCAGCGAGAAGATGTCGTCCGCGGGCGTCGGCCGGCCTCCCCGGGTCTGCCGGGGACTGGCGTAACCGGGGGTCTTGGCCATCGCGCCGGTCTCGGACTCGTCGTCCGCCTGGCCGTCCTCCAGCAGCTGGGCGATTCCGAAGTCGAGCAGCTTCACGCCGTAACGGTCGTCGACCACGATGTTGCTGGGCTTGATGTCGGCGTGGGCGACCAGCTGGCCGTGGGCGTATTCGATGGCCCCGCACGCGTCGAGGAACAGCGCCACGCGCTCCCTTGCCGACAGTCCGTGTTCCTCGGCATAGGCGATGATCGGCCGGCCGATGATCAGCTCCATGACGATGTAGGGCAGGCCCTCCTCGGTCACGCCGCCGTCGAACAGCTGGGCGATGTGGGGATGGCGCAGACGGGCAAGGATCTTGCGCTCGACCAGGAACTGCTCGGCGGCCGCCTTGGAGAACAGGCCGACCCGCACGAGCTTGATCGCCACGGTCTGGTCGAACAGTCCGTCGGCGCGCTCGCCCTGATAGACCACGCCCATGCCGCCGCGGCCGAGCAGGCTGGTCAGGCGATAGGGCCCGATACGCTCGGGGGGCGTTACATCGGCCAACTGATGCAGCGACTCGGGCGGTTCGGTCGGCAGCAGGCCAGCCGAGCTCTCGGCGTCGACCAGGGCGAGAACCGCCTTCAGCAGCTCAGGATCAGACTTGCCGAGCGCCTTCTCAAGCTTGCCCTGACGTGTCTCGGGAGCCCAGCCGAGCGCTTCCTCGTAGGCATCAAGGGCGCGACGCTCGAGCGCAGCATCCACGTCAGGCGTCCGGTTCCTTCAGCTCCTTCAGGAGCCAAGCCCGCGCCGAGCGCCAGCTGCGCTGCACGGTGCTGACCGAAACGTCCAGCACGGTGGCGATCTCCTCAAGCGTCAGCCCGGCGTAGAAACGCAGCTCCACGATCTTGGCCCTGTCCGGATCGATGCGCGCCAGCCGCTGCAGCACGTCGTCGAACACATCCAGGTCCATCACAGGGTGGGAAACGGCGTTCGGATCGACCCACATGGTGAGCACTTCCGGGGGACGCCGCTTCTGAGCTTTGTAGCGGCGCACCTCGTCGATCAGGGTCTGGCGCATCACCCGCGCCGACATCGCCAGGAAATGGGTCCGGTCCTGCCAGGCCATGCGCTCCAGGCCCATCACGCGGATGGCGGCCTCGTGGGCCAGGTCAGTGGGCTGGATCTGCAGGCGGTCGGCCTCTCCATTCAGGACCCGCCGAGCGATGTTCCTGAATTCCTGATAGTGCAGAGAAAGGAGCTTTTCCCTCGCGGCAGGTTCGCCCCGAGAGAAACCGGTCCACAGTCCATCAATCTCGGCTGTGGATAAGACTGTTATATCGGTCATGAATACGCCACCCTATCGGGATCACCTTTGCGCAATGGAGTGACCGTTGTCCAGAAGTCACGCCTATTGCGGGAGCGCGTGCAATCGTCGCGCCAAACACTGAAGCCTGATCGGGGGTGGGTTGGGTTTCGTACGCTGTCAGACAAAACATCGCCGCCAGCGCTCATCTGACCGGCGGAGTGTGATCCAAGTAACACTAAACATAGGGTAGTGACGTTTTTTAGGGAACCGCATTCGGGTTCGGGACTTTACCAGCGGATGGGAGTGCGGGGGGCCGGCTCACAGGCCGAGAGGAGGCGTAGCGTGGCGATCGTCCATATTGGCGAAACCGACCGTGGCGACGCACTCCGAAAGGCGACTCATCCGTTCTAGGCGCGCGCCGTCCTGGCTTGTCGCATCTGAAGGTGGGGGCATGTTGGAGGCCATCCGAATCACTGACCGTCGAAGGCCCGAACGGCCAGTGATTGCATTCGCGCACGGGCGCGCAAAACGCACCACCGATGTGATCCTGACGCTCCTGGCGTTGGCGTTCCTCTCCCCGTTGATGGTGGTGATCGCGCTGATGGTCTGGTTTCAGGACCAGGGGCCCATCCTCTATCTCCACACGCGCGTCGGCAGGGGCGGCAAGCCTTTCAGGTGCATCAAGTTCAGGACCATGGCCGTGGATGCGGCCGAACAACTGGAAGCCCATCTTGCCGAGAACCCGTTCGCGCGAGCGCAGTGGATCCGCGACCACAAGCTGCGTAAGGACCCCAGAATAACCCGGCTCGGACGGTTCCTGCGACGATCCAGCCTCGACGAATTACCTCAGTTATTCAATGTACTGACCGGCGACATGAGCATGGTGGGCCCTAGGCCGATCGTTGACGCGGAAACCTCGAAGTACGGCTGCTACTTCCAGGACTATTGCGAGGTGAGGCCGGGCATCACCGGCCTCTGGCAGATCAGTGGCCGGAACAACGTCGACTATGCCGCCCGCGTCGCCCTTGACGTCGACTATGTCCGGACCGCGAGCCTGCCGCTGGACCTGAAGATCCTCGCGCTGACCATACCGGCAGTGCTCGCGGGCCGCGGAAGTTACTAGCCGAAGATGTAGTCGATGTTCTTGAGCAGGTTGGCGCCCGATCCGCTGTAGCCGATCAGCAGGTGGGCGGAGAACCCTCCCTTGTCCTGGATCAGGTAGTCGTGCACGCCCGGGCCGGTGTCGCCGACATACTGCATCGTGGCCGAATTCGTGAAGCCCGTGAGGTGAATCGTGTCGTGGCTGCTCGTCCCGCCGAAGAGCCGCTCAAAGTCGGTGATGTAATCATAGACGGCGCCGGAGGCGGTCGGGATCAGATCCCCCTTGGCGAGACGGAAGTCGTCGCTGCCCGCGCCGCCGGTCATCACGTCCGCGCCGGTCCCTCCCGTGATGGTGTCCGTCCCGGAGCCGCCGACGATGGAGTCGTTTCCGGGTCCGCCGACGAGCGTATCGTTGCCTGATCCGCCGTCGAGGGTGTCGTTGGCGCTGCCCCCGGTGATCTTGTCGTGGCCGCCCAGGCCGCTGACGTTCTGAGGCGTGGCGCGGTTCGAGAAGTTGAATGTGTCATTCTGGGACGTGCCCACCGTCGTGGTCACGTTGTTCGCCGGCCCCACCGTCACGTTGACGGTTCCCGCCACCGGCGTGGCGACGTGCCCGTCGGTGAGGAAGTAGGTGAAGCTGTCGGCGCCGACGTACCCCGCGTTGGGCGTATAGGTCACGACGCCGCCGACCAACTGGACCGAGCCGTGGGCGCCGGGGGCGACGCTGGTGACGGAGAGGGAATCTCCGTCGACATCGGTGTCGTTGGCGAGCAGGACGGTGGCTGCGATGTTGACGGAACTGCCGGACGTGACCGACGCCGTGTCCGCGTTGGCGACCGGAGGGTCGTTCACCGGATTGACGGTCAGCGAGACGGTCGCCGTGTTGCTGGCGAGCGAGCCGTCGCTGGCCTTGAAGGTGAAGCTGTCGGCGCCGTTGTAGTTGGCGGCGGGCGCGTAGCTGTAGGACCCGTTCGGATTGAACGTCAGGGCCCCATGAGAGGGTC
>FTFP01000134.1_pt1 | contig 11406 bp, 7 predicted proteins | sample 1640421 | NCBI WGS metagenome assembly FTFP01 (sample SAMEA3914814, study PRJEB12502) | metagenome | biome: forest; material: soil | place: USA | collected 2011-09-16 | depth 0.1 m | reverse complement strand
TCCGTTGGCGCAGACCGAAGCCCGGCGCAGGTGGAGGTCGGCGACGCGTCGCCGGTGGGTCCGCCAGGTCTGGCGTATGGAAAGTTGCCGCCGCTGAGGGCGACGACCCGACTTCAGGCCGCTCTCCTATACGACGCCAGGGTTAAAATAGTGCGTTTCCGTGGCTCCGGAGGGCGCCCGCGTCACTAAGCCACAAGGGGGTCAACGCCGTGAGGCGGGGGCGCCCGCGGCGCCGCAAGGCGGGACTCTTGGCGCTTCCGTGCGTTCATTCCGCGGGCGCCGGGCGGGTGAATCCGGATCGGTCCGTCAGAGTTAATCGTTGGTCGATGGTCTGGCGCCATAGTGGGAGCCCCGGAGCAGACCATCATGTTGACCCGGACCCAGCCGGCGGAGTCTATCTACCGAATGCCCCAATCCCAGAGCCGGGCGGGCATCCGGTTGCTCGGCAAGCTGCTCGGCGAGATCATCCGCGAAAAGCATGGTCCGCGTGTGTTCCAGCGTGTGGAGGACGTCCGCCGCCACTCGGTGAGCGAACACCGCGACGGCTCAGACGACGTCGCCCTCAGCGAGCGCCTCGAACGGCTGGCCCTGGCCGACATGCTGGTGCTGATCCGCGCCTTCTCGATCTTCTCCCAGCTCGCCAACATCGCCGACGACCAGCTGGCCCAGCGCGAAGCTCATCTGGACGACCACCGCCCCCTGCACCGGCTCGAGGACGGGCCGCCGCTGGACCCCGCCGCGGTCGCCGCCTTCTTCGAGTCCGCCATCCTGTCGCCCGTGATCACCGCCCACCCCACCGAGGTCAGGCGCAAGAGCATCCTGGATCGCGAAACCGCCATCGCCGAACTGCTGGACGCCCACGAGCGGCCGGGCCAGCGGACCTCGGAACGGCTGCGGATCGAGGCCGACATCAAGCGCCAGATCCACATCCTGTGGGAGACCCGCATGCTGCGCCCTGCGCGGCTGCTGGTGACCGACGAGATCGACAACGCCTCCTCTGTGTTCGCCCGCACCTTTCTGACCCAGACATCGAACCTGAAGCGGCGCCTGGCCGACGTCTGCGGCCTGCAGGGAACATTGCCGTGCGTGCTGAGGGTCGGCTCCTGGGTCGGCGGCGACCGGGACGGCAACCCGTTCGTCACCGCCGACGCGCTGGAGTATGCCGTGTCGCGCCAGTCGGAGCTGGTGCTGGACCATTATCTGGACGAGCTCCACGCTCTGGCCGGCGAACTCAGCCTGTCGGACGAGTATGCCCAGGTGAGCGACGTCCTGCGCGAGCTTGCCGACAACGGGCCCAAGGCCGCGGCCCAGAAGGCCGATGAGCCCTACCGCCGCGCCCTCACCTTCTGTTACGCGCGGCTGGCCGCCACGCGCACGGAGCTGCTGGGCCGCCGGCCGGTGCGCGCTCCGCGGATGGGCGCCCATCCCTATGCCGCGCCCAGGGCCCTGGAGGCGGATCTGGAGATCATAGCCCGCTCGCTGGCCGACCACGGCGACGCCGACCTGGCGGATGGGCGGCTGCGGGACCTGCGCGAGTCGCTTTCCTCATTCGGGTTCAGCCTGGCTTCCATGGACCTGCGCCAGAACTCCGACGTCCACGAGCGGGTCATCAGCGAGTTGCTGACCACGGCGGGCGTGACGGACGGCTACCTTGACCTGGATGAGGCGGGGCGCGTCGCGGTGCTGATGACGGAGCTGGTGGGGCCCCGGCTGCTGCGCACGCCCTATCGCACCTATTCCGAGGAGACCGAGAAGGAACTGGCCATCGTCGACGCCGCCCGGCGGCTGCGCGACCAGTTCGGTTTCGGCGCCATCACCGACTACGTCATCTCCAAGACCAACAGCGTGTCGGACCTGCTGGAAACCGCCGTGCTGCTGAAGGAGGCCGGCCTGTTCACGCCGGGCGAGCGGCCCGCCTGCGCGCTGCGCATCATCCCGCTGTTCGAGACCATCGAGGACCTGCGCGACAGCGACAAGGTGATGGCCGCCTGGTTCGACCTTTCCTTCGTGCCCGCCATGCTGGAGGCCAAGGGGGGACTGCAGGAAGTGATGATCGGCTACTCCGACAGCAACAAGGACGGGGGCTACATCACTTCGGTGTGGGAGATCCGCGCCGCCATCGCCCGGCTCGTGGCGCTGGGCAGGGCGCGCGGCATCCGCATGCGCTTCTTCCATGGCCGCGGCGGGGCGGTTGGCCGCGGCGGCGGCTCCAGCTTCGACGCCATCCTGGCGCTGCCGGAGGGCGCGGTGGACGCCGGCGTACGCATCACCGAGCAGGGTGAGGTGGTGGCCTCCAAGTACGGCAACCCCGAGGTGGGACTGGCCAACCTGGAGACGATCGCCGCCGCCGTTCTGCTGGCCCGGTTCGCCTACGAGCCCGACATCGCCGATGACGGCGGCTCGGCGCTGCTGAGCGAGCTGAGCAGCCTGGCCTTCGCCCGCTACCGCGCCCTGGTCTACGAGACCCCGGGCTTCGAGGACTTCTTCCGCCAGTCCACGCCCCTGCCCGAGATCGCCGAGCTCAATATCGGCAGCCGGCCGGCCTCGCGCACCGCCTCGCCGAAGATCGAGGACCTGCGCGCCATACCGTGGGTGTTCAGCTGGTCCCAGGCGCGGGTGATGCTGCCGGGCTGGTACGGTTTCGGCGGCGCCGCCTCGGCCATCGCCAACCGGCCGGGCGGCCTGCAGGCGCTGCAGGACCTCTATGACGGCTCGGCCTTCTTCCGCACCACGGTGGCTAACCTGGAGATGGTGCTGGCCAAGTCCAGCCTGCACATCGCCCGTCTTTACGCCGACCTGGTCGAAGACCGCGCCCTGGCCGACGCCATCTTCGCCCGCATCCAGTCCGAGTGGACCGACTGCCGCGACGCGGTGCTGTCGATCACCCGCCAGACAACGCTGCTGGAGCGCACGCCGCGGCTGGCCGAATCCATCCGCCTGCGCCTGCCCTATATCGACGCCCTGAACCTGCTGCAGGTGGACCTGCTGCGCCGCCGCCGGAAAGGCGATGACGACGAGGACATCGGCCGGGGCATCCGCATGTCGATCAACGGCGTCTCGGCGGGCCTGCGCAACAGCGGTTGAGGTCAGGACCCGGCGAGCCGGACAGCCAGGTAGATGACGGCCATCCCGATCACGGTCGCCGCGCTGGTCCACAGGTGCGGGTGCCGGTCGTGGCTGTCCGGCAGCAGCTCACTGGCGCCGATGTAGAGGAATACGCCGGCGAACATCGCCAGCAGCACGGCCAACTGACCCTCGCCAACGTGGATCGCCTGAGCGGCGGCGATCCCGGCGATCGGAGCGAGCGCGTCGGCGATCAGCCACCGCCGCGCGGTGCGCGCGTTCCCGCTCCCGGCCAGGCTCAGGTTGACGGTGTTCACGCCGTCGGAAAAGTCATGAGCGAGCACGGCCAGCGCCAGGATCGTCCCCACCGGCGCGGAGACCTGGAACGCCAGCCCGATGCCCAGCCCGTCCAGGAAGCTGTGGACGGTCAGGCTGCCGGCGCCGAGATGGCCTCGACGGCCAGTCCCCCCGCTGGTGAAGATCTGGAGCACCCGGTCCAGCACCATGTAGGCCGCGAAACCGCCAACGACGAAGGCCATGGTCTGAGTGATCGGGCGGGCCGTCCCCGAAAGCTCCAGGGCCTCGGGCAGGAGATCGAACATCGCCACGCCGATGACCGCCCCCGCGCTGAAGCCGAGAATCAGGCGGATGTGCTTGTTCAGTCGCAGGGCCAGCGCGCCGCCCAGCAGCGTCGCTGCTCCAGTGGCGATCCCGACGAGCCCGAGCAGGACGAAGTTGGGCAGGCCGCCAATCAGACCATGCATACCGAAGCGTCATCCCCTGTCGCCACGCCGCCGCCGGCTCCGAAAGTGACGTTATATCGTTACAAACTCGCCGGCTGCCAGCGCTATGAAACCCCCGCTTCGACGGCCATGCGCACGAGGTCGGCGGTTCGGGCCGCGCCGAGCTTCATCTTTATCTGGCTGAGCGTGTTGGCCACCGTCTTGTAGCCGACGCCAATGACCGCCGCGATCTCGGCCACGCTGCGCCCTTGGCCAAGCAGGCGCATGATCTCAAGCTCGCGTGCGGTCAGCTGCCCCATGGTCTGGCCGGTTGCGCCCGCGCCCAGTGCAAGCTGCTGAGCGATCTCCTGCTCCACATAGCGGCCGCCCGCCGCCAGCCGCTGGACGGCGGCGATCAGCTCGTCGGGCGCGATGTTCTTGCTGATGTAGCCGGCAGCGCCCGCGTCCAGAGCGCGGGTCACGTAGAGCGGCTCGGCATGCATGCTGAAGATGAGCACCTTGGCCCTGCTGACCAGCAGGATCCGCTTCAACAACTCGATGCCTCCGATCCCCGGGAGGTTGAGGTCAAGGATCACGATGTCGAAGGCCTCGCGGCGGAGCGCGGCCAGCGCCTCGCGCCCATCGGCGGCCTCGCGCAGATCCACTGTGAAGGCGGTGGCCAGCAGCCGCTTCAGGCCGTCGCGGACGATCGCATGGTCATCCACCAGCAGGACCTTCATGCCGCCTTCCGGCCTCTGCCCCGCCTGCGGCGGGTCATGGGCAATCGGGCGCTCACGGTCCAGCCACCGGCTCCAAGGCCGGCCTCGATCTCCAGCGAGCCGCCTGCCTGGACGACTCGTTCCTTCATGCCCAGCAGGCCGAAGCCGGGCTCCTTGCGCGGGTGGGCGAGGTTGGACCCACCGTCGTCAGTCACACGAACAGCGACTTCCCCTTCACGGGTCGAGGTCAGGTCGATGGCGATCAGGCTCGGGCGACCGTGCCGCACCGCGTTGCTGAGGCTCTCTTGCACTACCCGGTAGGCGGCCTCTTTCACGTCGTCGGTGAGGCGGTCTTCGTCGACCTCGATGGCGGTTTCGAATGTGATCTCCGGCCGCCTGGCGTGCCAGAAGGCGACAAGGTCCCGGATGGCGGGCTCCAGGCCCAGCTCGATCAGACGCGTGGGGCGCAGACGGCCAAGGATGTCTCGCACCCGGCTCTGCATGTGGGCCACGCTCGACTGGATGGCTTTGACCTGCGCCGGAACCTCCTGCGTGTTGCCCGCTGCGAGCAGCTGATCGACCATCGCCGCGTCCACGCTGACGGCGAACAGGTAAGGGCCGATGTCGTCGTGCAGATCGCGCGCGAGGTCGGCGCGCTCTTCGTCCTGAAGCTTGAGGAGCTGTTCCTCCAGCGAGCGGTTCCGGTCGCGCATGCCCGTCAACTGCCCCGCCATCAGGTTGAATGCGCGGCCGATGCTGGCGATCTCGGACGAGCCCCGTTCGGCCACGCGGATCTGGTAGTTGCCAGAGCCGATGAGCCCGAAGGAGGAGACCAGTTCGTTGAGCGGCCGCAGCGCCTGGCCGATCAGCAGGAAAACCAGTCCGCAGCCCAGCAGGCACGCCAGACCCAGGATCATCATCAGGTCGCTGAAGTTGAGCCAGGAGTCGGCGATATCGGCGGCGGGCGAGGGTCTGAAGACCAGCACTCCATTGCCGGCGCTGGCGGGGACGGCGACGCGGACCGGGTTCAGCCTGGCGTCGATCAGGTTGGCGAACCATCGCGGCGCCGGGTGGGCGGGAATGAAGGGGTCTGAGGCCATGATCAGGCGTCCGCCAGACCCCAGGAACTCCGCCCTGAGGTGACGGTCGCCCTCGTAGGTCGCGATAAGTCGCCGCATCTGCGAGGCGCGGTCCGTCGGCGGTTCCTCCTGCAGCGCGTGCTCGGCGCCTCGGCCCGCGCCCAGCAACGCGGCCTGCAGCTCAGCCCTCAGGGCGTCATGCGCCCGAAGCCCGGCAAGACCTGCCCCGAACACGGCATTGACCGACAGCACCAACGCTATGGCCAGGAGGACGCGAGAGCGCAGCGACATGAACTTCCCCGGAATCCGCGTCCCTCATAACGCTTTGCGCGTTTCGGGAAAAATTCCCGACGAAGCCGGGAACTCCGCCTATCGTCCGGCCAGACCGCCCCGCCTAAGGCTTGCTGCATCGCAAACCGACTGGGGCGACCCACCTTGCTCACGCACTGGCACACGACCGGGTCCGTCGCTCTGCTCGCCATGGCGAGCGTGGCTGGCTCATCGGCCTACGCGGCAGACGCCAACCCGCCCCCGTCAGAGCTGGTGGTCACCGCTCAGAAGCTGGACGCCGCCCGCCAGACCGTCGAGCCGGCGCTCGGCGCCACGACCTACTCGCTGTCCAAACAGCTGGTGGACGTCCTGCCCGGCGGCGAGAACGTCTCGTTCAACCAGGTGATCCTGCAGGCCCCTGGGGTGGTGCAGGACTCGTTCGGACAGCTGCACATCCGGGGCGACCACGCCAACATCCAGTACCGGCTGAACAACGTGATCCTGCCGGAGGGCATCGCCGTGTTCGGCCAGACCCTCAGCCCCCGCCTCGCCGGCAACATCGACCTGGTCACCGGCGCGCTGCCGGCCCAGTACGGCCTGCGGACCGCCGGGATCATCAACATCACCACCAAGAGCGGCTTCCAGAGCGGCGGCGAGGTCGGTGTCTACGGCGGCAGCCACGCCACGATCGAGCCCAGCTTCGAGTACGGCGGCTCCTGGGGCGCCAACAGCGCCTTCGTCTCGGGCAGCTTTCTGCACACGGGCGTCGGCATCGAGTCGCCCGACGGCAGCGCCACGCCACTGCACGACAGGTCCAACCAGCTGCAGTTGTTCGGCTTCTTCGACCACATCATCGACCCGTCCGACCGGATCTCGCTGATCGCCGGCACGTCCCAGCAAACCTTCCAGATCCCCAACCGCCAGGGCCTTCATCCTGATTTCCCCAACGACCCGAGCCCCACGCTCACCGGCGCCGGACTGGTGGTGAACGGCCAGGGGGACTTCCTCAGCAACAACCTCGTTGAGCGCCAACGCGAGGGGACCACCTTCGCCATCGTCAGCTATCAGCACACCACCGACCGGTTCACCGGCCAGGCGTCGCTGTTCTCCCGCTATTCGACCCTGACCTTCCATCCGGACCCGTTGGGCGACCTGCTGTTCACCGGCATCGCCCAGGACGCCAGGAAGAGCGACACGGCGGTCGGCCTCCAGCTGGAGGGCGTCTACAATCTGACCTTGAGCCACACCTTCAGGGGAGGCGTCATCGTCCAGGGCGATCGGGGTGTCAGCAAGACCAACTCCCAGGTTCTGCCTGTCGACGGCAGCGGCATGCAGACCACCGACGTCCCGCTCACCATCATCGACAACGGCGCCAAGACCGCCTGGACCTACAGCGGTTATCTGCAGGATGAGTGGAAGCTCCTGCCGGAGGTGACCATCAACTTCGGCGTCCGCTACGACCGGCTGGACTCCTACCGCACCGAGAGCCAGTGGAGCCCGAGGGTGAACGGAGTCTGGACTCCCTTCATGGGCACGAGCCTGCACGCCGGCTACGCCCGCTACTTCACCCCGCCGCCCTTCGAGCTGATCGCCACGCCGACGGTGCTGAAGTTCAACGGGACCACGGCCGAGTTCCCCAACCCCGGACCGCAGGACACGCCCTACTCGGAGCGGTCGCACTATTTCGACGTTGGGGCCCAGCAGAAACTGGGCGTCCTGACCCTGGGCGTGGACGCCTACTACAAGACCGTCGACCAGCTGATCGACGAAGGCCAGTTCGGCGCGCCGATCATCCTGACGCCGTTCAACTACCAGAAGGGCTACATCCGTGGCGTCGAGTTCAGCTCGAACGTCGCCAAGGGTCCCTTCAGCGCCTACGTCAACCTCGCCCTCAACAAGGCCCAGGGCAAGACCATCGATTCGGCCCAGGCCAACTTCGATCCCGGCGACCTGGCCTACATCGCCACCAACTACATCTATCTGGACCACATCCAGGCGGTCACCGTCTCTGCCGGCGCGTCCTACAGGTTCGGCGACACCCACCTCAGCACAGACCTGCTGTTCGGCTCGGGCCTTCGCCGCGATGGGGCGGTCCCCAACGGCGACCACGTGCCGAGCTACACCCAGGTCAACGTCTCGATCTCGCACGACTTCGCCAACGCGCCGGTCGGACCGATCACCCTCCGCCTGGACATGATCAACGCCTTCGACGAGATCTACGAGATCCGCGACGGAACCGGCGTCGGCGTCGGCGCCCCCCAATTCGGCCCACGCCGCGGCGTGTTCGTGGGGCTGACCAAGTCGTTCTAACCTTCCGCCTTACCCCACCAGCGCCTGGCGCAGGCGCAGGGCGGCCTGGCGCATCTCCGGCTCGGTGTAGGCCGCGAAGCCGAGGACCAGGCCATCCTCGACGGGCGGGGCGAAGTAGTAGCGCGACAGGGGCGCGAGGCTGACGCCGGAAGCCTTGGCGTGTGCGGCGGCCTCGTCGCCGCTCATTCGGCCAGCCAGGCGGGGGCCGAGACGGGCCAGCAGGTGCATGCCCGCGGCCCTCTCGTCGGCGACCAGCAGGTCTGGCCCGAACAGTTCGGCGATCAGGCTCCGCAGACAGCGCAGGCGCTCGCCGTAGATGCGCCGCATCCGCCGCAGGTGGCGGGCGAACTCGCCGGAGTCGATGAACTCCGCCAGGGGCGCCTGCGCCAGGACCGACGCCTTGGGGCCGAGCCTCGCCGCGGCCTCACGCAGTGGACCCGCCAGGGATCCGGGCGCGGCGAGGAAGCCGAGCCTGAGGCCGGTCCAGAACACCTTGGAGAACGTGCCGACGTAGAGCACCGGCGCGCCGCCGATCGCGGCCAAAGCCGGCAGGGGGCGGCCAGCGTAGCGGAACTCGCTGTCGTAGTCGTCTTCCACCACGATGGCGCCGCTCTGTTCGGCCCAGCGGAGCAGCGCCTGGCGCCGGCCGATCGCCAGCGCGCCACCCAGGGGGAACTGATGGGACGGCGTGGCGATGACCATGCGCACGGGATCCATCGCCTTCAGGCTCTCGAGCGAGATTCCCTCACGATCGACAGCAGCCGCGCCGACGATGCGGTTCCGGCGGCGCACCAGGTCGGGCAGGAGCGGATAGCCCGGGTTCTCGATGGCCACACGGTCGCCGGCGACCGTGAAGGCGTCCAGCGCCAGCTCCAGGGCGCCGGCCGCGCCGGCGGTGATGACGATCCCGTCCGGTGCGACGCTCACGCCCCGCCACTCCGCCAGGTGCCCCGCGATCGCGCGACGCAGGCCAAGGGCGCCGAGCGGATCGTCGTCCGCCCACAGAGCCGCTCCTTCGGCCTTCCAGGCGCGGGCCAGCATCCGGCTCCAGGCCAGGTGGGGGAAGAGGCGCAGGTCCGGCGCGCCGGGACGGAACGGGCGGATCGAACTCGGCTCCGCGCCAGGCGAGGCGCCGGCAGGCGCACCAGTCGGCGGGCCGACGGTCAGCTGTGCGTCAGGCAAGGGGCTGACGAAGACGCCGGCGCCGCGGCGGCCATGCACATAGCCCTCGGCCGTCAGCTGCTCATAGGCGCCGATGACCGTGGAGCGCGAGACGCCGAGCTCGGCGGCAAAGGCCCGCGAGGGCGGAAGCGCGGCGCCGGGCCGGGCCAGCCCGGAGACAATGCGGGCGCGGATGGCGGCGTAGAGCTGCACCTGCAGGGGATCGCCCTCGCGACGGTCCAGCGCAACGGCGAGCCACGCGGCATTGGTCATCAGACTGGACTGTTCATGATCGTCTGAATTGGCTCTTTGCTCCAGTCCAATTCTAGATAGAGAAAGCGCCCGGAGCGACAGCGAAAGTGAATGCCATGACCTGGCCCGATCCCGTGACCTTGACCGGACGCCACGCCGTGCTGGCGCCTCTGGGCCCCGAACACGCCGCGGGCCTCGCCGAGGCCGTCAAGGATGGGGAAGTCTGGCGGTTGTGGTACACGCGCGTCCCTCCGCCGCAGGATATGGCCGCGAACATCGAGTGGCGGCTGCGCCGGCAGGCCGAGGGCTGGATGCTGCCCTTCGTGGTGCTGGAACCGGAGGGACTGAAGCCCGCCGGCATGACCACCTACTGCAATATCGACGCGCAATACCGGCGGGTCGAGATCGGCTTCACCTGGTACCGGGCAGGCGTGCGGCGCACGGCGCTGAATACCGAGTGCAAGCTGATGCTGCTGTCCCACGCCTTCGACACGCTGGACTGCATCGCCGTGGAGCTGCGCACCAACGCCTTCAACCACGCCAGCCGCCGCGCCATCGAGCGGCTGGGCGCCAAGCTCGACGGGGTGCTGCGCAACCACCAGCGCAACGACGACGGCACGCTCCGGGACACCTACGTCTACAGCATCATCGCCTCGGAATGGCCGACGGTGCGCAAGCACCTGGAGTGGCAGCTCGAGCGGCCGCGCTGATCTTGCTTGCGCCCCGGACCCGAAGCCCCGAAGCTTGACCCGAGATCGGGTCGCGCCGCCAGCGGCCCGCAGGGGAAACGCAGGATGGCCAAGTTCATGCGACGCGCGCTCGCTTCCAGTCTGCTCGTCGCCGGGGCCCTGACCCTCGCGCCGAACATGGCCTCCGGTCAGGGCATGTTCCCGGCTATTCCCGACGCCTTTGCGGCAAAGCTCGTCGCCCAGGAGAACGCGCCGCTCGCCAGGCTGAGCCCGGTCACCGACGCGATGCTGCGCGATCCGCCGGTCGGCGACTGGCTGATGTGGCGGCGGACCTACGACGGCTGGGGTTACAGCCCGCTGGATCAGATCAATCGCGGCAACGTCAAGGAGCTGCGGCTGGTCTGGAGCTGGTCGATGACCAACGGCGGCACCGAGATCACCCCGATCGTCCACGACGGGGTGCTGTTCATCCAGAACTTCGGTGACAGCGTCGACGCCCTGGACGCCGCCAGCGGCAACTTGCTCTGGCGCTACAACCGCGCCCTGCCCAAGGACGTGGCTCCCAGCGTCAAGAGGATGATGGCGATCCATGACGACAAGGTGCTGGTCGCCACCTCCGACAAGCACCTGGTGGCCGTCGACATGCGCACGGGAGCGCCGGAGTGGGATGCGGCCGTGGCCGGCGACGGCAGCTTCACCAGCGGCCCGATGGTGGTCAACGGCAAGGCGTTCATCGGCGCCAGCGGCTGCCTGACCTCGCGCTGCTCGATCACCGCGCACGACCTCAAGGACGGCAAGGAGCTGTGGCGGTTCTATACGGTGGCCGCCCCGGGCGATCCCGGCGGCGACACCTGGAACGGCCTGCCCGTCGACCAGCGGTTCGGCGGTTCGTCCTGGACCTCGGGCAGCTACGACCCGGCGCGAAACCTGCTCTATTGGGGCGTCGGCCAGCCCTATCCCTGGAACGCCTTTGCGCGCGGGACCAGCCCCACCGCCCCTGGCGCCAGCAGCGAGACCCTCTACACCAACAACACCCTGGCGCTGGACCCCGACACGGGCAAGCTGGTCTGGCACTTCTCGCACCTGCCCAACGACAGCTGGGACATGGACTATGTGTTCGAGCGCGAGCTGATCGACCTGC
>FTFP01001426.1_pt1 | contig 11473 bp, 8 predicted proteins | sample 1640421 | NCBI WGS metagenome assembly FTFP01 (sample SAMEA3914814, study PRJEB12502) | metagenome | biome: forest; material: soil | place: USA | collected 2011-09-16 | depth 0.1 m | reverse complement strand
GGACGGGGACTGGTCGGGGCAGGCCTCCAGGATCTACGACGAGACGGTGCGGCCGGCCCTGGAGCGCCAGATCGCCCTGCTCGAGGGCTGGCGGCCCAAGGCGGTCCACGACGCCGGGGTCTGGCGGCTACCGGACGGCGGCGACTACTATGCGACCTCGCTGAAGCAATACACCACGGCCAACATCACCCCCGAGGAGGTGCACAAGACCGGGCTCGACACCGTCGCCAGCCTTCAGGCCGAGGCGGATAAGATCATGAAGGCCAACGGCCTGACCAAGGGCACGGTCGGCCAGCGCCTGCGCGCCATGTTCGAGGATCCGAAGTTTCGCTACCCGGACACGGATGAAGGCAAGGACAAGCTCATCGCCGACGTCAATGAGAAGGTGAAGGTGGTCCAGGCCAAGTTGCCGGCCTATTTCGGCGCCCTGCCCAAGGCGCTGGTCGAGGTCCACCGCGTCCCCAAGGCCATCGAGGCCGGGGCTCCGGGAGGGTATTACCAGGGCGCCCCCTTCGACGGCTCGCGGCCGGGCATCTACTGGATCAACCTGCGCGACACGGCGGAGGATCCCAGCTGGACCCTGCCGACGCTGACCTACCACGAGGCGATTCCGGGCCACCACCTGCAGATCTCGATCGCCAACGAGGCCAAGGGGCTGTCGCTGTACCGCAAGGCCATCGGCAACTCGGGCTACCAGGAAGGGTGGGCGCTCTATGCCGAGCAGCTCGCCGTCGAAATGGGCATGTATGACAAGGACCCCTTCGGCCACATCGGCCAGCTGCATGACGCGATGTTGAGGGCGGTGCGGCTGGTGGTGGACTCCGGCATCCACGACAAGCGCTGGAGCCGCGAACAAGCGGTGAAGTACTATTCCGAGACCTTGGGCGATCCGGAATCGGGCGCCATCACCGAGGTCGAGCGCTACTGCGTCTGGCCGGGCCAGGCCTCCAGCTACATGGTCGGCAAGATCACCTTCCTCAGGCTCCGCGACAAAGCCAGGATGGCGCTCGGGAAGCAGTTCGACCTGCGCGCCTTCCATGATGCGGTGCTTCTGGCCGGCGTGATGCCGCTTGCGGTGATGGAGCGCAGGGTCGACGACTACATCGCCGCCGCCAAAGCCTAGGAGTGATCCGGATGATCGACCGCAGGCAGTTCCTCGCGACCGCCGGCGGTGCGGCGCTGGCGTCATCGCTGCCCGCCCTGGCCTTCGCTCAGGCCGGAGCCGACGCCGCGCTCGCCAAGCTGTTGGATCGCTTCTTCCAGGACGGCGTGGACGAGAGCCCGCAACGAGCCGCCTCTCTCGGCCTGGATAAGGGCGACCGGGCCGGCCTCAAGAGCAGGCTGGACGACCGCTCAGGAGCCGAGAAGCTCCGCCGGCTGGCGCGGGCCGAGGGCCGGCTTTCGGCGCTGAAGGGGCTGGACCGCTCCGCCCTCGGCGCCGAGGGGCGCATCGACCACGACGTCATCGCCTATCAGCTGCAGACCGAGGTCGACGGCGGACGCCGGTTCGCTTTCGGCAGCGTTGGCAACCGGTTCTCGCCCTATGTGATCAGCCAGCTGACGGGCGCCTACCAGGACATTCCCGACTTCCTGGACAACCAGCACAAGGTGTCGAGCAAGGCCGATGCGGAAGCCTGGCTCGACCGGCTGCACGCCTTTCCGACGGCGCTGGACCAGGACGTGGAGCGAGCCAGGGCCGACGTCGCCATGGGCGTCATTCCCCCTGATTTCGTGATCGACACCACGGTCCAGCAACTGCAGGCGCTGACCAGCGTCGCTCCGGACCAGACGGTGCTGGTGCAGTCGCTGGCGCGAAAGGCGAAGGCGGCGGGCGTCGACGGCGACTGGGCCGCCCGCGCGGAGGCGATCGTGCGATCGGAAGTGTTTCCCGCCCTGGCTCGTCAGACCGCGCTCGTCCAGGGCTGGCGGGCGAAGGCCCCCAAGGACGCTGGCGTCTGGCGGCTGCCGGACGGGGACGCCTACTATGCCGCGGCCCTGGCTTCGGGCACGACCACGACCCTTTCGCCTGCCGAGGTGCATCAACTGGGCCTGGACCAGGTGGCCGACATAACCGGCCGCATCGACGCCATCCTCGGGGGCCGGGGTTTGACCAAGGGCTCGGTAGCCGACCGGCTGACCGTGCTGAACGACGATCCGGCCCAGCTCTACCCGAATACCGACGAGGGCCGCGCGGCCCTGATCGACCAGCTGAACGCCCAGATCGCCGCGGTCTGGACCAGACTGCCCCAGGCCTTCCGCGACCTGCCCCAGGCCAAGGTCGAGGTGAAGCGGGTGCCGCCGTTCATCCAGGATGGGGCCCCCAACGGCTACTACCAGCGCGCGGCGCTGGATGGCTCGCGGTCGGCCATCTACTTCATCAACCTGAAGGACACGCACGACTGGCCCAAATTCGGCCTGCCGACCCTGACCTATCACGAGGCGGTGCCCGGCCATCACCTGCAGATCTCCATCCAGCAGGGGTCGCAGGCCATTCCGCTGATCCGCCGGACGGCGGGCTTCTCGGCCTATTCGGAGGGCTGGGCGCTCTATGCCGAGCAGTTGGCCAGCGAGCTGGGCATGTACCAGGGCGACGACATCGGCCAGGCCGGGTTCCTGCAGTCCTTCCTGTTCCGCGCCGCCCGGCTGGTGGTGGACACCGGCATGCACGCCAAGCGCTGGAGCCGGCAGCAGGCGATCGCCTACATGGTCAGCGTCACCGGCTACACGCCCGGCCGCGTGCAGCGCGAGGTGGACCGCTACTGTGTCTGGCCGGGGCAGGCCTGCAGCTACAAGGTCGGCCACACGGTCTGGACGCGCCTGCGCGACCGCGCCAGGTCCAGGCTTGGGCCGCGGTTCGACATCAAGGACTTCCACGACGCGGGCCTGAAGGCCGGCGCAATGCCCCTGACGGTGCTTGAAGGCGTCATTGACAGCTATATCGCGGCCAAGCTCGCGTAGGTCCGTCGTGGCGCCCTGACAGGGCGGGGTGAATCCGCTAACTGCGGAGCATGACCGCATCCCCCAAGCCCCTGGCCGAGCTCGCCCTGGAGTTCGGCCTCAAGGCCGACGAATACGCGCTGATCGTCCAGCGCCTGAACCGCGAGCCCAACCACCTGGAGCTGGGCGTCTTCTCGGTGATGTGGAGCGAGCACTGCTCCTACAAGTCCTCGCGCCGCCACCTTCGCAAGCTGCCCACCACCGGTCCGCGGGTGATCCAGGGACCCGGCGAGAACGCCGGCGTGGTCGACATCGGCGATGGCCTGGCCTGCGTCTTCAAGATGGAGAGCCACAACCATCCCTCCTTCATCGAGCCCTACCAGGGCGCGGCGACCGGAGTCGGCGGCATCATGCGCGACGTCTTCACCATGGGCGCGCGGCCGGTGGCGCTGCTCAACGCGCTGAGATTCGGTGACCCGGCCCATCCCAGGACCCGGCGGCTGGTCTCCGGGGTGGTCGCCGGGATCGGCGGCTACGGCAACTGCGTGGGCGTGCCGACGGTCGGCGGCGAGACCAACTTCCATCGCGGCTACAACGGCAACATCCTGGTCAACGCCATGTGCGTGGGGGTCGCCGACGCGGACAAGATCTTCTATTCCGCGGCGCCCGCGCCCGGCCTGTCGGTGGTCTACTTTGGCTCCAAGACCGGCCGCGACGGCATCCATGGCGCCACCATGGCCTCGGCCGAGTTCGACGAGGCGTCGCAGGACAAGCGCCCCACCGTCCAGGTCGGCGATCCCTTCGCCGAAAAGCTGCTGATCGAGGCGACGCTTGAGCTGATGGCGCTCGGAGCCGTGGCGGCGATCCAGGACATGGGCGCGGCGGGCCTCACCTCATCCTCGGTGGAGATGGCCGGCAAGGGCGAGCTCGGCGTCGACATCGACCTGGACGCCGTGCCCCAGCGCGAAGAGGGCATGAGCGCCTATGAGATGATGCTGTCGGAGAGCCAGGAGCGGATGCTGGCCATCCTCAAGCCCGGCCGCGAGGCCGACGCCCACCGCGTGTTCGCCAAATGGGGCCTGGACGCCGCCGTCATCGGCCAGACCACCGAGACCGGACGCCTGGTGCTGCGCCATCACGGCGAGGTGGTCTGTGACCTGCCCCTGGCCCCGCTCACCGAAGATGCGCCGCTGTACGACCGTCCGCATGTGGCGAGGGCGCGGGCCCGCCGGCTGGACCCGTCCGAGATAGCCCCGCCGGCGGACTGGCGGAGCGCGGTGCTGACGCTGATGTCCTGTCCCGACGTGGCCTCCAAGCGCTGGCTCTGGGAGCAGTACGACCATCACGTCATGGCCGACACCCTGGCCGACTCCTCCACCGGCGCTGACGCGGCGCTCGTGCGGGTGCACGGCACGCGCAAGGCCCTGGCCCTGACCTCGGACGTGACGCCGCGCTATGTGGCCATCGACGCGTACGAGGGCGGCAAGCAAGCCGTGGCCGAGGCCTGGCGCAACCTCACCGCCGTGGGGGCCGAGCCCATCGCCATCACCGACAACCTCAACTTCGGCAACCCCGAGCGGCCCGAAGTGATGGCCGACCTCGTGGCCGCCATCGAGGGCATGGCAGAGGCGTGCCGCGCCCTGGATTTCCCGGTCGTGAGCGGCAACGTCAGCCTCTACAACGAGACCAACGGCGCGGCGATCCCGCCCACGCCGACGGTCGGAGCGGTGGGACTGCTGGCCGACTACACGCACCGGGCCGGCTACAGCGGGATGAAGCCCGGCCAGGCGCTGGTGCTGATCGGCGAGACCCACGGCGAACTCGGCTCCAGCCTCTATCTGCGCGAGCTGTCAGGCCGCGAGGACGGCGCGCCGCCCCCCGTCGACCTCGCCGCCGAGCGCCGTCACGGAGACTTCGTGCGCGGCCTGATCGGCTCGGGCCAGGTCACCGTCTGCCACGACTTGTCCGACGGAGGCCTGGTGATCGCCGCGGCGGAGATGGCCCTGGCGTCCGGCGTCGGCGTCCAGCTCAACGCCACCTCGCACCAGCACGCCCACGGCTACCTCTTCGGCGAGGACCAGGGGCGCTATCTGATCGCCGTCACGGACGCCGAACCGGTGCTGGCGGCGGCCCGCGCCGCCGGCGTCCATGCGTCCCCGGCGGGAGCCGCGGGCGGCCAGGCGTTCGGATCGGGCGACCTGTTCCAGATCCCCCTGGCCGAACTCAGGACCGTCAACGAGGGCTGGCTGCCCGCCTACATGGCCGGTCGCTAAGGCAGAGTGTCCCGAACCCAACGGTATGACGTGGGGCTCTCGCTCCAGGCCTTGCTCGCCGCGGCTGCTGCCCTCACGACCGACGCCTCGCGGGCGATGCAGTTGTCGCCGACGACTTCCAGGCCGGGCAGCGGATGTTCCGAGACGTGGGATTGCGCCGTCGGCTCGAATTGACTGCCCGCGCTCGGAGTCGGCGACGATTCATGGGAGCGGACGGCGGGGGCCGACGCGTCAGCGGCTGGGCGCGGCCTCCATGGGGGGCCGCATTGCGCCGTCCACAGTTCGATCTCGACGATGTGACCCGCCGGGTCCAAGCGGGTCGGCCGAACTCCTGCATAGCCAAATCGGCCAGGGCTGGACTCGTCCATCGGCAGCTGGAGGACTCGCGGATCCCCGGACGCAACCACGAGATCCAGTGCGGTCCAGACCGGCTTGCCCTCCTTTGCTTCAAACCCGAGGATCTGGCCAGGACGGATCAGCATCCACCCGGCGCACTTGGGCCAGCGCTGGACTGGGCGGCGCTCGTCGAAGCGGCACTTGGCGGAGGGCTGCGTCCACACGCCGGGCCTCAGGGGCGGGGCCCCGGCCTCGTCAGCCGCGGTGAACAGTGGCTTTTCAGAATAGACCTGGTTGCAGCCGGCCAGCGCTGCCGCCAGCAGAGCCAGGGCTGAGGAGAGGGCGCCTCGCATCGTCTAGTGCTCCTCGTCCCGAACCCAGTGGAAGACGCGGGCCGCGTCGTTGCGGTCTTCGGTGGCGATGCTCATGGTGCGCACGGCGCCCTGGGAGTCCATGCGGCAATCAGGGGCCGCGGAGCCGGCGCCGACCTCAGGGTCGCCCGAAGCCGGGGCGCCGCCACAGCTCATGGGCCAAAGTCTCGCCCGCACGATCATTCCCTGGCCGTCGGATGCGAGGGGCCGCAGGCCTTCGTACAGAAACAGGCGGGGCGCCTCGGCCAGTCCCTGCGTCATCTGCAGGATGCGTGGATAGCCGTCGATCAACAGGTAGGACTGCGCCATCAGGCGCTGCAGGCTGTAGCCGGCGACGTGTGTGATCAGCAGGTGGGGCCGCACCACCATGAACTCCGCACAGCGCGGCCAGACGCCTGTGCTTTCGGTCTCCATGAACGGGCAGGCGGGGTCCGCCCGCGTCCAGAGGCCAGGTCTGAGTGACGAGCCGGCCGCAGCAGCTGCGCGATAGAGCGGGGTCTCGGACCATGCGGCGTTGACGGCTGCCGCCGCATCCGAGGCCGCGGCGTCCGCAGCGGGCGTGGGCTTGCACGCGCAGAGGCCGATCAGCGCCAGAACGAGGAGGGCAGGCCGCATCGTCGTCTCCGATCACAGTGTGATCACGACTCCGTGATGCTAGCGTGAGAATCGCGTGAAAGCACGAACATTCGTGCGGCGTCGTGCTTACCCGGCCTGCAACGCTGCGTCGGCTTGGTGGACAGCGTCAGCCGCGTCCAGGGCGCTGTCGATGACGGCCATCAGTCCCTGGGATGTGATCGGCTTGGCCAGGTGGAAATCGGCTCCGGCCGCGCGACAGGCCTCGACCTGGTGGGCCATGGCGTTGGCGGTCAGCGAAACGATGGGAGTGCGCCTGGAGCCCGGCGGCTCGGCGGCGCGGATCTGGCGGGTGGCGGTGATGCCGTCCATCACCGGCATCTGGGTGTCCATCAACACGACGTCGAACGGGCCCTGGTCCAGGAAGGCCTTCACCGCCTGCTCCCCGTCGGCGGCGATGACGATGTCGGCGTGCGATCCCAGCATCAACTGGACGACCTTCTGGTTGACCAGGTGGTCCTCGGCCAGAAGGACCCGCAGCCTGCGTTCCGAATGAAGCGCCGGGGTCGTCGTCTCTTCCGGCTGGGCCGGAGCGGCCGCCTCGGCGATCTGGAGCGGAGCGCGGAACGTGAACGTCGCGCCCTTTCCCGGCGTGGCCGCGCAGCTGATGTCGCCCCCCATCATCTCGGCCAGCGCCCCGACGATGGACAGGCCCAGGCCTGTGCCGCCGAACTTGCGGGTGATGGATCCGTCACCCTGCTCGAACCGGCTGAACAGCCTGGAGCGGACCTCCTCCGAAAAGCCTGGTCCGGTATCTCTGACAACCACCTCCAGGTCGGCCTGGCCATGGCCGGCCGGAGTCGCGCGGGCATGGACGACCACCTGCCCCCGGTCGGTGAACTTGACCGCGTTGCTGATCAGATTGGAGACGATCTGCCGGATCCGCAGGGGATCGCCGATCAGGCGGTCGGTCTGGCCGGCGTCGATGACGACCCGGAAATCCAGGCCCTTTGAGCGCGCCGCGGTCTCGAAGAGGTAGGACGACGAACCGATCGTTTCGCTGAGGCTGAACGGCTCGGGCTGCAGCTGCAGCTGGCCGGCTTCGGCCTTGGCCAGGTCCAGCACGTCACTGAGGATCGCCGTCAGGGCCTTGCCGGAGCTGACGATCATCCCGACGATTTCGCTCTGCTGCGGCGTCAGGTCCATATTGGCCAGCGCGTCGGCCAGGCCCAGCACGCCGTTCAGGGGCGTGCGGATCTCGTGGCTCATGTTGGCCAGGAATTCGCTCTTGGCGACGTTGGCCGCCTCGGCGTCGGCGAGCGCCTGCTTCAGTGTGTCTTCGGCCAGCTTGCGCTCGGTCACGTCTTCGGAGATCGACAGGAGGTAAGTCCGGCCATCGGCATTGTGGATGCCGATCTTCTTCTTGCGCAGGAAGCGCACGCCGTTGGGCGTCGAGATCGGCTCGGCCTCGAACTCCTTGACCTCGCCGGACTCCAGGACGAGCCGGTCCAGCTCTGCCGAGCGCCTGGCCTGTTCGGCCGGGAAGATGTCGCCGCCGGTCTTCCCCAGGTTCTCCCCGCGTCCCACTCCGTACATCTGTTCGACGGCAGGGTTGGTCATGACGATCCGCCCATCAGCGGCGTCCTTGACCGTCAGGCCGGCCGGCACGTTCTCGATCACCGTCTGCAGGAACGCCTTGGTCCGTTCCAGTTCCTCGGCGGCCAGTTTGCGCTCGGTGATGTCGTCTGAGATCGTCAGGATGTAGGCCGAGCCGTCAGGCGCCCGCACCGCGACCTTCATCTGCCGCAGGATGCGCACGCCGTGGCTTGGCGTGGTGACCGTCACGTCTTCTTTGATCAGCAGTTCGCCTGACTCAAGGACGCGCCTGTCTTCCTCCACGAAGTGTTCGGCCTCTTCCGGCGGGAACAGGTCGTGGGCGTTCTTGCCGAGGATTGCGTCCCCGGGAATCCCCAGCAACTCCTCATTGGCCCGGTTGGTGATCAGGATCCGGCCGCTCAACGCATCCTTGACGACCAGGGAGATCGGCACGCTCTGGATCAGCGTCTCCAGGAAGGCGCGGGTCCGTTCCAGCTCGGTCTGCGCCTTCCAGCGCTCGGAGATGTCCTGATTGATCGCCAGAAGGTAGGTCCGGCCTTCATCGTCGCGGATGGCGACCTTGGTCTTGCGGACATGCCGCATGCCCTTGTCGTGCGTCCGCATCTCGTCGTGCTCGACGATCAGGGGGCCGTCCATGGCCATGACCCGGCGATCCTCGTCGTCGATCTTGCGGGCCCGGTCTTCGGGAAGCACGTCGAAGATCGTCTGGCCGACGTGCTCCTCGGCGGTGACGCCGTACATCTCCTCCATGGCGCGGTTCAGAACCACGACCCGGCGGTTCTCGTCCTTCACCACCATCGCCGCCGGCGTGTTCTGCAGGATGCAGTCGAGGAAGGCCCGGCGGCGGCGCACCTCCTGTTCGGCGTCCATCTGGACGGTCACGTCCCGCGACATGATCAAAAGCCCGCCGACATCGCCGCGATTGTTCCGCCACGGGGCCGCGTCCCACATCATCCAGCGGTGCTGGCCGTTGGGCAGGACCACGCGCTCGGGGCTGCTGCTGACGGTCTCGCCGGCGAGGCAGCGCTGGTGCAGGACGGAGTACTTGGCCTCGGTGTCGGGCGCGAGTTCGTATGAGGTGCGGCCCAGGAGGTCGCCTTCCTCCATGCCGAAGTCGGCCAGGAACAGGGGACTCGCCTTGACGAAGCGAAGCTCGAGGTCGGTCATCGCCACCGCGATCGGCGCCGCGACCACGAAGGCCTGGATCGCGACCGCCTGATCGATCCGGGCAGCGGCTCGGGTCGCCTTCTTTCCGGGGTCACGCCGGCTGCAGTTTCGCGTGGCTTGGGCGCCGCCCATGGTTGATCGACCGGCTTCTGATGACCTTGGCCGGCAATCTTCGTCTCGCCGGCTTAAGATTCCGTGTGCCCGGCGCGCCTGGCGTTCACTTTGGTTAAAGATGTCCGTGGATTGAACAATAGAGCACTGTGATGTCGTCAATGACGCAGAGATAAGCGGGGCCAGTCCCAACTATAGAGACCAGTCGGAAGCGGGTGACGGTTGGAAGGCAAGCGCAGGCCGACTGTCGCGATGAAGCCGGCCAAAGCCCCGGGGCGCGGCGGGGTGGGCTTGCACGCCGCGCAGGTCAGGTTTCTTAAGGATTGTCGGCTGCAATCCGGCCCACGATTCTCCCGCGCGGTTTCCCCGATGCCCATGTCACAAACCGAGCTCGAGGCCCGCCTGGGCGAGGCCTTTCCGGGCGCCGACATCGTCGTCGAGGATCTGGCCGGGGATGGCGATCACTATCGCGCGCGCATTGTCTCGGCGGCGTTTCGCGGCCTCACCCGCATCGGCCAGCACCGCCTGGTCTATGACGCCCTGAAGGGCGACGTTGGTGGCGAGCTGCACGCGCTCGCGCTGGAGACCTCGGCTCCGGCCGAGGCATAGCCGTGCGCTATCGTCCCATGGGCGCTTCGGGCGCGATCGTCTCGGCGGTCAGCCTGTCGCTGGAGCCCGACCCGGGCCGTCCGCGGGCGTCCGACTGGGTGTCGTTCCTCTACGCCGCCCTCGAGAACGGGATCAGCACGCTGGTCGTGAGCGCCGCCGATCCGGTGGTGCTGGACGGGCTGGCCGAGGCCCTGGCCAGCGTGGACCGCCGGCTGGTGTTCCTGGCGCTCCGCCTGGGCGGCGGGCCGGGGGTCGCGCGGGACTTTTCGCCTCACGGCCTCAGCGCCCAGATCACCTCGGTGCTGGCGCGGACCGGGGCGCACTATCTGGACGCGGTCCTGCTGGAGGAGCCCGGCGCTGACGAGGTATCGGCCGGCGCCCTGCTGGCTCTGGAGCAGCTGAAGGCCCGCGGCGCCATCAACTTCCTGGGTGTCTCGGGGGAAGGCGATCCGATCGACGAGCATCTGACCACCGGCTTTTTCGATCTGCTGGCGATGCCGTTCAACATCACCTCCGGCTGGCGGGAGCGGAACCGGCTTCGCTCCGCAGGCGCATCCGACGTCTCCGTGCTGGGCTATCGCTCCTATCCGCGCGACTTCCATGCCGCCGTTCTGGCCGCGGACCACAAGCCGGCGGCCAGGACCCGGAAGAATCCGCTGGCAGGGCGGGGCTCCTACGCTTTCCTGGACGCCACGCCGGGATGGACGCCCGAGGAAATCGGCCTCTCCTACGCCCTGACGGAGCCGTCCCTGGCCTCGGTCCTGGTCACTGCGGGGGACGCCGATCACCTGGCCCGGCTGGCCGCCGTGACCGAACGCGAGATGCCTCCAGGATTGGCGGCGCAGATCGAAATGGCGCGCTTCACGCCCGGACTCGAGGGTCTGGCGAGGCAGAGCGCTTGACCCGGAGGGGGCAGGCGCCTAGCTGATGGTCTCCTTTTGAAGAGAATCCGACCGTGACCGACACCACCGTCCAGACCTCGCCAGCCCACGATTTCATCGCCGCCACCGTGGCCGAGAACCCGGTCGTGCTGTTCATGAAGGGCAGCGCCGAGCAGCCGCAGTGCGGCTTCTCCGCCCTGGTGGTGCAGATCCTCGACCACCTCGGCGTCGACTATGCCACGGTCAACGTCCTCTCCAGCGACGAGCTGCGCCAGGGCATCAAGGCCTTCGCCAACTGGCCGACCATTCCCCAGCTCTACGTCAAGGGCGAGTTCGTCGGCGGCTGCGACATCATCAAGGAGATGTTCCAGGCGGGCGAGCTGAAGACCCACCTGATCGAACAGGGCGTCCTCACCGCCTGAGCCCCTACATCCTCCGCCGCTTGCGGGGGAGGGGGACCACGAAGTGGTGGAGGGGCGCGGACTAGGCTCAGCGATTCGTCATTCCGCTTCGCGGGAAGAGAGCGGTAGACGCGCCGCGCACGGCCCCACGCCCCCTCCGTCGCTCCGCGACACCTCCCCCGTTGCACGGGGGAGGT
>FTFP01000487.1_pt1 | contig 11497 bp, 8 predicted proteins | sample 1640421 | NCBI WGS metagenome assembly FTFP01 (sample SAMEA3914814, study PRJEB12502) | metagenome | biome: forest; material: soil | place: USA | collected 2011-09-16 | depth 0.1 m | reverse complement strand
GGGGTGCTGGTCGGCGGGCAGGACTGCCATGCCGAAGTCACGGGGGCGTTTACAGGCGACATCGCGGCGGTAATGCTGGCCGACGCCGGCGCCTCCGCCATCCTGGAAACCAGCGTGGCCGGGGGGCACAGGGCGATCCTCGCGGCGGGCGGCTGCCGATCCAACGCCTCGGCCAGGGTCCGCGCCTCGGCGAGCGAGGACACCAGGCCGTTCATCTTCCAGTTTCCGGCGATCAGGTCGCGAAGCAGGGGAGTCATGGGTGCAGGTGATAGGACAGCGCCAGCGTATCGCCAAGACGCTCCCTTGCCCCGGCTCCCGGCGGTCCACTATACCCCCGGGGCTTCGACCCGCAGCCCGACAGGGAGCCGCCCCGCCATGATGGCGTTCTTCAGAGCCTTCGCCAAATCGTGGGTGGCCATGATCCTGATCGGATTCCTGATCCTCGCCTTCGGGATCTGGGGCGTTCAGGACGTCTTCCACAGGCGGATCAACGACAACGTCATCACCGCCGGGAGCCGCTCGACCTCCAAGGCCGAGTTCAAGCGCATCTTCGATCAGCAGGTGCAGCAGATCGAACAGCGCGCCGGCCGCGCGATCACCGCCCAGGAGGCCATCGCCAACGGCATGGACGCGGAGCTGCTGCAGCAGATGGCCGACATGCAGTCCGGCCAGGAAGTGATGCGCCGCGCCGGGATCCAGCCCTCGGACAAGCTTGTCGCCTCGCAGCTGCGCAATTTCACTGTCTTCTTCAATCCGATCACCGGGGCCTTCGACACCGCCGCCTATCAGTCCCGCCTGCGCGAGATCGGCATGACGCCGCAGGACTTCCAGACGCAGCTGCGCGACCAGATCGCCAGGGACCAGTTCACGTCCGGCCTGGGAGCGGGCCTGCAGGTGCCGCGCACCTATGCGGCGGTGCTCGCCGCGCTGAGGCAGCAGTCTCGCTCAGCCGACTACTTCGTGATCGATCCCAAGGCCGCCGGCAAGCCGACCATGCCGACCGACACCGACCTTAACGGGCTGATGAAGAAGTTCGCCGACCAGCTGCGCCGGCCCGAGCTGCGCCAGATCACTTTGGTGCGCTTCAGCGCCCAGGCCCTGGCCCCGACTCTGACCGCCGACCCGGCCGAGGTGCAGCAGCTGTTCAACCTGAGGAAGGCGAGCCTGGCCATACCCGAGAAGCGCTCCTTCGTGCAGATTCCGGCCAAGGACGCCGGCCAGGCCGCGCAGATCGCCGCCCGGCTCAGCAAGGGAGAGGACGCCACCGCCGTCGCCCGCGCCTACGGCGCCAAGCCGGTCAACTACGCCGACGCCACCAAGGCGTCGCTGGCCGATCCGCAGCTGGCCGACACCGTGTTCGGCCTGCAGGCCGGCAAGGCGAGCGGCCCGATCCATGGCGCGTCCGGCTATGCGGTGGTCAAGCTGGTGCAGATCACCCCCAGCGTGCTGCCGAGCCTGGACGCCGTGCGCTCCCAGATTGAACAGCAGGTCAAGCAGCGGGCGGCGATGGAGAAGATCGCCGACCAGGTGGGGAAATACGAAGACACCCACGCCACGGGCGCGCCGCTGGCTCAGGCGGCCAAGACGGTCGACGCGCCGACATTCACCGTCGGTCCCTTCGCAGCCGACGGCCGGATGGAGAACGGCCAGCCGGCGCCCGGCATGAACCAGAAGATGATCACCGATGCTTTCGCCCAGTCCCAGGGCGGCGAGACCGACCTGGTCGACCTCGGCAGAGGCGAATACTACGCCCTGCACGTGGACAAGGTGCTGCCCGCAGCCCTGCCGACCCTTGATCAAGCCAGGCCCCGCCTGACCGAGTATTTCGTCCGCCAGCAGCTGATCGAGCGGATGCAGTCCCTCGCCGACGGCTACGCCGCACGGATCCGCAAGGGCGAGAGTCCGCAGGCCGTCGCCGCCGCCGCCGGCGCGGTCCTGCAGCACGCCAACGGCCTGGACGGGGCGAACGGCCAGCAGGCCGAGCAGGCGATCGGCCGGGAGGTGCTGGCAAAGCTTTTCCAGGCCAAGGCCGGCGAGGTCTTCACCGGCCGCGGGACCACCGGCATCGACGTCGTCAAGGTGACCGAGGTCAGCGCCGGCGCCCTGCCCGCCGTTGTCCACGACACGCTGGCGATCCAGCAGCAGCTCAGTCAGCAGATGCTCCAGCAGGAGCTGGCCCAGATGATCTCCACAGCGTCGCGCGCGCTGATCAAGCCGAAGATCGACCAGCAGCTGGCGCGCGCGACTGTCGGCGGGGATGACGCGGCGGCGGGCGCCACCGGGAGCAAGCCCTCCTCCAAGGCGCCATGAGCTTCGCGCCGGACTTTCTCACGTTCGAGGCCGCCTACGCCGCCGGACGGCCGCAGGTCGTCTGGACGAGGCTGATCGACGATCTGGAGACGCCGGTTTCGGCCTATCTGAAGATCGGGGTTGGCCGTCCTTTCGCATTCCTCTTCGAGTCGGTGGAGGGCGGCGCCTGGCGTGGCCGATATTCGATCGTGACCCTGGCCCCGGACCTGGTCTGGCGCTGCCGAGGCGACCAGGCCGAGATCAGCGAAGGCGAGGCGATCGCGCAGGGTCGCTACACGAGAGAGCCCGCCGGGGCCCTCGACTCCCTGCGCAGCCTCATCCAGCGGTCGCGCCTGGACCTGCCGGAAGAACTGCCGCCAATGGCCGCCGGCGTGTTCGGCGCGCTGGGCTACGACATGGTGCGGCTGGTCGAGACCCTTCCGGGCCAGAATCCCGATCCCCTGGGCCTGCCCGACGCGGTGATGACCCGGCCCTCGATCGTGGCGGTGTTCGACTCGATCGGCCAGGAGATCGTGCTGGTCAAGACGGTCCGCCCTTCGGCGCTGAGCGCCCGCAAGGCCTATGACCTCGCGCTGCAAGGGCTGTCCAAGGTCTCGGCCGAGCTCGCCGCGCCGCTGGCGCCGCGCCCTGGCCACGCCCCCTGGACGCCGGAGCCGTTCAAGACGCCGGTCGAGCGGGCCGCTTATGCGGACATCGTCGAGCGGGCCAAGACCTACATCCGCGCCGGCGACATCTTCCAGGTGGTGCCCAGCCACCGCATGCGCACCCGTTTCGACCTCGATACCTTCGCCTTTTATCGGGCGCTGAGAAGACTTAATCCGTCGCCTTTCATGTTCTACCTGAACTTTGGCGATTTCCAGCTGGCCGGCTCGAGCCCCGAGATCATGGTCCGGCTGCGCGACGGCAAGATCACCATCCGCCCCATCGCCGGCACACGGCCCCGGGGCAAGACCCCGGACGAGGACCTCAAGCTCGAACAGGAACTCCTGGCCGATCCCAAGGAGCGGGCCGAACACCTGATGCTGCTGGACCTCGGACGCAATGATGTCGGCAGGGTCGCGGGCATGGCGGAACCCGGCCGCAACGCCGCCCGCGCGCCGGCCGTGCGGGTGACCGAGAGCTTCACCGTCGAACGCTACAGCCACGTCATGCACATCGTCTCCAACGTCGAGGGCGACGCGCCCAGGGACGTCGACCCGGTGGACGTGCTGATGGCCGCCCTGCCCGCCGGCACCCTTTCGGGAGCGCCCAAGGTCAGGGCCATGGAGATCATCGACGAGCTGGAGGTCGAGAAGCGCGGCATCGCCTACGCCGGCGCCGCCGGCTACATCTCAGCGGGCGGGGCGGTGGACACCTGCATCCTGCTCCGGACCGCCCTCTTCAAGGACGGCATGATGTACGTCCAGGCCGGCGGCGGCGTGGTGGCCGATTCCGACCCTGACGCCGAGTACGACGAAACCCTGCACAAGGCCCGCGCCCTGGCCCGCGCCGCCGAGGAAGCCTGGCGCTTCGCGTAAAACCTGCAGCCGCCTACTGGAGCCAGGAGCCGTCGCGGTTCATGGCGATGGTGACTGACATGGCCGCGCGCCCTCGCATCAGCTGATAGGCGGCGGCGTGGCCGTAGCCGGCCCTGACTGCGCGCGCGAAGCTCTTGCCGTCATGCACCTCGATGTCGTCGATCTTCAGCAGGACGTCGCCGGGCGCGATCCCCGCAATGAAGGCTGGAGAGCCCTGCCGGACGGACTTCACCACGAGCCCTCCGGATTGGCCCGAAGCGCCTGTCGCGACCAGCAGACCCGAGCTCCTGCGCGCCGCCCGTCCAAAGAAGACGGCCGTCTGATCGTAGTCAGCCACCACATACTGATCCTCGTGGTCTTGAATCCCCTCCCATGGCGCAGGCCCCTCGGTCGTGCCGTCGGCATGCAGGACGCCGCCCCCATTCTCTTGGACGGACCCGGATTCCATCCCGGTGACCACGTGTGACGAAGCGAACCTTGCCGACACAACCACGACTTCGGCGCCGACAGCCTTGGCCATGCCGACAGTGAGGCGTCGAGGTTCAGACGAACCTGCGAACCGGGCATAGCCGATGGGCACGTACCCTTGCGCCCACAACGCCTCCTGGTCACGCCAGGCCGCGCCGGAGCCCCGTATGGCTCTGGGCTCGCCCACGGCAAGCTCCGACCGCACCAGATCGGCATCGGTTTCCACCCTGGTGAAGCTTGGGCCAAACGCGCTGAAGTCGTTGTCGGATGCCGCGCAGCCGGACGCCAGTAGACCAAACAGGGCCACCATCGTCATACGTCTGGTCATGCCCGCCTCGCCCCAAGTTGGATGGCGAGCCTACCGCAATCCCCGGCGCGAACGAAAAACAGACGGCGCGCGTTCGGCGAGCCGAGCCCTCGGAGCTAATAGTCGGATGGTTTCGGATGGTCTTGGCTCCAGGGCTTCTAGGCTCTACATCCGCCCCATGATCCTGGTGATCGATAACTACGACAGCTTCACCTACAACCTCGTCCACTATGTGAACGAGCTGGGGGCGGAGACGCTCGTCCGGCGCAATGACAAGATCTCGGTGCAGGACGCCCTGGCCATGGCGCCGGAGGCGGTGCTGCTGTCGCCGGGCCCCTGCACCCCCGACGAGGCGGGGATCTGCCTGCCGTTGCTGCGCGCCGCGCCGGCGCCCCTGCCGATCCTCGGCGTCTGCCTTGGCCACCAGGCCATCGGCCAGGCTTACGGCGGTGAAGTGATCCGGGCCCAGAGCCTGATGCACGGCAAGACCAGCAAGATCCACCACAACGGCAAAGGCATCTTCAAGGGCCTGCCCGACGGCTTCACCGGCACGCGCTATCACAGCCTGTCGGTGCGTAAGGACACCCTCCCGCCCGAGCTGGAGATCACCGCCTGGACCGAGGACGGCGAGATCATGGGCTTCCAGCACCGCGAACGACCCGTCCACGGCGTCCAGTTCCACCCGGAATCGATCGCCACCGAGTACGGCCACGAGCTGCTCGCCAACTTCCTGGACCTGGCCGGGGTCACGCGCCTCGCCGCGGCCTGACCTTGTCCGACGCCTTCAAGCCGCTGCTGGCCAGGCTCGCCGACGGCCAGGCCCTGTCTGCCGAGGACGCGGGGGCCTTCTTCCAGGCCTGCCTGAGGGGAGAGCCGACGCCCGCCCAGATCGGCTCGGCCTTGACCGCCATGCGCATGCGCGGCGAGACGGTCGAGGAGATCCGCGCCGGCGCGCAAGCGTTGCGCTCGACCGTGCTGAAGCTGGATCACCCCTACGACGTGGTGGACACCTGCGGGACCGGCGGCGATGGCCGGCACACGCTCAACATCTCGACCGCCGCCGCCCTGGTCGCGGCCGGCGGCGGGGTGAAGGTGGCAAAGCACGGCACCCGGGCCCTGTCGTCGTCGTCAGGCTCATCCGACGTGCTGGCCGCCCTGGGCGTCAACATCGACGCGAGCCTTGCCCAGTCGCGCCGGGCTCTGGACGAAGCGGGCATCTGCTTCCTGTTCGCTCCGGCGCACCACTCGGCCATGCAGCACGTGCTTCCGGTGCGCCGGGAGCTGGGCTTCAGGACCATCTTCAACCTGCTGGGCCCGCTTTCGAACCCTGCCGGCGCCCGCCGCCAGGTGCTGGGCGTGTTCGATCCTCGCTGGCTGGAGCCTTTGGCCCAGGTGCTGGGCGAGCTCGGTGCGGTCCACGCCTGGGTGGTGCACGGCCAGGGCATGGACGAGATGAACGTCGCGGGCGTCACCCAGGTGGCCGAATGGCGCGACGGGCAGGTGCGGCGTTTCGAAGTGACGCCCGGGGACGCCGGGCTCGGCCGGGGCAGCCTCGGCGAACTGCGGGGCGGCGACCCGCAATCCAACGCCCGAGCGCTCAGGGCGGCGCTGGAAGGCCGCAAGAGCGCTTATCACGACGTTGTGCTGCTGACGGCGGCCAGCGTGTTCGTGGTGGCGGGCACGGCGCCGGACCTGCGTACGGGAGCCGAGATGGCCGCGGCCTCGGTCAGCGAGGGCCGGGCCCTGGCGGCGCTGGAGCGGCTGATCGAGATCAGCAATAGCCCGGCATGACCGACATCCTGGCGAAGATCGCGGCCTACAAGCGAGTGGAGGTCACCGAGCGCAAGGCGCGCACATCCCAGGGAGGGATCGAAGCCGCTGCCCGGCTGGCATCGCCGCCGCGGGGCTTCCGGCGCGCCCTCGAGGCCGCCCATGCGCCCGGACGCCTGGCCCTGATCGCCGAGATCAAGCAGCGCAGCCCCTCACGCGGCCTGATCCGGCCCGATTTCCAGCCGGTCGAACTGGCCCGGGCCTTCGAGACCGGCGGAGCCGCGTGCCTGTCGGTGCTCACTGACGCACCGAGCTTTGGCGGGACGGAGGCCTATCTCGAGGCGGCCCGCGCTGCGGTCGCCGTTCCCTGCCTGCGCAAGGACTTCATGCTGGATCCCTGGCAGATCGCCGAATCCCGCGTGATCGGAGCCGACTGCATCCTGGTGATCCTGGCCATGGTTGACGATGCGCTGGCACGAGAGTTGATGGCCGAAGCCACCAGGCTCGGCATGGACGCCCTGGTCGAGACGCACGACGCTGCGGAGATGGACCGCGCCGGCCGGCTCGGCGCCACGCTCATCGGCGTCAATAACCGCGACCTGCGCACCTTCGAGGTCGATCTCGCCAATACCGAGCGCCTCGCCGGCGCGGCGCCGCCGGGCGCCCTGCTGGTGACAGAGAGCGGCATCTTCACGCCTGAGGACGTGGCGCGCCTTGAACGGTCGGGCGCCCGGGCCATGCTGGTTGGCGAGAGCCTGATGCGGCAGGACGATGTCGCCGGCGCCACGCGCGACCTGCTGGCCGCCGCGCCGGCCTGATTCTGCAGAGGCCGCCTGAGCCTCAAATCAGGGCGATCCAATCACCTTATGATTCCGATAGTTAGCGACCGATTGCCCGATAACTTGACATTAATTCGGAACGCATAGAGAACATCCCAAGACGTTTTTGATTTGTTCCGAGGGTCACATGCTCACGCGCAAGCAACACGAGCTGCTCATGTTCATCCATGAGCGGATCAAGGAGACCGGAGTCTCCCCCTCGTTCGATGAAATGAAGGAGGCGCTGGACCTGGCGTCGAAGTCGGGGATTCACCGACTGATCACCGCCCTGGAAGAACGTGGATTCCTCAGACGACTGCCGCACCGGGCCCGCGCGCTGGAGGTCGTCCGCCTGCCGGAAGAGGCTACCCCCGGCGGTCGCGGCCGGACCCCGTTCCAGCCCAAGCTGGTGGAATCCACCCGCCTCGTCTCGTCATCCCCGGCCGCCTCCAACGATGTCCGCGAGTTGTCCGTGATGGGCCGCATCGCCGCCGGAACGCCGATCGACGCAATCCAGCAGGAACGCGACCGGCTGATGGTGCCTGAATCCCTGCTCGGGGCCGGCGAGCACTTCGTGCTCGAGGTGCAGGGCGACTCGATGATCAACGCCGGCATCCTGGACGGGGATCACGTGGTGATCCGCCGCTCGCCGACGGCCAATTCGGGAGAGATCGTCGTCGCCCTGGTGGGCGAGGAGGCCACGCTCAAGCGGCTTCGCAAGAAGGGCGCGTCCATCGCCCTTGAGGCCGCCAACCCGGCATACGAGACCCGCATCTTCGGTCCCGATCAGGTTCAGGTGCAGGGCCGGCTGGTTGGGCTGATCCGCCGCTATCACTGATCGGCCCGATCCTCGGCGACCCCACGGCCGGCGCCCGCTCGCGTCCAGGGCCGCGCGCCCCTGACGTCGTTGGCCCAGGTAAATGACCAGCCTTTTGCCGCCCGGTAGACCTCCACCGATCCGCCGCGGGTGAAGTCCGCTCCGGTCAGGACGGCCCCGGCGGAGCAGCCTTCGGGCGCCGCGTCACGCCTGAACACCGCAATGTCGACTGAGCCGCCGCACAGCGCTTCGACGTCGTCGGCCGGCGGGTTGCGCCGGGTCCACCACGCCGCCAGCCTCGGCGGCGCCTGGCCGAGGGGCAGGCAGCGGCTTCGGTCGCAGTCGTAGCGGCCCGCCAGCGCCGCCGCCGGATCGGCCGGCTGGACGAGACCCCGCCGGCGCGCCCACAGGTCGGAGGCGAAGGCCTTGGCGTCCGGCCGCAGGAACATGGCCGCGCCCTTGTCGACCACGGCCGCCGCGCCGCCGTCCGAGGCGATCCAGGCGACCGGCGCCTCGGGTCTGGGCCAGAGCGAGACGGCCAGCGCCGCCGGCAGACCCAGCCACCTCAGTCGGCCTTTCCACAGGCACATCCACAGCAGGCCGAGGAACGAGATCGGCAGGGCTATGTCGGGCGCGCTGGAGACTGTGATCACGGCGCGAGGCCACGCCGCCACCATGGCCGCCAGGTCGTCCAGCAGGGCGATGCCCCATCCGGCGACGTGCAGGAGCCAGCCGCCCGCTCCAAAGGCCTCCAGCACCGCGCCAGCGGCGAGCGCAGGCATGATGAGGAACGAGGAGATGGGCTCCATCAGCAGGTTGGCGGGCAGTCCGTAGACGGCCGCCCGGTTGAAATGCTGGATGGCGAACGGCCCGGTCGCGGACCCGGCCACGAAGCTGGCCGCGATCCCGGCGAGAAGCCAGGTCCCGGCGCCCTGGACCATGCGGATCGGCCAGGGCGTGTTGATCTCGCGGATGGGCCTGGGCCAGATCTCCGCCAGTGCGATCAGCGCCGCCGTGGCGGTGAAGGACATCTGGAAGCCGGGTTGGACCACGGCGTCCGGCTCCAGGGCCAGCACGATCAGGGCCGCGACCGCCAGGGCGTGCAGGGTGATCGCCCGCCGATCGGCCAGGACGGCGACAAAGGCCACCGACAGGGTGATCGCCGACCGCATGGCCGGCGGCGGCGCTCCGGAGATGACCAGATAGACCGCGATCGCCGCCAGGGCCGTTGCGGCGGCGATCTTCTTGCCGGGCGCGCGTAGGGCCGCCCAGGGCCAGGCCGCGATCAGCATCCTGACCACGAAGAAGACGAAGCCTCCCACGATCGCCATGTGGACGCCCGAGATCGACAGGATGTGCGACAGGCCGGCGTCCCGCATGGCCTGCACCTCCTTGGGATCGAGCCAGGCCTCGTGGCCCGTGGTCATCGCCACGGCGACGCCGCCGGTCTTGACGCCCATGTCGTCGATCATCCGTCTCGCCAGCGACCAGCGGACGGCGTTGACCCGCATCGCCAGACCCAGGTCCCAGGGCGGACGCGGGCCATCGACGATGGAGGGCTCGGAAAGGGAGAAGCCGACCCCTCCCACCCGCTGGAAGAAGGCGTCGCGCGCGAAGTCGTAGGCGCCCGGACTGGCCGGCTCCGGGGGTGGTCCGAGGATCGCCCGCATGCGGATGGCCGCTCCGGGTCCGATCAGCCCTGCGGGACCCACCGTCACGCGCACGCGGGCGGGCAACTTGTCCGGCTCCACGCCGTCGATGTGATAGGGCGCGATCAGCAACCGCCCGCCGCCGGAGCCGGGGCCGGCCACATCGACCACCCAGCCCTGCACCTCGCCCTGTGTCCGGTCCCACAGGACCGGCGCGCCGATCCAGGCCGTGCGCAGTTCGGCCGCGAGGAACCCGCAGGCCGTGAAGGCGGCGAGGTTGGCGGCGATGAGGGCGGCGCGGGGAGCGACCCTCATCCGCGCTGCAACGACTCCGGCCAATGCCAGCGCCGCCAGGACGGCCCCGAGCCACAGCGGCGGCTCCAGCCGCAGGGCGAAGTAGAGGCCGCAGCCGGCCCCAAAGCCGACCGGGGCCCACAGGAACCAGCGGTCCAGCTGGGCGATCGCTTCGCGGCGAACCAGGGCGATCAGGTCCGACGCACTAGGAGCGCGCCGAAGCAGCGTGTTAAGAGGCCGCCCGGCGCCCGCGCCGGCCCCTTCCCTCCCCTCGTCAGAAGACCCAATGCCCGCCGTCGTCACCCGGACCGCCCCCTCGCCAACCGGCTCCATGCACATTGGCAACGCCAGGACCTCGTTGTTCAACTGGCTTTATGCGCGTCACTGCGGCGGAAGCTTCCGGCTGCGCATCGAGGACACAGACCGCCAGCGCTCCACGGAGGCGTCTGTGCAGGTGATCTTCGACAGTCTGGCGTGGCTGGGCCTGGATTTTGAGCCCCCGGCGGTCTTCCAGTTCGCCCGCGCCGACATCCACCGATCGGTGGTTCACGAGCTGATCGAGAGGGGCTGGGCGTTCCGCTGCTACCTCACGCCCGAGGAGGCCGAGGCCCTGAAGGCGGTGGCCCGCGAGGAGGGCCACGCCCTCCACTCGCCCTGGCGCGACCGGCGCCCCGGCCCGGAGCAGGACGGTCAGCCGTATGTGGTGCGCTTCAAGACGCCGCTGGAGGGGGAGACGGTGGTCGAGGACCTGGTGCGCGGCACGGTCCGTTTTCCCAACAAGGACCTGGACGACCTGATCCTGCTGAGGACCGACGGCGATCCCACCTACAATCTGGCCGTGACCGTGGACGACCACGACATGGGCGTGACCCACGTCATCCGCGGCGAGGAGCACCTCGGCAACGCCGCGCGCCAGGCGCTGATCTACCGGGCCATGGACTGGCCTGTACCCGCCTTCGCCCACGCGCCGCTGATCGTCGGCGCAGACGGCGCCAAGCTTTCCAAGCGGCATGGCGCCCAGACCGTGGGCGACTTCAAGGACATGGGCTACCTGCCCGAGGCCATGCGCAACTACCTGGCGCGGCTGGGCTGGGGGCACGGCGACGACGAGATCTTCTCGGACGCGCAGGCCATCGCCTGGTTCGATGTGACGGACATCGTCAAGGCGCCCGCCCGGCTGGACCTGGCCAAGCTGAACGCCATCAACGCCCACTATATCCGCGCCGCCGACGACGACCGGCTGGCCCTGCTGACCGCCGCGCTCCTGGCGGATCAGGGCAATCCCATGAACGCCGACGAGCAGGAGCGCTTGCGGCGCGTGATCCCCCTGGTCAAGGACGGCGCCAGGACCCTGCTCGACCTGCCCGACCTGGCCCACTTTGTCCTGCGCCGCCGGCCGCTCAAGCTGGACGACAAGACCGCCACCCTGCTGGCGAGCGAGGCCGCCGACCGCCTGAAGCGCCTCCGCGAACTGCTGGGCGGCCAGGAATTCTGGGCCACGGCGGACCTCGAGGCGCTGCTGAAGGGCTTTGCCGAGTCGGAGGGCG
>FTFP01000476.1_pt1 | contig 11560 bp, 12 predicted proteins | sample 1640421 | NCBI WGS metagenome assembly FTFP01 (sample SAMEA3914814, study PRJEB12502) | metagenome | biome: forest; material: soil | place: USA | collected 2011-09-16 | depth 0.1 m | reverse complement strand
GCCTCGGGCAAGGACACCCGCGGCATGATCCGCCAGCACCAGTTCTACAAGGTCGAGCTGGTCTCCATCACCACGCCCGAGCAGTCGGTCGCCGAGCACGAACGGATGGTCGAGGCGGCCGAGGCGGTGCTGAAGCGGCTGGAGCTGCCCTTCCGCACCATGCTGCTCTGCACCGGCGACATGGGCTTCGCCTCCCGCAAGACGTACGATCTGGAGGTCTGGCTGCCGTCCCAGGGACGCTATCGCGAGATTTCGTCCTGCTCGAACTGCGGCGACTTCCAGGCGCGGCGAATGGACGCGCGCGGCCGCAAGTCTGGCGAGAAGGGCACCCGCTTCGTCCACACCCTGAACGGCTCGGGCCTGGCCGTGGGGCGCACCCTGGTGGCCATCATGGAGAACTACCAGGACGAGAACGGCCGTATCGCCATCCCCCAGGCCCTGCATTCTTACATGCGCGGCCAGACGCATATCGGCTAGACGGACGTCATGGCTGAGCCTGAAGACGAGGAAGATCCCGTCGAGACCCGCAAGGCGCGGCTGATCCTGGGGCTGAGGTCGCAGGGCGTGACCGAGCCCAAGGTGCTGGAGGCGATCGAACGCACCCCGCGCGACCTGTTCACGCCGGACCTGTTTCGGGAGCGCGCCTGGGAGGACTCGGCCCTGCCCATCGCCTGCGGCCAGACCATCAGCCAGCCCTACATCGTCGGGCTGATGACCCAGTCGCTGAGGCTGGAGTCGCGTTCGCGGGTGCTGGAGATCGGCACCGGATCGGGATACCAGACTGCGGTGCTAGCCCGCATCGCCCGGCTGGTCTACACCGTCGAGCGGTACCGCACCCTGCTCAAGGACGCGGAAGACCGGTTCAAGACATTGGGTCTGCTGAACGTCATCACCCGCTTCGGCGACGGGGGCGAAGGCTGGTCCGAACAGGCGCCTTTCGACCGCATTCTGGTCACGGCGGCGGCGCCGGCGGAGCCCAGGGAACTGTTAGCACAGCTGAAACCGTCGGGGGTATTGGTGGCGCCCATAGGCAAGGGGCCGGTGCAGAGCCTCAAGCGCTATACCGGTGACGGAAAGGGCGGCTTCAAGGCGGAGACTCTGTGCGATGTGCGGTTCGTCCCCATGCTCGAGGGGACGGCGCGCGAACTTTGAGGTTGGCGGATGCTTTCCGGACGGCCACAGTTTGGCCGAATCCGGCGGCGATTCCCGCAAGCTAAACGGCGGAGCGGCGATGAAGCACTTCTGGACGACGGCGGCGGTGGCCGCGCTTTGCGCCCTCACCGCCCAGGCCTGGGCCGCGCCCCACCGCCATCATCCCAAACATGCAAAGCCGGCGGCGGCTCACCACCTGCGGGGCGCCAAGGCGTCTCGCGCCGGGCGGGCGCATTCGCACACGTCGCGCGCTTCCCGCTCAGCGAGCGCCATCAAGACCGAGGGCGGCGCCTCCGCAAAGGTCGGCAAGGGCGACACCCTGATCGGCCTCTCGCGCAGGTCCGGCGTGTCCGTCGAGGAACTGGCCAGGCTCAACCATCTGCAGAAGCCCTATCACCTGCGCCTGGGATCGCGGGTCAAACTGCCTTCGCGGCGCTACTACACGGTCAAGAGCGGCGACACCCTCTATTCGCTGGCGCGCCGGTTCGGCGTTGGCGAGGGGGAGCTGTCGGACTTCAACAACGTCGCCCACGGCAAGCACATCCGGGCGGGACAGAAGCTCTATCTGCCAGGCCAGGCAGAGGATGCCACGGTCCCGGCGGCCCCAGCCCGGCCCCTGCGCCCGCGCACTGCGCCGATCCGCCCGGGCGTCGCGCCCGAGACCGAACCCGCCCCCGCGGCCGAGCAGCCAGCGCAGCCCAGCCCCAGCTATCCGCCGCCGACGGTGACTGCGCCGGCGGCTCCCTCTTCCAGCGCGCCCCCTTCCAGCTTTCCGAGCCAGCCGTTCGAACTGACGCCCGCGCCGCGCCCGCCTGTGGCCGTCGCGCCGCCGATCCAGACGCCGGGGCGCCCGATCATCCAGACCGCTCCGGCGCCCAGCGCATCGGACGTGATCGCGGCCGGGCGCGGCAAGTTCTCCTGGCCGGTGGAGGGCCGGCTGATCTCCGGCTTCGGACCCAAGTCGGACGGCCAGCGCAACGACGGGGTCAACATCGCCGGCTCAGTCGGCGACGCGGTTCACGCCTCTGCCGACGGGGAAGTGGTCTACGCCGGCGACCAGGTGCCGAGCTTCGGCAACCTCGTGCTGATCAAGCACACCGGCGGATGGGTCACGGCCTATGCCCACATGTCCTCGATCACGGTGAAGAACCGCGACCAGGTGTCCAAGGGCCAGCAGATCGGCCTGATCGGCCAGACCGGTTCGGTCTCGGCGCCGCAGTTGCATTTCGAGATCCGCTACGCCGGCTCGCCAAAGGACAAGGCCGTGCCGATCGACCCCATGCTGCTGCTGCAGGCCCAACAGTAATCGAAGCTATTTCGCGAACAGCTGGCTGAAGTCGGCGAAGGCCTTGAACTCCAGGGCGTTGCCGGCCGGATCCAGCAGGAACATGGTCGCCTGCTCGCCGGTCTGGCCCTCGAAGCGCACGTGCGGCTCGACGACGAACGGCGTTCCCGCTTCCGTCAGCCGCCGCGCCAGCGCCTTCCAGCGATCCAGGTCCAGCACCACGCCGAAATGGGGCACCGGCACGTCATGCCCGTCCACCGGGTTGCTTGCGGCGACGCGTTCGCCGGGCCCAGCCACGAAGTGGGCGACGATCTGGTGGCCGAACAGGTCGAAGTCGATCCACTCGCCCTCGGCGCTTCGCCCCTCCGGGCACCCCAGCACTCCGCCGTAGAACCGCCGCGCGGCGTCAAGGTCGTCTACCGGGAAGGCTATGTGGAACGGAGTCAGGGCTGCCATGGCCGGCCCGCCTTACAGCAAGTCCCGCCGCTTCGCCGCAGGAATGTGAGCAGCCTCAGTCCATCCGTGCGTGGGTGTCGTACCAGCCCGGCAGGGAGTGGCCGATCGCCTTGCCGACCCGGTCGATGATCGAGCCGGTGAGGACGCGCCGGGCCAGGGAGTCGTCCCCCCAGCGGGCGTACTCGCGATAGATCCGGCGATAGCGGTCCATGATCTGGGTCCGGTCGAGCCACGGGCCCGGCAGGTCCGGACCGAATGGGCCCGAGGACGCCTTCCTGAATCTGAACCGCAGCGGCTGGTCGTCCACCGTCCAGGTTTCGAGAACCGAATTCGGAATCCGCTCCTGCTGCACAGCCATGAAACGCTGGTAGCCGAGGCCGGCCAGCAGGTCGATTTCCTCGGCGACCCCGTCGAGGCTGGTCTTGTCCGATTCGATCGACAGATAAGTCGGCAGCGTCCTGGCGGCCTTCAGCGCATCGCGCACCACAGCGTCGGCGCCCTCGATGTCGACCTTCATGAAGGCAGGAACCCCATAGCGATCGAACATCTCGGTGAAGATCACCGTGTCGACCTCGATGGCCCGGCTGACGGCGCCCAGGCGGGCGTTCAACCCCGCCCTTTCCGCGTCGGTGGTTCCCCACACCGAGCGGCGGAGGTTCTTGTAGAATGTGATCCTGGGCGGCGTTCCGGGCACGGCGATGGCCCCCTCGACAATGATCAGCCGGCCCTCGGCGATCTGTGGCGCGAAGCGGGCGCGGCATTCGCGGACCAGATCCGGATCGGCCTCGAAGGCCACCACGCGATAGCCCTTCGCCAGGTAGAACTCGGTGTCCTCGCCCTTGTGCAGGCCGACGTCGAACACGCAGTTGGTGGTCTTGGGGGCCCATGAGCGGGCGTCGTCCGCAGCCAGGTCGGCGGCCGGTTCGCGGACCCCGGCGGGCCGGCGGGCGTGGCGGAGCTGCTGGACAGAGTCTTCCCGGCCAGGAGGCGCGGAATCCTCGTTGGCGGAATCAAGCGACGAGATGGACATGACATACCCCGACAAACGCGCGCCTGTCCCACGCACGCCCAATCACCCACCTCAAGCTTAGTAACGCACGCGCGCTGCAAAGGATGCAAGCTGGGCTGTACTCATCAAGCAGCGGTCGATGCGGAGGCGCCGGCCGCCGCCACAGTCGTGACCGCTGGAGCGGCGGCGTCCGTGGAGGGTGTGCTGGCTGGGTCGGCTGGCGGTGCCGCGGTCGGCGGTGCGGCGGCCGCCTGCTGGGTCTCGGAGTGATGGTGGTGACGGTGGCGCCAGCCGAGCCCGTTGGCGGCGCTCTGCTCCATTGCGCGCATGGCGTTGGCCAGTTCGGTCGCCCCGAGCTGTCCATCCCCGTTGGCGTCGAGCTTGCCGAAGCCACTGAGGATCTGGGCGCCCAGTGAGCCCGCCGAGTCGCTGGCGCCGGCCGCGGGCGCCGATCCCATCAGCGCTGCCTGCACCTCAGCCAGGCTGAGCGAGCCGTCCTTGTTGCTGTCGAGCGCGCCGATCAGGCTCGCTGTGGCCTTGTCGGCGAGCGATCCGCCCGACTGGGCTGAAATCAAGGTGGCCATCATGTCCGAGCCCAAGGGATTGAGCGGAGGCGCGGTTGATGAGGTGGGCGCTGTGTCTTTCGGCGCCGACGCGGGAGCCTTTGGCGAGGTCGCCTGGTCGGCGATCTTTACCCAGCTGGCGGCAGGAACTGCCGCCTGGGCGGCAGAGGTCGCCGCCATCGAGCCTGCGTCGATCAGGTTGGTTTCGAGCTTTTGGAACCAGTCCATCCTCGATAAGCCGCTGATATTCATGATGAAATTCCTGCATTTGCGCGAGGCCTTGCGGATGGGATGCGGCCGGGGGTCAGCCGCCGCAAGGCCTCGCGCCATACACAGGTGCAAGTTTCCGGCCCTGGCCGGGCCAACGATCGCGGCTCGTGAACCGCTCAGCCGTTCACGGCCGCGTAGGCCGCCCGCTGGAATTCGACCATGGCCCTGGCCCCCGGCATTCGCGGCGGCATGCACGGCGGGGCATCGGCCTGAGGCGGACCGGGCGTGCAGCACTGCAGCCAGATCAGCACCACGTCGTTGGCGGGATCGGCCTGCCACCACCCGCCGAACAGACCCGGCCAGCCAAATGCGCCCTCAGCGCCGGCGCCCATGGCGGCGTGCTTCCCCGCGTCCATCACCACCGACACGCCCAGGCCGAATCCCAGGCTTGAGAAGAACGGCACGCCCATGAACGGCAGCTGGCGCTGAGCGGGGGTCAGCCGGTTGGTGATCATCAACCGGACGGTGTCCCGCTTCAGCAGCCGTCCGCGATCGGTCTCGCCGCCGCGGACCAGCATGCGGGCGAGCGCCAGGTAGTCATCCGCGGTCGACACCAGCCCCTGCCCTCCGGAGGCATAGGCGCCCGGCTGTGGGCTGGTAAACGACGAAATCGGCGTCGCCGTGAACTCGCCCATGGCTGTCGACATCGTGTTGGCGACGAACCGGTCCCGCTTGTCGGGCGGGATCCAGAAGCCGCTGTCGGCCATGCCAAGCGGCTCGAACAGCTCGCGGCGCATCACCTCCTGCACGCTGCAGCCTGCCGCGCGCCCAAGGATGAAGCCCAGCACGTCGATCGAGTGGCCGTATTCGAACCGCTCGCCGGGAGCGCAGGCCAGCGGCAGGGCGGCGAGCGCCTTCATCCAGTCCTCTGGAGGCATCGGGCTGTCGAGGCCATAGCCGAAAGTCCGCAGCAGTTCGGCGGCGAGCGGCCCACGCGAAGTGAAGCCGTAGGTCAGCCCCGAACGGTGCGTCATCAGGTCTTCAACCGTGATCGCGCGCGGGGCCGGATAGGTGTCGTCGAGTGGGCCGTCGGGCTGCTTCAGCACCCGCATGTCCGCGAACTCCGGCGCCCACTTCGTGATCGGGTCCTCCAGACGCACCTTGCCCTGCTCGAGCAGCCGCAGTCCGGCCGCTACCGTCACGGGCTTGGACATTGAGGCGATCGGGAAGATCACTGATCGCTCCATCGGCCGCCCGGTCGTTATGTCGGCCGCGCCAGCCGTGTGCAGGTCCAGGATCTGGCCGCCCTGCCAGACCAGGGTGATCACCCCGGGGACATCGCCCGCCTCGACCGCGGCGGTGGCCGGGGCGCGCAACCGTTCGACGGCCTGGGCAGGCAAACGAAGACCAGGGGCCTTGCGAGGCTTCCACAACATGGGCTCTCCTTGACGGGGCTGCAGGGTTCAGACGCTGACCGGCCTTGAGAGGGCGGCGACGCGGGCGCGGGCGCGCCGGACCACGGGCGGGAACACCAGGAAGGCCAGCCCGAACAGCACGCCGAGCAGCACGAAGGGCGAAAACGTCGTGTAGACGGCCCAGGCCTGCAGGCCGAATGCGCGGGCGACGAGGATGTTGCTGACCGCCAGGGCGAACCAGGCCGCGGACCACAGGTAGCCCCACGCGAGCGTAAGACCTGGCGGAACGAACCCGCGGCTACGCGCCGGCCAGCCCGGCCGCAGCATCATCACGGCGAGGCCCGCCTCGAAGATCGACGGCTTGAACACGACGAAGGTCGGATTGCGGGTCACGATCGTGGCGCCGCCCAGCCCGACCACCAGGATCGTCGCCATCCACTGCATCGGATCGACCTTCTGCCTGCGCCAGATCATCCAGATCGCCTGGCCGACGCCGGTGGCCACACCGGCCGCCGTCGCCAGGAAGATGTCGCCAGTGGTCAGGAACAGCGCCAGGAAGATCCACCCGGCGAGCACGTCGACGGCCATTCGCTTGAGGCCGGCCATGCCGCCCGCTTCCACCTGCTCAGCCATCGGACTTCTCCCTGCCTATAAAATATCGTACATATAAAATAACTAGACTATTTTATGAAGCAAGCACACATTCCAGCGCATGAGCGCGACACTTTCCCCTGAGAGCCGGCGGGGACTCCCCAAGGGCGACAAGCGCGCCCGCACCCGGGCCAGGCTGATCGAAGCGGCCATCGAGCTGATCCGCGAGCGGGGCTACGAAGACACGACCCTGGCGACCGTCGCCGAGCGCGCCGGCATGACCACCGGCGCCATCTACGGCAACTTCAAGAACCGCACGGACCTGCTGATGGCTGTGGCCGAGGTGAAAGGCGCGCCGATCGTCGCCAGAACCTGGCCCGGCATGACCTTCCGCGAGCTGATGCGCTCAACGGCCGAAGCGGTCATCGACGCGATACCACAGCGGAGCGCCGCGATGGTCGGCACGCTCGGATTCCACATCCAGGCCCTGACCCACGAGGACCTGGGCGAACGGTCGCTGGCAGAAACCAGGGAGATCTATCGGCAATTCGCCATCGGCCTCCCGCACATGATCCCCGCCGACCAGCTGCCCATGCCGATCGAGGTCCTGATCCCGGTGCTGCATGCCCTGATCGACGGCCTCGTGCTGCACAGGGTCCTGACGCCCGAACTGGTCGGAGACGAGGTGATCCGCGCGGCCCTTGAGGCCTTCGCTGGCCCGGCGGACTGAGGCCCGATCCGGCCCCACCGAGGAATTACGCAAGCTTAACTTGCCGGGCGGCGGCCGCAGGCCTCTCATGCAAGGGAGCTTCGGAGAGAGCCCATGCGCGTTCCGCTGCTGGTCCTGGCTGCAGTGATGATCCTCAGCGGGAACCTGCTGATTGCCGCGGTCGCCCGCTCCATCCCGCATACCGCCTTCGCCGGCCGTCCCGAATGGGCTTGCATGGCGGCCCTGCTGATCATATCGGGCGTCGCCGTCGTGCTGTGGGTCAATCTGCGGCATGTGGCCTGAGTTGCGGGTTGTGGCGCCGCCCGAGTGGCGGGCCGCCTGGACGATTCGGCAAAGCTCTCCCATTGTCTCGCTTTGATAGGAGGCCGGCTGATGCGGATCTCCCGCCGAGCCGCCGCCCTGGGCGTGTTCGCCCTGGCGGCCACCGCCGCACGGGCCGAACCTCTCGGCGTCAAGGGCGCTGAGGTCCTGCGTGGACGCAAGGACTGGACGACCCGCCTCACCACGCCGGTCTACATCAACGGGAGGGGCCCCTTCTCGTTCGTGGTCGACACGGGAGCCAACCGGTCGGTGATGGCGGCCGACCTGGCGGCGGAGCTCGGCCTGCCGGCCGGGCGTCCCGCCAGGATCCACGGCATCGTCAGCCAGCAGGAGGCGGCGACGGTCAACGCGCAGAGCTTCACCGCCGGTCGGCTGCGGCTTCCCATCGTCGACGTGCCCATCCTGCGCCGCGAGGATCTCGGCTGCGACGGCTTCCTGGGTCTGGACGCCTTCCGCGACCGGTGCGTCGCCTTCGACTTCCGCCACGGTCAGGTCTCGATCCTGCCGGGCCGGTTCGGGGAGCTCGATCGGCACGATACAGGCGCCACCCTGACCTCGGACATCATCGTGCGCGCCCGCGAGCGGTTCGGTCAGCTGACGATCACCCAGGCGGATGTGATGGGCCAGCGGATCAGCTGCTTCATCGATTCCGGCGCCCAGCTCTCGGTCGGCAACATGGCCATGCGACGGGCCCTGAAGGCGCGCACCGGCGATCGCAGCTTCACCCCGATCCCGGTCGTTCTCCACGGCGCCACGGGCCAGCAGGCCCATGGAGAGGTGGCCGAGGTCCCCAGGCTCGGCGTCAGCGCCCTGCGCTTCACCAACTTCGACATGTGTTTCGCGGACCTGCACACCTTCTCGCTCTGGGGGATGCAGGACCGACCGGCGATGATGATGGGGATGGACCTGCTCGGCCTGTTCGAACTGGTGAGGGTCGACTTCAGCCAGAACACCGTCAGCTTCGAGATGGCGCTGGCCATGGCAGCGCAGATGACGTCTTAAGGTGACGGCCTGCCGATGGCGAATGAGCCTTGGCGGCCCGGAGATGACTCGAACCTCCGACCTTCGGTGTTCAGCAAGCCGTCGGGCGTCCACCGACTGGACACCGTCATGCCGATTTGCAATCCCTTGGCCATGGGCACGGCCTTGGTGGTGATCGATGTTCAGCGGGGCATGTTCTCGACACCAGAGACACCGCCCACGACGGCGAGGGCCTGATCAAGAGCATCGCCGGGCTGATCGGGCGTGCGCGAGGTGCGGGGGTCCCGGTCTTCTTCGTCCAGCACGACGAGGGTCCCGAGGGCGAGTTCCATCCGGGCAAGCCGGGCTTCCCCTTCCACGAAAGGCTGGCGCCGCTGCCGAGCGACTGCGTGACCGTCAAGCAGAACTCCAGCGCCTTCACCGGCACGGACTTCGACCTGAAACTCCGTCGTGCGGGAATTGACCACCCGGTCATCACGGGCATGCAGTCGGAGTACTGCGTCGACGCGGCTATCCGCGGCGCGGCGGAGCGCGGGTATCGCCTGACCCTTGTGGCCGACGCCCATTCCACCTTCGACAGTCCCGACGCCAAGGCCGAGCGGATCATCGCCTTCCCGCTTCGCCAAGCTCGCCCCGGCGGCGGAGGTGGAGTTCTAGGCCTCCGCGCCGTCTGGACGTTTCGGCAAAGCTCTTCCATTGTCCCGCTTTGATCGGAGGCTGGCTGATGCGCATCTCGCGCCGAGCCGCGGCCCTGGGCGTGCTCGGCCTGGCGGTCACCGCTGCACGGGCCGAGCCGCTCGGCGTCAGAGACGCCGAGGTGCTGCACGGCCGTCGGGATTGGACCGCCCGCCTCACCACGCCGGTCTACATCAACGGGAAGGGCCCCTTCGCCTTCGTGGTCGACACCGGGGCCAACCGGTCGGTGATGGCGGCCGACCTGGCGGCAGAGCTCAACCTGCCCGCTGGACGCCCCGCCAGGGTCCACGGCATAGTGGCCCTTCAAGACGCGGAGACGGTCAGCGCACAGAGCTTCACCGCCGGCCGGCTGCGGCTTCCTATCGTCGATGTGCCCACCCTGCGCCGCGAGTATCTCGGCTGCGACGGCTTCCTGGGACTGGACGCCTTCCGCGACCGGTGCGTGGCCTTCGACTTCCGCCACGGCCAGATCTCGATCCTGCCTGGCCGGTTTGGAGGGCCCGATCCGCGCGAAATTGGCCCCACCTTGACCTCGGACGTCATCGTGCTCGCCCGCGAGCGGTTCGGTCAGCTGACGATCACCCAGGCGAGCGTGTTGGGTCAGCGGATCAGCTGCTTCATCGATTCCGGGGCCCAGCTTTCGGTTGGCAACATGGCCATGCTCCGGATCCTGAAGGCGCGCACTGGCGATCGCAGCGTCACGCCAGCCGAGGTCGTTCTCCAGGGGGCCACGGGCCAGCAGGTCCGAGGCGAGGTGGCGGAGGTCCCCAGGCTCGGCGTCAGCGCTCTGCGCTTCAATAACTTCGACATGTGTTTTGCGGACCTGCACACATTCTCGCTCTGGGGGATGCAGGATCGCCCGGCGATGATGATGGGAATGGATATGCTCAGCCTGTTCGAGCGGGTGAAGATCGACTTCCGTCAGAACACCGTCAGCTTCGAGATCGCCCAGGCCATGGCGCCGCAAATGGTTTCCTAAGGCGACGGTTCATCGGTGGCGAAAGAGCCTTGGCAGCCCGGAGAGGACTCGAACCTCCGACCTTCGGTTTAGGAAACCGCTGCTCTATCCTGCTGAGCTACCGGGCCGCGACGCCGGCTGTCTAGCGGCTGCAGCGCTGGTGGGGAAGCCTCTTCGCCGTCGCCGCCGGGCTTGCTAAGGCTGCAGCCTGACAGTCGCGGGGCGGCATGCGGTTCTTCCGGATCCTCTATGTGCAGGTGCTGATCGCCATCGCCCTCGGGGTGCTGGTGGGGGCGCTGTGGCCGCAGGTGGGCGAGCAGCTGAAGCCGCTGGGCGACGGCTTCATCGCCCTGATCCGGATGCTGATCGCCCCGATCATCTTCTGCACCGTGGCCGCCGGCGTGGCCCACATGAGCGACCTGAAGGCGTTCGGGCGCGTCGGGGCCAAGGCCCTCCTCTACTTCGAGGCGGTGTCGACCGTTGCCCTGGTGCTGGGCCTGGTCATCGGCGAGCTGATCCAGCCTGGAAACGCCCTGCCCGCCGCCCAGCACGTCGCACCGTCCGCCGAGGTCGCCGGCTATGTCGCCAGGGCCCATGGCGACAGCGTCGCAGCGCACATCCTGGCCATCATCCCCAAGACCTTCCTCAGCGCCTTCGCCGAGGGCGAGATCCTGCAGGTGCTGCTGCTGGCGATCCTGACCGGCTTCGCGCTCAGCCGCCTGGGCGAGCTGGGCCGCAAGGGCGCCGCGGCGCTGGACCAGGTGATGCAGCTGTTCTTCGCCATCCTGCAGATCGTGGTCCGCGTCGCCCCGATCGGCGCTTTCGGAGCGATGGGCTACACCATCGGCCACTACGGCCTGGGCGCCCTGCACGCGCTGGGCGCGCTGATCGGGACCTTCTACCTGACCTCCGTCCTGTTCGTGCTGGTGGTGTTGGGCCTGATCGCCTGGGCCGCCGGGTTCTCGATCCTGCGGTTCATCGCCTACATCCGCGAGGAGCTGCTGATCGTGCTCGGCACCTCGTCCTCCGAGACGGTGCTGCCGCAGCTGATGGACCGACTGGAGAAGCTAGGCGCGCCGCGCTCGATCGTCGGTCTGGTGGTGCCGGCGGGCTACAGCTTCAACCTCGACGGCACCAACATCTACATGACCCTGGCCACCCTGTTCCTGGCCCAGGCCACCCACACCCACCTC
>FTFP01000503.1_pt1 | contig 11596 bp, 8 predicted proteins | sample 1640421 | NCBI WGS metagenome assembly FTFP01 (sample SAMEA3914814, study PRJEB12502) | metagenome | biome: forest; material: soil | place: USA | collected 2011-09-16 | depth 0.1 m | reverse complement strand
CCTGCGACTGAAGCTGCATTCGCGGCTGATCGACGAGCTGGATCTGTCCAAGCTCGACAAGCTCAGCGAGGCCGAACAGCGGCGCCAGGTGCGCAGCCTGGTGGCCGATTTCGCCCGCGACGAGCGCCTCGCCCTGAACACCGGCGAACTCGACCAGCTGGGCGCCTCGGTGTTCGACGAGATGACCGGCCTGGGGCCGATCGAGCTTGGAGAGGTCGAGCTCGTCGATCAGCCGGCCGTGCAGGCGCAGGCGCGTGTCGAGCATGGTGTCGCGCTCCGCCTGGGTCGGCGAAGCCGGCGGCGGCTCGACGACGACGGGGGCGGGCTCGACGGAGGTCGGCAGCGGCGCAACGGGCGCGGCGTCCGGCTCGCTGACCCGCCGGAAGCTGAACCGGCTCATGCGACAAGGCTCCGCGCCCTGTCCGGAGCGCGGGCCGTCGGCGCCGCCAGGCGATCGACCAGCCCCATCACGTCCTTGACGATCTTGGACCTCGGCCGGTGCTGGCTGATCGGCCCGCCGAGGTTCACGGAGCAGGCCGCTGCCTCCCAGTCAGAGGTGATGGCGCCGTCCACCTTCCGCTGCAGGGCCTTCTCGGCCTCCACCCGCGACGGCGCCGGCCCGAAGGCTCGGTTGGCCATGCGGTTGAGGATGATGCGGGGCCGCCTCGCCTCGGGGAGCTCGGCCTCGACTTCCCCCGCCAGGGCCCTCGCCGAAAGCAGGGCGGGCACCGTGAGCTCAGAGACGATGAGGATCTCATCTGCGCCCGACAACACGTCCAGGGTCCAGGCCTGGCGATGCCGCGGCAGGTCGACGATGACGTAGTCGTAGCTCTGACAGGCCATTTCCAGCACCCGGCAGACCGCCGCCGTCGAGGCGAGGGAGAAGGCCCTGGGGTCTCGCGGGCAGGCCAGCAGATCGAAGCCCGCGTCGATCCTCACTGCAAAGGCGTCAAGCAGGGAGGCGTCGATCCGATCGGGCGTTGATGACGCTTCGGCGAGCCCCATATTGGGACGCGCTCCGAGGTAGGCGCTGGCGGCGCCGTCGGCGAGGTTGAGGTCGACCAGCGCAACGCTGCCCGGCTGGGACGCCCGCTTGGCCAGGATCGCTGCGAGCTCGATCGCAAGCGTGGTCGCACCGGACCCGCCGACCGCGCCTGTGACGCTCCAGCAGTGGGAGACGCGGGACGCCGGCTGGGCCTGAGCGTTAGCCGGCGACGCAAACGTCGCCCGCTGCGCCAGCACCGCCGCTGCGGCGCGCGAGAGATCGGATGCGAGGATCGGCGCGTCGACAACGTCCGACCGCGCCAGCTTCATCATCGATCGCACGAGACTGGACGGCAGGTGGGCGCCGATCAGCAGCACGGCCGGCTGCTCCTCACGAAGGGCGAGGGCCTCGACGATCTCACGCGCGAGTTCGGGAGACGCGGCGTCGGTATCGATCAGCACCAGGTCGAGTCCGGGCGCGAGGGCGGCAAGTGCGTCACCCCGGTCGGTGGAGGCGCATTCGAGCCTGGCTTCGGCCAGGGCCTCGCGGGCGATGAGCATCAGGGACGGGCCGATCACCAGCACGCGTCTTTGCATAAGGCTGTTCACTGTCATGGCTGCTGCTTCGGTCCGTAGTCGTCCCGACTGAGGGGCTTGTCGAAGCTGCGGCCCATCAGGATCAGGTCGATCGAATCGGGCTCGGAGTCTTCTCTCAGCGGATTGCGCAGGTCCTCGACGTGGGCGCTCGGCGCGGTGAGACGAGGCGTCACAATGATGATCAGCTCGGTCTCCTTGCGCTTCCAGCTGGAGGAGCGGAACAGGGCGCCCAGCACCGGAATGTCCCCGGCGCCCGGCATCTGGCTGATGGAGTTGATGTAGTCGCGCTGGAACAGGCCGGCGATGGCGAAGCTCTCGCCGTCTTTCAGCTCGACGACCGTGGAGGCCTTGCGGACGGTCAGGGCGGGCAGGTCGAACCCGTCGATCCGCAGCCGCTGGGTCGGGTCCAGCGCCGAGACCTCGGGCGCGATCTTCAGGCGGATCGAGCCGTTGTCCTGCACGTCCGGCGTGACGTTCAGCTTCACCCCGAACGGCTTGAACTCGATCGACACCTGCTGGGGCCCGTTGGGCACGGGATAGGGGAACTCGCCGCCGGCCAGGAAGCTGGCCTGCTCGCCCGACATGGCGATGAGGTTGGGCTTGGCCAGAGTGCGCACCACGCCCTTCTGCTCCAGGGCCTGGATGCTTGCGTCGAGGGTGACGCTGCCGATCTGGCGGCTGATGCCGAAGGTGGTCTGCGGCGGGATGTTGCTGGCCAGTCCGCCGGTCCCGGAGCCGATCGAGAAGCCCGACGTGTCGGTCGCGTTGATGTTGAAGCCGAGTTCCTTGAGCCCCGAGCGGCTGGCCTCGATGATGCGGACCTCGACCATCACCTGATCGGTCGCCTGGACGACCATGTCCGAGGACACGCCCTTGGGCGCGTAGTGCTCTGCGATTTCGGATGCGCGAGCGGCTGCGTACATGGTGGAGGCCTTTCCCGAGAGCCGGATGCCGCCCGCGAAGTTGGCCGCGATGATCTGTTCCTTCGGGAGGGCCGACTTCAGGTCGGCCTGCAGGCTGTCGGTGTCGAAGCCGACGCGCACGTCGACCACCTGCATCAGGCGGTGGCCCTTGTCGTAGATCAGCAGGTTTGTGACGCCGAGGGTCTTGCCTCGGACGTAGAAGCTCTGGTCGGTCGTGGCCACCAGCTGCAGCACGTCGGGCTGGGCCACCACGATCTCGCCGACGGGGTATCCCAACCTGAACGCCACCGACTTGTCCTTGGCCACGACCAGGGTCTGGGTGATGGCCGAGACAGCCGTCACGTCCTGGGCCGCGGCCGGAGAGGCCATGACGCCGAAGCCCAGAATGAGGGGCGCCAGCAGGGCGGCGAGAGATTTCATCTGGTTCATCCGCCGACCTCAGAGTCCGCCAAAAGAGCCGATCGGCACGCTCACGCTCTTGCGTTCGGCGCCTAGCGTCACCACCACCGTCCCGCCCGCGGCCCGCGCGGGAGCCCCGCGCCGGCTCGAGGACCGCCGGGCCGGGCCGGCTTGCGCCGCCCCCCCGGGGCCAAGATCGGCCGTGAGCATGGGACGGACGGCCTTGATCTCGGCGGCGCCGGTGCGCCGAAGCGCCAGGGACAGGGTCCCGGCCTGGGCGGCGAGCGCCAGCCGTTCGGCATCCTCGACGCCTACTTCGAGCGACGCCGTGCGCGCCACCGTCGGGTGGGTCGAATTGGGATCGATGTTCAGATCCATGCCCAGGACACGCACGTTCTGGATGACCACTTCGGACACCAGCTTGCCGTGGCCGCCATCCATGGGCGTGGCCGCGGATATCTCTCGTGTGACCACCACGTCCACCCGGTCGCCGGGAAGCACGTGTCCGCCGCCGCCCGCAACCTCGGTGACGCCTATGGTGTAGGCGCGCATGCCCTCGCCGATGAGGGCGGACATGGTGGGGCGCGCGCCCGGCCCGGAGAGTTTGGAGGGAAGGATCGGTTCGCGCTCGGATATGGCCGTCAACGCCACCGGAGCGCCGCCGGCATCCTGTTTCATAACCTGATCGACTGAGGTGAACGCGCCCGGCGGAACTGCGTCAGCCGGCATCCGCACCAGGGCGAGCTGCTTGGCCTCGAGCTTGACGCCATAGGGGATGGCCGATGCGGCCAGCACGACGGGCACGCCCGCCGTCACGACCGGCGCAGCTGTTGGCGATGCCTTGGCGTTCTGCTGCGGCAGCCAGATGCGCGCGACGAACAGGGCCCCCAGGCCAAGCGCCGCGGACGCAACTAGACTTATGATGGCTCCGCCTCGCATCATCGCCCCCGGATGATTACCCGCGCAATTACTATCGCGACGTTGGGCAGACCTTACAGTTCAGCTATTGATCTGAGGCTAAATTATTGCGTAAACAGGATTACATTGTAAACTACGCGGAAACCATTTAGATTTTCTATGTTGAGTTGGACGAAAAAGCCTTACTGGACTTGGGTCTTCGGGCCCCTGCCCAAGGCGAGCCGGTTTTCCATATCGGCCTCAGGCGCGGCGCCGGAGGGGCCTTGAACCCGCGCCCGGGCCGCTGCTTGCCCGATCATCAGCAGGACCGGACCGTCAAAGTTGGCCGCATCGACGGCAGCTCCGAGCTCCGAGATCCGGGTTCGAACCAGCCGCGCGTGGGGCCGGCCGGCGTTCTCGATCGCGAGCGCCGGAGTGTCCGGCGCGCGGCCATTGTCCATCAGTCTGTCAGCCACGGCGCGCGCGCTGTCGCGCCCCATGTAGAACACGACCGAGGCCTCCGGATCGGCCAGGCCCGACCAGCCTTCCTGCACAAGCTCGCCGTCGCCTCTGCGGGCGGTGGCGAACACCAGCCGGCGCGCCGAACCGCGTTCGGTCAGCGAGAACCCGAACTGGGCGGCCGCCGCGGAGGCGGCGGTTACGCCCGGGATGACCTCGACCTCGACGCCATGGCCCTCCAGAAAGGCGATCTCTTCCGCCGAGCGACCGAATATCGATGGGTCGCCCCCTTTGAGCCGCACCACCCGCAGGCCGCGGCGCGCCAGGCGCAGCATCAGCCGGTTGATCACCGCCTGCGAGACGCTGGCCTTGCCGGCGCGCTTGCCGGTTTGGATGCGCAGGCAGGCCTGCGGCGCAAGATCCAGCACGTCGGCGCCCACCAGCGCGTCGTAGAGCACCGCCTGGGCCGCCTCGATGGCGCGGGCGGCGCGCAGAGTCAGCAGGTCGGCCGCGCCCGGGCCGGCGCCGACCAGCAGGACCTTTCCACAGTCAGGCGGCATCGACGACTTCGCGCCGAGGAGGGCGACCGCGTTCGCGGATCATCCCCCGGATCTCGGGCCGGCAGGAGCCGCAATTCGTGCCCGCGCCCGTCAGCGCGCCCACCGCGTCCTCCGTCATCGCGCCCGACTCTATGGCGGCGGCGATGCGGCGCGCGTCGACGTTGAGACAGGCGCAGACCTGCGGGCCGATCTCCATCCGAGGTTCCGTCGGGCGTCCAGCCAGCAGGGAGATCCGCGCCTCGGGCGTCATCAGAGGCTGCTGGAACAGCTCGGCCAGCCAATCGGGCGACGGCAACCGTCCCGCGGAGGTCATGAACAGGACCCGGTCCAGTCGGCCCGCGGCGACCCAGGCCTCGCGCGTGGCGCCCACGCTCGCGTCCTCGAAGCCGATGACCTCCCCCGGCGCGCGGCGGGTCAAGGTCTTCCGGAGAGCGGACCGCTCGTGCTCGTCCCCCCGGCCCGCGAACATGTGCAGATGGCACGCCGCCCGGCGGCTGCGACGCCAGATCAGCTCCGACCCACGGGGTCTTTCCCAGGCGTCGCGAGACAGGAAGAAGCCGCGCCAAGTTTCCCGGTAGGCGCTGAGACGCACGGGCGCGTGCTTGAACTCCGGCTGGCCGGACAGGGGATCGACGTGCGGTCCGACCAGGACGTTGGCCCGTGCGGACGGCGCGAGGGCGTCGGTCCAGTGCATCGGCATGAACAGCGAGCCCGGTCGTTGCCGATCGGTGACGCGCGCCACGGCGACGATCGTCCCCTGCCCGTTGGTCACGCGCGCCAGGGTCCCGTGTCCGATCCCTCTGACCTCGGCGTCCGAGGGGTGGATCTCGATGAAGGGCTCGGGATCGCGCCGCGACAGCTCCGGGGCCAGGCCCGTGCGGGTCATGGTGTGCCACTGGTCGCGGACCCGGCCGGTGTTGAGGGACAGAGGAAAGGCGCCGTCCACTGTCTGGGCAGCCTTCCCAGGGCTGACCGCGATCATGCGGGCCCGTCCGTCGGGCGTCGCGAACCGGCCGTCGGTGAACAGGCGCGGCGTTCCGCGGCCCGGGCGCACAGGCCACTGGATGGGCTCCAACCGGTCGTAGGCGTCATCCCCCAGGCCGACCAGGGGCTCGAGGTTCAGCATCCGGTCCGTGTTCTCGTAGGCGGTCAGGCGAGCCCACTCGCGAAAGACCGCCGCGGGCGAGCGCCAAGAGAAGGCGTCGGCAAAGCCCATGGCGCTGGCCACGCCGGCGATGATCCGCCAGTCCGCGCGCGCCTGGCCGGGTGAGGCGAACAGCGGTCGCTGGCGGGAGATGCAGCGCTCGGAGTTGGTGACGGTCCCGTCCTTCTCGCCCCAGGCCTGGGCGGGCAGCTTCACCTGGGCGAAGGCCATGGTGTCGGTCTCGGCCATGCAATCGGACACCACCACGAAGGGGCAGCGTGCCAGGGCTTCCCGGGCGCGGGCGGCGTGCGGCAGGCTGACAGCAGGATTGGTGGCCATGATCCAGACGGCCTTGATCCGCCCGGAGCCGATCGCTTCGAACATGTCCACGGCCTTGAGGCCGGGCGATGACGCCACTTTGGGCGCCGACCAGAAGCGGGCCACCCGGCTGCGGGACGGCTCGTCGAAGTCCATATGGGCGGCCAGCATGTTCGCCATGCCGCCCACCTCGCGCCCACCCATGGCGTTGGGCTGTCCGGTAACGGAGAAGGGGCAGGCCCCGGGCTTGCCGATCCGGCCGGTGACGAGGTGGGCGTTGATGATGGCCGACGCCTTGGCCGTGCCCTGCGCCGACTGGTTCACCCCCATGCAGAACAAGGTGACGGTGCGCGCGGTGGCCGCGAAGAGGTCGAAGAAGCGCTGCACGCCGGCCGGCTCGAGCCCACAGTCGGCCGCCACGGCCGAGAGCGACTGATCGTCCCGCGCCAGGGCGGCCTTGACGTCGGCCAGGCCGCTGACATGGCCGCGCAGGAAGCCGTCGTCGACGGCGCCGCGGGAGATGAGGTCGGCCAGGAGGCCGTTCCAGAGGCGGACATCGGTCTGCGGCGCCAGCGGCAGATGCAGATCCGCCTCCTCGGCCGTGTCGGTGCGGCGGGGATCTATCACCACCTGGCGCTGGCCGCGGGCGCGGGCGGCTTCCATGCGCCCGAACAGCACCGGATGGGTCCAGGCGGCGTTGTGGCCGGCGAAGATGGCGAGATCGGCCAGCTCCAGGTCCTCGTAGCAGCCGGGGACGAGATCCTGCCCGAAGGCCTGCTTGTGGGCAGCGACGGCGGAGGCCATGCACAGGCGCGAGTTGGTGTCGATATTGGCCGAGCCGATGAATCCCTTCATCAGCTTGTTGGCGGCGTAGTAGTCCTCGGTGAGCAGTTGGCCCGAAACATAGAAGGCCACCGCGTCGGGCCCATGGCGGACGACGACCTCCCTGAACCGGCGCGCAACAAGGCCGGTCGCTTCGTCCCAGGAAACGGCCCTGCCGCCGACCATCGGCTCCAACAGCCGGCCCTCCAGCCCCACGGTCGAGCCGAGAGCGGCCCCCTTGGAGCAGATCCGGCCGAAGTTGGCCGGGTGGGCCTCGTCCCCCGTGACGGCGAGGCTGCGTCCGTCGCCGACGCTGGCGCGAAGGCCGCAGCCGGTGCCGCAGTAGGGGCAGGTGGTTCGCACGCCGCCCGGCAGGGTCGAGCCGTCGGCCACGTCAGTCCCGCGCCGGGATGAACACCCGGCCCGCTTCCAGCAGCACCGGGACCACAGGCGTGCAGCCCTTGCCGGCGTCCGCACCCAGCGGCTGGCCGGAGGCCAGGTCGATCAGCCAGTTGTGCAGCGGGCAGGCCACCGCATGACCGGAAACGATGCCGTCGCTGAGGGGCCCTGACTTGTGAGGGCATCGATCCCTCAGAGCGAAGACCTGGCCGTCGCCGGTGCGGAACAGGGCGATGTCACCCTCGGAGCGGCGCAGGCGACGCGCGCCCCGGAGCGGGATGTCGTCGACCGCGCCCACGTCAAGCCAGGCCGGCTCCCGGCTTGCCGCCGCGGAAAGGATCGCTGCGGCGAGGCTCATTCGGCCGCCATCAGGCGGGGGGTCATGAGGGGCGCGAACTCGGCCGCCTCCACGCCCCTGGCCCGCTCGGCCCAGGGGTCGACCTGGGCGAAACGCTGGGATCGGACGAACCGCTCCACCAGGGCCGCGCGGCTGTCGGCGTCGTCCACCACCTGCGCGCGGATCGAATCCAGCCCGACCCGCGGCGCCCAATTGTACATGCGCTCCAGGTAGAAACCCTGCTCCCGGTAGAGCTGCAGGACGGCCACGATGGTCTGCATCGCCTCGTCTTCGGTGGCCACCTTGGCGAGCAACTCTGACTGGCGCACGTGCAGACCGGCCGCGCCGCCGATCTGGATCTCGAAACCGGACTCGACGCAGATCACGCCGATGTCCTTGCAGGTGGCTTCGGCGCAGTTGCGGGGGCAGCCGGACACGGCCATCTTGACCTTCGCTGGCGTCCAGGCCCCCCAGGTGAACTTCTCGATGCGGACGCCCAGGCCGGTGGAGTCCTGGGTGCCGAATCGGCACCACTCCGAACCGACGCAGGTCTTCACCGTGCGCAGCGCCTTGCCGTAGGCATGGCCCGAGACCATGCCGGCTGCGTTCAGGTCGGCCCAGACGGCGGGCAGGTCCTCCTTTCTGACGCCCAGCAGGTCGATGCGTTGGCCCCCGGTGACCTTGACGGTCGGGATGGCGAACTTGTCCGCCACGTCGGCGATGGCCCTGAGCTCCCTGGCGCTGGTGACCCCGCCCCACATGCGCGGCACGACCGAGAAGGTGCCGTCCTTCTGGATGTTGGCGTGGGCGCGCTCGTTGATGAAGCGCGACTGCTGGTCGTCGGCGTATTCGCCCGGCCAGGCGCAGACCAGGTAGTAGTTGAGCGCAGGACGGCAGGACGAGCAGCCATCGGGCGTGGTCCACTCCAGAGCCTGCATCACCTGGGGGATCGACTTCAGGCCCTCGGCGACGATGCATTGGCGGACCTCCCCATGGGGATGGTGCGTGCACGGACAGACGGGTTTGGGCCCGGTCGGGGCCTGGAAATCCTCGCCCAGGGTCAGGGCCAGCAACTGCTCCACCAGGGGCGTGCACGAGCCGCAGGAGCCCGAGGCCTTGGTCACGGCCCGCACCGCATCCAGGGTGGCCAGTCCCTGGCGGGCGATGGCGCCGGTGATGGCGCCCTTGCAGACGCCGTTGCAGCCGCAGATTTCGGCCGTGTCGGCCATCGCCGCCACGGCCGACTTAGGGTCCTGGCCGGACAGGCCCTCCGTGATCGCCTGTCCGAAGATGAGGGTGTCGCGCAGGTCGGTGATGTCCGCCTGCGATCGCATAAGGTCGAAGTACCAGGCGCCGTCGGCCGCGTCGCCGAACAGCACCGCGCCGGCGATCCGGCCGTCCTGCAGCACCAGGCGCTTGTAGACGCCCCGCCCGGCGTCGCGGAACACCACGTCCTCGCACCCGTCGCCCCCGGCGAATCGGCCGGCGGAGAACACGTCCACGCCCGAGACCTTCAGCCGAGTGGAGAGAAGCGATCCCTCATAGGAGGCGTCCGGATCCTCGGTCAGGACATCGGCCAGGGTGCGGCACATCTCGAAGATCGGCGCCACCAGACCGTAGGCGACACCGCGGTGCTCGGCGCACTCGCCGATCGCGAAGACCGCCGGGTCAGACGTGCGCATCTGGTCGTCGACCATGACGCCGCGGCCGATCCGGAGTCCGGCTGCCCGGGCCAGGGAGGCATTGGGCCGGATACCCACCGCCATCACGAGCAGTTCGGCGGGCAGGATGCTTCCGTCGCCGAGCCGAAGGCCGGCCACGCGGCCATCGCGGCCGACGATTTCCTTGGAGTCCGCCTTTAGCAAAGTCTCGACCCCCCGCGCCTGCAGCGCCTGCTGCAGCAGGAAGCCGGCGGCGGAGTCGAGCTGGCGCTCCATCAGCACGTCCATCAGGTGCACCACCGTGACGGGCATGCCGCGGCGGGCCAGGCCATAGGCCGCCTCCAGGCCCAGCAGACCCCCGCCGATCACGACCGCCCTGCCGCCCCGGTCGGCGGCGGTGAGCATGGCGTCCACGTCGTCCATGTCGCGGAAGGTGACGACGCCTTGCAACTCGGCTCCCGGCAAAGGCAGGCGGATGGGGTCGGAGCCGCTGGCCAGGATCAACCGGTCATAGGGGACGCTGAGACCGCCCTCGGCCGACACCGTCCGCCGCTCGACGTCCAGGCCCGTGACCGCCCGGCCGCAGTGCAGGGTGATCCCTTTGTCGCGGTACCAGGCCTCGTCGTTGAGAACGATGTCCTCGTAGCGTTTCTCACCGGCCAGGACGGGCGAGAGCATGATGCGGTTGTAGTTGACCCGCGGCTCGGCCCCGAAGACCGAGATGTCGTAGCGGTCCGGGTCGCGCTTCAGGATCTCTTCGACGGCCCGGCAACCGGCCATGCCGTTGCCGACGACGATGAGCTTCTCTCTGGTCATGGCGGCGGCCTCCCTAAACCTGCGCCGGGGCGGGCTGGGGAGAAGCCCCCGCCGAGCTCCAGCGCCGCTTCAGGGCCACCAGGCCCACGAGCGCGACGACCGCGAGGAACGCGAAGCTCAGCAGGCCCGCCTGATATCCCCCGGTGAATTGCTTGGAGAGGCCGAGGCTGGAGGCCAGGTAGAAGCCGCCGACTCCGCCAGCCATGCCGACCAGCCCGGTCATGACCCCGATCTCGTCGCCGAACCTCTGGGGCACCAGTTGGAACACCGCTCCGTTACCCGCGCCCAGCGCCAGCATGCCGACCACGAGCACCCCCAGGGCCAGGACCGCCGAGCCCGGGGCCGTGCTGACCACCGCCAGGGCCGCCGCCGCGACCGCCAGCATCGCGGTCAGGGTGGCGATGCCGCCGAAGCGGTCGGCCAGCGCGCCGCCGATAGGCCGGACCATGGAGCCCGCGAACACGCACGCGGCCGTGAACAGGCCCGCGGCCACGGGGCTGAGGCCATATTCGCTGTTGAAGTAGATCGGCAGCGACGAGGCCAGGCCGACGAATCCGCCGAACGTGACTGCATAGAGGCCCATGAACATCCAGGCCTCGGGCGCGCTGAGGACCTTGAGGTACTCGCCGAACGTCTTGGCCCTGGGCTGGCGGAGGCTGTCCTTGGCCAGCAGCAGATAGACCAGGAAGGCCGCGGCCAGCGGCAGCGCCGCGAGGCCGATGACATTGCGCCAGCCGACGACCACCGCCAGCGAGGGCGCGAACAGGGAGGCCAGGACGGTGCCGGAATTGCCGGCGCCGGCGATGCCGAGGGCCTTGCCCTGGTGCTCGGGCGGATACCAGCGTGAGGCCAGGGGCAGCGCGACGGCGAACGAGGCTCCGGCCATGCCCAGCACGATCCCGAGCAGCAGCACCTGGGCGAACCCGTGCACGCCGACCAGCCAGGCGCCGCCAAGGCCCAGCAGCACGATGACCTGTGCGATGATCCCGGCCCGACGCGGCCGCAGGTGATCCACCAGCACGCCCATGACCACGCGAAGCGCGGCGCCGGCCAGCGTGGGGACGGCCACCATCAGGCCCTTCTGCGCGGCATTGAGGTGCAGGTCGCCCGCGATCATCACCGCCAGGGGGCCCAGCAGGACCCAGACCATGAAGCTGAGATCGAAATAGAGGAAGGCGGCGAAGAGCGTGGGCGTGTGGCCCGCCTTCATGAAATGCTTGAGCGACATGTCGCACTCCTGTGGCCAAAACGAAAAAAGCGCCCGTGCGGGGGGAGGAATT
>FTFP01001387.1_pt1 | contig 11604 bp, 14 predicted proteins | sample 1640421 | NCBI WGS metagenome assembly FTFP01 (sample SAMEA3914814, study PRJEB12502) | metagenome | biome: forest; material: soil | place: USA | collected 2011-09-16 | depth 0.1 m | reverse complement strand
CTCGAAGATCGAGCGCAGGATCAACCGGCCGATCCGGCCAAATCCATTGATGGCGACTCGAAGGGCCATACGCATTGCTCCCGCTGATTTCGACGGCTTGGGTCAGGTGTGGGAGGCGGTTTTGCGGTCGGAGGGCCGGGAGTCAACCCTTCGCGGCGCGCGAATAGTGGAGTTTGAGCAGCAGGATGGCGCCCGCAAGAGCCAGGTTCACGCCGTTGGAGAGCCATACCGGCCAGCTGCCCAGCAGAAGACCGTAGGCGATCCACAGGACGAACCCGGTCACCGTCACCAGGTACATGCGCAACGACACGGACTCGGCGTCCCGGTCGCGGACGATCTTGACGATCTGCGGGACGAAACTGGCCATGGAGCAAAGGCCGGCCGCCGTCCCGACGAACTCGATAAGCGTCATCCGGACGGCGTCATGTGGACTCGCACGGGCCTATTGCTGTGCCGGAGCATCGCCCGGCTCGGGCTGGGCGGCGTCGGCTGTCGTGCGTCGGGCTGAATCCGCGGCCGACTGGGCGGCCGACTGCGTGGCTCGCGTCGCCGCGTCGCCGGCGGCGCTGGCGGCCTGCCCGGCCGCGAGGGCGGCGGAGTTGGCCGAGGCGCCCGCCTGGCTGGCGGCGTCAACGGTCTGCTGCTGGGCGGCGGCCTGGTCGAGCGCGGCCTGCTGGCTGACCTGGCCGTTGTTCTGGTTGAAGACCAGGACCAGGGCGAGGATGGCCACGACGGCCACCAGCCCCAGCACGACCCAGATGGTGCGGCTCTCGCCGTCGCGCCGCACGGTGCGCACCTCGGTCACCCTCACGTCGGGCTGCGGGTCCAGGGCATTGTTGGTCACGGCATCCTCCAAAGCATTGGTTTCGTTGTCGCCCGAGGAAACGGGGGGCGGCGCCTGGAGTTCCGGCGGCAGCGGGCGGCTCCCGTTGACCAGGGAGCCGCCCTTCGGCCGCCCACGGCCGAGGCGGACGTGACGCCGCCCGCCGGAGACGAGGCCCCCGGCGGGCGGATCACTATCGGTCGTTCAGGACTGAGGCGGTGCGGCCGCGGCCGGCGGGGCCGCCGGCTCGCTCACCGTCGGAGCGGGCGCAGGCTCTGGCGTCGGCGCTGGCGCGGGAACCGCCAGCTGCGGGGTCGGCGCAGGTTGGGCGCTGGCCGCCGGGGGTGGCGTGGCCGGCGTCGTGGTCACCTGCGGTGTCGGCTGATAGCTCGGCGTGACCTCGGGCGCGGCCTGGGCGGCGGCCCTATGGGCGCGGACCGGAGCCGGAGCCGGCGTAACGCTGGCGTGCCTGACCACTGGTGCGGGCCGAGCCGGAGCCGCAAGAGGAGGCGCAACGGTTGCCGACTTGGCGGCTGCGGCCGACGCGGCCGCCTGGTCGGAGGCCTGTTGAGCCGTCGCTGCGGCCTGCGTGGCTTGCTGACTGGCGACCGCCGCGTGGATCTGGCTCGCCCCCGCGGGCGGCGCAGTCGCTTCGTGTGGCTTTGCGGTCAGGTAGAGCACACCGCCAATCAGCAGGGCTGCGCCCGCGACGCCGGCCAGTAGCCAAGGCGTGGCGTGCTTGCGTTCCTGCAGTCGCTGGTAGATCGCCGGCTGGCCGGCGAACAGCGGCGCATCGCCGTTGTCGGTCGAATAGGATTGGAGTGGTTCAGCATTCTCAAAGATGTGGGCGGCCATTGGATTTCTCCTGTTGGTTGCCCTCCCGCCGTGAGAGGTAACGGGGGCCTCGAGCGGTGGTTCCGAAACAAAGTTCATTGGGAGCGCGACTGAGTCTTCGGGGCTCGGGGCGGACTTGACCATCCAGCCTGGAGTCGCACTGCTGCCTATTGGTCCCCTGGGAGACGCAAATCTTGGATCTGTAGCGGGAATTCTTCTGCGGAAAAGAGGGGCTGAAGGTCGATACGGAGCAGCCTGGGGCGAGCGCCCAGACGCTCCACGTCGTAGACTGTCACAGGACCGTCACTGGAAAGTGTTGGGAACGGTCATGAGCCAACCCGGGAGCCGACCGACTCGCCCATGACCATGCTGGATTTGCCACGCCGGCCGCTTTCACGCCCGGTGCTCGCCACCTTGCTGGCGGGCGGCGGCGGGGTGCTGTCCCTGGGCGTCCTGGCGGCCGCGGGCTCCGCGCCAGCCGGACCGAGCGCGGCGGCCGCGGGCCTGATCGCGGTCGCGACGGCGGGCCTTGTCGCCTGGCAGCGCGCCGCCGCCGGCGCCTCGGGCATGGACGCGGTCTCGCTGCTGGCGGCGGGAGAGCCCCATGAACCGCCCTACGCCCTGATGCTGGAAAGCCTGCCCGACCCGGTGGTCCTGGCCTCGGCCGGCGAGCCGGACGACGTCGGTGGCCCGCGCCTGCTGTTCGCCAACGCCGCCGCCAGGGACCTGATGCGCCTGCAGCGGCCGGGCGGGCTGCTGGCCGCCGCCATCCGAAACCCATTGGTCCTCGAGGCCCTCGAGGAAGCCTTGTTCGGGCGCATCGAGTCCTCCACCCTGTTCGACGAGGGGGGCGCCCGCGACCGGACCTGGCGCGCCGTCGCCAAGCCGCTGCCCTCCCAGAACGGCAAGAACCTGGCGCTCCTGTGGATGCGCGACGAGACCGACGCGCGGCGCAACGAACGCATGCGCGCCGACTTCCTGGCCAACGCCAGCCACGAGCTTCGCACGCCGCTGGCTTCCCTGGCGGGATTCGTCGAGACCCTGAGGGGTCACGCCAAGGACGATCCGGCCGCCCGCGACCGCTTCCTCGCCATCATGACCCAGCAGGCCGATCGCATGGCTCGCCTGATCGACGACCTGCTGTCGCTGAGCCGCATCGAGCTCAACGAGCACATCGCTCCCTCCGGGCTCGTGGACCTCCGGCTCGCGGTCACCGATGTTCTCGACGGGTTGGGTCCTCTCGCCTCCGACAGGGGCGTGCGCGTGGAGCAGCAGCTTGGCGCGCCCGGCCGGGCCATGGTGACGGGGGACCGCGACCAGATCCTGCAGGTGATCCAGAACCTGGTCGACAACGGCGTGAAGTATGCCGGGAAGAACGGCGCGGTCACGGTGGAGATCGTCGCCGGGATCTCGGCCGAGCAGGCCACGGCCCCGCGCCTGGCGGGGGGAGCACGCCTCTCCCTGCTCAGCCCAGATCGCGCCCACGACGAGCACTTCGCCGCGATCCGGGTCAGCGATTCGGGGCCCGGCATCGCCCGCGAGCACCTGCCGCGGCTTTCAGAGCGGTTCTACCGCGTGGAGGGACAGAAGAGCGGCGAGCGCGCCGGAACCGGACTGGGGCTCGCCATCGTCAAGCACATCGTCAATCGCCATCGGGGGGGGCTGTCGGTCGAGAGCGCGGAAGGCGAGGGATCGGCCTTCACCGCCTACCTTCCCATGGCAAGGGGCGAACCGGCCGCCGAGCCGCCGGCAACGCTGTCATGAAACCGTTGCATTACCTTCACACGCCGACAGCATTCACAGCGCACTAGCGCAACGTATGGACATGGGAATCACCAGCGCTCACGCGTTCCAGCGCGAAATTGTCGCCGACCCGGGCAAGGCCACGTAGCATGGCTGCATCACCGGCCGAATTGCATGAGAGGGCCACGTCCTCATGAGCGAACACATCGTCAAGGCCTACGGCGAGGAACTCAGCAACCTCGCGGCCGAAGTCGCCCGCATGGGCGGCATCGCCGAGACCGAGGTCGCCGACGCCCTGGACACGGTCACCCGCCGCGATCTGGCCCTGGCCCAGTCGGTGATCGAGCGCGACCTCAAGCTCGACGCCCTGGACGCGGAGATCGAGCGCAAGGCGATCCGCATGATCGCCCTCAGGGGCCCGGTCGCCCAGGACCTGCGCCGCACCGTGGCGGCGATGAAGATCGCTTCCAACCTCGAGCGGATCGGCGACCTGGCCAAGAACATCGCCAAGCGGGGCGTGGTGCTGGCCGAGGCCGAGCCGATCACGCCCCTGACCCGTTCCATCGAACGGATGGGCCGGCTCGTGGCCGGACGGCTGCGCGACGTGCTGGACGCCTATACCGGTGGGGAGGTGCAGAGCGCCATCGCGGTCTGGTCGCGGGACGACGAGGTCGACGAGCACTACAACAGCCTGTTCCGCGAGCTGCTCACCTACATGATGGGCGATCCGCGCACGATCACGGCCTGCGCCCACCTGCTGTTCATCGCCAAGAACCTCGAGCGGATCGGCGATCACGCCACCAACATCGCCGAGATCGTCCACTACGAGATCACCGGCGAGGACCTGCCGGCCGAGCGGCCAAAGGGCGATGCGTTGCGTAAGAAACCCGAAGGAGGGGCTGCATGACGCCCTACGTGCTGGTGGTCGAGGACGAGGATTCCCTGGCCACCCTGCTCCAGTACAACCTCGACAAGGAGGGCTATCGCGTCGGCGTCGCCAGCGACGGCGACGAGGGCCTGCTGATGATCGACGAGCAGGCGCCCGATCTGGTCCTGCTCGACTGGATGCTGCCCAAGGTGTCGGGGGTGGAGATCTGCCGCCGGCTGCGCGCGCGCTCGGACACCCGCAACCTTCCGATCATCATGCTCACGGCCCGGGGCGAGGAGTCGGACCGTATTCGCGGCCTGGACACCGGAGCGGACGACTACATCGTCAAGCCCTTCACCATGACCGAGCTGATGGCCCGCATCCGGGCGGTGCTCCGCCGCATCCGCCCTGGCCTGGCCGACGACCGCATCCGCCACGGCGACCTGGTCATCGACCGCGCGGCCCACCGGGTGAAGCGCGGCGTGCGAGAGGTGCACCTGGGCCCCACCGAGTTCCGCCTGCTGGACTATCTGATGCAGCATCCCGGCCGGGTGTTCAGCCGCGAGCAGCTATTGGACGCGGTCTGGGGCTCGGACGTCTACGTCGAGGCGCGCACCGTCGACGTGCACATCGGGCGCCTGCGCAAGGCCTTGAACGACAGCGCCGACGGCGACCCTATCCGCACCGTCCGCTCCGCCGGCTACTCCCTGGACGTGGAGTCGGCCTGACCCCGGGGATCTAGCTATGCCCGTGGTGGTGGTTGAGGCCCTTCAGGGTTTCGGCCAAACGGGCTTCGCGGCCGACCTTGCCGCCCTTCTTCTCCGCCGCCTTCAACTTGGATTGCGGGATCTTCTCGCCTTCCGGCACGTGCAGCGCCTTGTGCAGCGCGCCCTTCTTCTTCGTCGCGCCGGCGATCCATTTGCGTTTCTCGGCCATGCGAGCCTCCATCACTGAAAGTGATGCAAGTGCGCAGCGGCCTATGCGGTTCCGGGAAGCGGCTCAAGGTTGGCCAGGGCCGCCCATTCGCCGTCGCGCTTGTTGGTGATCACGTCCGAGGCCGGCAGCGGCCATTCCACGCCGATGGAGGGATCGTTCCACCGCAGGCCGCCCTCAAGCTCGGGAGCATAATAGTCGGTGACCTTGTAGAGCACTTCGGTGGTTTCGGTCAGGGTGACGAAGCCATGGGCGAATCCCATCGGGATCAGCAGCTGGCGCCAGTTCTCGGCCGACAGCTCCGCGCCCACCCACCGTCCGAACGTCGGCGAGCCGCGCCGGATGTCCACCGCCACGTCGAACACCGCCCCGTGGGCCACCCGCACCAGCTTGTCCTGCATCGCCGGCGGCCGCTGGAAGTGCAGGCCCCTGAGCACGCCGCGCTTGCCCGACAGCGAGTGGTTGTCCTGCACGAACACCCTGTCGAAGCCGGCGGCGGCCAGCGCCTTGCGGCTGTAGGTCTCCGAAAAGAATCCCCGCTCATCGCCCAGGCGGCTGGGCGTGATCAGGAGCACATCGGGGATGGCGAGCGGGACGATCTCGAACATGTGGCCCCGCTTTCATGGCCGGGCTGGGAGGCGAAGGCAATTGGCCGTCGAAATCCCATGGCGAAGCGGCGCCTGAACGCATACTTCCTGCAGACGTCATGGGACGTCTTTGGAGGTGCCCCGTTTGCCTGCATCAGCCGGCCCCGAGATCGAGCGACTGATTGCGCTCCTCGCCAAGCTTCCGGGACTGGGGCCGAGGTCGGCGCGGCGTGCGGCGCTGGCGCTGCTCAAGCGTCGCGACCAGCTGCTGACTCCCCTGTCGCAGGCCCTGGCCGACGCCTCCGCGAAAGTGCGTCCGTGTTCGGCCTGCGGCGCGCTGGATTCTTCCGATCCCTGTTCGGTCTGCGCCGACCAGAGCCGCGACGGCGCCTTGCTCTGCGTGGTCGAGGAGGTCGGCGGGCTCTGGGCTCTGGAGCGCGCCGGGGCTTTCCGGGGCCGCTACCACGTCCTCGGCGGCCTGCTCTCGGCGCTTGACGGGGTCGGCCCCCAGGCTCTCAGGATCGAGGAGCTGGTGGAGCGGGCATCCACCGGCGCCGTCCGCGAAGTGATCCTCTGCCTGCCGGCCACGGTCGATGGCCAGACCACCGCCCACTATCTCGCCGAACGCCTGCAGCGCTCGGGCGTCGAGGTCAGCATGCTGGCCCGCGGCGTGCCTGTGGGCGGCGAGCTGGACTGGCTCGACGACGGCACCATCGCTCAGGCCCTCAGGGCCCGCCGTCCGGCCTGAGGGACCGCGCCAGCCGCAACAGCCGTTCAGCGTCGTGAAGATGCAGGCGCTCGACCATGCGGCCCTGCAGCCGGATCGCGCCCTTGCCGCCCGCGTCTACGAAGGCCGCCACCACCGCCTCGGCCCAGGCGACCTCCTCCGGCGAGGGCGCGTAGATGCGGTTGCAGGGGTCGATCTGGCTGGGATGGATCAGCGTTTTGCCGTCGAAGCCGAACTCGGTTCCCTGGCGGCACTCGGCCTCGAACCCGGCCGGATCCTCGAGGTCGCCGTACACCCCGTCCAGTGCGACCAGTCCGGACTCCCGGGCGGCGGCGACGATCTGGGCCAGGAAGGGCTGGAGCGGCCGTCGATCGGCGGTCGGACGGGACCGCAGTTCCGTCGCGAGGTCGTTGGTCCCGACCACGAGGCCAGCCAGCGACCCGCCTGCAGCGGCGATGGCGCGGACATCCAGCACCCCGCTGCAGGTCTCGATCATCGCCCACAGTCTGGTCGGCGCCCCGGCGGCGGCGATCCGCTCGCTGTAGCGACCGATGGTCGAGGGATGGCCGACCTTGGGGGCCAGCACGCCGTCCGCGCCGCTCCCCAGCACGGCCGTGAGGTCGTCTCCGGCCCAGGGCGTGTCCTCGCCGTTGACCCGCACGATCATCTCCCGGCCGCCGAAGCCGCCGTCGCCGATGGACCTGACCGCCTGGTCGCGGGCCGCCGCCTTGGCCTCGGGCGCCACGGAGTCTTCCAGGTCCAGGATCACCAAGTCGCAAGGCAGGGTGCGTGCCTTGTCGATGGCGCGGGCGTTGGCGGCCGGGACGTAGAGCGCGCTGCGCCGCGGTCTTGCCGCCTCATCCGCATCCATGGTCGCCTCCGTCTGGTCAGGCCCGAAGAGGCCGGTCTATGATGCCGCCATGAGCGTCCACCACGAAGACGGGACCATCCGCTACGACGCGGGCGCCCGCAATGTCCTGGGCGGCGAGCTGATGCCCTGCTCGGCCGATCCGGTCACCGGTTTCTATCGCAACGGCTGCTGCGAGACCGGGCCGCACGACCTGGGGCTGCACACGGTCTGCGCGGTGATGACCGACGCTTTCCTGGCCTACTCGAAGTCGGTGGGAAACGACCTGTCCACGCCCCAGCCCGAAGCGCACTTCCCCGGGCTCAAGGCGGGCGACCGATGGTGCCTGTGCGCACCCCGCTGGAAAGAGGCCCTGGACGCCGGGCGGGCGCCCATGTTGGTGCTGCAATCCACCCACGAGGAGACCCTCGCCATCGTGCCGCTGGGCGTCCTGAAGGACTACGCTTTCGTCGAGTAGGGCCGGGTCACACCAGGGGATATTCCCGTTCCAGCTCGTAGCGCGTGCCTTCCTTGGTGGGCCAGCTGGAGTAGAGGCCGAACCAGGTCACGCGGAAGGGCGGCGATTTCAGGAGATTGTGGCTCTGCACCCAGGCGCCCACGCGGGCCGGGTCGGCGTGCCGCAGATAGGCCAGGGTGAGATGGGGACGATAGACCCTCTGCTCCGGCTTCAGGCCCGCCCGCCGCGCCGCGCTCTCGCAGCGCCCCGCCAGGCGGCGCAGCGGGGCGCTCTCGGCCACGCCCGCCCACACCGCATGGATGTCCAGCCCCTCGCCGAAGGCGCCGACGCCGTCGAGCTCGATCTCGAACGGCTCGCCGGAGATCGCCGCCAGCTCGGCGTCCAGGTCGCGCGCCGCATTGGCCGTGGTCTCGCCGAAGAAGCGCAGGGTGACGTGCAGGGTTTCCAGCGGCCTCCAGCGCGCGCCGGGAAGCCCCTGCTGGCGGCGCGCCAGGCCCTCGGCGATCTCCGCGGGCGGCTCGACGGCGGCGAACAGGCGCATCAGGCCCGGCGTCTGAGCGCTTGCGCCACCACCGGCGCGAGGCGGCTGGAGATTATCCTCACGCCGCGGGGATTGGGGTGGATGCCATCCCGCTGGTTCAGCGTCCGGCTGAGCTCCACGCCCTCGAGCAGGTTGGCGTAGAGCGCCACGCCCTCGGCCCGGGCCACCTTGGGGAAGACGGCGTTGAACTCCCGGGCGTAGCCGGCATTGAGCCCGGGCGGCGCGCGCAGACCGCACAGCACCACCTTGATCCGCCGCTCCTTCAGCCGCCGCACGATCCGTGTCAGGTTTGCCTGGAGGCCCCTCGGATCCAGCCCCTGCAGCAGGTCGTTGCCGCCCAGCGCGACGATGCAGAGGTCGGTGTCCGGCTGGACGCTGAAGTCCACCCGCGCCAGGCCTCCGGCGCTGGTGTCTCCGGACACCCCCGCCGCGCGGATCACCGCTGGCGCGCCGAGCCGCCCGAGCGCAGCGCCCAGCTGTGCGGGCAGGGCCTCGTTGGCCTTCAATCCGTAGCCGGCGGTGATGGAATCGCCCAGCACCGTCACGATGGCGCTCCGCTGCGGCGCGGCGAGAGCGGCCCCGCCCGTGGCCAGGGCGGCGAGCCCGGCCAGAAATTCTCGGCGGATCAGGTTCGGGGGGGCGGCAAGAGGCATGATGCGCCCTATTTAAGCCGCTGGTGGGGCGACTCAATCGCAACGGCGGTTTGGTTCGCGCCCGGCGGACGACAAGAGACCTGATGCGCGACAGCCCTCTGCCCCTGGCCATGCACGGCGTGAGCCTGACCCTGCCCTCCGCCGCCGGGCCCATCGAGATCCTGCGCGACGTCGACCTGGCCATCGCCCAGCGCGAGAAGGTGGCCGTCACCGGCCCGTCAGGGTCGGGCAAGTCGTCGCTGATCGCCGTGGCGGCGGGCCTGGAGCGGCCGAGTTCCGGCCGGGTGCTGCTGTTCGGCGAAGACCTCGGCCGGATGAGCGAGGATGGCCGCGCGAGGCTACGGCGCGCGCGGGTGTCGCTGGTATTCCAGGCCTTCCACCTGCTTCCCAACATGACCGCCGAGGAGAACGTCTCGGCGCCGCTGGAGATCGCCGGCGCGCCCAAGGCCCGCGCCAACGCCCGCTCGTGGCTCGATCGGGTCGGCCTCGCCGATCGCCTGCGCCACTATCCGCACCAGCTGTCGGGCGGTGAGCAGCAGCGGGTGGCCCTGGCCCGCGCGCTGGTGGTGCACCCCGCGTTGCTGTTCGCCGACGAGCCCACGGGAAACCTCGACACCGCCACCGCCGCCCAGGCCGCCGACCTGCTGTTCGCCCTCGTCGCCGAGGCGGGGGCCGCTCTGGTGCTGGTCACCCACGACGAAGCCCTGGCGTCCCGCGCCGACCGGCGGCTGCACATGCTGGCGGGGCGCATCGTCGAATGACGCCCCCCGTGACGCCCCTGTCCTTCCGCTTCGCCGCGCGCGAGCTGCGCTCGGGCGTGCGGGGATTTCGTATCTTCATCGCCTGCCTGGCGCTGGGGGTCGCGGCCATCGCCGCCGCCGGCTCGACCGCCGAGGCCTTCCGCCGGGGCCTGGCCAGCGAATCGCGCGAGATCCTGGGCGGAGACGTGGTGGTGTCCGCCGACCGCGCCCTGACCCCCAAGGAGCGCAACGTGCTGGAGGGCGCCGGCCGCGTCACCTATTCGGTCGCCGTCCGCAGCATGGCCGAAGCCCCCTCCGGCGAACGGCGGATGGTGGAGCTGCGCGGCGTCGACCGGGCCTATCCCCTGGCCGGCTCGGTGGAGCTGACCGACGCGGCCGGCCGCCCGGTCTCGATGGCCGTAGCGCTGAAGCCGCAGGCCGGAATCCCGGGGGCGGCGGTGGAAACCGACCTGCTCAACCGCCTCCGCCTGGGGTTGGGCCAGACCTTCACCGTCGGCGACAAGCCCTTCGTTGCGCGCGCCATCCTGGTGTCGGAGCCTGATCGACTGACCCGCGGCTTCGCCCTGGGTCCCCGGGTGCTGACCCGCATGGAGGCGTTCGAGGCTGCCGGCTTCATGACCGCGCCGGGATTCTCCGGCCAGGCCGGGCGGCTGGTGCTGAACGGGAACGAGACGCCTCCCGATGCCGCCAAGAGCCTCCGCAAACAGATGCCGGATCCCGGCCTGGGCTTTCGCGACCGCACCCGCGCGGCGGTGGGCATCGACCGCATGATCGCCCAGCTGGAGTACTTCCTGGGCTTTGTCGGCCTCGCGTCGCTGGTCGCTGGCGGCCTTGGCGTGGCCGGGGCGGTCACCGCCTATCTGGAGGGCAAGACGCCGTCCATCGCCACCCTGAAGGCCCTGGGGGCCGAAGCGGCGCTGATCCGCAACCTTTACCTCATCCAGATCGCCGTCCTGGCCGGGCTGGGAGTCGCCATCGGCCTCGTCCTGGGCGCCGCCGCGCCGTTCCTGCTAGGCGCCATCGCCCGGGACACCCTGCCGGTGCCGGCCCTTTTTGCGATCTATCCCAAGCCGCTGCTGCGCGCCGCGGCGTTCGGCGTGCTGGCGGCGGCGGCCTTCTCGCTGGGCCCCCTGGCCAGGGCCCGCGCCACCCGGCCCTCAACCCTGTTCCGCCGCGAGCTGGCCGGCCGCCCGGCGATCAGCCTGGAGCTCGCCGGCGCCATCCTCGCCGGGCTGGGCCTGGCCGCCCTGTCGATCTACACCGCCCCGACCCGCACCGCCGCGGCGGTGATGATCGGAGGCGTCATCGTCACCTTCGCCGTGCTGTGGCTGCTGGGCCGGCTGGCGGTGCTCGCAGGCGGCAGGGCCCGCGCCCTGGCCTCCGGGCCAATCCGCGTCGGCCTGGCCAACCTCGCCGGCCCGCGTTCGGCGGCGCGCACCGCGACGCCGGCCATCGGCCTGGGCGTCGCCCTGCTGGCCGCGGTGGTGCTGATCCAGTCCAGCCTTCTGTCGGAGGTGAAGGTCACCGCCCCCAGGACCGCCCCCTCGCTGGTGTTCACCGAGGTGCCGGGCGCCCGCGCCGCCGCGTTCGACGCCGTGATCGGCAAGGTGCTGGGGCCGCTGTCGCCGGACCGCTACCAGCGCTGGCCGTTCCTGACCGGCCGCATCAGCGCCATCCACGGGGGCAGCATCGACCGCTCAAAGATCACGCGCGATCAGCGCTGGGCCTTCGACCGCGACCTGCCGATGGCGGTGATCGGGGCCGAGCCCGCCGGGGCCGAGGTCCTGCAGGGGAGCTGGTGGCCCAGGG